>WNGL01001522.1_pt1 | contig 29884 bp, 22 predicted proteins | sample 5400591 | NCBI WGS metagenome assembly WNGL01 (sample SAMN13153377, study PRJNA577476) | soil metagenome | isolation source: 80 cm soil or saprolite under Garry oak tree replicate 1 | place: USA:California | collected 2016-06-15 | reverse complement strand
CGCGGTGATCACCATCCGCCCGTCGCCCGAGCCCAGATCGATCAGCACGTCGCTGCGCTTCACCCGCGCGAGATCGAGCATTCTGTCGACGACGACCTGCGGCGTCGGCACGTAGGGAGTATCGAGCTCGGGCCCCTGCGCGCTCGCGCCGGGCGGCGCGACCAGCAGGATCGCGGCAAGCGCGACCGCCGTTCCGCTCCCAAGACGCATCCCCTTGATCATGTTTTCCTCTAGATCACTTTATTTCGGCGCAGGTCATCGATCTCCGCATCGCCGTAGCCCGCCTCGCGCAGGATCTCCACCGTGTGCTCGCCGGGCCGCGGCGCTTCCCGTTCCACTTCAAATTCGAACTCGCTCAACTTGATGGGCAACGCGAATTGCGTGAGCCCGCCCTCCTCGACGATCATGCCGCGCGCGCGCAGCTGCTCGTTCGCGAGCGCCTCGTCCATGGTCAGGATCGGGCTGCCAGTTCCGGGCAGCCGAGTATATCGCACAGCGTTTCCCAGAACTTCCTCTCCAGCGCGCCGACCGCCATGTAGCGCCCGTCCTGCGTGCGATACACGTTATAGCAAGGCAGACCGCCGTCGAGCATGCCCGTGCCGCGAATCGGCGCCTTGCCGCGTTCGAGCAACCCGAGAAGGGGGAAAATCGCGTGAGCGAGCACCGAATCGGTCATCGCGACATCGACGTAACGACTGCGGCCGGAAGACTTGGCGTCGAGCAGTGCGGCGAGAATCCCCATCACGGCGGTAAGCGTGCCGCCCAAGAGGTCGGCGATCTGAAAATTCGGCACGACCGGCGCCTGCTCCGTGCCGATCTGATCGCCGACGCCGGCGTAGCCGATGTAGTTGACGTCGTGCCCCGCGCGCTGCGCGTACGGCCCGTCCTGCCCGTAGCCCGAGAGCGAGCAATAGACGATGCGGGGATTGACTGCAGCGACGGCGTCGTAGCCGACGTCGAGCTTCGCCATCACGCCGGGACGAAAACCCTCGACCACGACGTCGGCCCGCCTCGCCAGCCTAAGGAACGCCTCGCGCCCCTGGACTTGCTTCAGGTCGAGGCGCATCGCGCGCTTGTTGCGGTTGAGGAGCCGGAAAAAATCGGACATGGAGTCCCGCTTGCGGCCCATCTCGCGGGCGTAGTCGCCCGCGCCCGTGTCCTCGATCTTGATCACGTCCGCGCCCATGTCGGCGAGATGCAGGGTGGCCATCGCGCCGGGAAGGAGCCGCGTCAGATCGAGGACACGGATGCCGGATAGCGGTTTCGCGCGCAAGCTACTCGAACCAAAGGCCGCGAAGCGAGCACGCCCCGCTGATCGGCAAACCGTGCCTAGCCATATTTTTTCGCATCCTCGATCACCTTGCCGTCGTTCGGCAGCTCGCCGGGCTTTTTGAAGGCCACCTCGCCGCGCAGCTTGGTGATCTCGCGGATGCTGTCTGCGATCGCCTGCGCCAGCCCCGCTGCAGGCGCATCTCGCACTTCGCAGTGCAGGGTCATGCGGTCGTCGCCGCCGGGATTGTCCACGACGAGCCGCGCCTTCAGGATTTCCTTGTGCCGCTTCACGACGTCGGCGACCTGCGAGGGATGCACGAACATGCCCTTCACCTTGGTGGTCTGGTCGGCGCGGCCCATCCAGCCGCGGATGCGGGTATTGGTCCGCCCGCACGGGCTCGCGCCGGGCAGCACCGCCGACAGGTCGCCCGTGCCGAATCGTATCAGCGGGTAATCCGGATTGAAGCTGGTGACGACCACCTCGCCGACTTCGCCTTCCGGCACGGGCTCACCCGTGCCGGGGCGCACGATCTCGAGGATCAGCGCTTCGTCGAGGATCATGCCTTCGAGCGCCTCGGATTCGTAGGCGATCAGGCCGAGATCCGCCGATGCGTACGACTGCAGCACGCGGATGCCGCGCTCAGCGCAAGCGGTGCGCAGCGCGGGCGGAAGATACTCGGCGCCGACCGCCGCTTTCTTGAGCGAACGGATGTCTGCTTTGAGCTCGTCGGCCTTTTCGACGATCAGCTTGAGAAAGGAGGGTGTGCCGATGTAGGCGTTGGCGCGGAGATCGGCGATCGTCGCAACCTGCATCTCGGTTTGGCCCACCCCGGTCGGCACCACCGTGCAGCCGAGCGCGAGCGCGCCCGATTCGAGCATCGAGCCCGCCGGCGTGAAATGGTAGGCGAAGGCGTTGAGCGCCAGGTCGCCGGCTCGGAAACCCGCGGCATACAGGGCGCGCGCGGTGCGCCACCAGTCGCGGCCGCGCCCTTCGGGGTCGTAGATCGGACCCGGCGACGCAAAGATCTTGCCGAGCTGCGCGAGCGGCGTCGCGTTCAGGCCGCCGAGCGGCCGCTCGGCCTTTTGCAGCCCTGTGAGATCCGACTTGCGCGTGACCGGAAGCTTCGCCAGCGCCGCCCGACTGGTGACGGAGTTCGGATCCACCTCGTGGAGAATCCCGGCCCAGCCGGGCGCGCTGCGTTTCGCATGCGCGATCTGGCGGGGAAGCGCCGTCATGAGCGCGCGCTCGCGCTCCTGCGGGCCCCGGGTTTCTAGGGAGTCGTAGTGCTCGGGCATCCGGTCGGTGGGCGGGCGCGTGAGGGCCAGCGCAGGCAACATAGCATAAAGGCAAAATCAGGTTGGGTTATATCGAACTAAGCTAATATTCTTTCCGGTTTTCAAGGCGGACGGGTAAGTTTCCGTTCTCGCTGCCCTCCGGCCCCTGCACGGAGGAGCGCCCAAAGGGGGAGCTCATGAACCCGACCGCGAAAGGCATCAGCGAAGACTGGCTGTCGGTCTGGATCGGCCTGCTCGTTTTCGTGCTCGCGCTCGGCGTGCTCGCCGGGGCTGATATCCTCGGCTGGGTCGTCACCACTGCGGTGTGGACCGACGCTTCCAAAGCTCTCGCGCCTCTTTCCAAGGCCGATACGGGTCTCGGCGGAATAGGCGCCCTGATCGCCACCTATATTGCGCTGCTCGCCGTAATGACGGCGGGGGCCTACGCGCTCAAGGCCGACGTCAAGCGCTTCGCCCTCGGGTTCACCGCGGTGTTCTGGATCAGCTATCTGTGCTGGATCGCGGGCAGCTACGCGAATTTCGCCGTGACCACGCCGGCCGACATGCAGAGATTCGGAATCAGCTGGTCGCTGCGGCTCACCAACGAAGGCGGGTTCATCGTCGCGCTCGCCGCCGGGCTCATCGTCGGCAACTTCGTCCCCGGCTTCGCCGCGTGGATGAAGGAGGCGGTGCGGCCCGAGTGGTACATCAAGACGGCGATCGTCATTCTCGGCGGATTTCTCGGAGTGACCGCGGCCGCGCAGCCGATTCTCGCGAAGTCGGTCATGTTCCGGGGGCTCGCCGCCATCATCGAGGCCTACCTGATCTACTGGGCCGTGGTGTACTTCGTCGCGCGCAGATGGTTCGGTTTCAGCCGCGAGTGGGCGGCGCCGCTCGCTTCCGGGATCTCGATCTGCGGCGTGTCGGCGGCGATCGCCACCGGCAGCGCGATCCGCGCGCGGCCCGTGGTGCCCATCATGGTGGCCTCGCTCGTCGTCGTCTTCGCCGTGGTCGAGCTGCTCGTTCTGCCGTTCGCCGCGAATGCATTTCTCGCCCGCGAGCCCATGGTGGCGGGCGCGTGGATGGGCCTTGCGGTCAAGACCGACGGCGCCGCGGTGGCGAGCGGAGCGATCACCGAGTCGCTGATCCTCGCGGGCGCGGCCGCCGAAGGCGTCAACTACGCGAAGGGCTGGATACTCGGAGCCACCACCATGGTGAAGGTCTTCATCGACATCTTCATCGGCATCTGGGCGTTCATCCTCGCCTGGATCTGGACGACCTACATCGAAGTGCGCCCGGGCGACAGGGCGAGGATCGGCGAGATCTGGGAGCGCTTCCCGAAATTCATCATCGGTTACGTCGTGACCTTCCTCGTGATCCTGCTCCTCGCCCTGGGCGCAACGCCCGCGACCACGGCCAAGATCCGCACGGCCATGGGCGAAGCCAACGCGTTCCGCGGAATCTTTTTTGTCATGACCTTCTTCACCATCGGCGTGATGTCCAACTTCAGGAAGCTCTGGGAGGAAGGCATCGGCAAGCTCGCCGCCGTCTATGTCGTCTGCCTGTTCGGATTCATCATCTGGGTGGGCCTGGTGATTTCCTGGGTATTTTTCGGCGGAGTGAAGCCGCCGCTCGCGGCCGGTTGAAAGGGAGGAAAGACCATGGAACAACCCAAAGTCGGCGATGAAATGCGCAAGATGCCGGTCGAACCCCTGCTGCCCGTCGAGAAGAAGCTGATCGGCTGGAGCCTGGGGATAGGACTGGTGCTGCTGGTGATCCTGATCCTCGCGACCCGGGGGCCGGCGGGGGGCTAAAGCCGCGCTCAGTCGAACTTCGCTCCGGTTTCGCGGATCACGCGCGCGATGACGCTCGCGTCTTCGCGCAGGAAGGCGGCAAAATCCTCGGGCGAGCGCGAGGCCGCAGTCTCGGTTCCGTCGCGCGCGAGTATCTGCTTGAGGCGGGCGTCCTGCAGCGCCTGGGCGGTTGCGTCGAACAGCCGCCTCACGACGCCGCGCGGCGTGCTGGCCGGCGCGAAGAACCCGTACCAGATCGACAGGCTGTAGTTTGCGATGCCGGCCTCTTCCATACCGGGCAGGCCCGCGATCAGGGCCGAGCGCGCGCGCGTCGTGATCGCGAGGCCGCGCAGCCGCCCGGCCTGCACCAGCGGCATCACCGAGGGCGCGGTCGCGAATGTGACCTGGGTGTCGCCGGCGAGCACTGACTGCACCGACAGCCCGCCGCTCTTGTAGGGCACATGCACCATCTCCACGCCGGCCAGGGCATCGAAGAGCGCCGTGGCGAGATGCGGCAGCGAGCCGTTGCCCGAGGTGGCGAAGTTGAGCTTGCCCGGCGCCTTTTTCGCCTCGGCGATGAGCTCCCGGATCGAGCTCACCGGCAGGGACGGATTCACCGCGACCACCAGCGGCGAGCTCGTCACCTGCGTGATGGCGACGAAGTCGCGCTGCGTGTCGTAGGCGACGCTCTTGTTGATGAGGGGATTCACGATCATGCCGCTTTGGCTCGCGATCAGGATCGTGTAGCCGTCGGGTGCGGCCCTGGCGACGAACTCGGCGGCGAGGCTCGATCCCGCCCCCGGCTTGTTGTCGACGATGATGCCCTGGCCGAGCGCGCGTGTCAGGGGATCGCTCATCGCGCGCGAGATGATGTCGGCGGCGCCGCCCGGGGCAAAGCCGACCACGAGGCGGATCGGCTTGGTCGGATACGACTGTGCCGACGCCGAGCACGCAGCCAACAGAACAATCAGCGTAACAGCTGCTCTCATGTGCGAGCTCCTTTTCAGGCAAGCCACCTTTTTCTGCGGCGGTAGTGCTTCACGTCCTTGAAGCTCCTGCGGGCGCCCGAGGATATTCCGAGATAGAACTCCTTGACGTCTTCGTTCACCGCGAGCTCGGCGGCGGCGCCGTCCATCACCACCCGGCCGTTCTCGAGGATATAGCCGTAGTCGGCGTAGCGCAGTGCGACGTTGGTGTTCTGCTCGGCGAGCAGGAAGCTCACCTTCTCTTTTTGATTGAGGCTCTTCACGATCTCGAAGATTTCCTCGACGATCTGGGGCGCAAGCCCCATCGAGGGCTCGTCGAGCAAGATCATGCTCGGGCGGGCCATGAGCGCGCGCCCGAGGGCGGTCATCTGCTGCTCGCCGCCGGAGGTGTAGCCGGCGAGCGCGCCGCGGCGCTCCTTCAGCTGCGGAAAGGTGCCGTACACCTTTTCCAGGTCCTGCTTGAGCTGCGCCCGGCCCGCCCTGCGCGTGTAGGCACCGGTGAGGAGATTCTCCTCGACGGTGAGATGCGCGAAGCAGTGACGCCCCTCCATCACCTGCACCACCCCGAGCCTGACCAGCTCGTCGGGGCTCAGCCGCTCCACGCGTCGCCCGCGGAACTCGATCGTTCCCTTGGTGACCTCGCCGCGCTCGGCGCGCAGCAGGTTCGAGATCGCCTTGAGCGTCGTCGTCTTGCCCGCGCCGTTCGCGCCGAGCAGCGCTACGATCTTTCCCTCCGGCACCGAAAGCGAGACGCCCTTCAGCACCAGGATGACGTGGTCGTAGATGACCTCGATGTTGTTGACGCTGAGATAGGCTTGCCGCGATTGGGGCTTCGGGACGGCGGGCATGACCTCACCCTGTCCTCTCCCGCGAGAGCGGGAGAGGACAGGGAATGCTCAATCTTCTTTCGAGCAATCGCGCGGGGTGATGCCTTTCTCTCTGGCGTACTTCGCCGCGGACTCCTCGACCATCGGCCGCACGATCGACTGGTCGGAGGTGATCCAGTCGGTGATCGTGTTCCACTTCGCGCCATCCCACTGCAGGAACTTCACCGCGCCGCCGCCCTCGTGGTCCATGCAGGACACTTTCAACGCCTGCATGAAGCCGGTGGCGCCGAGCTGCTTCAGCTTCCCGTCGTCGATGTTGAGGTGCTCGAGTCCCCAGCGGACCTGGTCTCCGGTCATGGGCTTGCCTTTGCCGTATTTCTCCTGGGCCGTGCGGATCGCCTCGGTGGAGATGATGCCGAAGACGACGCCGCGGTTGTAATAGATGCTGCCGACGCGCGAGTGGTCTTCCATCTCGCCCTTGCCCTTGGCGTACACGAACTTCTCGATTTCCTTGATCACCGGATAGTTGGCTCCGGAAACGTTGAACGCCGCGGCGATGTAGCCTTTGGCCGCGTCGCCCGCAGGAATGACGTCTTCCTCGGCGCCGCTCCACCATACGCCGACGATATGGTTGCGCGGGAAACCGATCTTGGCGGCGGCCTTGAGCGCGGTCGGATTCATCACGCCCCAGCCGCGCAGGATCACCCAGTCGGGCTTGATCTGCCGGACCTGCAGCCACTGCGCCTGCTGCTCGTTGCCCGGGTGCGCGACCGGGATGTGGGTGACCTCAAAACCGTATTTCTTCGCCTGCACGTCGAGCACGGGGATCGTTTCCTTGCCGTAGGCCGAGTCGTGATAGAGGTTCACGATTTTCTTGCCCTTGAGCTTCTCCATCCCGCCTTCCTTCATGCCGATGAACTTGATCTTGGCGGTGTTCTGGCTCCAGTAGTTGGTGATGAGGGGGAACACCCACGGGAACACGCGCCCGTCGGAGGCGTCGGTGCGGCCGTAGCCGATCGACACGATGGGAATGTGATCGGATGTCCCCTTGTCTATGAGCGAATAGGTGATGCCGGTGGAAAGCGGGTGCACGAGCGACGCTCCGGTCGGGCCCCGTTTCTTGCTGCGCTCGTAGCATTCCACGCCGCGCGCGTTGTTGTACTCGGTCTCGCACTTCTCGTAGGTGAGCTTCACGCCGTTGATGCCGCCGTCGCGCGCGTTGATCATGTTCATGTAGTCGATGAAACCCCCGAAGATGCCCGAGCCGCCCGCGGCGTACGGGCCGACCCAGTAACCGTTCATGGGGATGAACTGTTCGTTCTGCGAATAAGCGGTGCCTGCGACGACGAACGCCGCCACGCCCAGCAACGCGGCTCGTCTGAATTTACGCAACATTGGAACCCTCCTTTGGATCGAAATCTCCCTGCTCTGACAGGTTATAAGTAGACTGCTCGCGCGTACTATAGTCCAATTTTTCCGGCCGGGAAAACCGGCTGTCGCTCAGTGAGGAAAGGGCCAGAGCCGGAGCTTTTCCTTGGCGATCTGCCACAGGCGCGCGAGACCCAGCGGCTCGACCACCAGGAAGAAGATGATGAGCGCGCCGAAGAGGATGAGGGTCAGGTTGGACACCAGCCCCGCGGGAAGGGCAAGTCCGAAAGAGCGCTCGATCGAAGTGGCCGAAAGGTCCATGAAGATGGGCAGGAGCACGATGAACGCGGCGCCGAGAAACGAGCCCAGGATGCTGCCGACCCCGCCGATGATGATCATGAAGAGGATCCTGAAGGAAAGATCGAGCTCGAATCCGGCCGGCTCGACCGTTCCCAGATACGCAAAGGCGTAGAGGGCGCCCGCCACGCCGCAGTAAAAAGAGCTGATCGCGAACGCCAGGAGCTTGGTCTTCATCATCGGGATGCCGACCACCTCGGCCGCGACGTCCATGTCGCGCACCGCCATCCAGGCCCGGCCGATCGAGCTGCGCACCATGTTTTTCGCCGCGAGCGCCATGACGCTCACGATCGCGAGCACCAGCAGGTAGCGCTTTACCGGCGTATCGACCGTGTAGCCGAATATGACGATCTTCTGCGCCGAGATCACGCCCGAGGAGCTGTAGTTGGAGAACCACCCGAACTTGGTCAGCGCCCACACCACGAAGAACTGCGCGGCGAGCGTCGCCACCGCGAGATAGAAGCCCTTGATGCGCAGGCTCGGCAAGCCGAAGACGATTCCGATCAGCGCGGCGACGATCCCGGCGAGGATGAAGGAGGCGAGCATCGGCATGCTCGGCACGCGCAGCTCGAAGTTGTAGGCGGCGAACGCGCCGACCGCCATGAACGCGGCGGTGCCGAGCGAAAGCTGCCCGGCGTACCCGGTGAGTATGTTCAGCCCCAGGGCGGCGAGCGAGAAGATCAGGAACGGGATCAGCACGCCGTTGAACCAGTAGTTGAAGTCGATCGCCCCGGCAAGCGCGGGCGTCGCCGCGGCGAGGGGCACGCCGACAAAAGCGACGGCCAGGAGGATCGCCATGCCGATCCGGTCCTGGCGAATCGGGAAGAGCTGCTGATCCGCGGCGTAAGTGGTCTTGAACTGGCCGGCTTCGCGGTAGAACATCAGGATTCAGGATCAAGCAGGTCAAACCCGATCAATGTGCTTCTCCCCGAACAGACCCTCCGGGCGCACCAGCAGGAAGGCGAGCGCGAGCACGTAGGGAAACCAGGATTCGATCCCGCCGCCGACGTGCGGGCCGATATAGACCTCGGCGAGCTTCTCCGAGGCGCCGACGATGAGCCCGCCTACGATCGCCCCGGCAATCGACTCGAAACCCCCGAGGATCAGCACCGGCAGCGCCTTCAGCGCGAGGAAGGTCAGGGCGAACTGCACGCCGTTGCGCGCGCCCCAAAGCAACCCGGTCACGAGCGCGACGAACCCGGCGGCCGTCCATACGATCACCCAGATCCGCTGCAGGGAAATGCCGACGGCGAGCGCCGCCTGATGGTCGTCCGCTACCGCGCGCAGCGCGCGCCCGGTGCGGGTCTTGTTGAAGAACACCGCGAGGACCGCGACCAGCGCCGCCGCGATCCCGGAGGCGACGAGGTCGAATTTGCTGATGTTCATCCCGGTTTTGTCCATCAGCCATTCGATCGGCTCATCGGCGATGCCCAGGTCGAGCGCGTGGACCTGCGCGCCCCAAGTGAGCTGCGCGATGCCCTCGATGAAGAAGGCGAGGCCGATGGTGGCCATGAAGAGGGTGATCTGCGGCTGATTGACGAGCGGGCGCAGCACCACGCGCTCGGTGAAAAATGCGAGCGCCGCCATCGCCGCGAGCGCGAGCACCATCGCGAGCCAGAACGGGGCGCCCATCGAGATGAACCCCACGGTCGTGAGGGCGGCGAAGAACACCATCGCACCCTGCGCGAAGTTGAACACGCCCGAGGCCTTGTAGATCAGCACGAAGCCGAGGGCGACCAGCGAATACATCACTCCCGCGAGCAAGCCGCCGATCAGCACTTCGAAGAAGAATTGCATCTAACGATGTCATCCTGAGCGGAGCGAAGGATCTGCTTTTCGAAAAGCGGATTCTTCGGGCTGCGCCCTCAGAACGACCCTATTAATGTGCCACTCCCAAATACGCGTCGATCACATCCTTGTTGTTGCGCACTTCGTCGGGCGTGCCGTCGGCGATCTTGCGGCCGTAGTCGAGCACCACCACCCGGTCCGAGAGGTCCATCACCACGCTCATGTCGTGCTCGATCAGCACGATGGTCGCGCCGAGCTGATCGTTGACGTCGAGGATGAAACGGCTCATGTCCTGCTTCTCCTCGAGGTTCATGCCGGACATCGGCTCATCGAGGAGCAGCAGTTGCGGCTCCGCCGCAAGCGCGCGCGCGAGTTCGACGCGCTTCTGCAGGCCGTAGGGCAGCCGCCCGACCGGGGTCTTTCGGATGTGCTGGATCTCGAGAAAGTCGATGATCTCTTCTACCTTGGCGCGGTGCTCGAGCTCCTCGCGCCTCGCGGCTCCCCAGTAGACCGCCTGCTGCAGGAAATGGCTTTTCATCTTCAGATTGCGCCCGGTCATGATGTTGTCGAGCACCGTCATGCCGCGAAAGAGCGCGATGTTCTGGAAGGTCCGGGCGATGCCCTGCTCCGCGGCCTCGTGAGGGTCGACGTTGCGGCGCTTGCGCCCCTTGAAGGTGACCGTCCCACGCCGCGGGTGGTAGACGCCGTTGATGACATTGAGCATCGAGGACTTGCCCGCGCCGTTCGGCCCGATGATGGCGCGGATCTCGTGCTCGCGGACGTCGAAGGAAACGCTTTGCAGCGCGACCACTCCACCGAAGGCTAGCGAGATGTCGTCGATCTCGAGGAGTGCCGCGCCGATTTTCCTGTCCGCAGGCATGTCGGGTTAAAAGGAAATCAGGCCGCCGCCGCGGCAGCGCCGTAGCTCTTCGCTTCAACGATCTTCAGGTCGGCAGACACCGTGCCGGTGCGGCCGTCCTCGAAGCGCATCTGTGTCTCGACGAAGCAGCTCGTTTTGTCCGAGTAGAGGGCGTCGACGAGCACCGCGTATTTCTCGCCGATGTGGCGGCGGCGCACCTTGCGCGTGCGCGTGAGCTCGCCGTCGTCGGCGTCGAGCTCCTTGTGCAGGATGAGGAAGCGTTGTATCTGCGAATTGCCGAGCGTGGCATCCGCCGCCAAGTCGCGGTTGACCTTCTCCACGCATTCGCGGATGAGCTCATAGACCGCGGGCTGGGAGGCAAGGTCGGTGTAGCCCGAGTACGGCAGGTTGCCCTTCTCGGCCCAGTTTCCGAGCGCCGCCATGTCGATGTTGATGAAGGCGCACACCTTGTCGCGGCCGTGGCCGAAGCACACCGCTTCCTTGATATAGGGAGAGAACTTGAGCTTGTTCTCGAGATACTTCGGCGCGAACAGCGCGCCGTCGAGGAGCCTTCCCACGTCCTTCGCCCGGTCGATCACCTTGAGGTGCCGGTCCGCGTCGAAGTAGCCGGCATCTCCGGTGTGGAACCAGCCTTCGGCGTCTTTTGCCTCCGCGGTCGCCTCGGGATTCCGGTGATACTCGCGGAAAAGGCCCGGCGTGCGCACCAGGATCTCGCCCGAGTCGGCGAGCTTCAGTTCCACGCCCGGAAGCGGCGGGCCCACCGTATCGGGCTTCACCTGTCCGTCGGGCTGCACACAAACGTACACCGTGGTCTCCGTCTGGCCGTAGAGCTGCTTCAAGTTCACGCCGATCGAGCGGTAGAACACGAACAGATCCAGGCCGATCGCCTCGCCCGCGGTATAGGCGACGCGCACGCGGCTCATGCCGAGCACGTTGCGCAACGGCCCGTACACGAGCAAGCCGCCGAGCCGGTAGAGCAGCCGATCGACGATGCCGACCGGCTCTTTGCGGTCGAGGATTCTCCCCCCGAGGCGCCGGGCGACCTCCATGAAATAGCGATACATGCGGCGCTTTACCCAGCTCGCGTCTTCCATGCGGATCGTCACCTGGGTGAGCAGCGCCTCGAGCACGCGCGGCGGGGCGAAATAATAGGTCGGCCCGATCTCGCGCATGTCGCTCATCACCGTGTCGGCCGATTCCGGGCAGGAGACGCAGAAGCCCGCCACCATCGACTGGGTATAGGAAAACAGGTTCTGCCCGACCCAGGCCATCGGCAAGTAGGCGAGCATCTCTTCGTCCGGGCCCAGTTTCTCCAGTTCTGCGTAGGCCCGGCCGGTCGCGATCATCGCGCGGTGGGTGAGCACCACTCCTTTGGGATCGCCGGTGGTGCCCGAGGTATACAGGATGGTGGCGACATCGTCCGGCGCGCCGGCCCCGATCGCCTCGTGGAAGTAGTCGGGATTGCGCGCGTGGAATTCACGCCCGAGCGCCTGCAGGCTCGCGAAGTTCATCAGTTCGGCCTGCGTGCAGTGCCGCAAGCCGCGCGGATCGTCGAACACGATGTGTTTCAGCTTTGGCCATTGCGCAAGGATTTCGAGGAGCTTATCGACCTGCTCCTGGTCCTCCACGACTGCGAAGCCAACGTCGGCGTCCCGCAGCACGTAGGCGAGTTCCTGCGCGATCGCGTCCTCGTACAAAGGCACAGGCACGCCGCCCAGGCACTGCGCCGCGGTCATCGCCCAGTACAGGCGCGGGCGGTTTTCGCCTATGACGGCGAGATGCTCGCCGCGCTTGAAGCCCAGCGCGGTGAGCCCGCAGGCGAGCGCACGGACTTCTTCGGCCACCTGCGCCCAGGTGAAGGTCTGCCAGATGCCGAGATCCTTCTCGCGGAACGCCGGCCCGTCGGGCCGCACTTGAGCCTGATGCAACAGCAGGCGCGGAAAAGTGTCGGGCTGTTCCGTCACGGGTGCTCCTCGGCAGCGTGCCGCCCCGAAGATCGCGGGCGGTCTCAGCCGGCGAATCTTACAGCAGATGAGGAGGCGGGATCTGCGCCGGCCGGCCGCCGGCGCCACGGCTCCCATGTCTTCCCGCAACGCTTAACGCACTGAAACCAAAGGGAACTGATTTTGAGGTCGGAATCCTGGCCCGCGCCCAGGAAAACAGCGGGTACCGGGTGAGAGTCTGGGTATCATCCGCATCCTTAATGCGTTACTGCGGGGCGATGGCAGTTTTTCTGTGGATGAGCCGAGTCACCCAGCTTCAAAGCGACTTAATTTCACGAGATCGGATCACTTTAGCCTGATTTTCCATTACACTTCGCAGATAAAAAGAAACCCTATTGTGTCCGGAGAACTTTTCCGCGCGCGGACCGGGGCGACAGCGAATAGGAAGAAGATTCGTGCGGTGCAGCAAATCGTGGGGGGCATGAGATGTGCGATACGTTCCGAAGGCCTTGCAGGCAAGGGGTCGGACCGTTTCACTTGGCAATTCGCGCCAAAGCTTCTCCCGCTGCGCCTCGTGCGGGCGCTCGCCTGCGTTAGGGATTGCGTGACTTCCCCGAATTCCGCGGTCGCCGGCGCCCCTGGTACGGCCGCGGGTTCCCCGCCCCAGGCCAATATCGACTGCAAGCAGCGCACAGTCAGCGCAACTTCGCGGCCTGCTGCGGGTCCCGGAAATTTCCTCGAGCCTCCGATCCGTCTTGCGACGATCGCAAATGTATAGGGTCTTGATCGTCGAGGATGTCGAAATCGTCGCTGACGTGCAGATTCTCGTGTTGATCCGCGCGGGGATCGCGCTCGAAGCGCGGCGTGTCGACACGGCCGAGGATTTCACGCGGCAGATAGAGCTCTCCGTTCCGAACGCGATTCTATACAGCGCCTCCCTGCCGCAGTTCAGCGGGTTCGCCGCGCTGGCGAAGGCGCAGAGCCTGTGTCCCGATACGCCGTTCATTTTCGTCTCCGGAACGCACAGCGAAGAAACCGCCGCCGAAACGCGCAAGCGCGCGGCAACCGATTACGTTTTTACAACCAGCCTCGCGCAGCTCCCGGCCACGTTCAATCGCGCCATGAAGGAAGCCGAAGAACGCCAGAAAGGAAAGGCCCAGGAATCCGCAGTCACGCGCCTGACGCGCATGTACGCCGATCAGGCCCGCGATTTGGAGCAAACTCACCTTCAACACGTCACCCTCCGCAGACTCAGCGGTTATCTCAAGGCGAGCGTGGCGCCGGCCGAAGTCTATGCGGCCGTGGAATGTTTTGGCCCTCAATTGTTCCACAGCACGATCGGCAGGCTATACCTCGTTCATCTTCCGGGAAAACATTTGGAGTCCGTCGCAGCCTGGGGTGACGGGTCGCTGACCGAGCAGACGTTCGCGATCCAGGATTGCTGGGCGTTGCGCCAAGCGCAACCTCACTGGGTCCGGGACCCGCAGGCCGAGCTGCTCTGTGGGCACGTCACGCCGGATTCGAATTCGGCGCCGCCGTATCTATGCGTTCCGCTCTTCGCACTCGGCGCGGCGCTCGGACTGCTGCACTTGCGACGCGTGAAGGGATCAAACCGTTCGGAGAACGCCAGTTCGATGGAGTCCGACTTGAGCCTGGCAAAAGCAGTAGCGGAGGAGACCAGCCTTGCGCTTGCCAATCTGAAGGCCCGCGACACCTTGCATGAACAATCGATCCGCGATCCGCTGACCGGCTTGTACAACCGCCGCTTTCTGGAGGAATTCCTGTTACGCGAGCTGGCGCGCGCAGAGCGCAAGAAACATTCCCTCTCCATAATCACGCTGGATATCGATCACTTCAAGCGCATCAACGACACCTTGGGCCATGGCGCCGGTGACATAGTCCTGCGGCGCGTCGGTCTCCTGTTGCAGGGATTTGTTCGTCAGAGCGACATCGCGTGCCGCGTCGGCGGGGAAGAATTCTCGGTGCTCCTGCCCGAGGCCTCCATGCAAATCGCGACGCAGCGCGCCGAGGAAATCCGCAAGGCGGTACAGGAGCTGCAGCTGAAATACGAAGACCATGATTTGAGCGGTATCACGATTTCCCTGGGCGTCGCGGTCTTTCCGGACCACGGCACGACCGAGGAGGCGCTCATCCGCGCAGCGGACCAGGCATTGTATGACGCCAAATACCGGGGCCGCGACAGAGTGGTATCTGCATAGCGGGCGGTCGCTCGCGCATGCATGCTTTAGACGCGCCGACCCATCTCCCTTAGACTTTCCCGAATCTCGGTTATAATCGGCGTCCCACACGCGCCCGTAGCTCGGCTGGGCGAGGGGGGGAGATTTCGCGGGTAGGCTTAGCGTGCCCGCGCCGCCGAGCGCCAGACCATGGGTGAAGGTGGGTTGTCGCGAATGTCCTGTGGACATTCGCGCCGCCGAACGGGTATGCCACGGACGGCATGCCTTGGGCCAGTCAGCAAAAGCGTAGCGCTGCGGGGTCGGTATCAGCAAGCCGAGCGGCGGCGCGTCTGTCCCGCAATTTCTGCGGCTTGATTGTACCGAACCCGGATCCGCAATTTTGGAAGCGAATACCGAATCGCGAGAACAAGGGCCGTGGCTGCAGACCGACCTCGCGGGCGGCTGGCCCCGACGGCCGCGTCGAGACGAACACCGCCGCGCGCTTACGCTCGCGCGGCGTGACGTGTCCCGTGAAACCCGCCGACGACTAACCGGAGAGAGATCATGACCGCAAGAGCGCTGGTTATCCCAATCGCCCTGATGATGCTGTCCGGCTGCGCCGCCACGATTCATGGCACGGTGCAGCTCGTTGACAGCCGTCAACAGCCGATCCCGAACGAGAGCCCGAAGGGGGCAGTGGTCAACATGATCAATACCACCGCCGCGGTCGAGCAGGCCTCGAGCTCCGCGACGGTGGACGAGAAGGGCGAATTCGAGTCGCCCAAGGGCAGCGTCAAGCCCGGCGTCTACAAGGTGGAGGCGAGCCGCATCGGCTACGAGACCCAGACCGAGACAGTCGAGATCGGCTCGTTCTTCAGCAAGAAGGTCCAGTTCAAGTTGCCGAAGATCGAGGAGGGCAAGCGAAAGTCGATCAAGGGCTCGGCGACCGACGCGGACAAGATCATCAATCCCGGCGAGGTCAATATCCAGCCGCCCGCGATGTGAGCGGACGCATCCGCCGTCCCCCTTAGACCCGACGCCACAACCGAAGGTATCGCCATGACAACCCACCTGCGTTTTCTTTCCGTGCTCGTCACCACCGCCCTGCTGGGCGCTTGCGGCCAGCGCCTCGACATCGAGGTGAAGGCGCGTATCGACGGCCAGCCGGCGGCACAGGCGAAGGTCACCGTGGATCGCGAGGAGGTCGGAGTCACCGACACCCAAGGCGTGTTCGCGCAGCAGTTGCGCAAGAAGGCCGGCAGCGAGGTTGAAGTGACGGTGAGCAAGGAGGCACCCGGCTACCGCGTCGACCCCTGGAAAACGACCTTCCTGGTGAAGCTGCCGAAGGGGGACCAGATCGACACGTACCGCTTCGAGGCCGATCTGAAGGCCATGCGTTACGTTACCTTGCGTGTGAGCGAAAAAGGAACGCCGCTGCCCGAGGCCGAGGTGACGGTCGGCGGGAAGGAGGCAGGCGCCACCGACGCCAAGGGCGAATTCGTGTACCTCTATCGGACGCAGCCGGCGAAGGGAGCCGAGTTCAACGTCGCCAAGAGCGGTTACGGCACCTACCGCGCGACACGTCAGCTCGAGCCGGGCCAGGTGATCGAAGTCGCGCTCAATCGCCAGACTGTGGTGGCGATCAAGGCGCTCACCGACGAGTACGGCCGGGCGAGCGGGGTGCCGGGGCTTGCCGTGATCGTAGACGGCAAGACCGTCGGCAAGACCGACGCGCAAGGCAGCTACACGTACGACTATCGCGGCGAGCCGGGCAAGAAAGCCGTGATCGCGCTCGCGGCGCCCGGCTACATTCCGGCGGTGTGGAAAACCGCAGTCCAGCTCGAAGGTCAAGTCAACCTCCAGCACTACTTCTACCCGACTACGCCCAAACCGATCCGCATCGGCGTCTACCGCGTCGTCGGCAACACGCCGGGCGTGGACTTGAAGGACGTCACGGCCCAAGCCGAGCAGGCGCTCGCGACGCAGCTGTTCAAGTTCCCGGCGTTCCGCGAGGTGCCGGCGGACAAGCTGCAGGCCGAGGTCAGTCAGCGCAAGCTCAGTATCGACCGCATCACGACCAAGGGCTGGCAGGACACGCCACTGCGCGCGACCGTGGACATGATCGTGCTCGGAAGCGTCGCCAAGGACGATGACGGCTACTTGGTCGAGGTCAAATTCCACACCGCCGGCGGCAAAATCATTTTCTCGGAGATCGCGCGCGCCCGCAGCGCCGGCGGCATCAGCGGCGCGGTACGCGACATTGCGAACAACGTTATCGAGCGCTTCCCGCTCGAGGGGACCGTGATCGCCAAGGAGGGTGATCGCTATCGCATCAACATCGGCAGGAACTGGCGTATCGGCCGCGGCACCGAGTTCACCCTGACCACGCCGACATTCGGCGAGGGCGGCAAGGTGGCGGGTTACCGCGAGACCGGTCGTATCGAGGTCAGGCGCGGCGACGACAACAGTTCGCTTGCCGAGGTCGCAACGCTCAAGCACGGCGAGAAGGTGCAGATCGGCGATCGCGTGGTGCGGCGCATCGCGCGCGAGGGCGAGGAAGGCGGTGAACGCACCTACTTCCTGCTCACCGCCAAGGGTGGCGTCGGCACGGACGTCAACCCGCTTGTGGGCACCAGCGTCTACTTGAACGGCGAGTGGGCCGGTGCCACCGGAACCAACGGCCAGGCGGAAATCCCCCTGCGGCTCGGCCGTAATTACACGCTCACGCTGTACCGCCACGGCTATCAGCAGCTCACCGACAAGATCAAAGTCGGCAAGAGCGGCGAAGCGCGCGAGTTCCTGCTCACGGCCAACAATGCCCTGTTCAAGGTCGACTCCACGCCATCGTCGGCGAGCGTCTACATCGACGACGAGCAGATCGGCAAGACGCCGATCACCGGCGGCAAGCTGATCACGCTCGGCTTTCACAGCGTGCGCCTGACCTACGGCGAGGACTACCGCGACTTCTTCGAAGTCATGGAGTTCACCAAGAAGGAGGAAGACCGCACGGGCGATCGCCGCATCGTGCTGCAAAAGGATTTCCTCAAGATCGGCGATCGCGCGCGCCAGAAGGGCGACGTCGAGGGTGCCATCAAGGCCTATGCCTCCACCGAGCGCGACCACCCGGACTACGCCGAGGCGCACCGGCGCCTGGGCGACGTCTACCTCGACGACAAGGAGGACTACGACCGTGCAATCGCCGAGTTCGAGGCCGTGCTGGCCCTGCCCGAGAACCAGCAGCTGATCTACAAGCAGTTCGCGGTCACCTTTACCAACCTAGGCCATGCGTATTGCGAGAAAGGCAACCGCCTGGTGGACAGCGATCGCGACGCCGCGCCCACGTACTTCGCCAAGGCGATCAAGGCGCTGCAGATCGCCAAGCAGAACACGCGCTTCTTCCCGAGCGCGGAGTACGACGAGGCGGTGCACGACACCTACTACTACACGGCACTGTCATACCACAAGCTGTATCTGATCACGAGGCAACCGGCAGTCATGAACAGCGCGAGCCTCGCGTGGCGCGAGTACTTCGACTTCTTCCCGAAAAAGCTCGAGAGCAATCCGGCCTTCGTGCAGGCTCGCGAGGCGGCGCGCCGGTACCGCAGCCAGATCCAGGAACCCTAATCGCGCCGCGCCGAATGTGATGCACCACTGGCGCCCTGTGATGGCCCTGTTCGTCGCTATCGCGTTGCCCGCAGTTGCGTTGCCGGCCGCCGACGAAGCGCCGGCGGCCGCGAGCGCGGCGGAACCGGCCGGGATCGAACCGGAGTTCGTGCGGCCGCTCGTTCCCATCGCCCGCGGGCGCAACGACTCGAACCCGGTGTGGTCGCCCACCGGCGACGTGGTCGCGTTCGAGCGCTCGCGCGGTGACAACAAGGAGATCGCGATCGTGCGCGCGAACGGCGAGGTCGTCCAGACGATTCGCCAGCACCCCCCGGTCGCGCCGGGACAAAGCCAGTTCTTTTTCCCGGAGGTCGTGGAGGAGACGAGCTATAACTCCGGCATCAGCTGGTCGCCGGACGGCAAGCGGTTCGTGTTCATGAGCAACGGCGGCGAGGGTAACTACGACCTGTACCTGCGCGAGCCCGACGGCCGCATCACCCGCCTTACCACTCACAAAGAGAAGGACGGACATGCGCACTGGTCGCCGGTGCGCGACCAGATCGCGTTCATCTCCGGCCGCAGCGGAAAGGGCGATGTATATCTGCTCGATCTCGCAACGAAGATCACGACCCGGCTGACGCACGGCGAGTGGCCCTACCTCTATCCGCAGTGGTCGCCGGACGGCAAGCGCCTCGCGGTCATCCAGGGCACCAACGAGAACCACGACGTCTACGTACTCGAGCCGGGGCGCCCGGTGGCGTCGAAACCGCTCAGCACCTGGCGCTACGACGATCTGCGGCCGGTTTGGTCGCCGGACGGCAAGCGCCTCGCGTTCTACACCAATTACAACCCCGCCGACGATCCCAAGACCTGGGCCATCGTGGTCGTTGCCGCGGACGGTTCCGACCCGACGGAGGGCGAGGGGCTGGCGGCGCGGGTGGTCGCGACCGACGTGGTCCCGGACATAGAGCGCGGGCCCGCATGGATGCCGGACAACCGCCGCATTGTGTACGTGCGCAACGAAAGGGAGGCCTACAACCCGATCTACATCGCCGATGTCGACAGCCGCACGAGCGCGCTCCTGCGCACGAGGACCAAGATGAACCACGACGTCACCTGCTCGCCGAGCGGCGTCATCGCGTTTCGCGCCCAGGTCGACCAGTGGGACCAGGTGTATCTCGCGAAGCTGAGGGACTGACGCCGTGACACGCCGCGCTCCCCGCCCTCGCCTGTCGTTCGCCCCGTTGTTCGCGGTATGGCTTGCGGTGGGGCTCGGCGCGAGCGCGCCGGTGCGCGGCGCAGACGACCCGGTGGGTGCGGCGATGAAGCTCTACGAGACGCGCCGCTACGAGCAGGCGGCGCGCCTGCTCGAAGACGCGCTCGCCCGCCTCGATGCCGAGCACCGGGCGCAGGCGCAACTCGTGCTTGGCATGACTTACCTGCGCAACGCCGATCTGCACGAGGCGCTCGCTCGCACCGCCGCTACGGCCGAGCTGGATTATCTCGACAAACTGCTCAAGACCAGCACCGAAGGCCGCAGCCGCTACGCGCGGCTGTACCTCGCCGAGGCGCTGCTCGCGCGCGGAAACCCGGCCGAAGCGGGGCGCCACTTCGAGCAGGTCCGCGCGGACCGGGGGATCGAGAGCCGTTACCGCGCGATCGCCAGCATCGGCTTGGGGAGCGTCTTGTGGGCGCAGCGCGACCCCGGCCGGGCGCGCGGCCTATGGGCCGATGCGGCCGGTGCGGGCGGCGCGGCGGAGATCACACTGGCGCGCGCCGCGGCCCAAGGCCGCGCTCGGGCCGTGGACGTGAAATCGTTGCGGCGCGTCGCCGACGATGCGAGTCAGGCACCCGAGTTGTCGCCGCGCACGCGACGCTATCTCATCGAGATCTATCTGGCGGCCGATGCACCGGACAAGGCGCTCGCCGTGGCGCGCGCCGCGAACTTGGGAATCGCTTCCTATGTCGAGAGGTTCAAGGTCGCCAAGGGGACGGCCAAAAGCATCAACCTCTACGATCTCGCTCTGCTCACTGACCTGGCGCGGCTTTATCGCGACCTCGCGCGGCGCGAGCTCGAGCAGGCCGCCGCCGACTCGCGCATGAAACCGAGCGCGGAATACTATCTCGCCGAGGTATTGAGCGGCTTGGGCGCGAGCGATGAGGCGCTGACATACGTGCAGGCCTTCCTCGCCCGGCCGCAGGCGCCGGCACAGTACCGCGAGCGCGCACTGGCGCGTCGGGCGCTGATCGCGCACCGCCAGGGCCGGCGCTCCGAGGCCGAGAGCACTTGGACCGCGATGGCCGAGCAGGGCGGCGACCCGGAGGTCCTGGCCGACATCGTGCTCGACTGCGCCGACGTCCAGGCCCAGTGCGGCAAGGTGCTCGCGCGCGCCGGCCAGGCGACCGAGGCGGGCGACGGACGAAGGGTCCAGCGCCTCAACTTCGCGCTCGGCAGCTACTACCTTCGGAAGAAGGACTACGCACGCGCCATCTCTTACATGGAGGCCGGGCGCGACAAGAGTAACAAGAACAAGATCGAAGCCAACGACCCGGAAATGCTCGCCGGTCTGGCCGAGGCCTACTATCGGACCAAGAAATTCTCCGAAGGTCTCGAGATCTTTTTCGAGATGAGCAAGGAGTTTCCCGTGGTGCGCCAGATTCAGGAAGCGATGCAGGGCGTCTACTCCATGGAGCAGCGCAGCGCCGGCGACGTGAAGATACTTTGAGAAGCCGCAAGGAATGAACCATAACTGTCAGATTCAACAAGCGAGGGGCGTATGAAACGGATCCTTACTATTGCGGTACTGGGCTTGGGCGCGGCGATGGCGTTGTGCATTCCGGCACACGCCGCACCGAAGGCGGACGGACGCCCCGACGGCGGCGTCCTCAACTACGGCGAGTACGGCCGGCCGGCGACGCTCGACCCGATCACGAGCAACGAGACGATCTCGCTGCGCATCACGGAGCTCGTGTTCAACGGCCTGGTCGGCATCGACGAGAAGCAGGAAATCGTGCCGGAGCTGGCCGAGCGCTGGGAAGCGTCGAAGGACGGCCGCGTATTCACGTTCTTCCTGCGCAAGGACGTGAAGTGGCACCCGCGCGAGGGCGAGGCGCCGCGGCCGTTCACTGCCGACGACGTGGTGTTCACCTATAACATCATGATGCACCCGAAGACCATCACGCCGCTCAAGGTGCGCTATGAGTTCATCGAGAAGGTCGAGAAGACCGGCGACTACACGGTGGTATGCACGCTCAAGCGCCCGGTCCTGAACGCGCTGGCGAAGTTCAGCTTCAAGATTCTCCCCAAGCACGGCCCGGCGAACTCGCAGTACCTCACGCGCGAGGATCCGTTCGTCCACAGCCCGATCGGCACCGGGCCGTACATGCTCAAGACCGTGACCGGCGACGGCGAGGTGGTGCTGGTCTCGAACCCCGACTACTTCAAGGGCCGCGCGCACATCGACAAGTTCATCGCCAAGCCGTTCGCGGACCAGAATATCATGGCCCAAGCGCTGATGTTCAACGCCATCGACATGATCGTGCTGGTCAACCCGCGCAACCTGCCGGAGGTTCAGGGCGACAAGCGCTTCGTGCTGCAGCCGTACAATGCACTGTCGTACTCGTTCTTCGGGTACAACGTGCGCAACCCGCTGCTCGCGGACCGGCGCGTGCGCCAGGCGATCACGGCTTCGGTCAACCGCCAGGAGATGCTCGACTCGTTCTTCAACGGCCAGGGCACGGTCATCTCCGGCCCGTTCGCGCCCGGCAGCTGGGCGTACAACCTCGATGTCAAGCCGCTGCCGTTCAGCCCGGAGCGGGCGCGCGCCTTGCTCGCCGAGGCCGGCTTCAAGCCCGGCGCCGACGGCATCATGGAGAAGGACGGCAAGAGACTCGCGTTCTCGGTCAAAGTCCCGATCGCGAAGGAGAGCGAAGCGATCAAGCGCGTCGTGCTTGCGTTCCAGAATTACCTCAAGAACGCCGGGGTCGCGATCACGGTCGATTTCAAGGAGTGGCAGGCGTGGAAGGAGGATGTCTTCTTCGAGCACAATTTCGACATCATGTTCGCGTCCTGGGTGTTCGACGACTCGGCGGACATCTCGTCGCTCTTCCATTCGGCCGAGATCGGCGACTGGAAGAACAACTTCGGCGGCTACTCCAACCCCGAAGTGGACGGGCTGATCGTCGAGAGCAAGCTCACGCTCGACCACGAGAAGCGCCGCACGATCAACCGCAAGCTGCACACGATCCTCGCCGAGGAGCAGCCGTACACTTTTCTGTGGACGCTCACGAACTACAGCTCGTACCACAGGAAGCTGCGGCGCGTGCAGATCCACCCGTACAAGTTCTTCTCGTTCGCCGACGAGTGGTTCATTCCCGCCAGCGAGCAGAAGTGACGCCGGGATCTGTCTCCGGAATTCCCGCAAGATGGCGACTACGTTGTCATCCTGAGCGAAGCGAAGGATCTGCTTTTACCTAGGAAAGCAGATTCTTCGTCGCTACGCTCCTCAGAATGACAGTGCCGGAGGACCGCGCTTGCCATGAAGCTCTCCGCGATCAAGCCCGTCAGCCGCGTGCTCGTGCGCGAGCTCTGGATCACCGCGTTGCTGCTCTTCGGCGTGAGCGTGGTGGTGTTCGGTATCCTCTATCTCGCGCCCGGCGACCCGCTCAACGTTCTGCTCGAGGGGCAGTCACCGCGATCGGAACTCGCCCTCGGTATGCGTGAGGCGCTGGGTATACCCCAGACCTGGTACGGCCAGTACGCGGCGTGGTTCGGCAAGATGCTGCAGGGCAACTTCGGCAACTCGATCCGCACCGGCCTGCCGGTGCTGCCGGAGCTGGCGCGCGTCGGCGTCAACACGCTCACCCTCACGCTCGGCTCGCTCGCGCTCACGCTCCTGATCTCGGTGCCGATTGCGGTGCACACGGCCGCGCACGGCAACACCGCCGGCAACACCGCGGCGACCATAGTCGCGTACGTCCTTTCGGCGGTGCCGGTGTTCTGGTTCGGCTACATCGTGGTCTACGTCTTCATCCATCAGTTCGGCATGTTTCCGCTGCTCTCGGGAACGGCGACGAAGCAGGAGCACGCGTGGCTGTATTTCCTCGTGCCGATCTTCGTGCTCGGGGTCGCGAGCGGCACGCTTTCCGAGATGATCCGCCACCTGCGCGAGGAGTTGTCGCGCGTGCTCGCCGAAGACTACATCCGCACCGCGCGCGCCAAGGGCGCGCCGGTGTGGCGCCACGCGTTCAAGGAGGGTTTTCTCATCCCGGTGACCGAGATCATGAGCGCCAAGATCCCGTTCCTGCTCGGCGGTGCGGTGATCGTCGAGCAGGTGTTCAACTGGCCGGGCATGGGGCGCATGGCGTGGCAGGCGGCGCAGGATCGCGACTTCCCGGTCATCATGGGCATCGCCCTCGTCGCCGCGGCGTTCGTGCGTTTCGGCAACCTGTTGCAGCGCGTCGTCTTCACCGCGGTCAACCCGCGCGCGTCAAAGGAATAGCGGCAGCGCATGCGTCGCTACGTCCAGACGCCCGGCTCGATCGGCGAGTTCTCGGAGCTGTCGCTGTGGCAGCGCGCCGGGCCGCTCGATCTCGTCTATGTCGGCTACGGCCTGCTGGTGGTGGCGGTGGTGGTGGTTTCGTACATGCTCGGGGCGTTCGGCTGGCTGCCCGGCGATCCGCAGCGGATGAACGTCGCGCTGATCAACGCGGCCCCATTCACGTCCGGGCACCTGCTCGGCACCGACTTCCTCGGGCGCGATCTGCAGGCGCGGCTCATTCTCGGCATCCAGGCCTACTTTCTCCCCGGCCTGCTTGCAATCACGATTTCAGTCGTCGGCGGAAGCATCCTCGGCGTCCTGGCCGGTTACCGTGGCGGCTGGTTCGATACGATCATCACCTACTTCGACAACCTGCTCGACTCGTTCCCGCGCCTGGTGCTGATCCTGCTCGTGATCGCCGCATTCAAACCCGACATCTATTACGTCATGGTCGTGGTCGGCATCACCGGCATGCCAGTGGTCGCCAACCTGATCGCGGGAAAGATCACATTCCTTCGACAGAAGAACTTCATCGAGGCGGCGCACGCGCTCGGGTTGCCGGCACACACGGTCATTCTCAAGCACATCCTGTGGTTCAATTGCCGCGCGCTGCTCGTGATCCAGGCCACCCTCGGCATGGCCGAGGCGATCCTGGTCGAGACGAGTCTCAGCTACCTCGGCTTCGGCGTGCAGGAGCCCACGCCTTCGTGGGGCAACATGGTCCAGGCCGGCGCGAACTATTTCCTGCAAGGCAACTTCTGGCCCTCGACCGCGCCGGCGCTCGCGATCCTCGCCACCATCCTCGGGTTCCAGTTGCTCGGCGATGGGCTCAACAACCTCCTCGAAAGCAAACGGGGGAAGTGATGGACAAGCCTGTCCTGAGCGGAGTCGAAGGACCGCTGCTGGCCATCGAAAACCTGCGGACCTACTTCTATTCGCGCGCCAAGCGCGCCTTCATCCGCTCGGTGGACGGCGTAAGCCTCGACGTCGCTCGCGGCGAGACCCTCGGCATCGTGGGCGAGAGCGGCAGCGGCAAGAGCGTCACCGCGCTCTCGGCCGCGGGCCTCGTCACCGCCGGGCCGGGCGTGATCAGCGGCCGCATCGAGCTGCACTCGAACGGGGCACGGCGCAACCTGCTCGACGGTCTGGAGAACTACGCGCGCATCACAGAGCAGGATGGGCGCATCATGGCGGTGGAGAAGGACGAGCGCGGTTGGCGCAAGCACGCGGAGACATTGATGGCGAGCGTGCGCGGCAAGGAGATCGCCATGATTTTCCAGAACCCACGCTCGGCGCTGAACCCTTATTCCACGATCGGCACGCAGCTCGTCGAGACCATCCGCCTGCACACGAACTTCAAGCGTGAAAGCGAAGCAAAAGAACGCGCGATCCACTGGCTTGAGCGCGTGCGCATAGATTCACCCAGGCTGCGCTTCGACAACTTTCCCTTCGGCATGTCGGGCGGCATGTGTCAGCGCGCCATGATCGCGATGGCGCTCTCCGCCGAACCTTCGCTCCTGATCGCGGACGAGCCGACCACCGGCCTCGACGCCACCATCCAGTCGCGCATCGTGGATTTGCTGGCCCAGCTGAAGGCCGAGACCGGCATCACGACGCTCCTCATCAGCCACGACATCAGCGTGATCCAGCGCCTCTCGGATCGCGTTGCGGTGATGTACGGCGGCACGGTGGTGGAGACCGGTCGCGCGGCCGAGGTGCTCGCGCCGGAGGCACAGGTGCGCCACCCGTACACCGCGGCGCTGCTCGCCTCGATCCCGAGTGCCGAAACGATACGCCGGAAAAGTTATCTGCAGGCGATAGAAGGCGAGGTTCTGGATACCATCGAAGTGCCGCGCGGTTGCCGCTTCTACGGCCGCTGCAACCGCGTCACCGAGGCGATCCGAGAAAACTGCGCCGGTCTCGAGCCGCCGCTCGGCGAGGTCGCGTCCGGCCACAAGGTGCGCTGCTGGCTGTACCCGGCGGCGCGGGAAACATGAGCCGCACCATTCTTGAAGTCACCGATCTGCGCAAGCACTACAGTCAGCGGCGCGGCCTGATCTCGATGCTCACCGGTCGGGGGCGCGTGATCCCGGCGGTGGATGGCGTGAGCTTTTATCTCAGGGAAAACGAGACCGTCGGCCTCGTCGGCGAGTCCGGCTGCGGCAAGACCACGATCGGGCGCACGGTGCTGCGACTGTCCGACCCGAGCAGCGGGCGTATCGTATTCGACGGGCGCGACATCACCACCTTGAGCCGCGCCGAGCTGCGCCCGCTGCGGCGCGAAATGCAGATGATCTTCCAGGACCTCGACGCGGGCCTGAACCCGAAGATGCGCGTGCGCGACATCCTGCGCGAGGCGCTCACCGTGCACGAGCGCCCGAACGATGCCGAAATCGCGAGCCGCATCCGCGAGCTGCTGGAGCAGGTGAGCCTCAAGGACAGCAAGCTGGCGAACTTTCCCTCGGAACTTTCCGGCGGCGAGAAGCGCCGCGTGGGGATCGCGCGCGTGCTCGCCGTGCGCCCGCGCCTGATCGTGGCCGACGAGCCCACCAGCGCTCTGGACATCTCGATCCAGGCGCAGGTAGTGAACCTGCTGCGCGACCTGCAAAAAGACCTCGGGCTCACGTATCTATTCATCTCGCACGATCTCCCGATCGTGGAGCTCGTCAGCCAGAAAGTCGCGGTGATGTATCTCGGACGCATCGTCGAGATGGGTCTTGCGGAGAACATCGCGCACCGACCGCGCCATCCCTACACGGGCATCCTGTGGGCGTCGCTCGCGGACAAGCAGAGCACGGAGGTGAGTCTGCACGCCCGCGGCGGCGCGAGCGCCGAGCGCGAGCGCCGCGCCTGGGGCGTTTTCGACTTCGAGCAGCCGGTCAGCGGCTGCCGCTTCGCTCCGCGCTGCCCGCTGTACAAAGACAAGGGCCGCCCCACCGTCTGCACCGACCCCGCCTCCGAGCCGCAGTTGAGGGACGTGGGGAACGGGCACGTGGTGGCGTGCCATTTCGCGTAGGGGCTGACTGGATCCCCGCTTTCGCGGGGAGTGAGCCGGGAATTCGGAGAATGTGCCTGCGCACATTCTCCGCCGGCGAACGCCAAGACCGTTGCAACGGACTTGGCCCGCTTCGCGCGTCACATGTTGCGCCGGTATTGGCCCCCTACTTCGAACAGCGCCGAGGTGATCTGGCCAAGCGAGCAGCAGCGCACCGCGTCCATGAGAACGGCGAATACGTTCTCGTCCTTGATCACCGCCTGCTGCAGACGTTTCAGCATGGGCCCGGATTCTTCCTTGTGGCGCCTGTGGAACTCGGCGAGGCGCTTCAGCTGGGACTGCTTTTCCTCCTCGGTGGATCGGATCAGCTCGAGCTTCTGGGGAACCGGATTCCCGTGGGGATTGCGGAAGGTGTTGACGCCGATGATGGGGTAGGAGCCGTCGTGCTTCCTGTGCTCGTACACCATCGACTCCTCCTGGATCTTGCCGCGCTGGTAACCGGTCTCCATCGCGCCCAGCACGCCGCCGCGCTCGGCGATCGCCTCGAATTCCTTGAGTACCGCCTCCTCGACAAGTTCGGTCAACTCTTCGACGATGAACGAGCCTTGGTTGGGGTTCTCGTTTTTTCCCAGTCCCCATTCCCTGTTGATGACGAGCTGGATCGCCATGGCGCGGCGCACCGACTCCTCGGTCGGCGTGGTGATCGCCTCGTCGTAGGCGTTGGTGTGGAGCGAGTTGGTGTTGTCGTAGGTCGAGATCAGGGCCTGGAGCGTGGTGCGGATGTCGTTGAAGGCGACCTCCTGCGCGTGGAGCGACCGCCCCGAGGTCTGCGAATGGAACTTGAGCTTCTGGCTCCTTTCGTTCGCGCCGTACTTCTCCCGCATCGCCGCCGCCCAGATGCGCCTCGCCACGCGCCCGAGCACGGCGTATTCGGGCTCCATGCCGTAGCTGAAGAAAAACGAGAGATTCGGCGCAAAATCGTCGATCGCCATGCCGCGGGCAAGGTAGGCCTCGACGAAGGTGAACCCGTTGGCGAGCGTGAAGGCGAGCTGCGAGATCGGGTTCGCGCCGGCCTCGGCGATGTGGTAGCCGGAGATCGAGGCCGAATAGAAATTCCTGACGTCGTGCCGGATGAAGTATTCCTGGATGTCCCCCATCACCTTGAGCGAGAACTCGGTCGAGAAGATGCAGGTATTCTGGCCCTGGTCTTCTTTCAGGATGTCCGCCTGCACGGTGCCGCGCACTGTCGAGAGCGTGTGCGCTTTTATTTCCTCGTGCTCGGCGGCCGCGGGCTCGCGGCCGTTCCGCTCGCGGAACTGGTCCAGCTGCTGGTCGATGGCCGTGTTGAGGAACATCGCGAGGATCGTCGGCGCCGGTCCGTTGATGGTCATCGAGACGCTGGTCGCGGGGCCGCACAGGTCGAATCCAGAGTAGAGCACTTTCATGTCCTCGAGCGTCGCGATCGACACGCCCGAGTTTCCGACCTTGCCGTAGATGTCTGGGCGAGAATCCGGATCGAAGCCGTACAGCGTCACCGAGTCAAAGGCGGTCGACAGGCGCTTCGCCGGCATGTCCTTCGAAAGCAGGTGGAAGCGCCGGTTGGTGCGGAAGGGATCGCCTTCGCCCGCGAACATGCGCGTCGGGTCCTCATTTTCGCGCTTGAACGCGAACGCTCCGGCGGTAAACGGGAAAGAGCCGGGGACGTTCTCCCGCATGAGCCAGCGCAGCAGCTCGCCGTGGTCCTCGTATTTCGGCAGCGCGACCTTCGGCACCTTGGTCCCCGAAAGCGAAGTCGTGTTGAGCCGGGTGCGGATCTCCCTCTCGCGCACTTTGATCACCTCCTCGTCGCCAGCGTAGCTCTTTTTTACTTCGGGCCAACCGTCGAGGAGTTCGATCGAGCGCGCATCGAGCTTCGCGGTCCGCTCCTCGATCCGTCGAGGGCAGCCGCGTCCGTGCCCGCCTCCTCGAGCATCCGTTTCGAAGCCAGTAGCTGCTGCCGCTCGCGCGCGATTTTTGACTGCTCCGCGGTGCGGGCGTGATAGCCGCGAACGGTTTCGGCGATCTCGGCGAGGTAGCGGCTGCGCGCAGGCGGCACGATGGCGTTCTTTCCCGAGGAGGTGCGCATCTTGACCGCGGACAGCGCGCCGGGCTTCGCCTTCAGGCCGCGCCCGACGAGGACAGGCAGGATGCCCTGATAGAGCGCGGTGACGCCGTCGTCGTTGAAGCGCGCGGCGATGGTGCCGTACACCGGCATCTCCTCGGAAGGCAGGTTGAAGAGCTTGCGGTTGCGCTGGACCTGCTTTCTCACGTCGCGCAGCGCGTCCTGGCTGCCCTTGCGGTCGAATTTGTTGATGGCGACGAAATCGGCGAAATCGAGCATGTCGATCTTTTCGAGCTGGCTCGCCGCGCCGTACTCGGGCGTCATCACGTAGAGCGACGCGTCCACGAGCGGGACGATCGCGGCATCGCCCTGGCCGATGCCCGGGGTCTCGATAAGCACCAGATCGAACCCCGCAACCTTGCAGGCGGCGAGCACGTCGGGGAGGCTCTTCGAGATCTCCGCGTCCGCGCCGCGCGTGGCGAGCGAGCGCATGAAAACGCGCTCGCCCCCGAGCGCATTCATCCGGATGCGGTCGCCGAGCAGCGCGCCGCCCGATTTGCGACGCGTCGGGTCCAGGGCGAGGATGGCGATGTTGAGCCGGTCTTCCTGGTCGAGCCGGAAGCGGCGAACCAGCTCGTCGGTAAGCGAGGACTTCCCCGAGCCGCCCGTGCCGGTCACGCCGAGCGTCGGCACGGGGAGCGGGTCGGCTTCCTTCAGCATCCGCCCGCGCAGTGCCGGATCGGCGGCGCCGTTTTCGAGGGCGGTGATGAGCCGCGCCAAAGCGCGGCGCGCTTTCGTAATATCTTCGGGGCGGTCGCCTTTGAGCGCTGTCAGATCGCGCGGCGCGTGCTGCGACAGGTCCTCGTCGCAGCGCGCCATCATGTCGTTGATCATGCCTTGCAGGCCCATCTTCCGGCCGTCCTCGGGCGAATAGATGCGAGTCACTCCGTAGGCCTGCAGCTCGCCGATCTCCTCGGGG
>WNGL01008435.1_pt1 | contig 29903 bp, 27 predicted proteins | sample 5400591 | NCBI WGS metagenome assembly WNGL01 (sample SAMN13153377, study PRJNA577476) | soil metagenome | isolation source: 80 cm soil or saprolite under Garry oak tree replicate 1 | place: USA:California | collected 2016-06-15 | reverse complement strand
AATTAGTTTGTCATCCGCGACCGCAACCGAGGCGCTGGTATAAGGTCGCCCGCCCTCATCAAAGGTTAAAGGCAAAATAGTTCCCGTGCCGGTGTATTTGTATTTTGAAGGCTCGTAAAATCTAACGGTACGCTTTTCCCAATCAACTTCGACAACGAGTGTAGCGAAAACTGTTCGCCCGATAACACCGTCGTGAGTTGCCATAGTTCTCGAGTCAGAAGACGCTGGAGAAACGACTAGTCTGCCGTTCGATAACTCTATCCCGCCGATGTTGAAAGTCACGTTGTCGGCTATCGAAGCCTCTCTGCCTGCGCCAGCACCGCCGGCTCCGCGAACCGCCATTTTGCCCGTGATCTTGAGATTGAGCGAGTCGGCAATCTCGGGGTTCTGAAGAACCGTGCCTTGTGCACCCGTATCAAGAACAAAGCGCAGCGGGCGCGAACCGTTGATGCTCACGGGAATCACCATCCAATTACCTTCAACCTCGAATGGGATCTCGACCACGCTTTTCCCATCAGGGAAATTTAGTTTTAGTAACTGCATACCAGGCATTTGACGCTGGACCTGGGGCGTTTGCGCCGTACCGGTTGCCGAAACTAAACCAAGATCGAAAACCATGATTGACGCCAAGATCCAGAAACTGCTTTTTAAGAACATTGATTTGTCTCCCGATTTTTGAAACTAACTACCCGGCGACTTGAGACCCTTTATCAGCAACTCGGCGATGTGGGCGGCTTGCGCCTCGACATCTTTTCGCTTTCCGAGTTCGCGCGTGCTAAGGCTGTAAGGCAGCAACGCATTCGTGGCCACGAGCAGAGCACGCGCCGTTCCTCTAATATCTTTGAAAACAAACTCACCGTCGCTTTTTCCTTCCTTTAATAATGCCGCGAACACTCGCTCCTCTTCGTCAAAATGGCGATTGTGCCGGACCAGCAATGCGGGTCTAATCGCCGCTAAGACATCGCTAAGACTCTCGGTGTAATGCTGCACGCTGTCGAAGCGAAAAAGAACGCGCTCAAGCAGCATCCGCCGTAAGCGGGCCACCGCCGAACCATTTGAGTGCGCAATTCCCCGCAAACGCTCGTTCAAGCGATCGACGATCCTATCGACCCGTGCCAGCGCGATTTCTTCTTTGCTCTTGAAATGCAGATAAATAGTTCCTTTGCCGATGCCGACTTCTTTTGCAACGTCATCCATGGTCATCTTCTTGTAACCGTAACGCGCCAGTAGGCGGTCGGCGGCATCAAGGATTAAATCGGATATGTCTTCACGGACGGCGATTGCTCTCATGGCGTAATGAATGACTCAAATGACTTATGACCATAATAGGAATCCGGTCATGTATCGTAGTCTAAAAACGTCCCACTTTCTAAGTGGTTCCATTATTTCCTGGCTGATTTTCCGAGTGCTTCTTAACCGCGGCTTCTTTTACGACTTTCGTAGGTTGCTCCGGGGAATAATCGTCCGAGCCAAAGTTGAGGTCGTAGTACGAACGACGTGCACCTTGATTCCATCAAGGGAGTTGAAGAGCGCTCGCAACGCGTGAAGCGTTAGGAATCCCGCTGATCAATCTTAGGAGACTTGATGATGCCGAGAAGAAGCGGCTTGTTGAGATAGTTATTTCCGCCCGTATTCCAGCGAAGGTCCAGCACAAAGCGATCGACGGCGTGGGTCTCTACGAAGGTGAACACACGCTTCGCGAAGTCGGCGACAGTCTCGTCCTCTTTGTTCGCCACCTCATTGAACTGGACGTATATGGTCCGCGAGTCTGCGAGGTATTCAAACCAAAAGTAATTTTCTGGTTCTTTCAGCCACAGGGGCGTTGGCGACGCCAAGCGATCGCGGGAATCCATCCAACCAGGCAACTTGGAGAATCTCTGGCCTAAAGCCCAGTTATCTCGATTCGGTCGCGGCCCCGCCACGGGGTTCAATTCGACCGTTATCTGCTGACTCTCCTGTTGAACGACAAACCGCGCTTTTCCCATGTCGTCAATCAATCCGACAGCCTGCAGCACTTCGGGTGTTGTCAACAGTAGCGGCACTCTCTCCTTAATGGTCATTTCATTGTCCCGACAAACCAAGTCTCTCACCGGCTTTGCCTCAAAAGTCGGCTTTCCCAAAAGTCGATTCCCGGCAATTAACACCTATAGCTTTCATCTCTTCTTGAAGGCGAACCCGATTGAGTTGCGAAGGTTCCTGAGTTTTATGACTTGAGTTTGGCTGTTTTAACTCGCAGAAGTCGGCCAACTGGCGGTTGAGTGCAATGGCAAGTAGCGGTTCAATATTGATTCTACCTGGTCAAAATCAATCGGTTTGAGCAAATATTCATTGCATCCGGCAGCGAACGCCGCGTGCTCACGTTCGGACGGATCCCAGCCGGAGACTATTACAATCGGCATCTCGCGGGTTTTGTCATTCAGGCGCAAATCGTGTGTGACCTTTAAGCCATCCAGCCCGGCGTGCGCATCGTCTTCAGCGATCAGTATGGTTGGGTGGGAAGAACCTTGAATCGATCTTTCAATAGTGTACCTGTCAAGTTCCTCCAAGGTTCTGGGGCGCCGCGTTTCCCCAAGTGAACCAGTACCGATTGATTGGGAAAATTTTGACTTCATCATATTGCTCCCAGCATGCGTCTCATTGTCACGACCACTCGCTACGCTTCTAGCAAAAACCAAAACCATGCCAGACATCCCGCTCGCTCCGTTCCTGGAGATCACTGGTCAAACTTAGCGAATTGCCCATCGTTACCGGCAAGGCTAGCCACTGTAACAACCAACTCGCTTGGTGCTACCGGCTTGGCCATGTGGGTCTGGAAGCCAGCCTCGCGAGCGCGCTTGGCGTCTTCGGAGCTCGCGTACCCAGTGAGTGCCACCGCTGGGATTGCTCCACCCTTCGCTGATTCCAACGCCCGTACTGCCCTGATCAAATCATAGCCGTCCTCACCCGGCATCCCAATGTCCGACACCAGCACATCAGGTTTCCATTCGTCCAATATGTCGAGCGCCGCGCTGACTGTGGCGGCGACCCTGACTTCGGCCCCGCTGTGTGTTAGTGCTATGGTCAACAACTCGCGCGTGTCCGGTTCGTCATCAACTACAAGCACCCGCAAATCCGTCAGATCTGTAAATTCCGGCTGGCGAGTCTCGGATTGCTGGTCCCGCGCATCGCCACCTTCATTCCGCATTTCTAGCGCCGCATTCCGCAGGGCCATTAACGGCAGTGTCACTCTGAAGGTTGCCCCCTGGCCAACTCCTGGGCTGGCGGCGCGGACTGTCCCGCCATGCAATTCGACCAGTTGGCGCACAATTGCTAATCCCAAACCGAGTCCGCCGTGCTGCCGGGTGGTCGTGCCATCGGCCTGCCGGAAGCGGTCAAAGATATACGGCAGAAACTCCGGGCCTATCCCCTCACCTGTGTCATGCACGACGATCTCGGCGCTAGTGTCATGGCGTTTCAACTGCACCTCAATGTGCCCATTTCTGGGCGTGTACTTAACAGCATTAGTGAGCAGATTCCAAACGACTTGTTGGAGACGATTAGCATCACCCGAAATCAGCCCTGCAGCCGGATCGACCAAAAGCCGAAGCTCAACTCCCTTAGCTTCAGCCGCCGGACGAACAGTCTCCAACGCGGCTTCAATGATTGGGACTAGCTCAACCGCTCCCTGCTCAAACCGAAACTTGCCGGTGATAATGCACGATACGTCCAAAAGATCGGCAATCAGTTGGTTTTGCGTCCGAGCATTACGCTCAATAACCTTGAGGCCATGAGCGGTGTTCTCTTCATCCAGCTTACCTCGGACCAGCATCTGGGCCCATCCCAGGATGGCGTTTAGCGGCGTGCGCAACTCGTGCGAGACTGTGGCAAGGAACTCATCTTTGACGCGGTTGGCCTCATCCGCCTGCTTCCGCGCCTGCTGTTCATTGGCTAGCAAGCGTTCCCTTAGTTCCTCCGCGCGCTTGCGCTCAATAGCGACGGCGGCCGTGCGGATGACCATCTCTACCAATTCCTGGTTTTTGGGAGTGGGATCGCAAGCATGACAAAAGTAGTTGGCAAACGTGCCGAGGATTCGCCCGCCGGAAGAGACGATGGGCGTGCACCAACCCGACCGCAATCCATAAGGGGCGACGAATTGATCGAACGCCTGCCACTCCGCGTTCTCGTTAAAGTCATTGACCGCCATCGGTTCCCGCCGCCTGACAGCGAGGGCGCAAAGTTCAGTCGGAGAACTGACCTCCACGCCTTCGACCGCCGCGTTGAAAGCCTCCGGCAAACTTGTCGAGATGCCGCGCTGGAAATGCGTGCCGGCTTCGTTCAACAGCGTGATGGCAGCAAGCATTCCCTCGCCGCTCTCGCACTCCACCACACCAATCAGGAATTCAAGCACTGCCTGGAGCGATGCATCTTCGGCCAGGAGTTGGAGCGCTTGCTTCTGAGAATTCACAAGGAATTGCGCACGCTTGCGTTCGGCGATTTCCGCTCGCAGTTGAACGTTCGCCGAGTCTGCCGCTTCGGTGAGTTCATGCTGGCGCAACACTGCGAGCGTCAACGCCTCGTTCATCGCGAGCATCTTCTCGTCGGCTGATGTTTTCTCGGCCATACTTCAGAACCCAATCCCGGAATTGGTTGGTTCAGTCACAAGCTGAATCCCAAAGGGATTCCACCCAGGGTTGCAGGCACGAGCTCACCCTGGGACACCATCTGTGCTTGTTGTTCGCTTCGCGCGCGTATCGTCTCTCTACTTTTTCTCCTTCGGCTCCGGCACGGCTTCTTCTTCCTGCGGCTGGCGCGGGCCGGTGCGCGTGGGGATTCCGGTGGTCAACCCATTGTAATCCATGCTCCGCGGGCCGATGACGACCACGCCTTTATCCGTGATGACATATTCGCGGATGTCTTTGCTGTGATCGCTGCGGCGCATTTTGGCGATGAGAAGCACCTTCCGCATCTGGCCATCGATTTCCACATAACGCATACGAATGATGTCGTCGGTCAGAAACGACATCGTGTGATGACTGAACGGCAGCCCGGTAAAGGTATCCTCCACTTCGACCGTGCTGAGAACCGTAAGCCCCGCCCCGGTCAACGCCCGGACCAATCGGTAGAGCGACTCGCGAAAGTCCTCGCGATAACCCGGTGCGAGCGCCATTTCAAAACCAACCAGCGAATCGATTACGAGCCTTTTCGCGCCAACCCTTTCGATGGCATCGAGAAGCTCTTGCATTGTTTCATCCACCGAAAGATCAACCGGACGATCGTAGAGGACTTCAAGTTTTCCATTCTCCACCGGCCTTTTTAGATTCAAACCAAAACTGCCGGCGCGATCCAAGTAGCCTTTCGGGCGCTCTTCGAAGACCGCCAGAATTCCCGCTTCCCCCTGGCGCATTCCTTCGGCAATGAAGTGCGTCGCCAGCACCGACTTTCCCACTCCCGAAGGCCCGGCCACGAGAATGCTATCGCCTTCGAGAATGCCGCCGCCCATCATCTTGTCCAACTCGGGAACGCCCATGGAAAGCCGTCGGCGCCGCATCGGGTTTATCCTTTTCGCGGCCAATCTCAGAGTGCGCGAGAACATTTGCAACCCGTCATCGCTGATGCGGACGGTGTGCAAGCCCGGCACCGAGGCCGCCCCGCGCAATTTGATGATTTGCATTTTTCGCACCACGGAATTGCTCTCAACCACTTGTGAAAGCCAGACGAGGCCATCAGAGATTGTGAAGACCGGATTATCGCGCATCTCCGCCGCGTCATATTCGCCGACCAGAAATGACGTGGCTTCCCAACTGGTGAGAAACTGGGCGAGATGCTGGGTGAACGATTGCATCTCCAATTCGGTCGCGCCGCCACTCTTTGTGCTGCGCACCATAGTGCGAAAAGAGTCCACCACCACGAAGCCCGGTTGGGCCGCCGTAACCTGTTTGATGATTTCCTCGAGCACCGCGTTCAAATCCTGATTCATCAAGGCCTCGCTCAGATTAATAAAGCGGATAGCCTTGCCTAACTTGGCTTCGTCGAAAAAAGTATACTGTTGCTGATAGCGCAGCATCTTCAGGGCGGGTTCGCCGAGGACGGTGAAATAGAGCGCGGGCTTCTGGGCCGTAGCATTGGCGAAAACGATCTGATGCGCCAGCGTGGTTTTGCCGCAGCCCGGTGCGCCCGCGATGATGTTGAAAGAAAATTCCGGAATGCCGCCGCCCAGGATGTCGTCGAGGCCGCGCACGCCGGTCGGAATCTTGCGGATCCTGACTTTAGCCGGCTGGCTTACGACCTTCTTAGGCAGCTTGCGTTTAGCCGCGTCACTTTTCTTTTTCATCTTTTATTTTCTGTGCCAAAATGCAAATGGTTGAGGGACAGTTTCGGCCATGCCTCGCGTACTAGCCGCAGCGTTAAACCTTCGCCGATTAGAACCACCAGCAGACCGAGCAACTGGGCGGCCAGAACAACGCAACCCTCGAAAATCTCATCCGGGCTAACTTGCGTTTCAATTTCGTCGAACCCCTCCAAAGAGCCATCCGCTGTGACCTGCACCGAGCGCAGCCAGGCAACTTCCGGGTTGGCCAGCGCGAGCGCGCGCAAAAGGAGTGCACGAAAACCGACGTTGCCCATGAGTGTTGCCAAATGCGGACGCAGTTTTTCACTTACGCGACAGGCCGCCGGAATTTTTGTCTCGCAAGATTTATTTTCCATCGTCTCATAAGCAATAAGAGACTGAGAAAAATCCCGCATCTGTGGAGTGGCTTGGCTCATTTAGAAATCCGGGAAGCGCACGCTTCCGGTAAGTATCGTGCGGCGTCGCACTGCGTCAATTGTTTTAGAGTGATTGTCCAAAAGCAATTCCCGGATGTCATTCGGACTCGACCGCGGCCTTCCGAGTAGATCGCTCGCGAGTTATGATCTTCTGATTGTGAAGTTGCTTTTCGTTCGCCGCGCTTTGACTTCTTGGAAGGAGATTTACCCTCCACTGATTTCTTCCGATTCATGGGGGACACTGCCTCCGCGCGCTGAACCTCGCGTGACGTTCCTATGCAATATTTGCAGGGAGTATAACACGATAAGTCTGATACCAGACCATTAAACGCTGGAGAGACCTTTTAGATTTCCAACCGCAGAGGAGAAGTGCTCGCGGGAGCATTGTTTTTTGACGAGATCCTGAATTTCTAAGCGCCAATCACTCCAAGGTTAAGCGCCTCGATATATATGGCTAAATTATCGGATGTTAAAGTAGAGGCAATCGCCCGGTGCCCAAGCGCTCGAATTCCTCTTTGACGATCCAATAGCACTCGCACGCATTTTCTTCCAGTCGCAACCTATCGAGGACGGCGATCTTTCCCCGGCTATAGCCGATCATGTTCTTCTTCTGTAGAATGCCGGCAGCTGCGGTAACCCCAGTGCGTTGTACGCCTAGCATCTGCGACATCAGGTTTTGAGTAAGATGGAATTCGTCACCATCCACGCGGTCGTGCATCAATAGCAAGTAACGGCTGAGGCGCCCGTCTAAAGCATGAAGACGATTGCACACCGCTGTTTGGGAGATCATGATTAGCTGCGCTTCCGTGAAGCGCAGTAACATTTCTTGCAGCCTACCGCCGCGCTTGAATTCTTCACGAAGAAAATTCGCCCTGAGCCTCAAAGCGCTTCCCGACGCTTGTACTATGGCCAAGTGCGGTGTGGAATTCGTTCCCAGGAAAATTGGTATTCCGAGCATCCCCTCGTTACCCAGTAATCCGATTTCGACAGCAGTTCGCCTCATTACAGTCGAGAGCAGGCAGATGACGCCGTCATTCGGGAAATAGACGTACCGAATAGGCTTGTTTGGCTCATAAAGGACTTGTTTATATTCAAGAGTAACGGGCTTGAGATTGGGAAGGAGGCGACTGTACTCCTCGGCGGGCAGCGCACTGAGAATCCGGTTCTTGACCAACTTGTCAGAATTTGCAGACATAGCTCCACAAACTCGGGGATTTGCCCTGAAGCCCGTTGGATTAAACTTCAGAAGCCAACAGAGTGTAACAACTAGGGGAATCAAGGATTTTATCACAAAAGCTCTGTCGGGAATCCGACATACGGGTTGTCACGGCGATATTGGATGAAGCGAGGCAAGTTCCTTGGAGACTTGCCCAAATAGCTGCCGTCAGAGAAACTGCGCAGGCGCGGAGGACTGTAAGGCGAATCGGGCTCAAATTCAAAGAGAAAAGACCGCGTGTCCTTCTTGTCTAGATACTCAGAATGCGTTTCGCCACGAGGCGTAAGAACGATGTCGAGGGGAACGCATTCAATCTGTCGGGTACCGTAGAATTCAGTGAACAAACCACTGAAAACAATAAAGAGAGACGCATTTGTATGCCAATGGAACTCTATAACCCAAAGGATAAGTTATTTCCTTCATGTAAAAGCCGTCGACGACGTGCTCGCTTAGGGCATGGGCAGCAATCTCTTCTGTCGCCAGCCTTGCGCCGGTAAATTGAATTCGTTCTTCCGTCTCGTTCACAGGCTTACTCAAGAGGGTCACCCTAGGCGTGCTACGGTTTAAAGCCAACACTGTGCCAGAGCTTTGAGCAATCAAACAGTCTTCCTTGCGTCACCACGAATCTAACTTTGCGGATATTACTGATATTGTCCAGCGGATTCGCATTGAGGATGATTATGTCGGCGCGCTTGCCGGCTTCAATTGTCCCGACTTCGTTCTCCAGCTTCATCACGCGCGCTGGTGTGATTGTCGCCGCCTGAATTGCTTCCAATGGCGTCAAGCCTGCTTTCACATAAAGTTCCAGTTCGCGATGTAACGTATGACCCGGAACTCCCACATCTGTGCCGGCAACTATGGGAACGCCTGCACGATGTAAACCTCCGATAGTCTTCAAGAGAACATCCAATACCAACCGTAAACCTTCGGCTTCGTCGGCTGACTCGCCTTTCTTGTTTATTTGGACGACCAACTCAGGCGGCACCTTCGTCGCTCCCGGCTCGAAAGTCTCAATCGGCATATTCATCGGACGAAGGAGCAATTCCAGCACCGCAATCGTCGGATCAATCACGGTGCCGTGGTCCTTAAAGAACTTGAGCGCGTATTTCGAATTTGCACCGTCCAGATTAATTGAAACCGGCGGGTTATTGCGATTCCGATTAGGAAAGAAACCGGTCTCGACATAGTTCATATGATTGATTTGATCCATGCCGGCTTCGACGGCTTGGAGCGCGTTCAAACCTTTGGGAACATGCCCGGTGACGGTCATGCCAAGCCGGTGAGCTTCAGCCGTAATCGCTTTGAGAGTTTCCAACTTGACGTTATCTCTGATTTTGATTTGTTCGTAACCGGCGTTCTTATAACGCTGGACCGCTGTGCGCGCTTCTTCAGGAGTGTCCACTTGAACGTCGAATGTGTGATACTCATTTTTGCCATCGATGTACCCAGCCAAAAGCATTCGCGGTCCAAGTCCGCGTTTTTGCTTCGCGTCGTCGCGAAGGGTGGTGCCAAACTCAATCTCGTTCCCAACATCACGCGCGGTGGTAATTCCTGCGGCCAGATAAGTTGGGCCGAACTCAACCTGGTAAAAATGTGAATGCATATCCCAAAGGCCAGGCAGCAGGAATTTGCCGCTGACATCGATCGTCTTTGCTCCATCAGGGATTTTGATTGCAGATCGAGAACCGACGGCAATTATCCGATCTCCATTAATGACAACTGCGGAATTTTGTATGGGAGGTTTGCCGGTAACATCTATCAAGGTCGCGCCCAACAAAACTAATGGACTCTCGTTTTTCGGACTCAATTGATTCGCAACCTGCGTCAACCGATCGATTCCATCTTCGACCGTTCTTTTCAGGAAGAACGAAATGGCTGAGTCGTAGCCGTCCCGGATTGCGTACAGGTTCGTTTCAATATCGCTGCCGAGATTTATGGCCGCCACTAAACGGTTCTCTGCATCGAGCCAAAGAGTTTGGCGTCCCCAGCCTCCGCGCCAGTTATTTCCGCTAAGGTGATAACGAGTGAGAACAATCGGTTTGCCGGAAAGCGTCACGGTGTCTTGGCCGCGAAACTCGACGAACGCTTCGCCGATTGGCAAAAGGGGAATGGAATCCGGACGTCCATGCGATAGCCAGTAGCGAACCAGCATCATCTCCATTGCGATTGGAACGTAGACACTTAAAGTAAAAACTTTGTCTGATACGTTCGCGCTCGTGTTACGCCCACGGTCCTGCACATTCGCCGTCTTACCTTGAATCACAACGGAAGTGTTTTCTTCGGTCTCCAGCAGAGTGGGGCCTTTGGTGTCAAAGGTCACTGGCGCGAAGTCCGCTTTCGTCCGCAAGGTCGTATTCACCAGAGGCTTCTTGTCTTGCTCGGCGAACGGCATGTCGGTCTTGGCCTGGATAATTAACTCGCCGCCGGCAGCTCGCCTGATCGCGTAAGTCTCTTCCCCTCGAATCTGTTTGGTTTCGTAAAATCGAAACTTGCCCGTCTCGACTGGTTGAGCGCTATTGTCTCGTTCCGCAGCTTTAGCAGTCTGGATTTGCGCCTTGCCGCTTATTTCAAATCTCGACAGAACCAAAAAAGAGAGTAGTAGGATTACGAATCGCTTCATGTTTGGCCTTCCAACTATACTTTCGTTCTTAGTGTATAGAATGTGCAAGATTTCCGGGGGACTTGATCACCTCAATTGCCGACGTTGGAGACATTAGTCACGCTCTTAGTCTAACTATAGACGGTTGCGATCGTAGAAGTGTTAATATTCGTCTCGCCATGGTTTCTCTCAAGGTTTTCGTACATCACACAAAGCTGATCGAGGAAAGAAGTGGCCGCATCTTATAAACCATCCGGGAACAACGTTGTTCGACGGACCCATTCTTCACAAAGCTGCCTGACGGAAGCTGTTTATCCGCCAGGGCTTCAGATGCCGCGGCACGCCCACGAGCCAGCTTCGTTTAGCATCGTTCTGAGTGGCGGCTATTCGGAAATATATGGACGAAGCGCGCGCGAATGCCAGTCTTCACTGATCGTTTTCCATCCGGCAGGAGAGACACACTCGGTTGATTTTGGAAAGAAAGCCGTTCGCATCCTTAGCGTAGAACTAAACAGCGGCTGGTACGAACAGCTTCGCGATTGTGGCCACATATTGAATCAACCAACAACCCTCAACGGCTTTCCGTTCTTGTTGGCACGCCGACTATACGGTGAGTTTCGTCGGACCGATGAATTTAGTGCGTTGATCGTTGAAGGTCTGACACTCGAACTCTTAGGTGAAACTTCTCGCGCACTTGCGAGTACGCACAACTGGCCAATATGGCAAGAGACCTGTCCTTAGGTGAAATTGCGCTGGCTGCCGGATTTTCCGACCAAAGCCATTTCGCCAGGACTTTCAAGAATCACTTCGGCGTTACCCCTTCCGAATACCGAAAGTTATCTTCAAAACGTTAAGCCTCTACCAAAACGTTTCTTTTCTTCAAGCAGACTGAGTTTTATTTATGCTAAAAGAGAGACGTGAACTTCATAGCATCCCTGGCATGTGCAGTACTGGTGGTCGTTCCGCTGACCAACATTGAAACCGCGCACGCGCAAACGGCCACGGTCCCTCCGATAGCACAAAATCGTTCCGCTGGAAATATCCAAATGACCCTCGCGGATTATTTTCAGAAAGTTGCGGGCTTGGGATTCTCTGGCGCCATCCTGGCCTGCAAGGATGGTCAGATTCTTCTCCGTGACGGTTACGGTTGGGCTGACGAAAAGAGGCACATCGCAAATACTCCGGAAACGATCTTTGACATTGGATCGATTACCAAGGTCTTCACCGCGGTAGCCGTCATGCAACTTGAGGAAAAAGGCAAACTTAAGACATCCGATCCAATTACCAAGTACTTTCCAGAAGTGCCGGCCGACAAATCGGGTATCAGCCTGCACCATTTATTGACTCACACTTCAGGTCTAGAGCACGAAGACTTTTATGATGAATCTCTCGAAGCCGTCAGGGCAATGCTGAGAGACAAGGATAAGTTCATTCATCGCATATTGAGTTTTCCGCTGGCTTTCAAACCGGGAGAGAAGCGTCTCTATTCTAATTCCGGTTTTAGCTTCTTAGCGGCGATCGTCGAACAGTTGTCCGGTAAATCATACGAAGAATACTTGCGCGACAATATTTTCGAGCCCGCGAGGATGACAAACACCGGCTACACATTCCCAAATTGGAATCGCCGTCGAGTGGCGCACGGTTATAACGACGGGCTGACTGATTTCGGTTTTCCGTGGACGACGCAATGGAGCGGAAGAATCATTCCATGGGACTTACTTGGTAACGGCGGACTTCTTTCAAATGTCGATGACATGTACAAGTTCGCAATTGCCCTCGCTGGTCAAAAACTCCTCTCTGAAAGCACGACGAACAAAATGTTCACGGTTTATTACCCTGACCGCGATCAAGCTTATGGTTGGTTTGTTTCAAAAACGGAGAAAGGAAATCACGTCGTCATCAGTCACCCGGGCGATGCGGTTCCGCAAGGCTGGAATGCGGACTTTCGCTGGTACAAGGATGATAATTTTGTCGCGATCGTTCTTACTAACAAAAGGATTCGAGCCGGCAGCATTCGACGTTATGCAATGAACGATCTTGCGAATATTGTGCTGTTTGATAAGGCGCCGGCAATGCCAGATTTCGCAGCGATTGATTCCGCAAGGCTACGATCGCTAGAAGGAACTTACAAATTGGATTCGGGCAAAGTACTTCAGGTGAAAGCCGGGATCGCATCGACGGGCGGCCAAAAGAGAAAATCTATTCTGGTGATTGGTGGCAAAGGTCAACGGGCGATTGATCTGCTCTTTTCCGGGAATCAGACACCGGGCCTAACAAAGCTGTCGCTGGAGCTTAACGAAAAAGCGAAGAACTATATTGAGGCTTTGCAAATGAATGACGCAGTTGCACTAAAGTCTATTCTACCGGTAGGAATATCACCTGCGGACGCGGTAAAAAAAAGGTGGAATGAATCCGTCAGGCAAAAGGGCGCGCTAAAAGCATTCGAAGTTCTCGGAACATCGCCGCTTAATCAAACAGGAGTACAGACGTTTCTCAGACTAGAGTTCGCCGGTGGTCCGGCCTTTTACCTTGTCACGTGGCGCGATGGAAAACTTCATGACCAGGAAGAAGATCGGCTGCAACCCGAACTCGCTCCATTTATACGAAAGTCTTTTGTCGCTTTGCCGCTCAGCATTCCGTTTCTTCCGCAAGGCGACGCCAAATTTTCTACTTATGACCTATTCAAAGGGCGACGAATAGACATCACCTTCGATGGTAATCGAAGGCTGGTAGTCCACACGAAAGATGGAGATTTAGTTGCCCAAAAAGAGGATTAATTCTGACTAAGGCGAAGGGTCCTCGGTGATGTCTACGATGCTCATCAAATTGTCATCACGTCGCCGACCCAAATATTGAAAGGCAGCCGATTCGTTGCCGTTCATAGTGATCACAGTGAATGGCTCGTATCTTAGCTGCTCAAATGAACACGTCAGTTTCTCAATCCACTCCCTTCGATGATGACGCACAACGACGCCTTCAGGCAGTTCAAAGACTCCAAAGTTTCCGTACACCGCAGCACAACGATCATAACGTTCCCGGTTGCGCGCGTCCTCGTTGATTAGGAGATCACTAATATAGAGCAACCCGTTGGGCAGAAGCACACGCTTAGCTTCAGCAATCAGTGCGCGCTGCAAGTCATCTTGCGGTATGCATGTAAGAGTCGAAAAAAACAGTACGCAGTCGAGCGCGCCACTTTCGAAGGGCAGCACGCAGCCATCGTTGCGGACCACTCTAACGCCTGGCAACTCGCGGCGGCATCGAACGAGCATCGCGTGAGAGAAATCCACACCAATTATGTTTTCATGCCCGGCCTGTGAAAGCTCTCGAAGAGTCCGGCCATAGCCGCAACCATAATCGAGTATTCGCGCAGCCGAATCGATATAGCAACGCAACCAGTCGACCCGTAGGGGATGTGAGAACCGCTTTTGCTCCGCTACGCGATCCCAGTAACCCATTTGTGAAGCTATATTTTTCGTGTGCACGGATGATTGAAGAATTATGTTCGAAGGATCATTTTAATACCGCTTGGTTACCAACTGATAACGATACAAACTTCCCAAAGATCCCAGCGCGGATCCTGGCAACTTTCGAGGCACATGTATCTCGATTCGACTCGATGACGCGAAAGCAGCAATGTCTCCGGCTGAAAGCAAACCTTTCTTTGACTTCGCTCAACAAAACATAGAGGCGCGGTTTCGATCATTATCCACGAACACTTATGTCACACGGGTGGTTCATAATGAAAGGATTTGTAGTTAGCATCCTGTTTTCTGCGTTGATCGCTTGTAATTGGGTTCAGCCTCAAGCGGATGCCATAGCTGCGGCCGAATCTCTGTCAACAAAAGATCGCGTGGATATTTTTGAGACAGTTTGGAAAACCATTAACGAAGACTATTACGATCCCAAGTTCAATGGAATTGATTGGGCCGCGGTACACGAACGCTATCGCCCTCGCGTCGAAGCCGCAAACGATGATTCTGAGTTCTACAGTGTCATTAACCGGATGCTGCTTGAATTGCAGGATCTGCACACAAGCTTCGTAGCTCCCGGTGAAGGCACGCGAAGCAGCGGCGTCATCGTTTCTGAAGTTGAGCAGAAAATTGTAATCACAGACGTTGCGGCGGATTCAGACGCAGCGCGCGGCGGCGTAAAGCCGGGAATGATCGTTCGCACGTTTGACGGGAAACCAATAGATGAGCGCCTTGCCGAAGTTCGAACCGGCCTCGGCAATTGGGCCAATAAGCAAGCGTACCGCTTTCTTGTCTCGCGAAGACTGTTTGCCGGACCAGCAAACACTAGTTTCAAACTTGGATTAGAAGGCCAAGATCGGACGCGATTTGAAATAACTCTTACGCGCCGCACGATTCCGACTCCGGAAGCGCAGCTTGTTTCTCGGCGTCTGTCCTCCGGCATCGCCTATATGAAGATTAACGGCGCGCTGAGATCGCCGGTCGAAGATCAATTTGAAGGCGTATTCAATTCGCTGAATGATGCGCCCGGCCTGATCATAGATTTGCGCGGCATAAGCGGAGGTAACATCATCGGAACAGGACTTCCAATCGTGAATCATTTCTTCAGCACGAAAGTGTCGTTCGGAAAATTTATTACACGATCCGGTGAAACAGCGCCGCACCGCAGCTTAAGCGCCGGCGGCGGCAACGACGTTTACAAAGGTCCCGTCGTCATAATCGTTGATGAAAGCACCCGCAGCGCAGGCGAAGTGTTTGCGGCCGGCTTTCAGGAGAACCTGCGCGCGAAGATAATCGGAGTTCAGAGTTGCGGTTGCGTGCTAGATAGGGAAAGTAAGAAAGTCAAAGGCGGCGGTATGCTTCAATACAGCCATTTTGGCTACATATCAAGCAAAGGTCGAAAGCTGGAAGGCAGTGGCGTTGTGCCGGACAAGATCGTTTCACCGACGATAGCAGGATTACAGCGGGGTCGGGACGAAATATTGGAAGAAGCTGAACGCATGTTCAAGTCGCCTTAGATTTCTGAGATGCGGAGGATTGGGATGAATGAGCCGATGAGGTGAGTGCTTCGCTCTAAGTGGGGGCCAGACGACTTCGTCGAACTTCCCGTTTCAAACCAAAAGTCTAGATCGATTCCGCCGTGAAGAAAGATGGAGAGTACTCAACGCGTTTCCCAGGTAGTGTTATGGACCCTCCCTCTCTTGACGGACCAGCATCCTGAGGTATAGAGTGCCATCACTCGCGCTTCAGGAAACTAAGATAGCGCGTAATTGTTCTTTGGAATCTTAATCAGATCGCTATTTCAATCCTGTATCCGAGAGGATCGGGGTTGACCGTCACAGGTGCCCATAGAGGGTGACAAGGGAAGCGGGTGTAAAGCCCGCACGGTTCCCGCCACTGTGTCCGGCGATTGCGTAGCTTCCATTAAGATGGTCACTGATCTCCTTCGGAGATCGGGAAGGCCGCGAAGCGACGCGTTCGAGCCGGGAGTCAGGAAACCTTGCCTGCTGTTAGATGGAAGCGACCACTTACGCTCCGGGAAAGGGCGAGTGGCGTCGAGCTGCTAATCAGTGTAATGGCTCCGCCCAGTTTTTAATGGTCCAGCTATTACTTGAGCAAGCAAACAGATAAGTTTTTGACGCCCTCGATCTTCTGCAACAGGAGATCGAGGGCGTCTCTGTTTCGGCTGTACATACTCAACGCCTTTACCCATTCCTCAATTTCAGGTCGCATTTCCGTCTTTTTGAATTTCGAGTTAGCGCGGAGATGCGGCTCATGTTACCGCCTGCATTAGTTATCGCCGGCACTCATAGTGGTGTCGGGAAAACGACAATCTCAATTGCCCTGATGGCTGCTTTAAGGCGGCGCGGCCTTCGTGTGCAGCCGTTTAAGGTTGGGCCTGATTTTATCGATCCAACGCTACATACGCGGGCGGCAGGCCGCATCAGCCGGAATCTAGACGGCTGGATGCTGGGACCTGCTGCGAATCACAAAACCTTCGTTCGGTTCTCTAGTGATGCCGACTTCACCGTGGTCGAAGGTGTGATGGGACTCTTCGATGGCCGCGATGCATTAACCGAAGCTGGTTCAACCGCGGAGATGGCGAAGTTGCTAGGCCTGCCGGTCTTGTTAGTCGTGGATGCTTCGGCGATGGCGCGCTCGGCGGCGGCACTCATACACGGATACGAGAGCTTCGACGAAGACCTGGATGTGTCGGGTGTCATCTTCAACCGCGTAGCCAGTGCGGGTCACTTCGCTTACTTGCGTAAGTCTGTTGAAGCAACCTGTCGCGCGCGCGTGCTCGGATGGCTCTCTACGGACGAATCCATCGCGCTGCCCGAACGTCATCTGGGATTGTTCATGCCGGATGAAGTCTTGAACGATGCACGCTTCGAAGCGCTTGTCTTGTGGATTGAGAGGGGAGTTGATATCGACGAGCTAATACGTCTCGCGCGAGAGCGTTCACAAAGGGAAGCTGTCATTGACACACAGTGGTCTATGCCCGCAGGTGACTCACAGCGAGTCGAGATAGAAAGCACAGCCCTGCAAGAAGGCCAACCGTTTGATCGACGGCTGAGAATTGGTGTCGCTCGCGATAACGCATTCTGTTTTTACTACCAGGACAACCTTGATCTGCTCGTCAACGCTGGCGCGGAGATTGTGGAGTTCAGTCCAATTGAGCAGGAAAGACTGCCGGAAAGCCTTGACGGACTTTACCTGGGCGGTGGCTATCCGGAGTTGCACGCAGCAGCGCTCGCCGCGAACGAAACGATGCGCGCCGACGTTGCTGGTTTCGCGCAAAGCGGCAAGCCCGTCTATGGCGAGTGTGGCGGCTTGATGTATCTGACGGAAGCTATCGTTGACCAAGAGAGCCAATCGTTTCCGATGGTAGGCGTGTTCCCGAGCCGCGCCCGAATGCAGCCCCGGCTGGCCGCATTGGGCTATGCGGAAGTTGAAGGGACAAACAAGACAGGATGGTTGCGGCCCGGCGAGCGCGCGCGTGGACATGAATTTCGTTACTCAGTGATTGACGAACTGCCCGATCAAATCCAGCGGCATTACCGCGTGAGCACGATGGCAGGCGAACGACAAGATGGGTTTTCCGTTGGCGGCGTGCTGGCGAGCTATGTACATTTGCATTTCAAATCGTGCCCGCGATTTGCAGCGCGGTTCGTTGCTGCTTGCGCGGGAAGTTAGAACTCTTTCGAACGGCGAGAGAAAGCAACGAATGTTCTGCATTCTTTGCGATCTCTTCTTTAATAACTACGATGCGCCAGAGGTGAGCGGGAAGAGCGGTGCAATACCGCCACTGCCCTCGCAACTAAATCCGCGACGAAAAGCCACTGTCCCAGATGGATGGGAAGGCGCGGAGAGTAGGACAAGCATTTTGGCCGTGAGTCAGGAGACCGGCCTCTTAAAAGCGCGTCTTTGCCACTCTTCCGAAGGGGAGGAGAAGGAGACACTTGAATCATGAAGAGAATTAACAGCAGAAGTTTAGTTGTAATCGTATTCGCGCTCGCGTTCGCGCTCGCAGAGTCATCGCCGGCGTTGGTACAGACAAAGGGCAATAGCAATACCAGCCTCACTGGCCATGTAAAAGATCCCCAAGGTGCGAGCCTTCCGGGTGCGTCCGTAACACTTTATGCGCGTGAGCGCAATTTCAGTCTTACCACGACTACGGATTCAACCGGAACTTATGGCTTTGAGAAACTGGCGCCCGGTGAATATCTGGTTGAAGCGGAAGCTGAGGGATTTGCATCTGCAAGTGCGCAGCGAGTAGTCGTCGAGCGAGGTCAGACGTCGATACTCGATATTCCGCTGGGATTTTCAGGTGTGCGGAGCACAGTTGTGGTCACTGCCTCCGACACTCCGCAATCAGTCGATGAAGTATCAAAGGCCGTCACGGTCGTGGATCGGAAAGAGATAGATGAACGAGACGAGTCCGCGATTGCAGAATCCTTGCGCACAGTTCCTGGCTTGCGCGTGCAACAGCTTGGCGGTCCAGGCTCGTTCACTTCGATCAAGACACGCGGCCTGCGCAGCGAAGACACAGCAGTGTTGATTGACGGTCTCCGTTTCCGCGATGCTGCGGCCACTCAGGGTGATGCCTCGGGTTTTCTGGAAGACTTGATCGTGACCGATGTTAGTCGGGTTGAGGTTCTTCGTGGCTCTGGGTCATCGCTCTATGGTTCGAATGCAATCGGTGGCGTCATCAATCTTTTAACTGACGAAGGCGGTGGCCCGATCCACGGCAACGTGCTCGCTGAGGGTGGCGGCCTGGGGATGTTTCGTGGTCGAGGCCAAGTCGCTGGTGGCACCCGCAACAATAGCATCGTCTACAGCGCCGGCTTCTCACATCTCAACGTCACGCGCGGAGTTGATGGTCAGGATGAAGCACGTAACACCAGCGGACAAGGGCGAGTTCTTTTTCGCCTGACACCGACGGCAACACTCTCAGGCCGCATCTACGCTGCCACTTCCCGCTTGCAACTGAATAACAGTCCGCAAGGTATCGGCACTCTGCCGGCGACTGGCATCATCGAAGCCATTCCGCTCTCGCTTACGGAACTGCGTCGCTATGAAGCAGGCGTGCCAACCTCACAACTGAATGTTGGCAACGCTACTTTCATCCCCGCAGCGAACGATGCCGATAATCTGCGGAAGGCGAGCTTCTTTTCCGGTGCGGTCATCTTCACGCAGCGGCCAACCGACAAGTTCGGCTACTCCATCAGCTATCAGGGCCTGGCGACGAATCGGAGCAGCATCAATGGACCATTGGGAATTGGTTTCCAACCAGTTGGCGGCAGCACGCGATCGGATTTCGACGCGCGGATTCATACGCTCAATGCGCGTTTCGATGTGCGGGCCGGACGCGTCAACTTCATCACTGGTGGTTACGAGTTTGAAATCGAGAACTTCAAGAATCCTTCATTTCAAGTTAATCCCGCTAACAACTCAAACGTTGATGTGACGCAGAGGAGCCACGCGCTCTTTGTCCAGGATCAATTGCGGTTCAGGGAAGATCGGCTGCAAATCTCCGGCGCCTTTCGCGCGCAGTTCTTCAGCTTGCAACAACCGCTGTTCACGCCGGCCGCCTCCGCACCTTACCGTGGCATCACTTTTCAATCACCGCCGACGGCTTACACCGGCGACGGCTCCATCGCCTATCTCTTCCGCTCATCGGGTACGAAGCTGCGCGCTCACGCCGGTAACGGTTACCGCGCGCCATCGCTTTTTGAGCGCTTCGGCACTTTCTTTGGAAGTTTCGGCTACTCCGTCTTTGGCGATCCGCGCCTGCGGCCTGATCGCTCGGTCGCCTTTGATGTGGGCATTGACCAAACGCTCTACCGTAACCGATTGCGGGCCTCGGCGACTTACTTCTATACACGTCTTCAGGAAGTGATCATCTTCGACTTCTCCGGCGTGATCAATCCGGCAACAGATCCGTTCGGTCGCTTCGGTGGGTATCGCAATACGAATGGAGGCATCGCTCGCGGTGCGGAGCTGAGCCTGACGGCAACACCGACGCGCACGCTGAGTCTCTCGGCCGCGTATACCTATACGAAGGCCCAACAGCGCACGCCTCAAGTACCGGGCACGGTGCGTTCGCTTGTAATCCCTAACCATCAGTTTTCACTCGTTGCGACGCAGCGCCTCGGGCGTCGCTTCCTAGTTAATTTTGATCTCTCCGCATCGAGCGATTACCTCGGAGCAATATTTGACCCGTTAACATTTGTCAGCCGTGGTTATCGCTTCCGTGGATTAGCTAAGGCTGATATTGGCGCCAGCTACACACTACCAATCAAGGAATCGCGTTCGCTTCGTTTTTTCGGTTACGTGGACAATCTCTTCGACCGCGAATACTTCGAGAGCGGCTTTCGCACACCGGGACGCACCGGTCGTGCTGGCGCGACGTTTGTCTTTTAAGAGATGGGGAACGGCTGCACGGACGCTGTGGTTCCGCTCGTTGAAGGCGAGGACTACTATCTGGATCACGGGCTGATGGTATTGACGGCGCGTTATCACCTGAGGCGCGGCTACTGTTGTGAACAGGGCTGCCGTCACTGTCCCTACGAAGATTTTGCAACGAGGAACCCTGATGCCGACGGTAAAGAAACGACCAGGTAAAGCGTTGCTGTCTCTGGCGCTGGCCGTCTTGCTTTGTCTGCTTGCAGGTTGTCGCCAAGGTCAACAGCCCGCAAGAACGGAACCGCGTCCACAGCGAATTGTTTCGTTGAGCCCAAGCGTGACCGAGATTCTTTATGGCATCGGCGCCTGGCCACAAGTCATTGCCGTTTCGCAGTTCTGCACTTATCCCGAGGACGTTAAGAACAAGCCTCGGGTTAATGGTTGGGACAAGACGAATCTCGAGCAGGTGATGGCACTCAAGCCCGATTTCGTCATCGGCGTCGATGCCCAGGAGCCATTTCTCCGAAATAAGCTGACCGGCCTGGGCGTACGATCTCTGTTCGTCAAAAGCCAAACTCTGGCTGACATCATGGCGTCAATGGGGGAGATCGGGCGTGGAACCGGCCATGAACAGGAAGCCACGAATTTAGTCGCTAAGACACAGGCTGAGATCGAGGCAGTCCGAAAGGCCGTTAGCGATCGCCCGCACTCTCGGGTGCTGTGCGTAGTCGACCGCGTGCCGGGTACGATCCGTGATCTTTACACCGCCACCAAGGGCAGTTATCTCGACGAACTCATTAGTATTGCCGGCGGCGAATCTATCGCCCCGCAAGCTGAACATGGCTACGGCAAAATCAACAAGGAGGCAGTTCTCACCCTAAACCCAGAAGTGATCATCGATATGGTCCAGGGCTCGAAAGGGAATCTTGGCGAGGACCCGATAGCGGTATGGAATGAACTTGCGGAAGTTCGCGCGGTCCGCGAAAAAAGGATCTATCCTATGCGCGATCCTTCAGTGATTCATCCCAGCCAGTTCGTTGGCCATACCGCGCAGCTGTTTGCGAAAGCGCTTCACCCGGAGAGTTTTCCTGATGCCAAGTGACTCTTCGACCACCGGGGTGCTGATCCAAGCGCGCGACGTGAGCTTTTCGTACTCATCACTACACGCGGTGATTGAGGTTTCATTGTCGATTCCTCGTGGTGCAATGGGAGCGCTTATAGGTGCGAACGGATCTGGTAAGTCAACCCTCATTCGGTTACTCGCTGGACTACTCCCACCCGGCAGCGGTGAAGTGATCTTCGATGGCGCTTCACTCTCAACCATCCACCCTCGTGAACGGGCCAAGCGCATCGCGTATGTCCCGCAATCGACTTCCAACGCTTTCCCTTTTACCGCCCTTGAGGTGGTCTTGACCGGTCGCAGCCCGTATAGCGGCCGGTTTCGTTTTGAAAGTTCACAGGATGAACAGATCGCGTTAGGTGCACTCGACGCGCTTGACGCTGCACATCTCGCCAGCCGTCACATTACGGAGTTGTCAGGTGGCGAGCGGCAATTGGTCACGGTAGCTCGCGCCCTCGCGCAGGAGCCGGACGTGCTATTACTCGATGAGCCAGCGAGTGCATTGGATCTGAAGCATCGAACACAATTGACGAGGGCGCTGCGCAGACTAAGAGATGAGCGCGGGATTACCATCCTGATGATCACTCATGACTTGATGTTGCTCGATTCAGCTGCTGATCTGATCTTCGCGATGAAATGCGGGCGTCTAATTGCCAGTGGCGCGCCCGAGATAGTACTCACCGAGGCGGTGCTCGGTGAAGTCTATGACGCGAATGTCAGAACCATGCGTAGTGATGGACGCACCTTTGTGTGGTCGGAGTTGTGATGCCAAGCCTAAGCCAACGTGCACGACAATCTGATGCCGCAGAGTTGAAAGCGGCCGTCGACAACTCGCGCCCAGACAAGCGGGCACGCGTGAGTCTACATTTGCGCGTCGCACTGCCTCTCTTGATTATCATTCTAATCATCGCCTTCCTCGTTGGTCTCTATGTGGGCTACCAACCACTTAGTCTTGCCGCCCTCAAAACTGATCCGATTGCGCGCGCCGTGTTCTTTCGTTTGCGTCTGCCACGAGTCGTTATGGCGGGACTCGTCGGGGCCTCGCTGGCGATGGTGGGAGCCGCTCTGCAGGCGCTCTTTCGCAACCCTCTCGCCGATCCATTTACGCTCGGCGTATCTGGCGGGGCGTCTTTAGGGGCCAGCGTCGCGATTGTTTTCGGCCTCGGGCTGAATCTGGTTGGCGTGCCTTTTATTTTTATCGCGGCGTTTGTCGGCGCGTCCGTGTCTGTGTTGCTGGTCTATCGACTAGCGCGATCCGGAGGTGGGACGATGCTCCCGGGAGCATTGTTGCTGGCCGGTGTGGTTCTCAATCTAAGCGCCTCAGCTGGTGTCCTGGTGATTCAGTATCTCGCTTCGTATGGACGGGCTTTGCAAATTCTGCGGTGGTTGATCGGCAGTCTTGATGTCGTCGGTTTTGATCTGATTTGGAAAATGCTCGTCTTCCTCATACCTGGCTGGCTGGTTCTCATCGCGCATGCGCGAGATCTTCACCTGTTGGCGACGGGTGAATCAGAATCAGCGGCGAGCCTTGGCGTCGATGTTAGGCGCACGGAACGAATGGTCTTCCTGGCCAGTTCCTTGATTGTGGCGGTTACGGTTTCGGTCGGCGGTGCAATTGGTTTTGTTGGCTTGATTGTGCCCCACGCGGCGCGACTCGTTTTTGGTCAGGACGTGCGAGTGTTGCTACCGGCTTCGTTTCTCTTGGGTGCAGCCTTTTTAATACTCGCCGACACGCTCGCGCGAGTGGTGATCTCGCCGGGCGAACTGCCTGTTGGAGCGATCACCGCATTGCTGGGCGGGCCGGTGTTTCTCTTGTTACTAAGAAGACAGCAACGCTATTCGGCGCTGTGAAGCGAGCGAATATGAACATGGCCCGTGCAAACATTGATACACGCGAACACCGCTTCAGTGAGGCAGATCGTCGCGGAGTCTATCGCGCGATCTACGAGAGGCGCGACGTTCGTTCATCGTTTAAGCCGGATGAGATACCGGACGAGGTGCTTGCGCGCCTCCTCGACGCGGCGCACCACGCCCCTTCGGTCGGGTTGATGCAGCCGTGGGGTTTCATCGTCATCCGCGACGGGAAAGTCCGCCAAACCGTTTACGAGATCTTCGATCGCGCTAGCCGCGCGGCGGCTCAGATCTATACCGCTGACCGGCGGGCTATGTACGACACGCTGAAGCTGGCGGGCATACTCGAAGCGCCCGTCAGTCTTTGCGTCACCTGCGATGAAGCGACCGTGCGCGGACATGGACTCGGGCGACAGACGATGCGTGAGACCGCGCTTTACTCGACTGTTTGCGCCGTCCAGAACCTCTGGCTGGCGGCGCGAGCCGAGGGCGTCGGCGTCGGCTGGGTAAGTATCCTTAACGTTGACGAACTACGGTCAGCGCTCGGCATTCCGGAAGCCGTCGTCCCAGTCGCTTACCTCTGTCTGGGTTACGTCACGGAGTTTGGTACTGAGCCCGAGCTGGAAATTAAAGGCTGGGAGCAACGGGCGCCGCTCGCTGGCTTGATTCACTTCGAGCGCTATGGCGCGACTGATGAAGCCCGCGCCGGCGAGTTGCTAAGTTCCATCAGCACTGATCGAGAGTCGAAGGACAAGTCATGACGGTACGGGCATTGATGGTTTTGGGCACGGCTTCTGACGCCGGCAAGTCGCTTACAGTGGCGGCGCTGTGTCGCATACTGCGACAGGACGGTTTCGACGTGGCTCCATTCAAAGCCCAAAACATGGCGCTCAACTCGTTTGCCACGCGAGAGGGCCATGAGATTGGACGGGCGCAAGCGATGCAGGCTGAAGCGGCCAAAGTTGCACCGCACGTTGACATGAATCCGATCTTGCTCAAACCAACTTCCGATGACGGATCGCAAGTGATTTTGAACGGCACTGTGCTCGGCAACTACTCCGGTGTTGACTACTATCAGCAAAGACCGCTCCTGCTCGATACGGTCTCTGCGGCATATCAACGTCTGGCCGCGAGGCACGAAATTATCATTCTGGAAGGCGCAGGCTCGCCAGTCGAGATGAATCTTAAGGACCGGGATGTAGTGAATATGAAGATGGCGGAGATCGCGGACGCGGCGTGCCTGTTGGTGACGGACATCGATCGCGGCGGTGTGTTCGCGTCGCTCGTAGGCACTTACGCTCTGCTTGAGCCGCAAGAGCGCGACCGTTTCTGTGGTTTTCTTATCAACAAGTTTCGCGGTGACGTGAGTCTCTTCACACCTGGCATTGGTTATCTGGAAGACCGCCTGTCGCAAACGTGTCTCGGGATAATCCCTTACCTGCACAATCACGGCATCGACGACGAGGACAGCGTTTCGCTCGAACGCCGTGCTGTGCGGCCTCCGTTCGGCCGCAAAGATTGTTTGTGCGTGTGTGTGATCGGGCTTCCTTACCTTTCCAACTTCACGGATTTTACGTCGCTGGAGAACGTGCCAGGTGTAGTTGTCTATTACACCCGGCGACCTGAAGAAGCGCGCGCCGCTGATGTGCTGATTCTGCCCGGCAGCAAGAACACGATCCCTGATTTGCTTTGGCTCAGGAAGAACGGATGGGAGTCCGTGATTGAATCTCATGCGGCTGCCGGAAAGCCACTCATGGGAATCTGCGGTGGCTTCCAGATGCTGGGAACTGAGATACGCGACCCGCATCACACAGAGAGTGATATCGAATTTGTGCCGGGCTTAAACCTCCTGGATTTCACAACTGTGCTGAAGCGCGAGAAAGTCACGCGGCAAGCTACGGCGCGGTTCGCCGAACCGAATTGTCTTGGCCCTGACGCCGGCAATCATGCCGACCCCCTATTCAGCGGCTACGAGATTCATTTGGGCGAAACGCTCTTGGGAAATGGAAGCCAACCGCTCTTTCGATTGCAACGGTTTGGTAATGAAGAATGTCATCGCGACGGAGCGATCAGCCCTAATGGTCGAGTACTTGGCACTTACTTGCATGGCCTGTTCGACTCGACTGAAGGTCTACAGTTGCTCCTGAGTCACTGGCGAAAGATTTGTGGCAAGGAGAACTCACCGTCGGGCGTCACTGATCCGTTGGCTGAACGCGAGCGTCGCTACGACGCGCTCGCCGACCACTTCCGGAGCAATCTGAAGATGGATGTTATCTACCGTGCACTCGATGAGCAAAGATGATCTCTCCCGCCTCGTTCGCGCTGGCTTACGCGTTGGATTGGTTGATCGGCGACCCGACGTGGCTGCCACATCCAGTGCGATGGATGGGGCGGATGATCAGCGGTGGGGAATCGCTCCTGCGGCGCTCTACCCGCAGGCCAAGCAGCGAGTTCGTAGCCGGGCTGGTGTTAACCGTGATTGTCGTCGCCACGTTCGGAATCGGCAGTTGGATCCTGTTGCTTTGGTTAAGCGGATTGAATCCGACGCTGGCCGTTGTATCGGTTTACCTCGCGGCATCGACGCTCTCTACGCGTTCGCTGCTTGACGAGGCGCGAGCGGTGAGACGCCTTCTTGTAAACGGCGATCTGCTTTCGGCGCGTCGCCAAGTCGCGCGCATCGTCGGTCGCGATACGCGGGAATTGGATGAACGGGACGTAACTCGTGCGGTGATTGAAACCCTAGCAGAGAGTGCGTCGGATGGCATTGTCGCTCCAATGTTCTACCTGGTAATCGGCGGCGTACCCGCCGCGCTGGCTTACAAAGCCGTAAACACGCTCGATTCGATGATTGGCCATCGAGGTAAAGATTATGAATTCTTTGGGAAGTTCGCTGCGCGACTAGATGATCTTGCGAGTTTCATTCCAGCGCGGGTAACGGCTCTGCTGTTGGTATGCGCAGCTTGGACCCTACATCTGGATTGGCGCGGAGCTTGGCGGATCATGAGGCGCGATGGTGCGAAGCATAAAAGCCCGAACGCGGGACGAACTGAAGCGGCGATGGCTGGCGCGCTTGGCGTAAGAATCGGCGGCACTAACTTTTACGAAGGGAAAAGATACGATGGTCAATACTTGGGCGACATGCATACGCCCCTGGACGACTATGCCTTGAGAAACGCTTTGCGGCTGACTGGCTGCGTTTCGCTGTTAATGTTTGCGCTGTGTCTATCACTGCGATTGCTGGTTCGCTGGTAGAGGAAAATTGTTGGACCTTGAAGTCTATGAACGACAATCAGAATAAGTTTCTAACCGCCAAATGAGTTACGCCGGAATAAAAGAAAGATCGAACAGAATGCAGCCGATTCACGTCGAGCACGGCGGAAGAGTGTACGAAGCTGCCCGGCGTTGGGGAATCGAACCCCACCAAGTTCTTGATTTCAGCGCGAACATCAATCCGCTTGGTCCGCCGCAAGGAGTTCTCTCGGCAATCGAAAATGCGCTCACGCCGATTGGCCTCAGAGTCTATCCCGACGCTCACAATTTCGTCAGTGCAATAGCAGACAAACACCGTCTAATGCCGGACGAGATCGTCGTTGGCAGCGGAGCGGCGTCTCTGATTTTCGCGGTCATGCATGCCCTCTCTCCCAGAATGGTGCTCATACTTGAGCCTGCCTTTGTTGAATACTCGCGCGCCTTGGCGGCAGTGAACGCGCAGATAACAACTGCATTACTTACCGAAGAGAGAGGCTTTGCACCCGATTTTGCCAGCCTGGTGCGCACTATCAAAGAACGGCAAATCGATTTAGTGATCTTGAACTCCCCCCACAATCCCACGGGCGCTTCATATCCGAGAGATGCGCTGCTCTCGTTAATTCAGGCAGCAGAAGAGCACAACGCTGCGGTGTTGCTGGATGAAGCCTTTATCGACTATGTCCCGGAAGCGAGCTTGGTTTCACTGGCGCCAACAAAATCTCATTTGATAGTGCTGCGCTCACTCACAAAGTTCTACGCGATGCCCGGTCTTCGCATCGGCTATGCGGTGAGCAATGCGAAGTTGGCTGGAAGAATCAAAAGCCAGATCGATCCATGGTCGGTATCAACAGTTGCCCTCGAAGCTGGATGCGCTGCGTTGGCCGAAGATAAGTTCGGCACGGAGTCTTCTCGCATCAATGCCATCGCCCGTGAAGAGTTCGCGGGCGCGCTACGCGGTTTCGGTTTGGAGGTTTTGGCTTCAGCCGCTAACTTCCTGCTGGCCAAACTGCCTCACGGTTCAGGCGGAGATTTGCAAAGCTGGCTGGAGTCAGAACGAATTCTTATCAGAAGGTGCGATTCATTTCACGGACTGTCAGATGCGTTCATACGTGTGGCTGTACGTTCCAGCTCCGACAACGAGCGACTCGTCTCTCTAATTGAAAAGTGGCTTAAAGGATGAAACTACTGAAGCAAATCGGTCTGGCCTTGCCAGTGTCGCGAAAAACCCAGGCATGTGAAGCATGCGGTGAGACATTCGCCTGCGAGATTTCATTAGGTAAGGGTTGTTGGTGCGGCGAAATCAAGTTGAGTGGTGAAACTCGGCAGGAATTGCGCAGAAAATATAAGAGCTGCCTGTGCCGCGCGTGTCTGGAGAAAGCAGCAGCTACAAACTCAACCTCGGAAGCCAAGGCGAACGCGAATGATTGATCATTTAGTTTCGTATCCACGTCGGATCATTTGTCTTACGGAAGAGACGACCGAGACCCTTTACCTGCTCGGCGAACAGGAGAGTAACAGTGATGACTTTCAATCAACGCAGCATCGCGGAGATTCTGGACATGATCTTGACTGTTGGACGTATCGTCGGCGGCGACGAAAAAGCTCGGGCGCTGGTTGCGTTGTTGCAGGCTGAGTTGGATGCCATTCGCGACTCGGCTTCGCGCTTCGCTTATCGTCCGAGAGTCCTGTTCGAAGAATGGTACGACCCACTCATCTCCGGCATTTGTTGGGTCGAGGAGTTAATTGAAACCGCAGGCGGCGAATGCATCTTTCCCGAGCTGCGCAAACACCAATCTGCCAAGAATCGGATCGTGAACCCGGCCGACGTAATCGCCAAAGACCCTCAGGTAATTATTGGTTCGTGGTGTGGTCGGGCCGTGAAGAAGGATTGGATTCGCCAGCGTGACGGCTGGGACCAGATAAGCGCTATCCGTAACAATCATATTTACGAAGTTAAGTCTGCATATATCCTGCAGCCCGGCCCAGCCGCGTTAACGGAAGGCTCGCGCCAATTGCACGCGATTCTTGCGCACGCGGTCAATCAACCGATTGAAGATGCCTTGCTGCCAAAGGAAAAAACGGACGCGGCGCTCGGTTTGCCGCCTCCAGCCAAACCGGTCGAGCACGGCGCAGTCTCGTAGCGATCCGTAGATTTATGTCCCAGAGCGTAAACACAAGTGGTCGGATGATTCTGCTTCTCGGCGGGGCGCGAGCCGGTAAGAGCGCTTACGCTATGAGACTGGCGCAGGAGGGCGAACGCGCTTCCGGCAATCTGGTTTGTTTCATCGCCACCGCGCAAGGCTTAGACGAAGACATGACAAAGCGAATTGCGCGGCATCGAGCGGAAAGGCCGACCAACTGGCGCACGATTGAAGAGCCTTGTCAGATTGATGAAGCACTCGGACAAGCGAGTGAGGCTCGAATCGTAATCGTAGATTGCCTGACGTTGTTTGTTTCCAATTGGCTTATGCGCCATGAAGATGAGCATGAGTGCGAGGAGTTCGTGCGCCGCATCAGTCGCAACTTTCTGGCGCTCGCGCGCACACGACAGCAAACAATCATTTGCGTGTCGAATGAGGTTGGACTAGGAGTAGTTCCCAACACGAACTTGGGACGAGCGTTTCGAGACCTGCTGGGACGAGTGAACCAGGAGTTTGCAGTCGCTGCCGATGAGGCCTATCTGCTTATAGCCGGTTTGCCTTTGCAATTGAAGCCAACCTCTTGAGGCGCGATTTACCTTAGCTCATCAAACCATGGACAACCCATCTTCGTTCATCGCGCAAGTATGCCGGCTGATCGAACCAGTTGATCAGGCGTGGCTGAGCGCAGCCCGCGAAAGACAACTGACTCTCACAAAACCACCGGGTAGCCTGGGGCGCCTCGAAGAGATAGCCAACCGTTTAGCAGCGATTCAGCGGACGGCCACTCCCGTCGTCACGAAGAAGCGAATCTATGTTGTCGCTGGGGATCATGGGGTAACGACTGAGGGCGTTAGCGCCTATCCCCGCGAAGTCACTCCGCAAATGGTTGACAACTTTTTGCGAGGCGGGGCGGCCATCAATGTGCTGGGCCGTGCTGGAGGAGTCGAAGTAAGGGTTGTTGATGCCGGCGTCGATGCGGATCTCAGCGATCGCGCTGAGTTGATTCAGGCAAAGGTAGTGCGTGGCACGTCCAACTTCGCCGTTGGCCCGGCGATGACACGCCTTGAAGCCGAGGCATGTCTAGCGAAAGGTATCGAGTTAGCAC
>WNGL01005399.1_pt1 | contig 29924 bp, 27 predicted proteins | sample 5400591 | NCBI WGS metagenome assembly WNGL01 (sample SAMN13153377, study PRJNA577476) | soil metagenome | isolation source: 80 cm soil or saprolite under Garry oak tree replicate 1 | place: USA:California | collected 2016-06-15 | reverse complement strand
GGACCTGGTTCCGAAAGATCAGATGAGGTCGAGGCCTCCACGGAAGCGCAATCGCCGTTGACCTGCGGATTTCGGACCGCACCGGCCCACGCCACAGTGACGACGGACCTCAAACTGCTTCCCGCGAATCGAGGCTAACGCAAAGGCGTGAGCGGCCTGGTCGAGAAACTTGAGGGCTAGGCGATCTTCGTCGTTGAGCCCGGACCGGCGGACCCGTCGAAGTAGAGTCTCCTTAGCCTGCGCTACTCCTCCAACCGCATCGCTATCTAGAATGTCGTTTAGTGCATTTACGAGAGTGCGCAGACACGTGACCTGCGGACTGCCCCAACCAGACTCGGTGCCGTTCAAGGCATCGCCAGCGCGACGAATCAGTTCGGTTGCCCGGCCCGGTGCACGGACGATCTCTGCCACAGCTGCGCGTGCCGCGAAATACTTCGCCCAGAGATCGACGTTGATCGAGCTCCAGTGCCCCGTTTCCTTAGAGGTCTCCTCGTCCTGAACGTCCCGTGCGAATATGGCTGACGCCTCAGTAAAGCGCTCGACCGCCTCGTCAGGATTCAGCAGGCCGGCGATGGCCGTCCTCCACCCGCGTAGTCCGTGAGACGTAAAGGCCTCTGGACACATCGCAGCTACTGTCTGAGCTGCCTCATAGTCGCCAGCGTTCTTGAACAGAGTAAACGCCGAAGGAATCTCCATCGCGAGGTAGCCTGCGCCAAGCCGAAATGCGGAGCCATTCACCTCGAATCCGCGAAACACTGGGCGCCAGGTCCCTTGAAATTCAGTCTCTAGGACGAAGCCGTGCGCCAAGAGGCCAGCTCTGTCCGTTGGATTCTTCGCGTCCATACTGAGCTTAAGGAGTGTTTGACCTAGTTCCTCGTACATCGAGCCGAGCAGGGCCCGCACGTCCGACGGGTTGGCGCCCGTGTAGTTCATGCCGTTCACATTGAGGAGCACCCGTAGTGCAGCGATCCGATCGAGGTCGTGTGAACTAGCGAGATCAACTGCAATTTTGAGTTCACGCAACGCCTGTTCGGCACACTGTTCCACCGCATCGCCGTCGCCCCATGCCCAATCAACAGCACTGAATAGGACGTAGCCAGCGTACGTGTGCTGCCCCTCGGCACTCCAGTCATCGGCGATCTGACGGAGCCGATCGAGCGCTTCATAGTTGGGCTTCTTGGTATTGTCCCAATGAGACCACCGCGCAGCTTCAAATGCCATGTGGCGGTCTCTGGGTGACTGGCTCTGGTCGGACATTCTGAAGCTGCGATCCTCCGGAGGTTCCAGCGTGCTGGCTAATCCTGTGGCTGGAGTTCGCCACCGGACTCAGCGTATGCTACTCCGCTCCACCGCCATGCCCAGTAGCCTCCGGTCGGCGCAACGAAACCATCAACACCGGCGTTATCCTCAGATCAAGCGGATCGGGGACGATTGCGCCCCCAAAGGTGCCGCCGCCGTAGCCAGACCTCCTGGTGCTGTTGGTTAACGAACTTGCGCGGGGCAGACACCAGCTTGGCGCAGCCGCACTCGCAAGGCTGTGCCTCCCCCGATGACACAACAGTGAGCTTGCTGCCACCGGCGGGTTCGTCAGCCGTGACATCTGTTGATCTTTGTGATAACTTTTCTACCATACGTCCGAATTCGGCGTTTGAAAGACGCTCCACCAGGGGCCCCAAAATTCTGCCTTTTTTCGCTCCATGACTACCTGTTCGAAGCACTCGTTGACTCGTTGACCTCGTCGAGCCGGCGGGTCTCCCGCACCACCCGGGTCCGGCCGGCGGCGTGCAACCGGAACAAGCCGATGATGGTGATGCCGTTGAGCACCGTCTCGAAGATCGGCACCGGCACGGTGTTCTCCGCGGGCAGGGCGACGAAGACCAGCCGGCCGCCGCGGCGCAGCGACCCGAACGCCTGCTCGAACGCCTTGGGCGCGACGGCGACCGAGATCGCGGCGTCGGCGCCGCCGAGTTCCCTGATGGCCTGCACCGGGTCCTCGGTCAATGCGTGCTTGCTGAAGTCGTGGACGACGGCGGCTCTCATGACAGCACTCCTTAGAAGAAACCGAGCGGGCGGGGGCTGTAGCTGACCAGTACGTTCTTGGTCTGCTGGTAGTGGTCGAGCATCATCTTGTGGGTCTCCCGGCCGATGCCGGACTGCTTGTATCCGCCGAACGCGGCGTGCGCGGGGTACGCGTGGTAGTTGTTGACCCAGACCCGGCCGGCCTTGATGCCGCGGCCGAGCCGGTAGGCGGTGTCGGCGTTGCGGGACCAGACCCCGGCGCCCAGCCCGTACACGGTGTCGTTGGCGATCTGTAGGGCGTCCTCGGTGTCGCGGAACCTGGTGACCGACACGACCGGTCCGAAGATCTCCTCCTGGAACACCCGCATCCGGTTGTCGCCCTCGAACACGGTGGGCTCGACGTAGTACCCGTCCTCCAGGCCGGCGATGGTGCGCCGGTGACCCCCGGTGCGCACGGTGGCGCCTTCGGCCCGGCCGATGTCGATGTAGCCGAGGATCTTCTCCAACTGGGTACGGCTGGCCTGGGCGCCCATCATCGTGGCCGGATCCAGCGGGTCGCCGGCGACGATCGCCTCGACGCGAGCCTGCGCGCGGGCCATGAACTCGTCGTAGATGGATTCGTGGATCAGCGCGCGGGACGGGCAGGTGCACACCTCGCCCTGGTTGAGGGCGAACATCACGAAGCCCTCGATGGCCTTGTCGAGGAACTCGTCGTCGGCGGCCATGACATCGGGCAGGAACACGTTCGGGCTCTTGCCGCCGAGTTCGAGGGTGACCGGGATGAGGTTCTCGGTCGCGTACCGCATGATGAGCCGCCCGGTCTCGGTCGACCCGGTGAACGCGATCTTGGCGATCCGCGGGCTCAGCGCGAGCGGCTTGCCGGCCTCGGCGCCGTGGCCGTTGACGACGTTGAGGACGCCGTCGGGGATGAGGTCCCCGACGATCTCCATCAGCTTCATGATCGACGCGGGGGTCTCACCGGCGGGTTTGAGCACGACGGCGTTGCCGGCGGCCAGCGCGGGGGCCAGCTTCCATGCCGCCATCAGCAGCGGGAAGTTCCACGGGATGATCTGGCCGACGACGCCGAGCGGCTCGTGGTAGTGGTACGCGACGGTGTCCTGGTCGATCTCGCCGATCGAGCCCTCCTGCGCCCGCAGCGCGCCGGCGAAGTACCGGAAGTGGTCCACGGCCAGCGGCAGGTCCGCGGCGAGGGTCTCCCGCACGGCCTTGCCGTTGTCCCACGTTTCCGCGACCGCCAGCTCCTCCAGATGCTGCTCCATCCGGTCGGCGACCCGCAGCAGCGTGTTGGAACGCTCGGTGATGCTGGTGCGGCCCCAGGGCTCGGCCGCGGCGTGGGCGGCGTCCAGGGCCAGCTCGACGTCGGCCGCCCGGGAGCGGGCCACCTTGACGAACGGCTTGCCGGTGACCGGCGAGAGGTTGTCGAAGTACTCACCGTCGAGCGGGGCGACCCACTTGCCGCCGATGAAGTTGTCGTACCTGTCCGGAAAGGACGTGACCGAGCCGGGCTGACCCGGCGGCACATATGCCATGGCGGCCTCCTACCTGCCTGTGCGGTCCCGATCGGCGGAACCGGATGCGAGGAAGCTAGGCGGCCCGAGGTAGGCCGAAGGTTGGTCGATCCTCAGAGCTCGTACGCGGTACGCAGCCGGGCCCGCAGCAGCGGCCGGGCGGCGTGCGGCGCGCTGCCCAACGCGCGCAGGGCACGCTCCAGCACGTCGACGTCGTGCGGCACGGCCTCGGCGTAGCGCAGGACCGCCTGCGGATCCGGGCTGGCCAGCAGGGCCTCCCGCACCGCGACGGCCAGGTAGTTGCCGTACGCGGTCAAGCCCGGCGCATCGGTACCGGCGAGCAGTTCGCCGCGGTAGGCCGCGGCCGCGTCGAGGAGCCGGCCGGCACGCAGCGCCGCCAGTACCTCGGCGGCGTCACAGGACACCGGGACCGCGAGCCGGTACGGCCGCGACGCGATCGCACCGCCCACCGCCGCCCGCAGGTGCGAGATCTCCGCCTTCACCGTGGCCCGGGACACCGGCCGGTCGCCGTAGAGGTGGGCGTGCAGGGCATCCAGGTTCAGCCCGTCGGGGTACAGCACGAGCAGCGCGAGGATCTCGAGCTGGCGGCGGGTCAGCCGCAGCCGCACCCCGCCCAGTTCCGCCTCCCCCCGGCCCAGCAACCGCAGCACGAGCGTCGCGGGCGGCGACGGTACCGCCGGCAGGGCCTGTTCGAGCAGGTGGGCGAACGCGACCGCGGTCGAGCCGCCGATCGGGTGTGCCCGGTCCCACGTGGTCGACAGGTCCAGCACCCCCAACTGCCGGCCGGTCGACGGGTCGTGCACCGGGGCCGCCCAGCAGGTCCAGTCGTGCACCCGGGCGTTGAAGTGCTCAGCCGAGTTGACCGCCGCGGCGCTGTCCAGGCGCAGCGCCAGATCCAGCGCATTGGTACCGACACTCGCCTCGTCCCACCGGCCACCCGGCACGAAGTTGACCCCCTCGGCGCGGCGGCGCATCACCGATCCCTCGCACGTCCACAGGATCCGCGCGGCCGGGTCGGTGACCGCCACCACGAGCCCACCGTCCTCGGCCGCCAGGCGCAGCTGCGCCTCGATCCGCGCCACGGCCGAGCGCAGCGGGCTGGCCTCCCACGCCGCCTGCGTCTCGGCGGCATCGGCGAGCGGGGCCTCCGCGACGTCGGGCGAGATGTGCTCCGCGGACCGCTCCCAACTGGTGACGATCTCCGGCCGGGCCCGGGCCGCTGCCGGCGAGCCCGCCCGCCCCTCGCGATCGACCAGGACGTACCGCTCCCATATCTCGAACAGCCGCCGACGGTCGGGCGGACGCCCGCCACCAGCCATCCGACACCTCCTCCGCCACGTCCCCCCAGTACCGACACTGCACCTGCCCGGGCCCCGCGGTCCAGAGGCAAAGGACCCCTGCTGGCGGGTCGGGACCTTTGGCGGGTCGCGACCTTTGGCGCGGCCGAGGGGTCCGAAGGGCCCTGACGCGGCGGCCCGCCCCGCCGTAAGTCTGTCGACGCCGGAAATCTAGTGTTGGATGACCTGCGCAGGAGGAGGCAGCAGACCCGTGTCGACACTTGACATCTCTCGCTGGCAGTTCGGCATCGTCACCGTGTACCACTTCTTCTTCGTGCCGATCACGCTCGCGTTGTCGTTCGTGGTGGCCGGGATGCAGACCGCCTACTACCGCACGCACGATCCGAAGTACAAACGGATGACCAAGTTCTGGGGCAAGCTGTTCCTGATCAACTTCGCCATGGGCGTGGTCACCGGGCTGGTACAGGAGTTCCAGTTCGGCATGAACTGGAGCGCGTACTCGCGCTTCGTCGGCGACATCTTCGGCGCCCCGCTCGCGATGGAGGGTCTGCTCGCGTTCTTCCTGGAGTCGACCTTCATCGGTTTGTGGATCTTCGGTTGGGACCGGCTCCCGCCGCGGCTGCACCTGGCCTCGATCTGGGCGGTGGCCGTCGGTACCTGGCTGTCGGCGTACTTCATCCTCGCCGCGAACTCGTGGATGCAGCATCCGGTCGGCTTCCGGATCAACGAGGCGCGCGGGCGGGCGGAGCTGACCTCGATCTGGCCGGTACTGACGAACAGCACCGCACTGGTGACCTTCCCGCACACCATCACCGCCGCGATGGTCACCGCGGGCGCGTTCGTGATCGGTATCAGCGCGTGGCACCTGAAGCGCCGCAGCGAGGTGCCCATCTTCCGGGCGTCGATGGTGATCGCCATGTGGGTGACCCTGATCGGGGGCATCGGCACCGCGGTCACCGGCGACATCCAGGCGAAGATCATGACGACCCAGCAGCCGATGAAGATGGCCGCCGCCGAGGCGCTCTACGACACCGCGCAGCCGGCTTCGTTCTCGGTGTTCACCATCGGATCGCTCAGCGGCCGCGAAGAGATCTACTCGCTGCGGGTACCGAAGTTGCTGTCGTTCCTGGCCACCGCCGACATCAACGGCGAGGTCGAGGGCATCAACAACATCCAACGCCAGTACGAGCAGCGCTACGGTCCGGGCGACTACCGGCCGGTCGTCCCGGTCACCTACTGGGGGTTCCGGCTCATGATCGGGCTGGGTCTGCTCGCGACCGCGTTCGCCGCGTTCGGTCTGCTGGTGATGTGGCGGGGCCGGTTGCCGTCGTCGCGGTGGTTCTGGCGGGCCGGGCTGTGGGTACTGCCCGCGCCGCTGCTCGCGAACTCGTTCGGGTGGATCTTCACCGAGATGGGCCGCCAACCCTGGGTGGTGTTCGGCAACATGAGGACCGCCGACGCGGTTTCCCGCAGCGTGGCTCCCGGCCTGGCGTTGACCTCGGTGATCGTGCTCACCGTCATATACGGCGCCCTCGCGGTGGTGGAGGTCGGGCTGCTCGTCCGGTACACCAGGGCCGGCCCTCCGCCGGAGGACGAGGAGACCGTGCCAGCCGAGGGCGACCGGCCGCTGGCCGTCGCCTACTGACCCGGGGAGGATGCCGTGCGCCTGGCCGACTTCTGGTTCGTCGTCATCGCGTTCCTGTTCGTCGGGTACTTCTTCCTGGAGGGCTTCGACTTCGGCGTCGGTGCGCTGCTGCCGGTACTCGGCCGCGACGACGTCGACCGCCGCGTCATGATCAACACAATCGGACCGGTGTGGGACGCGAACGAGGTCTGGGTGGTGGTCGCCGGGGCGGGGATGTTCGCCGCGTTCCCGTACTGGTACGCCACCCTGTTCAGTGGCTTCTACCTTCCGCTGTTGCTCATCCTGGTGGCGCTCATCGTGCGCGGCGTCGCCTTCGAGTTCCGCGGCAAGGTCGACAGCGCCGCCTGGCGGCGCCGCTGGGACGCCGCGATCGTCTTCGGCAGCGTGGTGCCCGCGCTGGTGTGGGGGGTCGCGTTCGCCAACATCGTCCGTGGCGTTCCGATCAACGCCGGCGGCGACTTCACCGGCAACCTGCTGACGCTGCTCAACCCGTACGCGCTGCTGGGTGGCCTGGTGACGCTCGGGCTGTTCCTGACCCACGGGGCGATCTTCCTCGCCGCGAAGACGGTCGGCCCGATCCGCGCCCGGGCCCGCGCCCTGGCCGGCCGGATCGGCGTGGCCGCCGCGGTGCTCGCGGTCGCCTTCCTCGGCTGGACCGAGGCCGCCTACGGCAACGGCGGTTCGACCGTGATCGCGGTACTCGCGGCCGTCGCCCTGCTGGCCGCGCTCGTCGCCAACGCCCGGGAGCGGGAGATGCTCGCCTTCGCGGGTACCGGCGCGGCGATCGTCCTCGCCGTCAGCGCGCTGTTCGTCGCGCTGTACCCGAACGTCCTGCCGTCGACGACCGATCACGCCTTCAGCCTCACCGTCGCCAACGCCTCGTCGACCCCGTACACGCTGACGGTCATGACCTGGGTGGCGGTGGTGTTCGCGCCGTTCGTGCTGCTGTACGAGGGATGGTCGTACTGGGTGTTCCGCAAGCGCATCGGCCGCGAGCTCATCCCGACCGAGGTACCGCACGGCGCTGGCCCACTACCGTTGCGCCCGGACGCCACCGCCGACGCCGACCGGCGATGAGACCCTTCGACCCGCGGCTGGTCCGGCACGCCCGGGCGACGCGCGGCTACCTGGTCGTCTGCGTCGGTATCGGCATCGCCGCCGCGCTGCTGATCGTCGCGCAGGCGGCGCTGCTGGCCGACGCGATCAGCGCGGTCTTCCTCGACCACCGCCCGGTCGGCGCGACCCTGGCCGCCCTCGCGGGCGTGGTCGCCGGCCGGGCACTGCTGGCCTGGGCGCAGGAATGGGCCGCGCACCGCGCCGCGGCCGCGGTCAAGAGCCAGCTGCGGGAGCGGTTGCTGCGGCAGCTGGTTCGCCTGGGATCGGGCTGGCTGACCGGACAGCGGGCCGGCGAGCTGGCCACGCTGAGCACCCGCGGCATCGACGCCCTGGACGGGTACTTCGCCAGGTACCTGCCCCAGCTGGTGCTCGCCGCGGTGGTGCCGGCGATCGTGCTGGCCCGCCTCGCCGGCGCGGACCTGCTGGCCACCGCGACGATCGCGCTGACCCTGCCGCTCATCCCGGTCTTCATGACGCTGATCGGCTGGACCGCCCAGGCGCGCGAGCGACGCCAGTTCGCGTTGCTCGCCCGGCTGGCGCACCATTTCCTCGACGTGGTCGCCGGGCTGCCCACGCTCAAGGTGTTCGGCCGGGCCAAGGTCCAGGCGCAGACGATCCGCCGGGTCACCGACCAGTACCGCCGGGAAACCCTGCGGACCCTCCGGACCGCGTTCCTGTCGTCGCTGGTCCTGGAGCTGGTCTCGACGATCTCGGTGGCCCTCGTCGCGGTCATGGTCGGGCTGCGCCTGCTCGACGGCCGGCTGGACCTGCGTACTGCCCTGCTGGTGCTGATCCTCGCGCCCGAGGCATACCTGCCGCTGCGGATGGTGGGCACGCATTTCCACGCCAGTACGGAAGGGCTGGCCGCGGCCGAGCGGGTCTTCTCGGTACTGGAGGAGCAGCCGCCACCGCGCGGTACCCGCACCGCCGTGCCGTCCGGCCGGATCGTCCTGTCCGGCGTCCGCGTCGACTACCCCGGCCGCTCGGTACCGGCGCTCGACGGCGCCAGCCTGACCATCGCGCCCGGCTCGGTCGTCGTCCTCACCGGCCCGAGCGGCTGCGGGAAGTCCACCCTGCTGGGTGTGCTGCTCGGGTTCGTCACACCGGACGACGGGCGGGTGTGCGTCGGCGGCGTCGACCTCGCCACCGTCGACCCGGACGCCTGGCGCCGGCAGGTGGTGTGGGTGTCGCAGCGGCCGCACCTGTTCGCCGGTACGGTCGCCGACAACATCCGCCTCGGCCGCCCGGACGCCAGCGACGAGGCGGTACGGGAGGCCGCCCGGCTGGCGCTGGCGTCGGACTTCCTCGACGCGGTGGTCGGCGACGGTGGTGCCGGGCTGTCCGCCGGACAACGGCAGCGGGTCGCGCTGGCCCGGGCGTTCCTGTCCGACGCGCCGGTGGTCCTGCTCGACGAACCGACCGCGAACCTCGACCGGGGTACCGAGGCCGCCGTACTCGACGCCATCCGTGGTCTCGCGCGCGGGCGCACGGTCGTCCTGGTCGCGCACCGCCCGGCCCTGCTCGGCGTGGCCGACCGGGTGGTCCGCATGGAACACGGTCGCGTGGTGGAGCAGACACCGGCCCCGGTCGTGGTGTCCACGGCTGCCATCCGGACCCCGTCGCACCTCGCATCACCCACGACAGAGCGCGAGGCCGCTCCCCGCTGGCCGGTGTGGCGGCTGCTCCGGCTCGCCGCGCCGGTCGGGCCGCGCCTCGGGCTGGCCGTGCTCTGCGGGGTGCTCGCGGCCGGCAGCGCCGTCGGCCTCACCGCGACCGCGGCCTGGCTGATCTCCCGCGCGGCGCAACACCCGCCGGTGCTCTACCTGACCGTCGCGATCGTCGGGGTGCGCACCTTCGGCATCGCCCGCGGCGTGTTCCGCTATCTTGAGCGGCTGACCGGCCACGACGCCGCGCTGCGGGTGCTTGCGCTGCTGCGGGTACGCACCTACGAGCGGCTGGAACGGTTGGCTCCCGCCGGGTTGCCGGTGCTGCGCGCCGGCGACCTGGTCAGCCGGTTCGTCGCCGACGTCGACGCCGCGCTCGACATCCTCGTCCGGGCGGTGCTGCCCTACCTGGTCGCGGTCCTGATCGGCGCGGCCGCGGTCGGTCTGGTCGGCACGCTGCTGCCCGCGGCGGGTGCCGCACTGGCGCTAGGGCTGCTGCTGGTGGCCGTGGGCGTACCACTCGTCCAGCACACCGCCGCCCGCCACGCCGACCGGCGCACCGCGCCGCTGCGCGGGGAACTCTGCACCGCCGTCGTCGACCTGCTGCACGGCCTGCCGGACCTGCTCGCGTACGGCGCGGCCCGGCGGCGCCTGGACGCGCTCGCGGACATCGAGGTGCGGCTGCGGCGGGCCACCGCCCGCTCTGCGGCGGGCGTCGGGCTCGGCGCCGGCCTGGTCGCCCTCGCCGGCGGCGGTTCCGTCTGGGCGGCGCTGGCGTGGGGCGCGGACGCGGTACCCGCCGGCAGGCTCGACGGTGTCCTGCTCGCAGTCGTGGTACTGACCCCGCTCGCCGTCTTCGACACAGTCACCGGCCTGCCCACCGCCGCGGCGAACCTGGCATCCGCCCGGACCGCCCTCAGCCGGGTCTTCGGCCTGCTCGACCGCCCCGAACCAGTCTCCGAACCGGCCCACCCGGTGCCCCTCCCCGCGCCGCCCTACCGCCTCGACGTCGCCGGTCTGTCGGCACGCTGGTCGCCGGACGGCCCCGACGTCATCGCCGACCTGGACCTCGCGGTGGCGCCCGGCAGGCGGGTCGCCGTCGTCGGACCGAGCGGATCGGGCAAGAGCACGCTGGCCGCCGTACTCGTCCGTTTCCTGGAGCCCAGCGCCGGACAGGTCCGGCTGGGCGGCGTTGACACCCGCACGCTGACCGGCGACGAGGTGCGCACCGTCGTCGGGCTGCTCACCGACGAGGCCCGGCTGTTCGACACCACGATCGCCGAGAACCTGCGCATCGCCGACCGGGACGCCGACGACCGGCGGCTACGCGCGGCGTTGGCTCAGGCACGGCTGCTCGACTGGGTCGATTCGCTGCCCGCGGGCCTGGACACGATGGTAGGCGAGCACGGCGCCCGCCTGTCCGGCGGGCAGCGACGGCGCCTCGCGCTGGCCCGGGTACTGCTGGCGGACTTCCCGATCCTCGTCCTCGACGAGCCCACCGAACACCTCGACGAGCCGACCGCACGGGCGCTGACCGCCGACCTGCTCGACGCGACCCGCGGCCGGACCACCGTACTGATCACCCACCGGCCGATCACGCTCGACGACGTCGACGACATCGTGACCCTCGATCGCCGCAGCGGAGCCATCCTCATGACGGCGCTGCGTACAGGTCGAGCAGCCGCAGCCGGGTGGACTGGAGCCGGTCGACGACGACCTCGGTGAACCGCATCGTCAACTGGAAGCCCAGCACGGGATCACGCTGACACAGCTCCCGGATCGCCGCGCCGTCGAACTCGATCGCCAACGTGACCTCCCCCGCACTGGCGGAGAAATGCCAGCGGTACGGCGGGAACAGCCACGACCAGCCCAGCACGGCACCGCGACCGAGGCTCTCCACCACCACGGCGCCCCGGCCGGGCAGCTGGGTCTCCAGCGAGACCCGCCCCTCGCGGATGAGCCAGAACCGCTCGGCGCGCCGGCCCTCCTCGAAGATCCGGGCACCGGTCGGGAACATGGCCTTGCGCGCCCAGGGCTGCAGCTGGTTGAGCTGGGCCGGGCTCAGGCCGGCCAGGAACGGCTGGGTCGACAACAGGTCGCGCACGGTCTCCATCACGCCCTCCTCGCCCGCGGGTACTCAGGTCAAGGGTCACCTGGACCCGCCCGGCGCGGAAGGGACCAACGACACCGGCGCGCAGGCCAAAGGTCACGAGCAGGCCCGAGCAATTCGTCGTAGCGGCGACCCGCGGCTGCCACTGGCTGGAACCGGGGCCTTCGGTGGCCACGCCACGTCGGCCATGATGCTGTCGGAGGCTGAACTCCGGTCCCCGGTGTACCTCGGATCGGGGTCAGGGTCGGCGGCCAGCGCGGTCGGCGACCCGCGACGTGCGAAAGGGTGCGATGGCGGCACCACCGGAAGGGTCGGGGGTCTTCGTCGGGCGCGAGAAGGAACTCAATATCCTGCGGTCGGCGCTGGACCACGTGCGCGCCGGGCAGCCACAGGTCGTCCTGATCGAGGGCCCGGCCGGGATCGGCAAGACCGCGCTGGTGGACCGCTTCCTCGACCTCGAGACCGACGTTCAGGTGATCCGCGCCAGCGGGGAGCCGTGGGAGGCGTCGGTCCCGTACGGTGTGGTCGACCAGCTGGTTCGCGGCGCCGGCGTCAGCCGGGCCAGGATGCTCGCCGGCCGCGAGCGCGCTCTGCCGGTCGACGAGCCCATCAGTGTGGGTGGTCGGGTTCTCGAACTCCTCGGGGATCTCGACGGTGAGCGGCCGGTTGTCGTCGTTATCGACGACGCGCACTGGGCCGACCTGGACTCGCTTCGGGCATTGCTCTTCGCGTTGCGCCGGCTGGTCGCCGACCGGGTCCTCACCGTGTTGACGGCGCGGCCGGAGGACGTGAGCCGGCTGCCCGAGGGGCTGCGCCGGTTGGCCGAGGGGCAGACCGGAACGACCGTGCCGCTCGGGGAGCTCGGTACGAGTCAGGTGCGGGCGCTCGCCACATCACTGGGGTTGCGCGAGTTCTCCCACGGCGCGGCGGAGCGGCTGCACATGCATACCCAGGGCAACCCGTTGTACGTGCGAGCACTGCTCTCGGAAGTCCCGGCCGACCGGTGGCGTACGTGGCAGCCCGTGCTGCCGGCTCCGCGTGCCTTCGCCTCGCTGGTCGAGCGGCGGCTCGAATCGTGCAGCACGGCGGCCCGGCGGCTGGTGGAAGCGGCTGCGGTACTGGGTGGCCGTCCCTCGCTGGCGACGGCCGCCGCGTTGGGCGAGATCGACGAGCCGACGCTGGCGCTGGAGGAGGCGGCCGTCGTCGACCTGCTCCGGTCGAACGCGGAACCGGGTGCGCTGGAGGTGAGCTTCCCCCATCCGCTGGTACAGGCCGCGGTCTACGGGCAACTGGGTCAGCATCGGCGGGATCGGCTGCATGCCCGGGCGGCCGAGCTGCTGGACGACGTAGGGGCGGCTCTGCGCCATCGGGTGGCGGCGGCGCACGCGCCGGATCCGCAGCTCGCGGCGCAGTTGGCGGCGTACGGGCAGCAGCGGGCGAACACGGGCGGCTGGGCGGGCGCGGCCTCCGCCCTGGTGGCGGCAAGCCGGCTCAGCCCCGGTCGCGCGCTGCGGGAGTCCCGGTTGTTGCAGGCTGTCGACGCGATGGTCGGAGCCGGCGATCTGAGCCAGGCGAGCACGTTCGCGCGGGAAATCATGGGATTCCCTGCCGGCGCCATGCGCGATGCGGCGCTGGGCTACCTCGCCGTGGTACGCGGACGGCCGACCGAGGCCGAAGACCTGCTGCGCCGCGCGTGGGAACGTGCCGATCCCGCCAGGGACCCCGCGGTGGCGGCCACCATCGCGCAGCGCCTCGCCCTGCATGCCGTCGGCCGGCTGAACGGCACGGACGCCGTCCAGTGGACCCGCCGGGCCATCGAGCTGGCCGCGCCGCACGAACCGGTACGCGCTGAGTCGCAGGCCGTACTCGGCTTGGGTCTGGCGTGGCAGGGCCGCATGTCGGAGGGTCTGGCGGTACAGGAGGCCGCCCTGGCCGAGATCGCCGCACCCGACGAGAGTGCACTGCCGCCACGGATCAAGATGGCGCACGGCTGGCTACGCCTCGCCGACGACGACATCGTCGGCGCTCGCGCCGAACTGATGGAGACGGCTCCGACGGCACTCGCCATGGGGTCGATCCGGATCTCCCTGTGGGCGTACTCGTGGCTGGCCCTGACCGACTACGCGTTGGGCAACTGGGACGAGGCGATCCTCGACGCCGAGCGGGCCGTTGCGCTCCTCGGTGAGAGCGGCCATGCCTGGCTACGGCCGCTCGTCCGGTGGGCGGCGTCGGTGGTACCCGCTGCCCGCGGCGACTGGCGATCGGCGGAAGAGCACGTCCGGCTCGCCGTGGCGCAGACCGGTGACTACGAACTCATGATGGTGGGAGCGGCCCTCGCCAGGGCACACCTCGCCGCCGCACGAGGCGACAACGACGCCGTGCTACGAACCCTGGAACCGTTGACGACGATCCAACCGCGCGAGGCGATCGACGAACCCGGGTTCTGGCCCTGGCGGGACCTGTACGCCGACGCCCTGGTGAACGCCGGACTTCTCGACGAGGCAGACGAGCTGCTGGCTCCACGTGAGGCGCTGGCCGACCAGCGCGGGCGACGCCTGGAGATCGCCCGGTTGGCCCGCGTGCGGGGCCGCCTCGAGTCCGCACACGGCAGGGCCAAGGAGGCCGAGGCCGCCTTCCAGTACGGCCTCGAACAGATCGACGACCTACCGCTGCCGTTCGAGCGGGCCCTGCTCGAACTCGCCCACGGGCAGACGCTACGCCGCAACGGGAAACGTCGCGCGGCGGCAGTCCAGCTGCAAGCCGCCGCGGACCGGTTCGCCACCCTCGAGGCACAGCCGTACCTGGAGCGGTGCGAACGGGAGCTGATCGCGTGCGGTCTGGCTCCCACGGAACGGCGCACCTTCGACCCGACCCGGCTCACCGCGCAGGAACTCGCGGTTGCCCGGCTGGTCGCCGACGGTCTGAGCAATCGCGCCGTCGCCGCGGCACTATTCGTCAGCATCAAAACCGTGCAGTTCCACCTCACCCACATCTACTCGAAACTGGGGCTCAGTTCGCGGGCGGAACTCGCGGCCCGCCTTCGAGACGACGGGACCGACATCAACAGCCATTGAGCTTGGTTCATCCTGGCGTTACGGCACCTGACCGACATCCAGAGCAGCAGCGAATAACGGCCCTCCTGACATGTCCGTGGGTGTATCTGGGTGGTCATTTGCTTGAGATACACCGCTGATCCTGGGTGTGTGGCGGCTGGGTGTGTCTCGGGTCTTCTCGGTCAGGCGGTCGGTGACCGGGCCGGTGGTTGCCGGGTTGGGGCAGGGGGTCGCCGGAGGCGACCGAGCGCAGCGAGGCTTGCCCCTTGCCTCGGGCCCGGGGTTCGCCGGTACGCCTGTGGTGCCCGGCGGAGAAGACTCCGGCGGCTCTTCGAGGGAGGGCCGGGGGCGGGGGCGGAGCCCCCGGCAGGTTCAGCGCGTCAGCGCCGGGTTCGTGCGGCCGGGCAGCGGGGGTGCCCGCCGGCAGACCCACGACTACATCCTCAACCTCGTCGAACACTGGTTCGCCGAGCTGACGAATCGCAAACTGCGCGCAGCGCCCACAACAGCGCTGACGAGATCGCGGGGACCTCCAGTGCCTGCGTGAAGTCGGCAAACTCCACTTCGCCTGAAGGTCCCCTAATGGTCAACTACCTCAGCGGCGTGTCACGAAAGTCCTGAGCAATTACAACTGGCCGCTGTGCGTTATGGCGATGACACGACGAGCCATGTTCCGCTACACCAGTATGTGCTCTGCAAATGGTACACCCACCTGGCCTCGAACTGGTACCACGCCGCAGCCGCTTGGCATGCCCCCACGCTGTCGTAACTCTGGACAAACCACGACGTTGACGCTGAGGCCGGCGTTGCCGCGGCCAAGGTGATTCCGATTGAAATGGTTGCCGCTACACCGAGTGCTACAACGATGCGTTTCACCCGCTTCATTTCGTCGCTTCCCTTCAGTTAGCGCAGATGCCGTTCCTGAGCTCTGCGGAAGAAATTTATTTCGTGAATGATACGTGGTCGATCAACGCGGCGCCTGGGTCTTTGGACTCAAAATGTGTCTGGTGGCTCGTCGCCGAGTTGGTCTGGTGGTCTTATAGCGTGCGCTCATGGTGGCTGCGGCGTCACCGGTGACCGGTTGGGGTGGACTCGGATACGGTGCGGCGGTGGCGGAATCGCTTCAGCGAGAAGGGCATCGCCGGGGTCGGGGACGCAAGGCGTAGGTGCCGGACCGCGTCGTCCAGGCGGCCCATGGTCGCGGCCGCGACACCCAGCGGGTAGCGGACCGAGCCGCGAATCATGATGACGCCGGCACCGCCGCATACGAACAGGTCGGCGTGGGGAAGCAACAGCCGGTACATCTGCGCGGCGGTCTCCCGGTCATCGAACGCGGCCGCGAGCTCTGCCATGCTGGCGTACGCCGACAGGTGCACGAACGGCGGCAGCTCATCTACCGGCGGCATCGCCTGGTAGATCCGGTGGGCCTCGTCCCGCCGGCGTAAACATTCAGCCGTTACCGTGATCATCAGTTGTGAAGGCGGGTGCCGCTTCTAGCGTGATCACGTAGTCGAAGTTGGGTGGCGGGCCGACTGTATGTTCCAGGGTTTTGATGACCTTGCGAGGGTTGTCGTGTGGACCCGAGACGTAGAAGGGTTTGCCGTCCTTGCCGAAGGTGATGGCTGATGGTCCTTCCCATACGCCGAGGTGGTCGGCGGTGTGGGTGAAGGTGGCGGAGGGTTCGAAACCGAGGCGGCGGGCGTAGGCGACAGCGCCGAACACGATGTGTTGGGCGAGCTCGATCGGCGCGTTCTGCCATCCGGCGGATAGGCGGCGTAGTAGTCCGGCAGGAACCGCGACAGGGTGAGTTCGTCGGTGACGTCAGGGCCGAGCACGTTTTTGACGCCGAGGCAGTAGACGTCGGTCTGGGCGCGGTTGCCGTCCACCAGCACGACCCAGGTCCGCTGGCCGGTCGGGTCACGCCGCTGCGCCTCGTCGAAGCCCGCCGCGATCACCTTGGGGATGTCGTGGGTCACCGAGGCGGTCAGCCACTTGCCGGTGGCCTTCGGCCCGCGGCGGCGTGTCGTGTCGCTGCCCGCCCCGGGCGCGGTGATGACGTCGGCGGGGGTGCGGGGTGCCGGGAGCGTGTCGTAGACCGCGGCCACCTCGGCCATCGGCTTGCGTCCGTTCTTCTCCCCCGGTGACAGCCGGGTGCGCAGCTTGCGCCGCGCCCGGGCGGCAGCCTTGGCGGTGGCCTCGCGCAACGCTTCCGGGATCATGACGACGCCCTTGCCGTCGAACTGCATCACCAGCAGGTGGTCGGGCGCCGGCCCGGGGCGCCGGGCGGCGTAGAACGCCTCGACATCGACGGCCGCAGCCTGGGCGAGGGCTTCGACCTGCCGCTTGCCGACCCGGACCCCGGTGGCCCGTTCGATCGCGTCGCCAGCCTGGTCGAACGAGCCCCGCGCCGACTCGACCGCGGCCAGCTGGCGCAGCCCGTACGAGTGCTTGCCTGCTGGCAGGCTCAACGCCGCGTCCATGGGGTACAGGTTGGGTGCCCCGGGCGCCCGGTAGGCCATCCGGGTGACCGTGACCTGACCGAGCACGGTGGCCAGGCCGCGCTGGTGCCCGCGTTCCACCCGTGTGCGCTGCGCCCCTTCGGCGTCCACGACCTGTTGGCGCTGCTCGCGTCCCGCCTGGAGGTCCAGGCGATCCTGGTGCAGCGTCCTGAGCAGCTCGCGGCCCTGGCCGTTGTGGAGGAGTTCCTCCAGTTGCGCGTGGGTGTGCCCGCCGGTCTGCGGTCCGGCCGGCTTCGCCACGAGCGCCTCGAAACACACCCGTGACCGGTCGAACGCCGCCGCCTCGTCCTGCGCGTACCCTGACATCGGGCTCCTTCTTCGGTTGTGGATCTCAACAACCCGACAACCTACGAGAAGGAGCCTCTCCACACACGCCGTGACACGCTCACCCGCCGCGCACGGGCAGCAACCCCGAAGCAGCTGCCTGCCTGGCCAGCGAAGCCAGCCGTCATTCCTTTCCAGACGGGCGCGAACCCGACGGTCGAGTTCCCCGCGCCCGACCAATTCGGGCCGCCCGCAAGCCATGCGGCGGGGATTCGGCCGTCTAGCGTCCCGTCGAGTCGAGAAGTTGCAGGTCAGCGCGATGTCGATCTCCCTTTGTGGGAGCCGCACCCAAATCGGACCGTGAGCTGCCGCAAATGCCAGGATGAACCAAGCTCATTAGGTCCACACGGTGAGGAAGGTGTCGTTGAGTTCGCGCTGGATGTAGAAAATGCCTTTCGCTAGTTGGTCCTCCGTCCAGTTGACGGTGGGGAAGTCGGGGAAGGTGCGGTAGCCGAGGCCGGCGAAGACCTCGTTGCGGTTGCCCGAGGGGTCGAAGAAGTAAATGGTGGTACCGCGGGTGATGCCGTGCCGGGTGGGCCCGAAGTCGATCGATACGTCGTCCATACCGAAGATGTCGCCGGCGCGCAGGATGGCGTTCCAGTCCTCCAGGTGGAAGGCGAAGTGGTGCAGTTTGCCGTTGGGACCCTTGACGACGGCGAAGTCGTGCGGCGACTCGCCGCAGGCCATCCAGGAGCCGAGCACCTCGGGGTGCGACGGGTTGGTGATCGCGCGCTCGGCGGCGTGGAAGTCCAGCACGTCCATGAAGAACTTCTCCACCAGGCCCGGGTCCTCGGCGGGCACCAGGGCGTGGTCGATCCAGTGCGCCGCGATGCCGTGGGCGTCGCGCGGCCACGGCGGCGGGTTCAGTGAACCCGTATCGGTACCGGTGAATTCGATCTGGTTGTACAGTTCGATGATCTGCTCGGACGGCAGGGTGATGCGCACCCCGTCGCCGACGGTCAGGTTCTCGCCCTTGGAAAGCCGCGCGGTGGTCGCCCCGAACTGCTGGGCCCGGTTCTCGTAGTTGACCAGGTCCTGTTCGTTCTCGACCTTGTACCCGAGTTTGACCAGCCCGACCCCACCTTCTTCGAGTACCAGCGAATGGTGGTCGTATTCGTCCCAGCACTTGAGCCACAGCTTGCCCGGCTCCTCGTGCACGATGTTCATGCCAAGGGTGTTGGAGTAGTGGTTGCGGGCCTCCTCCAGGTCGGTCACCCGGATGTGCACGAACCCGAGCCGCATCACGCTCATGTCCTGATTCCTTTCGGTCGATCTTGCCGCATCGGCTGTATCGGACGGGGCTGCGCCCCGTTTGCGGAGGCGAAGCCGTAGGGCAGAACCCGGCGTAGCTTGTCGCCTTCCTGAAGTTCGACGAGCACGTTCGTGATCGGTACCGCGCGACAACTGAGACAGATACCTTCTACCCTTTCGTCCTCGCTGAGGACGCTTTCGGCGATCGGTCGCTCGTAGCGCACCTCCCCTCCGACGAGCTGGATCTTGCAGATGCCGCACCCGCCGCGCCGGCACCCGATCCGATATTTGAAACCGGCGCGCCCCAGGGCGGCGAGCACCGTCTCACCGTCAGCGGCGGGGATACGGACCCCCTCCGGTAGGACGGTCACGTCGGCCATCCGGCATGGCTCCCTTCAGGTGAACGCGTGCACCGAACCGAGGCCGTCGAACTCGGCGGAGACCACCGACGCCGGCCCGAGCGCGACAGAGGTGGTGAGGCCACCGGACAGCACGACGGAGCCCGGCTTCAGGTACTCGCCTCGGCGCCCGAGCGTGTTCACCAACCACGCCATCGCGGCCGCGGGATGACCCATCGCCGCCCCCGCGGCGGCGGTACCGACGACCTCTCCGCGCGACCGGAACACACAACCGATCAGCTTCAGGTCGACCAGGTCCGCCGGCCGGCGAGCGGCCGAGCCGAGCACCACGCGCGCCGCGCCGGCGTTGTCGGCGACCGAGTCGGCGAGCCGGAACCGGCTGGCGTAACGGGAGTCCACCACCTCGATCGCGGCCAGCACCGCCGCGGTGGCGGCAAGCACGCTCGCGATCGTCGCCGGGGGCTCCATGACCTCACCGACCAGGAAGGCGAGCTCCGGCTCGGCGCGCGGATGGATCAGCTCGCCCAGCCGCACAGGCTCGCCGTGCGGCACCAGCATCCCGGTCGTCAACCGCCCGTACACCGGCGCGTCGATGCCGAGTGCATCCCGCTTGACCCGGCTGGTCAGGCCCAGCTTGGCTCCGGCCAGCTCTTCACCGCCGGTCAGCCGGTGTTCCACCACGTACCACTGCGCCTTGTACGCGGTGTCCGCGTCGAGGAACGGGTACGCCTGGCTGAACGGTGTGATCGGCGTGCGGGTGTACTCGGCGTCGATCAGCCGCTCGGCCATCGCCCGGGGATCGATCACGGCCGGTCACCGCCGCCGGTGAACCGGACGGTCACATCGCCGAGATGCGCGAACTCGGCCCGGTACACGTCCCGCGGACGGACCGGCACCATGCGGTGCAGGGCACCCGGCAGCACGATGTCGCCGGCGTGCAGACCGGAGTCCAGCGCGCCCAGCTTGTTCGCCAGCCACGCCACGCAGTACGCGGGATTGCCCAGCGCCGCGGCACCGGCGCCGCTGTCGATCAGCGCTCCGTTGCGGTAGAACAGCATCCCGATCAGCCGCAGGTCACCCGCGGTGACCGGGGTAAGGCGCCCACCGATGACCACCCGGCCGCAGGAGGCGTTGTCGGCGACCGTGTCGACCAGTTGGATCCGCCACTCCGCGATCCGGCTGTCCATGATCTCCATGGCCGGCAACACACCGGCCGTCGCGGCCAGCACGTCGGCCGTCGTCACTCCGGGCCCGGCGAGGTCGCGCGCCAGGAGGAACGCGATCTGCGCCGCCACCCTCGGTTGCAGCAGCGCCCCCAGGTCGGCGTCCGCCCCGTCCTCTACGAACATGTCGTCGACCAGTACGCCGAAGTCCGGCTCGCCGGTACCGAGCAACTGCTGCATCGCCCGCGACGTCAGCCCGACCTTCCGGCCGCGAACGAGCCGCCCGGCCGCGACCCGGCGCTCGACGTTGACCGCCTGTACCGCGTAGGCGTCCGGTACCGTCAGATCGCGATGCGAGTCCGTGATCGGCTCGATCGGCGTCCGCTCGACCTCGGCACGCCACAACCGGTCGGCGAGCTCGCCGATCAGCGCGTCGCCAGCAACGGCGGATGCGACCTGCACGCCCACCAACCCGGTCCTCCTGTTGTCCGCAACCGACTCCGGCCGCCCGGTGCCAGCGTTTCCGACCAGGAGCGGATTTCGCACCGGAGGAACACCTAGCCCCGAGCCGGGTGGGTACGGGTGCGCCAGCAGCGCCGCCCTCCCGGCCCGAAGCTAGGGGTTCGTCCAGCGCGAAGCACCCCGGTGTCGCGGAAAGCTGCAGGACGTGACCGGTTAGCCGCGCCCTCGGCGAATCCGCGTGCTGCACATCCGGAGGAGCACAGATGACACCACTGTTGGAAGAGGTCAGGAGCAAGCTGGACGGCGCCGTGGTGGACGACCCCGAACACGGGATCTTCCGCGCCCGCCGGGACGTGTTCACCGATCCCGACCTGTTCGACCTGGAGATGAAGTACATCTTCGAAGGCAACTGGATCTACCTCGCGCACGAGAGCCAGTTGGCGAACAACAACGACTACCTGACGATGTGGATGGGCCGGCAGCCGGTCATCATCTCCCGGGACCGGAAGGGTGAGCTGCACGCGGTCCTCAACGCCTGTGCCCATCGCGGCGCGATGGTCTGCCGGCGCAACAAGGACAACCGGTCCACCTGGACCTGCCCCTTCCACGGCTGGACGTACAGCAACGACGGCCGGCTGCTCAAGGTCAAGGAGCCGAAAGGCGCCGGCTACCCGGAGGGGTTCAACACCAACGGCTCCCACGACCTGCCGAAGGTCCCGCGCTTCGAGTCCTACCGCGGGTTCCTGTTCGGCAGCCTGAACCCTGACGTGCTGCCGCTGGAGCAGCATCTCGGTGAGACCACGAAGCTCATCGACCTGATGGTCGACGCGTCACCCGAGGGGCTCGAGGTCCTCAAGGGCGCCTCCAGCTACACCTACGACGGCAACTGGAAGGTACAGGCGGAAAACGGCGCGGACGGCTACCACGTCGCCTCGACGCACTGGAACTACGCGGCCACGACCGCCCGGCGGGCGTCGGGCGAGTCGACCACCGAGACCAGGGCGATGGATGCCGGCAGCTACGGCAAGACCAGGGGCGGGTTCTACGCGTTCGACCATGGCCACGTGCTGCTCTGGACGACCCGGGCCAACCCGGAGGACGAGCCGCTGTACGAGCGCCGGCAGGAACTGATCGAGCGGTACGGGCAGGCCAAGGCCGACTGGATGATCAGTATCGCGCGCAATCTGTGCCTGTACCCGAACGTGTACCTGATGGATCAGTTCAGTTCCCAGATCAGGCAGTTCCGGCCCATCGAGGTGGACCGGACCGAGGTCACCATCCACTGCATCGCGCCGAAGGGCGAAAGCCCCGAGGCCCGCGCCGCCCGGATCCGCCGGTACGAGGACTTCTTCAACGCCACCGGCATGGCCACCCCGGACGACCTGGAGGAGTTCCGGTCCTCGCAGCGGGGCTTCCTGGCACGGAATGCGCCGTGGAACGACATGAGCCGCGGCGCGACCCATTGGGTCCGGGGCCCGGACGACGACGCGCGAGCACTCGGCATCAACCCCATCCTCAGTGGCGCCCGCGTCGAGGACGAGGGTCTCTACCCGGTACAGCACGGCTACTGGCTCAGGGCGATGCGGCACGCGGTGGACCTGGAGGCGAAGGGATGAGTCGATGAGCATCACGCTGCAGGAAGTCGAGCAGTTCCTGTACCGCGAGGCGCGCTATCTGGACGACCGGGAATTCGACCAGTGGCTACAGTGCTACGCGCCGGACGCGGAGTATTGGATGCCGGCCTGGGATGACGACGACACCCTGATCACCGACCCGCAGCGTGAAGTATCGCTGATCTGGTACCCGAACCGGGGCGGGTTGGAGGACCGGGTGTTCCGGATCAAGACGGACCGGTCGAGTGCGACCAGCCTGCCGGAGCCGAGAACCGGGCACAACATCACCAACGTGGAAATCGTCGAGCAGCGCGACGGCGAATGCGACATCCGGTTCAACTGGTTCACGCTCTACTACCGGTACCAGGCTATCGACACCTATTTCGGAACCTCGTTCTACACGCTCGACACCTCAGGCCCACAGCCTCTCATCACGTACAAGAAGGTTGTTCTGAAGAACGACTACATCCACCACGTCGTGGACATCTACCACGTCTAGGGCGGACGAGATATGAGCTATCAGATTGCGTTGAATTTCGAGGACGGGGTCACCCGGTTCATCGAGTGTTCCGACGGGGAACTGGTGTCCGACGCCTCCTACCGCGCCCGCATCAACATCCCGCTGGACTGCCGCGACGGCGTCTGCGGTACCTGCAAGAGCTTCTGCGAGTCCGGCGAGTACGAACTCGGCGAATACGTCGTCGACGAGGCGATGACCGAGGACGAGGAGTCGGCCGGCTATGTGCTGACCTGCCAGATGACGCCGCGGTCGGACTGCGTCCTGCGGATTCCCACCACCTCCGACGTGGCCAAGACCGGCGTGTCCGCGCACGCCGGCCGGGTCAGCGTCATCGAGCGGTTGTCGGAAACGACGACCGGCTTCTCGATAGCGCTGAACAACAGGTCAGCGCTGGGATTCCTGCCCGGCCAGTACGTGAACATCCTGGTGCCGGGTACCGACCAGACCCGTTCGTACTCGTTCAGCTCGGGACCGCAGGCCGAGCACGTCTCCTTCCTGCTGAGAAACACCGACACCGGTGCCCTGCCCACCTACCTTCGCGAGCGGGCCAAGGAGGGCGACCGGATCGAGTTCAACGGCCCGCTCGGCAGCTTCTACCTGCGCCCGATCCAGCGGCCGCTGCTCCTCCTCGCCGGCGGCACCGGCCTGGCACCGTTCCTGGCGATGCTGGACAAGATCAGCCGCAATGGCGGCAGCGAGCACGCCGTCCACCTGATCTTCGGGGTGACCAACGACCCCGACCTGGTCAAGCTCGACGAGCTCGAGGCTTACGCCAAGACACTGCCCAACTTCACGTTCGACTGTACGGTCGCGGACGAGAACAGCTCGTACCCGAACAAGGGATACGTGAACCGCTACATCGAGCCGCAACACCTCAACGGCGGCGAAGCCGACGTGTACCTGTGCGGCCCGCCGCCGATGGTGGACGCGGTCCGCAGCTTCCTCTCCGCACAGGGCACCCCGCCCGCGAACTTCTACTACGAGAAGTTCAGCGGTACCGGGCTCGTCGTGGAGACCGGAGCGGAGCGCTTGAGGCCCGTCGAGTCCGACGAGGCGTTCGACGCCCGGATGGCGCTCGAACTTGGCGCGGTCCAGCTGACCATGGGCCGGCTGACCGGCGAACAACTCACCGAGTTCCACCGGCTCGCCGAGGCGACGGCGCCGGCGGTGGCCGCCGGCCACTTCGCCGACGCGATGGCCTACCGCGAGACGAACGCCGCCTTCCACAGCTTCCTCATCGAAGCGACCGGCAACGCCACCCTCATCGACGCGCACCGGCAACTGCGGGTCCTGGACTACATGGCGCAGGCGCTGAGTCCGGGAGTCGACGTGACCGGTGACATCGTGCAGGACCACCGCGACCTCGTGGCCGCGTTCGAGCGGGGAGACCTGGCCGCTGCCCGGGACATCGTGGTGTCCCACACCGAGAACGCCAAGGCGACGATGCGGGCCGGCATCGAGAAGGGTGGCGGCTCATGATCCATCCGGGTCGGTTCGACGACAAGGTCGCGGTCGTGACCGGCGCGGCACAGGGCATCGGCCTGACCGTCGCGACCGGCATGGCGAAGGAAGGCGCGAAGGTCGCGCTGGTCGACCGGTCGGAACTGGTTCACGAGGTGGCCGAGAAACTGACGGCGGGCGGGGCCGCCGCCTCCGCGCTCACCGGCGACCTCGAACGGTACGCCGACTGTTCCGCCGTCATGGCCAAGGCGCAGGAGAAGTTCGGTCGCATCGACATCCTCGTCAACAACGTCGGCGGCACCATCTGGGCCAGGCCCTACGAGGAGTACGGCGAAGAACAGATCGAAGCGGAGATCAGACGCTCGCTGTTTCCGACCTTGTGGTGCTGCCGCGCGGTACTGCCACACATGCTCCAGCGAAACCGCGGGACGATCGTGAACGTGTCGTCGGTGGCCACCCGCGGCGTCAACCGGGTGCCCTACGGCGCGGCCAAGGGCGGCGTCAACGCGATCACCGCATGCCTGGCGTGGGAGTACGCGGGACGGGGCATCCGCGTCGTCGGCACCGCGCCGGGCGGTACCGAAGCGCCCGACCGGCGGGTGGCCCGCGGCCCGGGCGCGAAAACCGGGCAGGAGGAAGCCTGGTACCAGCAGATCGTCGACCAGACGATCGAGTCGTCGCTACAGAAGCGGTACGGGACGTTGGAGGAACAGGCCGCGGTCATTCTCTTTCTCGCCTCCGACGAAGCCTCCTACGTCACCGGAGTCACCGTGCCGGTGGCCGGCGGAGACCTGGGGTGAGGAGAGGTGACCGACTACGTCATGGCCCCCTCGGTGACACTCGCCGCAGCTCAACGGGCCGTAGCCGCGGCTCTTGAAGAAGCCGACAAGCTCTCGGTGGACGTCTGCATCGCGGCGACCGACAGCGCCGGGCACCTTCTCGCCTTCGCCCGGATGGACCGCGCTCCGATCCTGTGCACCCAGATCGCCCAGGACAAGGCGTACTCCGTCGCGGCCTTCGGCGGCCTGCCCACCGGCGAATGGTGGCGGTTGCTCGAATCCGAACCCGCGCTGCTGCACGGCATCACCAAGACCGAACGGCTGATCGTGTTCGGCGGCGGCGTCCCGCTCGTGGCCGAAGGGCGAACCGTCGGCGGTATCGGCGTGTCCGGCGGATCCTCCGAGCAGGACGTGCAGATAGCCGAGGCCGGCGCGTCAGCCGTGACCTGATCTCCGTATCTCCGGCCAACCGAGGAAAAAGAAGGGGAAAGCGATGCACGGCTTGGAAGCCTTTGACCTGGACGAGCTGGACAAGCTGGCCGAGCAGGCCCAGCCCTACCACCAGTTCCTGCGGCGGCGCGGGATGTCGCTGGGCATCTACGTACTTCCCGCCGGCGGGACGGACCAGCAGCACCCGCACGGCTCGGACGAGGTCTACGTCGTCCTGCGCGGCCGCGGCTCCCTCCGGGTGCGGGATCAGGATCACGAGGTACGGCAGGGCACTGTCATCTCCGTGGACCACGGCGAGGAACACCGGTTCGTCAACGTCGCCGAGGACCTGCACATCCTGGTCATCTTCGCCCCGCCGGACGACCCGGACTAGGACGCCGGCGTTCGGTTGCGGCACCGCGGCGCGGCTGGCCACTGGACGGAAACGGTGGCGGCCGCCCTGCGGCACGATGAAAGGCTGGACGGATGACGCCATCCCAGATCCGGGCGATGATCGACGACGGACCGCGTCGCGGAGAGACGGTCGTCGTCGACACCGAATCAGACAACTCGCCACCCCACGAAATCATGTTGCCCGACGGCCACGCGGGCGTGCGCTCCGAGGGAGGCCAGGTACCCCACCCCACCGGCTCCGTGTCGAGGTACCGGTTGATCGACACCGGCGGTGGGACCGACTTCCACTACAAGGTCGTGCCGCACGGCGGGTGAGCCTCCCGGGCTGACCCGCGTTCACCCGTCGCTCACCCGTCGCTCACCCAGCGGCCGCCGGCGCTGGAGTATCCGGTGGGCTTCTGGCCGCCGTCGGGGTCGGGGCCGGTGCGGGCGGCGCGGTCCAGGCCACGGATCGCCGCAAGGTCGTCAGCCGTCAGGGCGAAGTCGAAGATGTCGATGTTCTCCCTGATGCGTGACGGGGTGACCGACTTCGGAATCACCACGTTTCCGAGCTCGACGTGCCAGCGCAGGACGATCTGCGCCGGTGTCTTGCCATACCTGCGCGACAGCTCGACGATCACCGGGTCGGTGAGGACATCGCCTCGGGACAGCGGGCTCCACGCCTCGGTGACGATGCCGTGCGCCCGGCCGAACGCCCGTACCTCCTCCTGCTGGAAGCGCGGGTGCAGCTCGACCTGGTTGACCGCTGGCACGACCCGGCCCTGGTCGAGGACCGGCTGCAGGTGCCACGGCTGGAAGTTCGACACCCCGATCGCCCGGGCCCGTCCGCTGGCGTAGATCTCCTCGAACGCCCGCCAGGTGTCGAGGTAGGCGCCCTTGGCCGGGACCGGCCAGTGGATCAGGTAGAGGTCGACATGATCCAGGCCGAGCCTGGTCAGGCTCCGGTCGAAGGCGTCGAACGTCGACCGGTACCCCTGGTCGTCGTTCCACAGCTTGGTCGTGATGAACAGGTCCGTACGCGGCAGGCCACAAGCGGCGACGGCCCGGCCGACAGCCGTCTCGTTGCCGTACAGGGAAGCGGTGTCGATGCTGCGGTACCCGGCCTCGATCGCCGCCGACACCGCCAACACGGTCTCCTCCTCGGGCACGCGGAAGACGCCGAACCCGATCTGCGGCATCCCGACCCCGTTGTTCAGGCGTACCGCCGCAACGTCAACCATGGTCGTCACCTCCCGCCGGGCGGTTGTTCCCGCCCGGACAACTGCTCCACCAGCCGCAGCAGCGCCCCGTTGTCGAGCCCGCCGTGACCCTGGGCCACCAGCGCGGCCATCAACTGGGTCACCACCGATCCGAGCGGAACCACCACCCCGGCCTCACGCGCCACGGACATGAGAATGCCGAGATCCTTATGGTGCAGGTCGCAGGTGAAGCCGGGCCGGAACCGCCGGGCGATCATGTCGGGCGCTTTCCGGTCCAGCACCGCGCTGCCCGCCAACCCGCCACCGAGCGCCCGCATGGCGGCCTCGGTATCGACCCCGCAGGCCTCCAGCAACACGATCGCCTCCGCGACCAGCTGGATGTTTCCGGCCGCGATGAGCTGGTTGGCGGCCTTGACCGTCTGCCCGGCACCGGACGGGCCGACGTGGACGATGGTCCGGCCGACCGCCTCGAGCACCGGCCACGCGGCGGCCACCTCGGTCGCCTCGCCACCCACCATGACCGACAAGGTACCGTCGATCGCACCCTGCTCACCGCCGCTCACCGGCGCGTCGAGCACCCCGATGCCCGCCTTCCGGCCGGCCTCGGCCACCGTCCGCGCCGTGGCGGGCCGGACGGTACTCATGTCGAGGTAGACCGACCCGGGGCGGGCGTTGGCGAAAACGCCGTCCTCGCCGAGCGCGACCGCCTCCACGTCCGGCGAGTCCGGCAGTACCGTAACCACGAACTCCGCGTCCCGGACGGCCTCCGCGACGTTGCTCGCGGCGCGACCGCCCTGATCCACCAGCCGGTCCACCTTGGCGCGGCTGCGGTTGTACCCGACGACGTCGAAGCCGGCCCGGACGAGGTTGGCCGCCATCGGGCCACCCATGATTCCCAAACCGACGAAACCCACGCTAGTCACCGTCTTCGCGCCCCTCTGCTAGTACCAGCAAGTCAACACCACCACGCTCGCCCGATCCGCCGGCCTTCCATTGAATGAAACGAGGACGTTCAGGGCAGGTTCGGCAGTGGCCACACCTGTCCGGTGGCGCTGTCGATCAGCGCGGCGCGGACGACCCGCGCGGGCAACGGAAGGACGTCGTACACCGCGGCGGCCACGATCGGCAGCCGCTCCAGCCGAGCCCGCGGTGCAAGCGAGCAGTGCGGGAGCCACCGGCCGGTCTCGTAGTGCTGGTGCACCTGGGCGCCGGTCGCGCGAACCGCTTCCACCACCACCTGCTGCCGGGCCACGAGATCGGCCGGTACGGCCGGCACGAGGCAGATCCGCCCGCGACGGAAGGCGCCCAGCGCATCGAAGGTCAGCTCGAACGGCCCCCGGTCCGGCAGCGCGGACACCTCGTCCAGGACTTTGTCCAGGTTCCATTCCAGCAGCACCGCGTACGACAGGTGGGCGTGGTGCCGGCCATGCGTGTGCGACCGCAGCGTCGGTACACCCCGTTCCTCCAGCCGGTCCCACAGCTCGCGCAGAACGCGCTCGGTACGCCGGTCGAACAGCAGGCAGACGCCGAGGGCCACCAGCCGACCGTAACCGGTCGCGCAGTCGCACGGCAGCTGTCGGTGCCCCATGGCGGCGGCAAAGATGACCTGGACTCGCTTGATCGCGATGGGTCGAACCGACGTCAGCCTGCGGGGGGCGATGTGCACAGTGTCTTGCCGGCCGAACCGGTGCACGACGGCTACTACCTGTCGACCTACCTGACCGAACCCGGCCTGCCGTTCCTGCCCAGCAGCTGGACGCGGCATGACAACAACGTTTCCCTTTGGCGCAAGTCCGGCTCGGAAGTCAGCCTGGTGCACTACTGGGAGCTGGAACGCTTCTCGGGCATCAAGCACCGCGGCTTCGGGACGGCGGGGACCGGGCAGGCCACCGCCATGCTCAACGTGCTCCCGGCCGACGCCGGCCGATCGGTGCTCGGCTTCGCCGTGGACGGTGGGCCGGACTTCGTCACCGACGTCACCGACCACGCGCACTGGTACGCGGGCGGACTGTTCCTTGCCCCGCCCTGCGTCAATGACGGTGGCCAGTCGCTCGGGATCGCGCTGGCTACCTTCGCCGCGCGACTGAAGGGTTTCACATTCCGCTTTCCCGGCGCCTGCCTCGGCAGCCACGAAAGCGATCTGGACGCCGCCCGGGGGACGACCACCGTGAGGCTGCCGGTCGCGTATCTTGCCGGACACCGGGTCGAGTTCACGAACGCGACGCGGTTCACGGCCGCTGGCCCGGCCTGACGTCCGCTCAGTACCTTCGGTGCCGCCGCCGGGGAGGTGTCGCGCCTCACCGCGCGGTACAACCCGTTCGCCGTGGAGGATCTGTATGTGCAGATCTGGTTGCGGGTACCCGAGATCAGGGCGGCATTCGACCTGACGGACGCGGCGCGACTACCGCACCTGCGGCAGGCCGCGGACGAGTGGCCCGCCCGGCATCCATGGGAGCGTGGCTGGTACCGGGACCTGCTGCCCGCGCACGCCCGCTACCTGGCCGACCTGGACGCCCGGGGCTTCGTCTTCGGCGCAGCCCGGGACTGGCGGGCGAACGGACGGGCGCACGCCCCCGGCCGTCCGGACCACGCCGAGCTGCCGATCCATTGAGCGTGTCCAGGCCTCGTTTTCGCTGGTAGGTGATGGTTGACAGAACGATGACCGCGACTCAACTCCAGGCCCGTAAGGTGATCAACTTCGGGTTCACGGGGACGATCAACATTTGAGCTGGGCGTTGGCCCGTTCACCCAGACACCGCAGGCTGGCCTGGGCGCGGTTGGCGGCCTTCTTCGCCTCGGATAAGGTCTTCTCGCCTCGCTTGCGCTTGTACCCGGTTATGACCTGCGGGTGCAGACCGATGTAGCCCAGATCGGCCAGCAGACCGAGGAACTCCAGGACCTTGTCGGCTATCTTGAAGCGGCGGGCGGCTGTGATATCGACGGTCCTGCCCGGCAGAACTCCCGATACCCACAGCA
>WNGL01007745.1_pt1 | contig 29925 bp, 25 predicted proteins | sample 5400591 | NCBI WGS metagenome assembly WNGL01 (sample SAMN13153377, study PRJNA577476) | soil metagenome | isolation source: 80 cm soil or saprolite under Garry oak tree replicate 1 | place: USA:California | collected 2016-06-15 | reverse complement strand
GGGAAGGGCTCCTTTACGTTCCATTGAGATCAGGATGAACTTGCCGCGCCGTTCCACTCCGGTGATGCGCGAGCCCTTCAATCTGCGGTTGAATTGCGCGGGCTTGAGCGGAGCGATCAGTTTGGCGAGCTTGATTTCGCTGGCGACGATTTGTCGATCGAGAATTGTGCGACGCAACGCGCGCACGACGTGTTCGACTTCGGGAAGTTCTGGCATTGGCTCAACTATCTTAGACGGGAACGGCGTTCCCGTCTAAGACGAGCGAGTTGTAGCCCAATGTTTCATCGTATGCGGAAGAGCATCATTCTAGAACACTCCCAGTAATAGGAGTATCAAAACGATGACCAACAATAGGCCGACGCCACCGCTAGGGCCGTAGCCCCAACTTCTGCTATACGGCCATCTCGGTACCGTCCCCAATAACAACAAAATTAAGAGTATTAGCAGAACTAACCCCATGACCAACCCTCCCTTCCAAGTCGCGCGGCTGCTGACATCAGCGGCGCAGTTTACCTTTATCAAACAGGACAGCAACGTTCATGCCGCCGGTGGGAAAGATCTGTTGTTAGATTGTGACAAAACCGGGATCGAGTTCGTAAGAAAGACCTTGCGAAAGAAGCGCAAGAATTAGTGTGTTGCATTGATTATCCTTTCAATGTCAGACCTTATCGTTTCGATGAGTCCGGGCTTCCGAGCCTCGAGATTCAACCGCAACAATGGCTCGGTGTTTGAAGCACGGATATTGAAGCGCCAATCATCGGTGTCAAGCGAATATCCGTCAGTGAAATCTTCTTTGCCTTCTTTTCCGAATCGATCCTTGACCGCGCTGATCGCTTTCTCGATGTCGGCAACGCGATAATTCAGCTCACCGGACATGTAGTGGCCCTCCATGTAGGGCCGCATCATTTCGGAAAATGGTTCTCCGGTTTTTGAAAGATGCTCAAGGATCAGCAGAAAGGGAATGATTCCGTTGTCGGCATAGTAGTTATCCCGGAAGTAGTAGTGCGCGCTCATCTCGCCGGCGAAGATCGCGTTTTCCTTTCGCATGCGATCCTTGATGAACGCGTGTCCACTCTTCGAAATAATCGGTTGCGCCCCGTGCTGCGCACAGACTTTGATTGTCGGCCAAATCACGCGCGGATCGAAAATGATTTTGTTGTTGTTGCCGTGCTTGCCCAGGAGAATGTCAGCCAACAAGGCTGTAACGTAAGCACCCGATATGAATTCGCCGTTCTCATCCAGGAACATGCAACGATCGGCGTCCGCATCCCAGATCGCGGCGAAGTGCGCGCCCGATTCTTTGGTCAGCTTCACACTCTCGGCGCGGTTTTCAGGCTGCATCGGATCCGGCGTCCCTTTCGGAAAGGTCCCGTCCGGTTTGAAATTCAGCGGGATCAGACTTAGCTTCAACTTTTCCGCGAGCAGGGCGACGCCGCGGTTTACGTATCCGAAGTTTGCGTTGCCAATGAAAGTGAACGGTTTGACGGCACTGGCATCGATGAAAGTGAGCACGTGCTCGAGGTAATCGTTTAGTACATCCTTCTTTTCGACGCTGCCTTTGGTTGACGAGGCTACCTCCTTGTCTTTCTCCGCCTTGAGCAGATCCCGAATCTCAAAAAGTCCCGTCTCTGAAGAGATGGCCGTCGCCTTTTCTCGCACCATTTTTGCGCCGTTGTACTGTTTTGGATTGTGCGAAGCTGAAACTACGACGCCGCCCGAGTAGTTGTCGGACGCCCCGACCGCGTAGTAGAGCATGTCGGTCGTGATGCCGCCGATATCAATGACATGGACACCGGCGTCAACGAAACCGGAAGTCAGCGCTTCCTTCAACGCCGGCGATGATGTGCGCGCATCCATGCCGACAACCATCGTCGTTGGTTGAAACAAGTAGGTGTAGGCTTTGGCGATGCGCCGGTACGCCTCTTCGTCCAGGTCAGTTGGATAGACGCCCCGAATATCGTAGGCGCGAAAGATTTCCCAGTTCACAATGAAGTCCCTTCTAGTCCTGCGCCCTCCCCAGCCCAACCGAGATGCTCGGTTGGGGACAACGGTGTCGGGCTACTGCCCCGCAGCACTGACTCGAACACGCTCACGCGCAGGTCTTCGTGTAATCCGTCAGCGAGGTCTTGTCGCCCAGCACTGTGCCGGCTCCAACGACCGCTGAGCGACCGATATGGCAGCCGCGCCCGACTATCGCATCGGTGACGCTGGCCGCTGTGCTAAGCCGCGCATGAGGCCAGATGACTGAGTTCTCGATGCGGGCGCACTCTTCCACGAAACAACCCTGGCCAAGAACGGAATTGATGATCTGGGCGCCGGGTTTGATCGAACAGTCGTCGCCGATCATCGAGAGATCGTCAATCTCCGCGATGGTAGCTGAATCAAAATTGCCGCGGCGCTCCTTAATGTGAATGCGCCCGACCCGACTTGCGAGCAGATCGTGATGAACTCTTAGATAGCGTTCCGGTGTGCCTATATCAATCCAGTAGGTGCGCTGTGGAATATGAGCGTAAAAGGCTTCCTTGCGCGCCAAAAGATTAGGAAACAGGCCGTACTCGAATGAATGGTTTTCACCGGCGGGGATGTAGTCGAGCACCTTCGGTTCCAATACATAGGTTCCGGCGTTGATTGTGTTGACGGTAATTTCATCTTCCCTGGGCTTCTCAAGAAATTGTCGAATGCGACCGTCGCTTTCCGTCTCAACCAGACCGTAAGAGCGCGGGTTGTCGACCGGAGCGAGCACGACGGTTGCCATTGCCTTGCGCTCGTTATGCTCGCGTATGACGGCTTTCAGATCGAGGTCCGTCAGGATATCGCCGTTGAAGACGACGGTCGGCTCGCGAATTAGTTCCTCAGCGAACTTGTATGCGCCAGCCGTGCCCATCGGCTGGGGCTCGACCATATATTTCAACGCGACGCCATAGTCGGATCCGTCACCAAGCAATTGTTCGATCTTGTTTTGCTGATAGGAAAGCGAGAGCGTGATATCGGTGATACCCGCACGTCGCAGAGTATCGATCTGATAGAGCAGAAATGGCCGGTTGCAAATCGGCACGATCGGTTTAGGAGTGTAAACAGTCAACGGTCGCAGACGTGTGCCTTTGCCGCCCGCCAGAATCAGTGCCTGCATGCTTGATTACCGATTTGTTGTAGCCGAGGTTGAATAACGAACGCGAGTCTAACACTCGCGAGCAAAGGTTTTCAATTGCGAATAGCGGTTGCCGAACCGCGAGCCCCAGCAAGCGGGTCACACTGCTCGACATACCTTGAAAGGATGACCCATTCGCTACCGCTCGTGGTTCCGTCAAGACAAGGTTGCTTGACACCCTTCTGGGGTAAATAGTAAATGGTAAATGGTCAATAGCGCAGCAAAAGTAATTATCAAGCAATCATGTCAGAGACCAGAGAAGCAGTGATTATCAGCGCGGTGCGCACGCCGGTTGGGAAGTTTCAAGGTTCGTTAAAGGGTTTCTGCGCGACAGACCTCGGCGCGCTGGTCGTGCGCGAAAGCGTGAAGCGCGCGGGAGTGAAACCGGAAGAGATCGATGAAGTGATCATGGGCTGTGTAATCCAGGCGGGTTTGGGCCAGAACCCGGCGCGGCAGGCGGCCCTCCGAAGCGGTTTGCCGCCGGCTGTATCCGCGGTGACAGTCAACAAGGTTTGCGGCTCGGGCCTCAAGGCCGTCATGATGGCGGCGCAGGGAGTGCAACTTGGTGATGCGGATATCGTCGTTGCCGGTGGAATGGAATCGATGAGTAATGCGCCCTATTTGATTCCCAAAGCACGCGAAGGATATCGACTGGGCAACGGCGTGCTGGTAGATGCGATGATCAATGATGGGCTGTGGGATGCGTTCGAGAATTACCATATGGGCTGCACGGGTGAGGTGGTTGCGGAAAGATTCAGCGTTAGTCGCGCGGAGCAGGATGAGTATGCCTTCAACTCGCACCAGAAAGCGGCGGCGGCGATCAAAGCGGGGAAATTCAAAGACGAGATCGTGGCCGTAGAGATTCCGCAAAAGAAGGGCCCGCCCGTAATCTTCGATACGGACGAAACCGTGCGCGAAGATACTTCGCTCGAAGGGCTTGCGAAACTCAAGCCCGCATTCCAGCCAGACGGAACTGTGACTGCTGGAAATGCGCCGGGTGTTAACGACGGAGCGTCCGCAGTCGTGGTCACGTCGCTTGATCGCGCGCGTTCGTTGGCGCTGGAACCGATGGCACGTATTGTGGCGCAGGCAACTTCCGGTATTGAACCGGAGCTGGTGATGATGGCGCCAGTCGAAGCGATTCGAAAGCTTTTGAAAAAGACGGGCTGGTCGTTGAGCGATGTCGATCTGATCGAGTTGAATGAAGCGTTTTCAGTTCAGGCGGTGGCGATTATTCGCGAACTTGATCTTGATCCCGACCGCCTGAACGTCAATGGCGGCGCCGTCGCGTTGGGCCACGCGATCGGACAATCGGGTTCGCGATTGTTGACAACGATGCTTTACGAGCTGAAGCGACGCGATGCGCATCGGGGCCTTATTTCGTTGTGTCTTGGCGGCGGCAACGCGGTGGCGATGGCGGTTGAGAGGTAAAAACAGAACTCGATGTCACCACAACAACACAACAAGTTCCTGGCGATCGTGCATCTCGTTTACAGCGGGTTTTATTTGCTGTTAGCAATTGGATTTAGTCTCTTCTTCTTTTTCGTGTTCAGCGCGATTCCGGACCAGCCTGGGCACGGAGACCCGCCGCCATTCTGGTTCTTCGTGTTTTTCTCCAGCTTCTTTTTATTCTTTTATGGAGCGTTGATGGTTCCCTCGATAGTGGCCGGCTATGCGCTCTTGAAGCAAAGACGTTGGGGCAAGACTGCTGCAATAATCGCCGGCGTACTCGCGGCCATGCAATTCCCGATCGGAACGGCGGTGTGTGTTTACACTTTCTGGTTCTTATTCAGTGAGCCCGGCAAAGTGTTGTACGAAAAACCAACTTACGCGTTGCCGCCGCCTCCGCCCGTCTGGAATAATCAATCTCAAATGAGGAGCGAGGATCAACACCTCCCTCGCACGCCGCCGGACTGGCGTTAGTTATCGGTAATGGAGAGATTGCAGTGAGCGAGATCATCGGCGTACTCGGCGCGGGAACGATGGGCAACGGCATCGCGCAGGTGGCGGCGCGGGCCGGGTACAGCGTCCTAATGCGAGATGTGAACGACGAGTTTCTGCAACGCGGAATGGCGGCGATTGACAAGAGCCTGCAACGAGATGTCGATAAAGAGCGAATAAAAGAAGATGAGAAGCGATCAATTATCGGACGCATCACTGCCACAACCAAGCTTGAGGCTTTGAGCGAAGCGTCGTTTGTGATCGAAGCGGTTACCGAGGATTTGCAGGTAAAAACTGAAGTCTTCCAAAGGCTTGATGAGATTGCAAAACCCGACGCGATTCTTGCTTCCAACACTTCGTCGATCTCGATTACGAAACTCGGCGCGGCTACGCGCCGGCCTCACAAAGTCATCGGCATGCACTTTATGAATCCAGTGCCGGTGATGAAGTTGGTGGAAGTGATACGCGGGATGGCGACGTCCGATGAGACTTATGACCAAGTGCGCACGCTGGCTGAACAGCTGGGCAAGACCGCGCTCGATTGTCAGGATTCACCGGGGTTCGTTTCGAATCGCGTCTTAATGCCGATGATCAACGAAGCCATCTTCACGCTTTACGAAGGCGTCGCGACGCGCGAGAGTATAGATGGCATTATGAAGCTGGGAATGAATCATCCGATGGGGCCCTTGACGCTGGCTGACTTCATCGGACTTGACGTTTGCCTGGCAATCATGAATGTTTTGCATGACGGTCTCGGCGATCCAAAGTACCGCCCATGCCCTCTGCTGAAGCGTTATGTTGACGCCGGCTGGCTGGGGCGAAAGTCGGGACGCGGGTTTTATGAGTACCAGGAAAGCCTGAGCAAATGAATCTGAGATTTGAAATCTGAAATTTCGAAATGCAAGAAAACGAAATCGCACATTATTGCCAAAAGTGTCTGGCCGCGAATCCACTCGGTCAGGATTTTTGCGCTCGGTGCGGCACGCGCCTGATGATCGTCGTCGAGCCGTCGTCGATGCGTTATGAAATCGCCGAGTCGGGCGCCCCAGGCGACGAGCACTTGCTGGAGAGAATCTCCGTGCTCGAGAACCGCCTGGCGCGACTGGCGGAACGTCTCGAGCGTGCACTCGATCTGCTGCTACGTCAGGCCCAGAACTCCTATTTCGATCGCTCGCTCTTGAAATCGCTGATTGGACTCTTGACCGAAGACGGAGTTGTGCAGAATGAAAAGCTCGAGCGTATGTGGCAGCAGCGCTGTAAGCAGGACGCAGCCGCGCAGGAACAGAGCAATCGTCGCGACGAGCTGCGGGCGAAAATAGTAGCCAATTATAACGGGCCTGAGCGTGCTACATTCGAGCAGTTTGTGGTTGAGGGCTTTCTTTTGATCGAAGACGAAAAGCCCGCCAGCGGCGCTCGCGCTTTGCAACGTGCCGCGGAGATGGATCCTCGAAACGGCCTACTGCTTTCGTTTGTTGGTGAGCATTTCTTTCGCACCGGCAAAACAAAGGCCGCGCGCGAATTCCTGACCAGAGCACTCGAGGCCGCGCCGGATGACAATCATGTGCTGTTGCTGCTTGGTTTGGTTTGCGGTGACGAAGGCGACACCGAAAAGGCGAAGCACTTGCTCCAAACTGCAACGCGGCGCGGTGGGCCGTCATTCGCGGCGCATTATGGGCTCGGCAGACTGTTTGTCGCTGAACGGGAGTGGCGAAAGGCGCTGCGTGAATTCAAGCTGGCGCTGACGACCAAACCTTCTCCTGAGGCTCACTACGCACTCGGTTATCTCTACTATCAAATTGGCCGCGATACACTGGCGGTTCGTCATTTGCGCGATGCTATTGATTTGGACAGCGCTTACAGTGAAGCTTTGGGTCTTCTCGCACTCGTTTACAAGCGCTTGGGCAAACACGAGCTGGCGCGGGCCGCGTCTGAGAAGGCTGCCGGCAAGGGTGCTTTCCAACGCGGGAAGAAGAGAACGGCGCGAGATGATGCGCCTCCTGAGCCGGCGCCGTTCAAAGCTTGGCTCGGCAGTGACAAGAGATTGTTGACCGGCGGCGACCCGCGTCTCGCGGAAGCTATGCGCGAGGACGCACTCAAAGCATTTGTAACGCCGGTCGTAGAAAGCCGTTGACCACCGCGCGTTGACAGCCGATATTTGGCCGCTATAATCAATCCTTTTGCGCGGCAGCCGCCAAATCAGGGCTTTCGTCACCAGGTGTGCGTAGTGCGGATAGAGCTTGACCAGTTGGAAGGAAGCGAAGGGCGATTCGCGCATGCCTATGGAGCCGGAGAGCTTGACCTGGAAGACGAACGCGTGCGTTTGCACGGGGCGCCTGAGATTTCGGGCCGGCTTGTGCGTGATGGGAATAAAATACTGCTAAGGGGCAATCTATCCGCCATTGCGCAAGTTGATTGCGATCGCTGCCTGAGAGCCGTTGAAGTACCAATCGAATCCGATTTGAACCTCTGGTATGTCACGGTTCAGGAGTACGAGTCGCTGCACGCGGCCGCGCTCGAAGATGAAGACCTCGCCCTTTCGATATTTGACGGCGAAGCTGTCAACATCGACGAGGTAGTGCGGGAGCAAGTGCTTTTGGCTGTTCCGTTGCGAACTGTTTGTCGTGAAGATTGCAAAGGCTTATGCCCGGTTTGCGGCACAGACAGGAATTTGAAAAATTGTGACTGCCAAATAACGGAGACTGATGCGCGTTGGGCAGCGCTCAAACATTTGCGATTTTAGATTTTTGATTTTCGATTTTTCTTTGACCCCTTGGTTTTGGGTCGCTGATCTTTGGATGTGTTCCAGACCTGAGAATTCGGATCTGGAATCTAAAATCAAAAATCTGAAATCGAAAATCGAAAATCATCGGAGTAATTATGCCAAATCCAAAACGGCGACATTCAAAAGCACGCAGGGGCAAACGTCGGGCGCATGACGCACTGCGTGTGCCGCAAACGACTCTTTGCCCAAACTGCCAGGAGCCTCGTTTACAACACCGGGTGTGTCCCAAGTGCGGTTACTATAAAGGCCGCGAAATTCTGCAAGTGGAACAGACCTAAACCGGCTGAAAATTCCCCGTGCGCGAATGGTCAAGGCAAGGATCCCGCTTGACGGGCAAGGTTGTTCTCGACGCGATGGGCAGCGACCACGCGCCGCACGCGGAGATTGACGGCGCGCTTGCGGTCACGCGCGATCTGGGCATCGGCGTCATCCTGGTAGGCCGCACGGAGATCGTCGAGCCTGAGTTGCGGCGCTGTGGCTGGCGCGGCGACGGTGATCACGGCATTGAGCTGGTTGAAGCGGCTGAAGTCATTAGGATGGACGATCCGGTTGCGACGTCGATCAGACGGAAGAAGAAAAGCTCTTTGAGAATCGGGTGCAAACTAGTTACCGAAGGACGCGCCGACGGTTTCGTCTCGGCGGGTAATACCGGCGCGGCAATGGCGACCGCGAAGATGGTTATCGGCATGTTACCTGGTGTCGATCGTCCGGCGCTGGCGGCGCTGATGCCGACCAAGTCGGGAAGACCGACGCTGCTCATAGACGTGGGTGCTAATTCCGAGTGCAAGGCGCATCACCTGGTGCAGTTTGCCATTATGGGCGACGCTTATTCGCGCGCGGTGCTGGGAACAATCAGACCAACGATCGGCTTAATGAGCATCGGCGAAGAACAAGCCAAAGGGAACGACTTGACGAAAGAGGCGTTTCCCCTTTTGCGCGAGTTGAGCAGTTTGAACTTCGTCGGGAACGTCGAGGGTCGCGACGTCTTCTCGGGCTCAGTAGATGTTATCGTTACTGACGGTTTCACCGGAAACGTAATGCTCAAGCTGTCCGAGGGGTTGACGGCCGCAATGCTTTCGATGATCAAGCGCGAGCTGACGTCCTCGGCAATGACAAAGGCAGGCGCGATGTTGGCGCGGCCGGCGTTTCGGAATATAAAGAAGCGGCTGGATTATTCGGAGCACGGCGGCGCTCCGCTTCTCGGCGTTAGACAGATTGTGGTGATTGGCCACGGCAGCTCGAATGCGCGCGCGATCAGAAACGCGATCAATAATTTGGCTTTTTCTTTTGGCGCTCGGTAGTATTACCGTGCGCTATTCATTTATTTGTGATTATCGTATTGGGGAATTAGATGGCAGATATGCACGCCGGCATCCTTGGCACCGGCCACTCGTACCCGGAGGGAATTCTGACCAACGCCGAGCTGGAAAGGATGGTGGAGACGTCGGATGATTGGATCACGACGCGTACCGGGATCAAACAACGGCGAAAAGCAGCGCCGGGAGAATACACATCGCAGTTTGCCGTACGTGCGGCGCGCAGCGCGCTCAAGCGCGCGCGTATCGACCCGGCAGAAATCGATCTGCTCTTGTGCGCCACGGTGACGCCGGACCAGATACTGCCGTCAACTGGTTGCATCATTCAGGCCGAATTAGGCGCTAACAAGGCCGCCGCGATGGATCTGGTAGCGGCCTGCTCCGGTTTCCTGTATGGCTTGACTCTGGCGGATACAATGATTCGAACGGGTCAGTCACGCTATGCGCTGGTGATTGGCGCTGAGATTCTGACGCAGTATGTTGATTACACTGATCGAGGAACCTGCGTTCTGTTCGGCGACGGCGCAGGCGCCGCGGTGTTGGGACCGGTCGACGCTAATCGGGGAATCCTGGCGGCGCGGATAAGATCGGATGGCCGCTATCTGGAGCAGCTCTATTCGCCGGGGGGCGGCACGCGGCGGCCGCCGAGTGCTGAGACGATCGCCGCCGGCGATCATTTTTTCAAGATGAAGGGCAACGAGCTGTTTAAAGTCGCCGTGCGTTCGATGTCGGAAATCTCCACAGACATTCTCGATGAAGCAGGTCTGCGCGCCGAAGACGTCGATCTCTTTATTCCGCACCAGGCGAATCAGCGAATTACTGATGCCGTCGCCGGCAAGCTCAATGTTGACAGCGACCGCGTCTACTCGAACATCGCGATGCACGGCAACACGTCATCAGCATCGATCCCGATCGCCCTTGACGAATGCGTCGAAGCCGGGCGGATCAAGGAAAACGATCTGGTCTTGATGGCCTCGTTCGGTGGCGGTGTAACCTGGGGCGGCGTGTTGGTGCGTTGGTAGGTCATTTTCGATTGCCAATTTCCAATTGCCGATTGTTTGACTTGGTTTTTGACTCTGGTTTGCGGAATCTGAAGCGGTTGAAAACGAGATACTAAACAATTGGCAATCGGCAATCGGCAATCGGCAATTGCGTATATCTTTCCCGGACAGGGATCGCAATACGCGGGCATGGGTAAGGAGCTGACGGAGAACTTTCCTGCCGCCCGCAAGGTCTTTGAAGAAGCTGACGATGCGCTTGGCGCTTTTATCTCCCGCCTGTGCTTTGATGGCCCGGCTGACGAATTGCAGTTGACTGAAAACACTCAGCCTGCAATTCTGACTGCCTCCGTTGCGGTGCTTCGGCTTATCGAGGCAGAAGGATTCCCGCGGCCGGAATACGTCGCGGGCCATAGCCTGGGCGAGTATTCAGCGCTGGTCGCCGCCGGCTCACTGTCGCTCGCCGATGCTGTTCGCACTGTGCGGACGCGAGGCCGTTACATGCAGGAAGCAGTGCCGGTGGGTACAGGCGCGATGGCTGCGGTGCTGGGCGCAACGCTGGGCGACGTCGAGAAGACCTGTGCTGAGGCGAGCGCAGGAGAAGTTTGCGCGCCGGCGAACATTAACTCGCCGAACCAGATCGTGATCGCGGGCAACACAGCCGCGATCGATCGCGCCATCGAGTTGTTGAAGAAGGCGGGAGCAAGGCGAGTTGTGAAGTTGAACGTGAGCGCGCCTTTTCATTGCGCTCTGATGAACCCGGCACAGGAGCGCTTAGCACATGACCTCGCGGAGATTGAGCTTCGCGATCTGGACATGCCGCTGGTAACGAACGTTGATGCCGGGCCAATCAAGCGCGGTCAAGCGGCCCGCGAGGCGCTCGTCAAACAGGTGTCATCGCCGGTGCGCTGGCAGGAATCGGTTGAACTAATGATTCGCGAGGGTGTCGAAACCTTCGTTGAAGTGGGACCGGGAAAAGTTTTATCAGGTTTGGTGCGGCACATTAACCGTGCCGCCAAGTGTCTTAATGTCGAGGACCTGGCGAGTTTCAGAGCGGCAAACTCGAACCTCGCCGGTGTTTAGAACGTAAGTTTTCTATCAATCATCGAAGGAGCAAACCAGATGCCGGATCAAGAGATCGAGAATAAGGTAAAGCAGATCATCGTTGACGAGTTGGGCGTGGACGAAAACGAAGTCACGCCGAATGCGCGCTTCATCGATGATTTAGGCGCTGACTCGCTGGACACCGTCGAACTCGTCATGCGTTTCGAAGAAGAGTTTGGCATCGAGATCCCCGACGAGGACGCCGAAAAGATTCAGAGTGTGCGGGACGCATACAACTACATAGACCAGCACAAGAAATAGCTGGCGGCGTGTCCGGTAATAAGTGGCAAGTGATGGGACTCCTCCATTCTTATCACAGCTCAGTTATCACTTATCACTCGCAAAGGAGTTTTAGTATTGACACGTCGGATTGTGGTTACGGGCGTCGGTTTGGTTACGCCAATCGGTGCTACGGTCGAGGAAACCTGGACCGGCCTGATGAGCGGGCGTAACGGGGCCGATTACATCAAAAAGTTTGACGCGGAAAGGTTCTCAGCTCGCTTTGCGTGCGAGGTCAAAAACTTCGACGCGCTCAAGTTCATCCCCAAGAAAGAGGCGCGCAAAATGGGCGCCTTTATTCATTATGCCATCGCGGCTTCACTCGAAGCGGTGGCCGACAGCGGTTTGGCCCTGACTACGGAGGGCAAGTTTCCCGATGACGTTAGCGAGAACGTTGGCACATACATCAGCAGCGGTATCGGAGATTTCTGGGCGATAGAGCGCGAACACTCGAAACTTTTGAACGATGGTCCGGATCGCGTCTCGCCTTTCTTCATTGTTTCGGCAATCGTTAATCTGGCGGCTGGGCAAGTCTCGATTCGCTTCGGCGCGAAAGGACCTAACTCGGCCACGGCCACGGCCTGCTCGGCGGGCGCGCACGCGATCGGCGACAGCTTTAAGATCATTCAACGCGGCGACGCCGATATCATGATTTGTGGCGGCGCTGAGTCAGCCATTACGCCAATGAGTGTGGCGGGGTTTGCCTCGATGCGCGCGCTCTCGACCCGTAATGATGATCCCCAGCACGCTTCGCGGCCGTTTGAACGCGATCGCGACGGTTTCGTTATCGGCGAGGGTGCGGGCATCATGATCCTGGAAGAACTCGAGTTTGCAAAGAAGCGCGGCGCGCGCATTTATGCTGAAGTCGTTGGCTATGGTATGTCCGCGGACGCGTTTCATCTGACGATGCCCGACGAGACCGGATCTGGCGCGATTCGCGTCATGGAAAAGGCTTTGCACGATGCCGGCGTGCGTCCCGATCAGGTGGGCTACATCAACGCGCATGGGACGTCAACACCGTATAATGACAAGTTTGAGACGCTGGCCATCAAGCAGACCTTCGGCGCGCATGCTTACAAGTTAGCGATCAGCTCGACCAAGTCGATGACCGGACACTTGCTCGGCGCCGCCGGCGGCATCGAAGGCGTCTTCTCCGTACTGGCAATTCATCGGAACATGTTGCCGCCCACGATCAACTACTTCAATCCCGATCCCGATTGCGATCTCGATTACGTGCCAAACGAGCCGCGCGAGGCACGCGTCGAATACGCGCTGTCGAACAGCTTTGGCTTTGGTGGCACGAATGCAGCGTTGTTGTTCAAGCGCTATGAAGAATAGTTAGTAGTCCGTTGTCAGTTGTCCGTTGGATAGAATTGACGACTGACCACTGACAACTGACTACTAACCAATTATGAAAATCATCGTCCTAATGAAACAGGTCGCGAGCAAAGACGCGATTCTGCGCCTTAACAAGGACTCAACGTGGATTGAAGAGGGCGATCTTTCTTTCGAGGTCAACGAATCCGACGGCTATGCGCTCGAAGAAGCGTTGAGACTGAAAGAAAAGCATGGTGGTGAAGTGATTGTCTGCTCGATGGGTCCGCAACGGGCGAAGGCGGTTATCAAAGACGCATTGGCCCGTGGCGCCGATCGCGCGATTCATGTCATTGGCGACAAGCTGGCGCATCTTTCTCCCTACGCGGCGGCGAACGTGTTGGCCCAGGCGGTGCGCGAGGAACAACCCGATCTGGTAATGACCGGTTTGCAGTCGGACGATTACGGTTATGCGCAGACGGGCGTGATCATGGCTGAGTTGCTGGACTTGCCGCACGCCACCATCGTGATCGAAGTTGACGCGTCGGGCGAGAAGTTGCGCGTCAAGCGCGAGCTCGAAAGCGGCTGGTATCAGTGGTATTCGATGCCGACGCCGGCGCTGCTGACGATTCAATCCGGCATCAGTCAGATTCGCTACGCGTCGCTGAAGGGCATCATGGCCGCGAAGAAAAAAGAGATTAAGGATGTCGCTGCTCCGGACGAAATCGTCAATCGCGTGTCGCATCAGCGGATCGAAAAGATCTACTTTCCGGAGAAGACAAAACAGACGCAGTTTCTCGGCAACGGCGACGGGAAGGCGGGAGCCGTCGCGCTGGCGGAGAAGCTGCACAATGAAGCGCGCCTAATTTAGTGCGCGCGACGGTTTTTCAAGAACAACCTCCGCGAAGGACGAGAGATTTCTTAATCGCTGAAGGAAATCAAGCAGAAATGAGCCAGGGGATCTTAGTATTCATAGAACACCGTGACGGCGCGATCACTAAAACCTCAATTGAGGCCATCGCCGCCGCGCAGAGCTTAGCTTCACAGTTGCAACAAACCGTGAGCGCTGTGGTACTCGGTTCGGAAATGGTCTCGCTGGCCCAGCAGATCGCTTTATATGATCTTGCGAAAGTTGTCGCCGCCAACAACTCAAAGCTTGCTGATTACACCCCAGACGGCTATACGGCCGCGATGGAGCGGCTAATACGACAACTCGATCCGCAGCTTCTCATTATGCCGCACACCTACCTGGTGCGCGACTACGCACCCAAGCTCGCCGGGCGATTCGGTAAGTCTCTGATTAGCGATTGCGTCCGCGCGAAAGTCACAGACGGCTCCGTAAAGTTCACGCGCAGAATCTTCCTGGGCAAGATCGACGCCGACGTTGTGTCGGATGGCGAGGCGCCGGTGTTCGTGACGTTTCAATCAGGCGCTTACCGGGCGGACCAGGCGGTGAAGGGAAGCGGCGCGCCGGTTGAAACTGTAGAAGTTGAAGTTGGCGAGATACGAATGACTCCGGAAGCGCCTTTCCAGGAGGTCAAGCAGGCAGTTGATCTGACCAGGGCGGATATCATCGTCGCTGTCGGTCGCGGAATTAAGAGCAAAGATAATCTGGCGATTGCGGAGAAGCTCGCCGAAGCTCTCGGCGGTGATCTCGCTGCCTCGCGTCCGATCTGCGATGCTGAATGGCTGCCCATCGATCGGCAGATTGGTTCTTCCGGGCAAACCGTGGCGCCAAAGCTTTACATCGCGATCGGAATCTCAGGCGCGATTCAACACCTCGTCGGGATGAAGAATTCGGGAACGATTGTCGCAATCAACAAAGATCCCGAAGCGCCGATTTTTGATATAGCCGACTACGGCATCGTTGGCGATCTCTTCGAAGTCGTTCCCGTGCTGACAGAAGAGATTAAGAAGCTGAAGGGTTAGCTCCGGGATTCTGCAGTGCTTCGCCCGCAATCATCTAAAATCGCTGATCAGCACGACGTCCTGACCGTGGTGTTCACGCGAGCTGAGAAGTTGGCCGTCGCGGGACCAATCGAAGCCTCCGATGACTTCAAACAACGGCTGAGACTGTTGCCCCTTATTCTGTCGTGGCGGACGTAGAGAAGGTCTCTACCGTCAGGCGACTAGGCCACCTGAGATCTATGGTCGCCTTGCAATTGTCTTAAGTCTTCGTTAATCCAATGCTAGTTCTTTTTCAAACTGAATTGAAAGAGAATTTTGCGCAAAGTAGCTTATCTTTCGGGATGGTGCCTGCGTTGATGGGCTTCTGTCGAACAACTGAGTACTAGTGATTGCTCGTTGTTCTGGCTTGTTCTAGTTGAAGAAGGATTGGATGTTCCGGGTCAGCGTAAGCGAGCATCTTTGAGAGTTGTGCCTCCACTTTCTCAGCTTCCTCGGGACGGCCCAGCTTCCGATAAACTTGCGCGAGCCGCCATTTGACTCTCAGCCAGTACTGCCCGGTTGAGCCTTCGTTCTCATAGGCGATAGCCTTCTCCTGGGAAGCTCTTTCGAGCACTTGAACCGACTTTTGCAGATCACCGTGCCGCTCGAGAGCATCGGCTAACGACTCTGATTCGATGAAGAAATACGAGCTGTTATTCCACCAAGCGATCTCTCCTTCCACAGTTCGCACAAGGACTTGAACGGTTGGCGTCTCGTAATCGTTTGACTTCTTTCTTTCGGACAGAAGCTCTTGGGCCTCATCCGCAAAACCTGCCCGAGCCAGGAGTAACGCCGTGTTAAGGCCGGGCTTAAGTTTACTTAAATGCTTCCTGAACTTCGCTTTGTCCCCCGCGGCGGAAGCGGCTTCGGCCAAAAATTCATTACGATCATAATCATTCTCGGGGAGCCTCTGGAAAACCTCCTCAGCTGCTCTGAGCTTGCCGAAAGATAGGTAGCAGTTTCCGATATTCCTGGCAAGAGCTTCTCTCTCCCTGCCCTCCCGGGAATCAATCGTTTGCGCCCAACGGTCCAACTCTTTGAGGGCCGGTTCTATCTCGCCCCGCACCCAGAGGTCGTGTACCGCGAAGAGTTGAATCCATGCGACCTCATCAGGATGCGCCGTAGCCATCTCCGGCGTAATTACCTTGGCGGCGCGCTCGGCCACGCGGCGAGCCTCATTTATGTCGCGCAGCAGAAGATTCCAAGCGGCATAACGATTGATCCGCAGGTCATTGGGCCGCAACTCCGCGGCTTGCCCGAATTGAGTGACAGACTCTTCCCGTCGGCCAAGGAAGAAGTACGCAAATGCCAGATTGTTTCGGCCCCAGAAATGATCGGGATACTTCTGGACAAGGGCTTCGTAAGCCGAAACCGCTTTCTCGTATTGCCCCCTCATTGAATAATAGCTGCCCTGAATGAAGTACCGCTCGCGGTCGCTGGTTCGCTCCGATAAATCAAGGGCGCGTTGCGATGGCGGTCCCCACTCTTCCTCAGGCTTGCCCTGATTTCGGAGCATATGACCAAGCATGATATACGCGCTGGCAAACTCTGGGTCTTCGATTAGCGCCTGCCGCAGGACAGTCTCTGCGGCCCCCGCTTGGCCGATACTACCCTCGTTCACAGGCCGCATGGCTTGCGTATATAGCTGTAAGGCGCGCAGCGATGGCGTGGTGACTTTTTCTAACGCCTCGTTACTTTGCTGACTACTAGGGAGTGTTTCGCCGAGGGTCTCGCGAGTCCAGTTGGATAACCGACGAATGGCAGGCCAGATGCTTTCCTGATTTGCCGCTTCTTCACTCGCGCTGGCAACAGTTTGATCCCTGTAGGGGTCCACCAGATTCACGCTCATCACATAAGTCGTCCCCAGCTTTTCCACGCGGCCCGTAAGTAGGGCGCGTATGCCGCCGTCGCGCAGACAGACCTCTCTCCCCAGCGCCGCATCTATTTTCGTCTCAGGTGGCTTTCTCATGAGCCGCAGAACGTCTCCGGCGCGCTCCGGAGTGACCACGTTCACAAAGTGCGAGTTGCTTAACTCTCTTTCGAGCGCGCTCTCAATCGTGCCGTCGAAAAGCGGCTCTCCCGTGCGGTTGTCGAAACTCGTGATCAGCGCCCAATCCCGCTCGTGGAATGGCAATGTCGCTCGTCTGTTAATCCAACTCTTCAGTGAGTGGCCAAGGCTGGCGAGCAGGATGACCAGGCTAATGAGACCCATAGCCGCAATGGGCTTATGTTCTCTGATTTGACTCACAATGTACTCAACGGTCGAAGCTGCCGGCACCACATCTTGTGTTGAACCAGTCCCACTCTTTGCTCTGCGAATTACGGATTGAGAGTCTGTCGAACGCTCGACATGCTGTCTCAGCGGTTTGAGGTCGACGAGGAGCTCTTCCGCTGCTTGATATCGCTTCGCCCTGTTCTTGGCCAGCGCTTTACTGACGATTCGTTGTAAATCTTCAGGCGCACCGGACGCGTATTCAGTTAAACGTCGCGACCGTTCCCATCAGCAAGCCGGAGGAAATATCGACGCTATCAGAGGCATCTACTTCAGTTGACTGCTCGCGCTGCTCTGTGAGCTTAGCGAGGCCGAAGTCCAAAACCTTCACGTAGCCATCAGGCCGCAGCATGATGTTTTCAGGCTTGATGTCGCGGTGTACGATTCCGGCCCTGTGTGCTGCGGCCAAGGCACCGGCCGTCTGCACCGCAATGTCCAGAGCTTCGCCGGAGCTCAATCTGTTGCGTCTCATGCGCTGACGAAGCGTTTCGCCTTCAACGAACTCCGTGGCCATAAACTGCTGTCCGTTCACTTGGCCGAGTTCATAAATAGTCAGGATGTTTGGATGGTTAAGCGCGGACGCAGCCTGCGCCTCTTGCTGAAAGCGTCGCAGACGGTCTTGGTGTCTGGTGTAATCGGCGGGCAAGAGTTTAAGCGCAATTCGGCGATTGAGCAGCTTGTCTTTCGCCAGATAAACTTCACCCATGCCGCCTTTGCCAAGTAGGCCAACGATTTCGTAGTGACCGAGGGGTTGGCCTTCCGCTAGTTCAGGTTCATCCGTTGCCAGGAGACCCGTGGCCAGGTGAAACGCAGCTCATCGACGAAGCTCAACCCTTGCTCGTCCGCTGTAATTAGCGATTCAACCTCTCGTCGCAGTTCCTCATCGCCGGCACAGGCGCTCTCGACGAAAGCAGGGCGTTCTTCGGCCTTCAACTCAATGGCGGCCTGGAATATTTCGTCAACTTGTTGCCAGCGTTCAGGACTCATAGCTTACGCCGTCGCGGACATTCTCCGTTCCTATCTCCTGTCTCCTACAAGCGAGAATTTCAAATGAAAAGCATCATGTCTGGTTCATTTCACGACGTAACCAGGCCTTGGCTGACCGCCACTCGCGCGTCACGGTGATGGGCGAAATCTGCAAGGCTTCGGCGGTTTCTTCTATACTCAAACCGCCAAAGAATCGCAGCTCGATGATCCGGCTCTTGCGCGGATCGAGAGCTGCAAGATCCTTCAACGCGTCATCGAGAGCAACCAATTCCTCGGCACGCTTGTCGTTAACTATCATCGCCTCCTCGAGCGGAACTTTGCGCGCCCCGCCGCCTCGCTTCGCGTAACAATGCTTGCGCGCGTGATCGATCAAAATGTGTCGCATCACTTGGGCTGCTACTCCAAAGAAGTGCGCCCGATTCTGCCACGGCATGTGCTGCTGATCGACCAGACGAATGTATGCCTCGTTGATGAGCGCTGAGGTTTGCAGCGTGTGACCAGAATTCTCCTGGGCCATGTAATGCCGGGCCAGCCGCCGCAGCTCAGCGTGTACTAGCGGGATCAACTCATCCAGAGCGGCCTTATCGCCTTTGCTCCAATTAATCAAAAGCTGAGTTACTTCATTTGGCAGGGCTGACATGGGCGTAATTTTGAAGCGTTTGCGAAATGCTCTTTTACCAGAATTACCAGCGTTCCCCAAAGGAAATTTCGGCGGCGATGATGCAATTCGGCTGAAATTCTCGCTTTACGAGGTGAGGTAGAAAACCAGCAGGAACGGCGGTACGCGCCCACTTGGTTACTGCCCTCGGTTAGCGCGACATTTTCAGTAAAGGAGAATTATCCGATGTATAGAAAAAGATTTCTGTTGGCTGTTCTGCTCGTGGCTTCTATTGCATCCGTCGTAGTGGTGACATCACACCACCGTGTTACGGCCCAAAGTGCTCCAGCCGCTGCGGCGCCAGGAGGGCAACGCGTCAAACCCATGCCGGCGCCTGTGTACAATGTCACGTCCACGATCAATGACTTCGACAGTTTCGGCAACGCCTTCCAGTTGCAAAGTGATGATATGAATGTCAACCTCACTGGCACTGGTCAACCCTACGGCATTTACCAAACCGACTCCACCACAAATGTCATCAGCCAGCTCGACGGCCAAGGTGAATGCTCGACTGAGTGCACTTTAAACCTGTTTATGAATAACTCCCCCAGTCGCTCGGTCAAGCTCACGCTCAGTCGGCTTAGTGGCTCAGGACCCACGGGAAGCTACTCTTTACACGCACAGGTGCACAGCCACTGCTTTGACCCAACCGGCGCGACAACCAACCCTCAGAATTGGTTCAACATCACGACATCCGAACCGAATTGTTCAATGAAGGTCACCTTCACCATAGGTAGGACAAACTACTTCCTGGTTATGTCTCCGCTTTATGATTCTCCTCAACCAACGGGCAGGGCGATCGTGACGTGCACTCAGGTGAGCGGCAATTCGTGTTTTGCCTGGAGCATTCTTCCGAACCTGACTCAAAGTACGATCAATCCTAACCCCACGGTCGCGAACCTCTATTCCGCCAACCGGAACGGCACTTATACCTTTATCGGACAATACACGCTCACGTATAGCCTAAACGCGGCGTATCCCTGAGCGGGTCTTCTAAGCTCATTTGATCTGTGCGTCGGTTATATAGGCCAGTACTACAGCACCAAATGTCGCTGACGACAAGGAGTTTCCAAAATGAGTCGCCACCCGGGAATCACGATCGCAATGCTCGTCCTGTTGCTGCTTACCATTCTCACGCTCTGCGCGAATGTTGTTGCGCAAACTCCCTCGGCTGCAATCCGCCATTTCGAAGCTGGGGTAAAAGAAAATAAGAAGGGTAACTTCGATCTGGCGATCGAAGATTTCACTATCGCGATCGAAATAAGCTCTCACCCAGTGCAGCATGCTGCAGGAAAACGTGTTCTGTCGAATCCTTTGGCGCGTTCAGCCGACTTAGATCCCGCCGACGAACCGAAGACTATCACTGTGTTGGACCCGTTCACTGCCGTTGCGTATGTGAATCGTGGTGTTGCGCGGTATCGCAAAGGTGATTTCGCACGAGCGATTGCAGATTGCGATCAGGCAATTCGCATCAATCCGCGCCTGGCAGTGGCCTATCTGAATCGCGGAGCGGCGCGAAGAGCGGTTGGAGATGCGGCATCAGCGTTGATTGACTTGAATCGGGCCATCGAAATTGATGCCAACTTGGCTGAAGCTTTTGTTAGTCGCGGAGACCTACGAAAACACTTGGGCGACGTCGATGGAGCCCTTTCTGATTTAGATCGGGCGATCGCGATAGCGCCGCGCCTGGCAGAGGCATATTTCTATCGCGGTCATGCGTTTATAGCGAAACATGATCTGGACGCGGCCATCTCCAATTTCAATAAAGCGATTAAACTCAAGCAAAATTTCGCCCGGGCCTATCACGGTCGAGGCATAGCCCGCGTGATAAAGAACGAGCTTGAGACAGCAATTGGAGACTTTAGCCGGGCGCTCGAGTTGGATCCAAAGCTGGCGCTCGCTTATGAAAACCGCGGGCTAGCATTCTTGCTCCAAGGCAAAGAAGCGGCTGCAAGGCAAGATTTCGTGCGCTGTCTCACAACTGATCCCAGCCTGAAGGAAGATCTGAATATGCGAATCAAAATGGCAAAGGAACTACACGTAATTCGTTAGCGATGCGTTCTCCTGTAAATGAGAATGCAACATACCGGAAGATGATAAGTCTCTGCGATAGCGTGAACGTGACGTATCCGTAACGGGGGCGTGTCCACATAGCTCTGCTCAAGAACGGAAAGGCCAGTTCTGCTTTTTGAAGAAACGTTTTTGGGCGTGGAAATGTAGGTCTTGGCTTTAGTTTTGACCGTTTGGTCTCAAGCTAATTGCTGCTAAATCGCGGAGAACCTCTTCCGGCTTCCATTGGTTTTCGCGATAGACTTTGAAAACCTTCCCTTCGGGTCCGATGACGGCAGTGCGCAAGGAGTGGATGATCTGCTCTTGTCCGGATGACGTGTCGTGATAGTAGCGCAGGCCAAAGAACTGCCCGAGCCCTTTTATCTCGTCCTTCGTGCCGGTAGCAAACTCCCAATGCTGAAACGTCTCGTTCGAATAGCGACCGGTGAAGGCCGCGCCGTAGCTGCGCAAGACTTTCGGGGTGTCATAGTCAGGATCGAAACTGATGCTTAGCAAGTGCGTCTTTTCATAAAGCTCTGGCTGCTTTTGCAATTCCTGATCGATAATCGAAAAGTTATTGCTCATCAGTGTGCATTGATCGGGCATGGGGCAGCGCGTGTAAATGAACGTTAAGGCCAGCGCCTTGCCACGGTAGTCTTTGATCCTGATGTTCTTTCCATCCTGATTTGTGAGCAAATAATTCGGCACTTCATCACCGGCCTTGGGTTCGGCCAGACCGTCTGGCGCCCTGGCGCCGGTCTCGGCGCTCTCTTTAGCAATCACTACGTCCTCCAGCCACGACGTCGACCCATCTATAACCAGCGTTGCGGTGATCTGATCGCCAGGAACGAGAGGAATCTCAAACGGCCAATCGTCTTTGATCGTAAACGGCATTACCATGCCGGGCATGTACCCCTTGATTTCTTCATGGGCGATGGTGACCAGCCGCTTGTCTTTTTCCACCGCTACCACTTTGCCTTTCAACTCGTACCGTTTCTCGTTTGCTGAGCTGCGGCGACAGCCAGCCAGTGCCCCCAGGGCCGTGATCACGACGCCGAGAACGAGAATTCGAATGCTGGTTCTATTTATCCACATGGTTGGTCGATGAATTATTTTCTTTGCAACTGTTCTGAATAGAGCTGCTGGTAGACGCAGAAGTTAGACATCACAATAAAGACGTATTCCTTTGTTTGAGAGAACCCAATCTCCGCTACGTAACGGTCGGGATCGTTCCCGCGTGAGCGAGCAACCCAACGTGCAATGTTGTCAGGACCGCCGTTATATGAGCCCGCAACGGCCTGCGGCATCGCGGGAAACTGCTTGAAGAGCGACGACAGATATTGCGCGCCAAACTCGATTGCCGTATCCGGGTTGTACAACTCGTCCTGAATGAATGCGCGTTTGCCTAGTTGTTTCGCAACGTCATCCGCAGTCGCTGAGATGAACTGCATCAAACCGCGAGCGGCAGCGTTTGACTTAGCATCGGATTTAGAGCGTGATTCCTGGCGTGCGACCGCCAGTAGAAACCGCGGATCGAGGCCGCGCGGCGGGGCATGTTTTAAGAGCGACTCGCGAAAAGGCGCCGGATAAAGCAGTTCGGCCATCTGGGGCGGAGCGAGTTCCAGGAGGTAGTCGCTCGGGATCTGTTTCCAGATCCGTTCCGCAAACCGCACCGACTGATTAGTCAAGCCGCCGCGCAAGGAATAGAAAGCGATCGTGTAATCGAAATCGCTTGCCGGTGAAGAGTCCTTTGTCGATGTGTTGGCGGATTTGCTTTGGCCCGTTGCAGGTTCGCGCTTTTGTTCTTCAGTGCTTCCCGACTCGAGCATACGAGCGGCGTTGAACTCAGGTACGCCTTCATCGTAGAGGCCGAGAAAGAACAGTTCATCGGCCAGCGCCTGATGCAAAGACGCAATCGGTACTGGCCCAGTTAACACTTCACGTCTGCCCAGAGGTAATAGTTCCAGCGTAGGAAAATTATAGTTTGGGAGAGACGCGTATGCGCGCCGCACAATGTCGAGCAACTGACTTCGGGCCCCGGATTCGGAAGTAAATCGCAATGCGTTTTGCGCCGCGCGCCGAGCCGCGTCGCCCTGGCCGCTTTCGACCGCCTGCCTGGCAGTGGACCGCAGCGCCTCGGCTTTTGCCGCGATCGCCGGATGGGTCTTCGGATTAGAATCCAGCGCCCGCAGTCGTTCGTTCGCGCGGAAACCGTAATATTCACCGCGACCCTCTGCGATCAAGAGATACGCGTCGATTGCTTCTTCCGTGCGGTTCAATTCCTCGAGTGCGAAGGCGCGCAGAAATAACAGTTCTGACGTAGTGGCGCCGCCAGGCACGCGCACGCCGCCGAGATCCTTAGCCTGCTGCAACTCGTCAAGATCGGAAATCGCAGCGGCCCACGAGCCGCGCGCCAGATGAATCTTAGCCTCCGCGAAGAGTGCGAGCGTTCCGCCGATCTGGTCCTTGAAGTGCGCGCGCGTTTGCTTGACCCACTCGACCGCTTCGTCGTCGCGGCCCGCATCGCGCAAGGTGTCGATGATGTTGAGATAAGGGCGTTCAGGACTGGGGGCATTAGGGAATCGTTCAATCGAAAGTTTGTAAGCGGCGATTGCTTCGTCGCTGCGTTTCAGTCGGTTGTAAGTCGCGGCCATCAAGGCGAGCGCATCGCGCGCGCTCGTGCTCGTCGAATCTCGATCCAGCAAACGCTGAAAGTATTTCAAGGCATCGTCGTATTTACCCTGCTGATAGTAACCGCGACCGATCTGAAAAAGTGCATCTGGCACACCGGTGCTTTGTCCATAGCTCTCAACCAGCGCGAGGAAATGTATGCGCGCAGCGGCGAAATCTCGGTTAAAGTTGTAGATCGAAGCGCGCAGCAGATGATCAGCCTCCGAAAGTGGCGGCTTCGTTTGCGTCGAGTTTGCGGCGTCTAGTTGATCCAAACCACGCACGGCGGACAGCGCAAAATCATCGGGTCGCGACGAGTCGGGCATTTGTGAGACGAGTTTATTGAAAGCGTCCCGTGCTTCCGTCGCCTTGTCACTGCGAAGATACGCTTGGCCGGTCATCAGCAGTGCCTGGCGGGCGAGGTCGGTGTTTTTCGATTCACTTAGCGGCCGAAGGGTCGAGACGACCGCGACGTAATCACCAGTCTCAAAGAAGCTCTTGGCCAATCGCACGGTCGCCGCTTCGCGCAGCAGGCTTTCCGGCGCGCTTGTGATCAACTGCCTGAGCCGTTCGCGTTCGAGCACGAGATCTCCGGTCGAGCGAGCGATTTGCGCCAGATGCCAGAGCCCGTATTGCGATAACAGGGAATGACGCGCCACCACGGACCGATAACTGGACGATGAAAGGGCAAAGTCACTGCGCCGCTCAGCAAGGCGCGCCAGCAAGTAGTCGTAGTTATTCAGCGTAAAAGTTGAGGCGCCCGCGGTCCGCAGCGATCCAAGCTGACTGATGGCGGCGCTGAGATTGCCATTCTCGACTGACGCGCGAATCTGATCGTGACGTTCTTGCGCTGATTGCGCGCCCGCCCTTTGAAAGGAAAGAACTACAAATAGCAGACAAAGCGAGGTTACCCTAAATTTGCTTTTGAACGGCATGTTTCAAATTATCATCCAGCTGCATGAAAACCCCAAACCGGACCAGTCGCGGTTTCGTTTTCCAATCTTGGGCGAAGAAAGAATCATTGAAGATACCAGCAGCAACGAAGATGCTGAGTCAACGGATTTCAAGTATACTCGCCGTACGTTATTCGCTCGCTCTATTACGGGAGAGGTAGTCTCCTAACTTGAAGTTTGATATATCAGAACCGCGAGCGGTAGCAAGCGGGTCGATAGCTGTGCCCCGCAGAATACCCGCTCGCTACCGCTCGCGGTTCTGTACGCGTACCGCAACTCAGGACACCGTTTACGGACAAAGGTCTCGTTAGCGTTTGAAAGATTGACTTAGATGGCTGCTGAAGACAACCGCGCGACTCAAACGGCAAGCAGGGCAGAGCTGCTGGACGGCGCGCGCTTGGCCGCCGAGATCAAGCGCGAAGTCGAAGCAGAGGTTAAACGGCTTCAAGAAGACCACCAGATCACTCCCTGCCTGGCGGCAATTCGCGTTGGTGACGACGCGGCATCCGCCGTCTATGTGCGGAACAAGATTCGGGCGTGTGCAGAGGTAGGCATTCGATCAGAGCATCACGCCCTTCCCAACACGACGACTTCTATTGAATTGCTTGACTTGATCGCGTCCTTTAATGCACGCGGTGATGTTGACGGCATCCTGGTTCAATTACCCCTGCCTGAAGCGATCGATGAAGCGTCGATTATAGAAGCAGTCGATCCGGAAAAGGATGTTGATGGGTTTCACCCTGTCAACGTAGGGAAATTGGCAATGGGCCGGCCCGATTTTGTGCCATGCACGCCCGCCGGCATCATCGAATTGCTGGAGCGCAACGACGTTCTGCTTCGTGGGGCAAACGCCTGCGTCGTGGGCCGCAGCCAGATTGTCGGTCGGCCGGTCGCCCAATTGTTGTTGCAGCGAGACGCGACGGTGACGATTTGCCACTCAAAAACTCACGATCTTGCTTCGGTGACGCGCCAGGCCGACGTGCTTGTCGTGGCAATCGGCCGGCCCGGTTTGATTGGGCGCAATCACATTAAGCCAGGTGCGACGGTGATCGATGTGGGCATGAACAAACTCACCGACGAGGCGAGCGCTCGAGCTCTGTTTGGCGATGACGCGCCGCGGCGCATAGCCATCATTGCCAAACAAGGCTACACGCTGGCGGGCGATGTGAATCCGGCGGAAGCCGACGAAGTAGCGGGCCGGATAACGCCTGTGCCCGGCGGCGTCGGATTGCTGACGGTGGCGATGTTGATGCGTAACACAGTGAAAGCTGCGAAGATGCGGCGGGGCCTGAGCTAACTCAATGTTGCGCATTGGTCTGACAGGCTCGATTGGGGTAGGAAAGTCATTCGTCGCCGGCGTTCTTGCTGAGCTTGGTTGCCAGGTCATTGATGCCGATCAGACGGCGCGCGAAGTGGTCGAGCCCGGTTCGCCCGGTTTGCTGGCGGTCGCAGCGAAGTTTGGCAGGGGAGTGATTCGTGCGGACGGCACGCTTGATCGCGAACGACTCGGCTCGTTGGTTTTTGCGGATGAAGAGAAGCGCCGGATGTTGAATTCGATTCTTCATCCGTACATCATTGCCCGACAGGATGAACTGCTGCGCGAATGGGAAACCAAAGACCCGAACGATATTGCCGTAGTTGATGCTGCGCTGATGATCGAATCCGGCGGCTACAAGCGCTTTGACAAACTCATCGTAGTGCACTGCACATCAGCAGAACAGTTCAAGCGAATAATGATTAGGGACAATCTATCGCGCGCGGAAGCTGAGGAAAGGATCCGAGCGCAGTTGCCGCAGGAAGAGAAGAAGAGTTATGCCGATTACCTGATTGACACGTCTGACGGGTTTGAGGCCGCCAGAAAACGCACGGCCGAGGTTTATCGTGAATTGAGGAAGCTTATCGAACCCAAGGAAGTATGAGGCGTCTAGAGGAGCTACGGTCGAATCATGGCGGGAGGAAGTGACGGGACAGAGCAAAGTATGTGCATCGAAGTCGTCAACTACGAAAGTGAGGTCGTCACGGCTCTGCCGCCTGCTGTGCGGAAAGGCTTTGCCTTTCCGTTGCGTGAATTCTTCTCACTTACGAGGCTATGCCTCGAAGCAGTTCGAGGCATAGCCTCTCACATCTCAAAAGGTCGACTTGCCGGAAAGGCGAAGCCTTTCCGCACGGCAGGCGGCAGAGCCGCGGTTGCCAAACGTCGCCGACTGCGAAAAATGTTTTTCGCGCTTGGATCGCACCGATTACGCTTCGTGGTCACGGGCTCGCTGCTTCTCTGTTTTGCGTTGGCGGATGTCGGATGCTTTCTGAGCGAAGAGATCAGCCCTTACTATGGCCGCATCGTTGTGCCGCGCAAACAGGAGTTCCGCTGGAGCGACGGTGGTTTGCCGCAAGTCTTCGACCCGGCGTTCGCCGCCGCGCCACCGGATACCGATGCGGTGCGCGCATTATTTGAAGGGCTTACCGACTACGATGCGCGAACGCTCAAGCCGGTGCCAGCCATCGCGACCCACTGGGAGTCATCCGAAAATGGTCGCGTCTGGACTTTCTATTTACGCGAGGATGCGCGCTGGTCCAGCGGCGAAACGGTAACCGCGGTGGATTTCGTGCGTTCGTGGCAACGCACTTTGAAACTCGGAGACCTCGCCCCGCACAGTGAGCTGCTCAACAACATCGTCGGCGCTAGATTGTCCGTTGGTTTGGTCGGAGCGTCGAACGCGGAAGCGGAATCCGTCAATCAGAAGGGTGGACCGATCGGCAAATCGACTAATCAACAAAAGAAAGAGGCGCCCCGCGAAAATCTCAGGACACAATTTGGCGCAGAAGCCGTTAATGACCACGAGCTTCGCGTGCAGTTGCAACGCGCCAATCCGGATTTTCCGGCGCTCGTGGCGCATCCAGTTTTTCGCCCAGTGAAGGTAACGGGCGAAGAAGTCAACAAAGAAATCGCGGCGTCTCACGTGATCTCGAATGGAGCTTTTCATCTGGCCAGGACCGGACGCGACGGAGTGGTGCTGGAGCGGGCGGAGAACTACTGGGGGAAAACTGACGTAAGCCTTGAGCGCGTCGAATTTGTCGGCGGCCGCGACGGCGAAGCAACCCTGGCGGCTTATCGTGCCGGCGACGTCGATGCGGTGACCAATGCTGTATTTGAGCCTTTGGCTCTAAAGTTACTCGCGCCGTACAAAGATTATCATCGCACCACTTTTGGAGCGCTGACTTACTACAGCTTCAACGCAGCACATGCTCCGTTTGACGATGTGCGCGTGCGCCAGGCCCTGGCCCTGGCGATCGATCGCGAGCGCATCAGCGAAGATGAGACTGGCGGCGCCACGGAGCCAGCCAGGAAGTTTCTGCCTGACGCAATCTCTGAGAGCGCCGACGAATCGGTTGTCTTAAAGTCGGCGACTCTCGAGAAAGACATAGCGCGGGCGAGAAAATTGTTTGCAGAGGCCGGCTACGCGAACGGAAAGGATTTCCCAAGAATTCGCCTGCTCGTCAATCGCAACGATCAACAGCGGCAGGTCGCGCAGGCGATTGCCGCGATGTGGCACAGCGCTCTCAACGTCGAAACGGAAATAATTGTCAAGAACTGGGATGATTATGAAGCGGCGATCCGAGCCGGCGAATATGATCTGGTGCGGCGTGGCATGGTGATGCAGACGACTGACGAGCTAACGAACATTAGTATGCTTTTTCCTGCGGAAATAAGAGCGGCGCGGCCCGAATCAGAAACGACGCAACCAGGATCGTCACCGCCCGGAGTCCACGCAGACCCGAATGGTGCTGCGCCGAGCAGCGCAGGCGGTCGCGCACCGGAAAAGAAAGCCGCGCCTCCGATCGAATCAGAAGCCGGAGCGTTGAGTCAGCTGAGAGCGATCCCCATCTATTTCGCTTCGTCGTACACGTTGGTCAAACCATACGTCGCCGGCTTTGACGCAAACATCCTCGACGCTCCGTCCTTAAAGAAAATAAAGATCGATACGGATTGGCGAGAACCGAAGACTGCTCGAGATGTGTGGTCGAGATGAGCGTTTGAGCCTATAATACGCGGGCGACTGGGTGCAACAAAAAGCCGCTATTGATCCATAAACTGCGAACGAGATTCGCGCGCGCACGATTACCAGAAGGGAAGCGAGCATGTTCGAGCTTACGTTGAAGCAGATCACTTCGCTAATCGCCCTGCTCGCGTTCGCGCTGGCCGGTGTCTCATGCAAATCCGCTCAGGGCGAAGTTTTCTTCGGCAAGACCAAGCCGCCCGACCGCAACGTCCTTCACTACTACACAGGTGACGAACCCGAATCGCTGGATCCGCAAGTGAGCAGTGGTCAGCCCGAAAGCCGCATCTACATGGCTCTGTTTGAAGGCCTGGTTGAATACGATCCCAAAGACATGCATCCCATTCCGGCAATCGCCGAGCGCTGGGACATCAACGACGATTTCTCCGAGTTTGTCTTTCATCTCCGAAGGAATGCTCGCTGGTCGAACGGCGACCTCATCAATGCGAATGATTTCGTTTACACTTTTCGCCGCGGACTCTCGCCGAAACTGGCATCGCGCAACGCGGGCTTTGGTTATTACCTCAGGTACGGCGAGGCTTACAATCAGGGAGCGGTATTCGTGCGAGACGCTTCGAATCACTTCCTGCTGGAAAAGGACTTTGCGTCGGAGGGGAACGCCTCTCAGCAGTTGGGCCAGAAACAGTTGACGCCCGCCCAAAGCGGATACAAACCTACGGCTCAGGAGTCCACGTCGGACCGGGACACACCTTTCCATCAATTCATGCACTCGCCGGCGAGACTGACCCTGCCCGGTGACGAGAAAACCCGCAACTCACTGCTGGCGAAAGATGCCAAGTTGAAAGTCGCCGTGGCAGGGAAGGAGTTCGTCGAGGTAAAAGCGGAAGACATCGGCGTCGAAGCCGTCGACGACTACACGTTGCGCCTATCCTTGAGACAATCAGCACCATTCTTTCTGGGGTTGCTCGCCAACCAGTTTTTCAGGCTCGTTCCTCGCAGTGCAGTCAATACTTATGGCGAGCAGTGGGCGACTCCGGGACACATGGTCACATGCGGCCCATTCAAACTGAAGTCCTGGAAACCCTATAACGAACTGGACGTTGAGCGCGATCCAATGTATTGGGACTCAGCCAGCGTTCATCTGGATGAGATCGATTTTTACCCGCTGGTTGATCTGTCCACGGCCATGAATCTCTACAAAGTGGGCGAACTTGATGCCGTTAGCAATCACACCGTGCCTAACGCCTGGGTCGACGTCGTGCGTCAAAAAAAGGATTACATGATCGCGCCTGAGGCGGCCTCGATCTACATCCATATCAATACAACCAAGCCGCCGATGAACGATGTGCGCGTGCGCAAAGCATTCAACATGGCGATTGATAAAGACAACTGGATTAAATGGCGCAAGATAGTTAAGCCGCTGGATGGAATCATGCCGGAGGGTATTTTCTCAGGCTATCCTTACCCGAAGGGTGACAGGTTTGACGCGGA
>WNGL01001354.1_pt1 | contig 29928 bp, 24 predicted proteins | sample 5400591 | NCBI WGS metagenome assembly WNGL01 (sample SAMN13153377, study PRJNA577476) | soil metagenome | isolation source: 80 cm soil or saprolite under Garry oak tree replicate 1 | place: USA:California | collected 2016-06-15 | reverse complement strand
CCGTGCTGAGCCAGAGAGTGAGCCGGGCTGCTCTGGTCGGCATGCTGGTCCAGCCGGAGACGGTTCTGGGTTGGCATCGCGAGCTGGTGAGGAGAAGATGGGCAGCCTTTGGTCGCCGGCGGGGCCCGGGGCGGCCAGGTCTCGATGCTGAGATCCAAAAGCTGATTCTGCAAATCGCCAAGAACAACCCAAGGTGGGGCTGCGTCCGAGTTAGCGGCGAGCTGCTCAAGCTCGGTTATCGGGTCTCGGCGACCGCGATTCGCAAGTTGCTGCGCCGGAACCGAATCGGGCCCGCACCCTTGAGATCAAGGCATACGTGGAAGGCATTTCTCCGAGCGCAAGCGTCGGCGATCGTGCTCACCGACTTCCTCAGCGTCGACACCATGCTTCTGAAGCGGCTCTACGTCCTCTTATATATGGAGCTGGCGACGAGGCGGGTGCTCTGGTTCGCGGTGACCGACCGCCCAGACGCTGCCTGGGTGATCCAGCAAGCCAGGAATGTCAGCTGGGAGCTGAACCAGCTCGGTGTGCCCGCGCGGTTCTTGATTCACGATCACGACTCCAAGTACGGGGGTGGCTCCGACCGTGTGTTCGGGGGAGACGGTATGGCGGTGATTACGACACCGATCGCGGCGCCAAGGGCGAATTTTGAATGGATTGAGCACTACAACCAAGCACGACCACATCGAGGGCTCCATCTGCGGACTCCGATTGCGCGCTCTGACCCGGTCGTGTCGTCGGGACCGGTGAGGTGCGATGAGAGACTGGGCGGCCTCCTGCGCGAGTATTCGCGCATGCCGATATCGACTGCTGCCTGAATCATCCAGCGGCTGTTCGCGGTGCACGAGCGGTATCGGGAACGCCCCATGGCCCAAAGGCATTCACGACGTCCCGAATGGCGAGTCGATCCTCCGGACGAATTTGTTTGCCCGACAGCCCGGGCGGGTCACCATGGGATGTCCAAGATGGAGATCGCACGGCTCCTCCGGTAACAGCGAGAAGACCTTCCGCACTGAGCGCTCCGCCCCGGATCAGAGCGGAAGCGGCGCTCAACGCGTGCGACTCCGCGGGTCTTGAAAGTCTGATCCGAATGGGCGCGGAGCTAAAAAGTCTTGGGACAAACATCCTATAGAACTCCTCCACCAACCCGACTAACCTCCCCGATCGAGGGGAACGGGGCAGTACGCCTGCTTGGCGTGCTGCATGTCGTGCGGCAGGCACAACCGAATGATGCAGATCATTCGGTTTAAGGAGGGAGGACACCCGTTGGCCACTTACAGGGAGCGACTTCAGGCGAGCCTTCGCTTTGCGCTCGTAGTTACGACGGTAGTCGGCATGGCGATGGGGTTGTCGCCTATGCGGGCCTCAGGGGCTTCGTCAGGTGAATCGGCCAGCCTCGACCAGTGCGCCAACGGGCAGGTCTCGCCGCTGACACCACAGCCGTGCGTCGGTTCCAACGCATCCGGGGTTTCCGTAGCGATCAGCGGCATCAACAGCGGCGCCGCGGCGTTGTACAAGAACTGGGTGAACGGCAACGTCAACGGGTCCAAGGCCCACTGGCGTGAGGGCGAGTTCATCGCTTACCGAGCGATCGTGTCGGGCTTGCCCGCGGGATCTCACACTCTGGTCTTCACCTACGACACTGTTCACGGCGGGCTGCACGCGACCGATTATCTCGGCTCCTATGACGCGACGGAGACAACCTCCGCGTCGCCGGGCTTCTTGAGTTCGCTCCTACTGCACGCCAACAACAACAGCCCTTGCGCCGACCTGGTCGCCGCCGGAACCATGGATTCGACTTACTGCACGACCGCTTACAACACCTCCCGCGCTCAGACCGCCCCTGCGGTCCCCGCCGCGACGGTCGCCGCGCCGAGTGAGAACTTCGGCGCCGGGGCCGGTGGTGAGCAAGGCTGCGGTGGCGCGCCGGGCACCTTCGTCGGTACGCAGGCTGCAGGCACGATCGACTTTTTCGGCCCTGTCGCATCTGGGCCGACGGCCTCGATCCTTACTGACAACGCATCGAGCGGCACAGGCCAGTGCACGACGACAGTGACACTAACATTCACGACCACCGCCGATCTCACCGGCAAGGACATGGTCCTTGCAATGGGCGGCCACATCTCGAGCCAGCTCGACTGGGGCACGGGCCACTCCGCGAGCAACATCAGCGGCTCCCCGTTCCACATGTCGTTGGTCTCCCTCGACGGAGCATCGACTGGCAGCCAGGACCGCGCGCTGGCCACCTCGGCAATCATCTTCGTTCCTACGCTGGCGACCACAATCTGCAACGCCAGCAACACGAGCAGTTGTACCGCCGTGACGTCGCCGGCGCCGATCGGGACGTCTGTCTACGACTCAGCTTCCCTTAGCGGTGCAAATGCAACTGCGGGAGGGAGTGTCACCTACCACTTCTTTGCCAACAACAGCTGTAACACAAGTGCTACGACTGGGGAATTCACCGGCTTTCCGCAGACGGTGACCGTAAGCAACGGCATCGTCCCCAACTCCGCCTCAACCGGATCGCTGGGCCCTGGTTCGTACTACTTCTACGCGACATACAGTGGAGATCCGAACGACACGCCCGTGACGAGCCCTTGTGAGCCACTGACCGTGGGCCCGGGCAGCAGCACGATCTCGACCACGGTCTTCGACGCGGCGACCAACGCGGCCTGGAGCGGGAGCGAGACGGCGGGCGCCTCGGCCTACGACACGGCCACGGTGAGCGTCTCCTCGGCCAGTTTCTCGGCCGCGGGCACAGTGGCCTGGACCTTCTACACCAGCAGCGACTGCACGACTGGCGGGACCTCGGCGGGGAGCTCTAGCGTCAGCGCGGCCGGCGTGCTGGCCAACAACTCGACCACCGAGGGGCCGCTGGCGGCAGGCAGCTACAGCTTCAAGGCGACCTACACCCCGACCAGCAACTTCGCGGCGAGCACCAGCTCGTGTGAGCCGTTCACGGTTGGCCCGGGCAGCAGCACGATCTCGACCACGGTCTTCGACGCGGCGACCAACGCGGCCTGGAGCGGGAGCGAGACGGCGGGCGCCTCGGCCTACGACACCTCAACTGTGACGCCCTCCAACAGCTTCGTCGCGAGCGGCATGGTGACCTACACCTTCTTCGGTAACAGCGCTTGCAGTGGGAGCGGAACGGCGGCCGGGACGGTGACTTTGACCGGCACGGGCGCGGTGCCCAAGTCGAACACCGAGGGGCCGCTGGCGGCAGGCAGCTACAGCTTCCAGGCGGTCTACTCGGGCGACTCCAACTACGCCGGCTCGACCAGCCCCTGCGAACCCTTCAGCGTCACGGCACCGCCCCACGTCAGCCAGATCGCTCCGACCGGTACGACCTGCAGCCAGTTCTCAGGGAATACGGCTGGCACGCTGAGCACCGTCCAGTACTCGCTCAAGAACGGCGTAATCAACCAGACCGACCCGGGCGTCTTCTTCTACTGGGTGACAGTCACAGTGTCTGGAGCGGGCGCTCAGACGTTCACGATTACGCAGAGCATCAATCCCACCTTTGACAGCCACTACTTCATGCCGGCTGCAGGCAGCTTCGCCTACGACGGCAGCTGCAACAAGCTCACCACCATCGTCACGCAGAGCGGCAACACCACCACTGTGAACTTCACAGCCGCTGCTGCAGGCACCTACTTCATCGGGATCAAGTACTCGACTAGAAGCATCGACGGCGCGGCCGTGACCGGCCAGCCCACCTTCACGTACACGTTTACGACAACCGGCGTTGCCGGGTCTGACAGCTCGATCGCTCTAGCGCCGAAGTGAAGATCTTGTAAGACCGCAGAGGATCCAACGAAAAAAGAAGGGGGCTCCCGATGGAGCCCTCCTTCTCAGATCTACTCCTTAAGGCTCGCAGAATGATTCGATTCGGAACTCATGGCAGGGATGGACCAGGTAGATAAAGTCGTTTCACGAGCAGCCCGCATGATGGCGAGTCGTCCAACCGGGATGCGATGAGACATCGGACTCGAGCAAATCTCCACTGGAGAAGGCGAATGTTCGCATCCTGGGCACTCGCCCTGGTCGCCGTTTCCGCCGCCCTCGTGACAGCGGTCGCCGTTCTGCGCAGTCCCGTGTACTCTCTGGCCGGGCCGAACCCGTCCGCGCAGCGCACCTGCGGCCCGTCAGGCTGCGCGGTCGTAAGTTTGTCCCGCGCACTCCCGCCGACGACCGTCCTCTACGGCGCTTCGTGTTCGGGAATCAATGGCCCCTGGTTCTTCAATGCCGTTGAGGGTGGCGGCAATGACGAATTGCGCCCGTCCTACTCGCTGACCTGGTCGTTCGAGTCGAGCTCAACGGTTGCAAAGCCCAGCGGCCATGTTGCCGTCGCTCCCACCTCTAGTGCCCAGGTTGCCGTCACCGTGAAGGATGGGGCGGTAGGTCTCACTGGCACCAAGAAACCGAACGTGAAGGTCGCCGCTGCGGGCACGCTCGTCGTCGAGATCTCGGGATCGAAGAACGCACCTGTCTTGAAGTTCACCGAGACCGGACTTCTTAAGGAAGAGAACGCTTTGGGTCTGGTGTCGCCGTTTGACGTGGGGGGCAATCCGCTTATCGTCCCCGTCGCGACGGTAAAGACCATGACCGGCTGCTGACAGCCCTCACTTCCGACTGGTGCTGATGAATAGAGCCTTCCATGCCTGCGTGTGGTAGTCGGCTATTCGGTTGCCTCCCAACTCGGCTAATTTCGAGATGAGCCCTCAAATACTTGCCGCTGCTGGGCGATAAGGCAAGGGTTTTTGTTAGACCATGAAGCTCTGCATCACGAAAAGAACAGGCTCTCGAACAGAGAGTTGATCTTCGCTATAAGATCGCTGAACAGCTTGTCGCGGTAACCTGGGCCAGCTTGTTGTTGTTCCAGTAGTAGTAGTCGAAGTCGATCGTGTAGTGGCCATGCCCGTGGTAGTAGAGTGACTGGTCGCTGCTAGAACCGGTCGAATCAGTAGTGATCCAAACACTTTGGACGCCGGGCTGCGCCTCGAGGTACCTAGTGCCTGGGGCGAGCCCAGTGCTCGTAACCAGTAGCCTCGGCTGACCGCTGATCACACTGCCCACTGCAACCGTGCATGAGCCAGGATCCTTGTGCTTGGAAGCCACAGGCAAACTGTCCAGACTGGAGAAGCCGGCAACACTCGTAATCGCAGCTACTACCAGGCTTCCGACGAAGAGTCGTCCCATTCGCGATAGGAACACGAACATCGGAGGAACCCCCTTTTACGAGATGGTCGCGTATAACGACCGTCTTGTCGGATTCCTGCGTTAGACAGTCTTCTGAGCATCTCTGGCTTGCACTGGCCAATCCGAGTGGGGTGAGGACCTTGGCTTCCTACGGGAAGTCCCGGCCCTCAAGAATCTGATCCTGATCGACCAAACGCGCCAAGCCGATGAAGGAGCGATGAGTCGGCGAATTCAGCGATCAACCGCCAGCGGACTCTGGGTGGTGTCTTTGCGCATGTACTGCGACAAAACGCAGAGGAGGTCGTTGCATGATCGCACCCGTTGAGGCGACCGGTCTCCGAAAGCACGGGTCAGGACCGTGAGCATGGCGTTCGAAGCTCAAACGCCCGACGACTTGCGGCGATGTCTTGCGCGTCGGTCGATTGCGGCGTCTCGCGAACCGCTGCGTGATGAGCGCCAGGTTACCTCTGAGCGGCCGGTCCTGCCGGGGGTGCTATTCGGATTGGAGCCCGCCGAGCAGTGAGGTCTTGCCGATGCCGGCGCCTCCCTCGATGACCAGAACGCCACCCGCGTCATGCGACCGGCATCCATGGGTGTTCGACAGCCAAGACGACAGCCAAGTTCGCGAACCTTTGCGGACGACTGCGGACGTCAGCGGATTGCTGGCCGCGGGTGTCCATCTTGAGCGGACATCAGCAGATGTTGGCGGACGCCAGAACCGCGGTCTTCAAAACTGTTTGCGGGGCGCTGCTGAGGCGTCCTGGGTGGGTTCGATTCCCATCCATCCCCGCCAGTCTTGCCGCGTGTGACAGCCAAGATGACAGCCACTTATTGTCGCGCTACCCGATAGAGAACCCGGTTTCCCAGCCGGTACTTTCCGATGGTCGATAGCAGGTCCGCTCGAGAAACGGATTCCTCCCACTGAGCCGGGTCGCCAGCCCAAGCAGCGAGGAGCGTGAACTCTTCGGGGACCAACTCGTACGGCCGGCGGACGGTCGTAATGAGCCGAGGCAGTTTCCGAGATTCGAATAGCCACGTGGGCGCGTTCCAGTCGGCCGCATCGTCAAGGACGTCGTGGGCACCGATGTTCAGAGCGCCGGCACTGTGGCCTCGACCCGTCGCCCTCGCGAGCCTGACCGAACGAGTGGGCGCGACAAACAACGAACCGTGAGGCCATTGAGCGCTTGCGATCGCGGACGCGCGACGGCGCGTCAGCTCATTCGATCGGACAAGAACCTCTAGGTTTGGGCTCAATATATACGCCTTCCGGTTGATATATACTAGCAGCGATGAGCAAACATCTCGTCGACATTGACGATGAGGCGCTCGGCGCTGCCCGAGCTCGACTTGGCACCAAGACCATCAAGGACACCGTCAACGGAGCCTTGCGTCAGGTTAGCCAAGGACGAAAGAAGGAGGTCTCCCGCTCGATCGACGTCCTCGTTCGCGCCAACCTTCAGGACCGTGAGCGCGCATGGCGCTGACGCATCTCGTAGACACTAGCGTCCTTGCGCGTCTTGGAGCGCCGAGCGTGCGATCAGTAGTCGAGCCGTTGGCAGCCAGTGGACGGCTGGGACGTGCCGGAATCTCCGACCTCGAGGTCGGCTATTCGGCGCGAAATCTTCGGGAATGGGACGGCTTCCAAAGGGCGTTGGAGGCATTCAGCCTCTTTGAAACTGAAGCGCGTCATGTGAAGCGAGCACGCCAGGTACAACGTCTGCTGGCTGGCCGAAGTCAGTCGGGTCGGAAGATCCCCGACCTGCTGGTAGCAGCAGCTGCTGAGGACGCAGGCTTGGTCGTGTTGCATTACGACGCTGACTTCGACCGTATCTCTGCCGTGACCGGCCAAAGATGCGAATGGGTAGTGCCAGCTGGCAGCGTCGATTAACCCTGGCCGGTGGTGGCCGTTGACAGCCAACATCGAGAATCACGGCGGCTGACAGCGGACGTCTGCGGACGATGGCCGGTCAACCCCTAAGCGTTGGCGTCAAATGAGACCACTGCAGGGGCGCTAGCGCCTCCGCGACGTCGGCGCCTTAGGCGACCCTGCCTTGGTCGCTTTGCGGATGATGGTGATGCTGCCGCCACTGGGGAAGAACGTGCTCTCGTGCCCGTCCTCCCAACGGACGCGGTAGTGGACACCTTCGCCGGCACCCAACACTTCGAGGATCTCGCCCTCACGTGCCTGGTGCCCAATCCGCTCCGACTCGAGGATGACGCGATCTCCAACTCTGGCCTCTACCATCGTTACCTCCCTTGAAACGTCGATCGGGATGAAAAGCATATTCCCGTGCCGACAAGGATTCGATCAGAGGCGAATGGCCGCCGCCGTGCAAGACCTACCGGGTTCGAGGATCTCAGCCCGAGTGTCTGGGCGAGTCAGCAAGGCAGGGATTCCAGCGCGCACTCAAGAATTCTTGAGCACGCCGGCGGACGAGGTGTATGGTGGCAATAGCGGACCGCTCCCCAGCCCGTTACATCTTTGAGCTGAATTGGCGGTAAATGCCGAGCGGCCCGCTTACTTTGCGGGGATGGTGCAGCTCTCCGAGAATGGCTCCGGCTATCAAGCATGAGTCACGCAGAAAGCGCGCGTCGCGGCTCGGCTTGTGTCTCGCACGGTCCCTCATAGCGTGGTTGCGTGCAATCAATACCGAGCTGCACACATTTGCAAAGCAACTCCCGCGTGTGCCTCTGTCGGGAGTAATCTCAGCCGGGGGTGTTGCCCATGCGCTTCGAGAGCTTCTCCTTCGGCTCCATCCGGATCGACGGCGTGACCTACGAGCACGACCTGGTCATCGACCGTGGCGAGATTCGGAAGAGAAAAAAGAAGGCCTCCAAACAGTATCGAGACGCCTTCGGACATACGCCCCTCTCACCGAAAGAAGGCATCCCATGGCGCTGCTGCCGGCTGGTGGTGGGGACCGGCGCCGAGGGAAGGTTGCCCGTGATGGAAGAGGTGCGTAAGGAGGCCAAGCTTCGGAACGTCGAGCTTCTGAGCATGCCGACCAACGATGCCATTGCCATCCTGAATGGCGGCGGTAAGGACATCAACGCCATCCTGCACGTGACCTGCTGAGCTTCATCTGATCGGGGCCCAAAGCTTCTCCGACCTCACATAGCCGCCGTGCGAGGATGCAGCTCTTCGCGCGCCGTCTGCAAGAGCCGGTGGGCAGCCAAGCTGTAGGTAACGCAGCCTTGGCGAAATCTCATTTGGGTTCCCTGACTGCCCTGGTCGGCTGGTTTTGGAAATTCGATCAGCCGTTAAGCTAGCGACCGTAATGTCGGCAAAGTGACAGCTGCCGTCCTCGCCAACAACCTGTGGGTCCTGCTCTGCGGACTCTTCGTTTTCATGATGACGATAGCCGTCGGATTCCTGGAAGTCGGCGAGCTTGGCGAGCGTGTGGTCGAGAGCTTGGTCAAGACGATCCTGATCACCGGCCTGGCCGTGCTGGTCATGGCCATAGTCGGATTCAACACCGCCTTCGCGCCCACGATCGGCGGCATCATCGGCAACCCCTTGTACGGGCCGGGACTCGTTCTGGGCGGCTTCTCGCCGGGGGTCGCGGACAGTTGGTGGTCGGTGACCAGTGCGGGTCTTCGCACTGGGACTTACTATCTTTTCGAGACCGCCTTCGCCTCGGTCACGCTGGCTCTGGTGGGTGTGGTTGCGCTTCACAAGATGAAGCTGTCCGCTTTTGCGATCTATTCGGTGGTCTACATCGCACTCATCTGGGCGCTACCGGCGGCCTGGATCTGGAACCCAAGCGGATGGCTCGCCAGGCTCGGAATGGTCGACTTCGCCGGAGGGCTCGTAGTGCACGGGGCCGCCGGCGCGGCAGGCCTCGGGATTGTGTTGCAGATCTGGCGCGAGGAGCGGGCCAAGGGCCGCAAAGTGAGTCCACAGGTCCCTTACCGGGTCAACCCCGGCTGGCTGACCATCGCAATCCTCCTCCTTTGGGTAGGGTGGTTCGGATTCAACCCAGGGAGCGTGCTCGCCTTCAACGACGAGGCGATCGTCGTGGTGCAGACGACCTTTGTCGCTGCCGCGGCGGCGATGGTCTCCACTTCCATGACCGCCTACATGCTGACGAGCGAGCTCCTCAACCCACTCTATGTGGTGAACGGCATCTTGATGGGCCTGATCGTGATCACCCCGCTCGCCGGCTTCGTAAGCCCGGGCAGCGCGCTGATCCTCGGTCTGCTATGTGGACCGATTTTTGTCTACGCAGAAAGGCTCTTCGGGCGTGCGAGATGGATGTCGGATCCAATCGGCCTGTTTCCGGGCCATCTCGTCGGCGGTATTTTCGGTGTGCTGATGATCGCGTTCTTCGCGCAAAATCAGTTCGCGACAGGTTCCGGGTTCCCAGCCTTGCCCAACGGAGTGCTCTTCGGGGGAGGCGGAGCGGCCGTAAAGCAGCTCGGCATCGAGGTCCTGGGTATTGGCGTGGCAGTCGTGGCCGTATTCGCGCTTTCACACCTAACCGTGCGGGTGCTTGCGGCCCTGATGAAGGGCATCACAACTGGCTACACCGACGGAGATGCGGTGGCGACCACGACCGGAGCGTCCGCTCAACTCGGATAAGCTCGTCGCTGCCCAACACCGTTCGAGGTTTGCTGTGCCTCGCTGTCGTCAGCTCGCCTCCGCCTCCGCCTCCGTCTGTCGCAGCCGGGTGGCCGAGATGGTTCGGGAGAGGGGCAGGGCGAGGGCAAAAACGCTGCCTACGCCAGGGGTACTTGTCTCGACCACCAGGCTGCCGCCGTAGCTTTCCGCCAGCCGGCGAGATATGTATAGTCCGAGACCGATTCCGGGAACGACGATTTGCGGATCGTCGACCCGATACAGACGATCAAACACGCGCTCCCGCTCATCCTTTGAGATGCCGACGCCGTTATCCTCGACCCGAACGATCGCCCTATTAGAACGAGTCGACAACTCGATCCGGATCTGCGGCGTCCGAATCGTGTAGGTCAGAGCGTTGTTGATGAGGTCGTCCAGCACACGACCAAGCTTGTCCGGTTCGGCCTCCACCGGCACCGGATCACCGGGCAAATTTACCGAGACCTCAGCCTTGAGCAGCTCGGCTCGTGGACGAACGCGCTCTATCGCGCCATCAACGACATGCCGCAGATCGAGTACCTCGCGCTCGGAGCGAGCGGAAATGACCTCGAGTCGAGAGGCTGTCAAGAGGTCGTCGACAATTCGTTCCATCTCACGGGTCTTCGCCACGAGGATGCCGAGCGGCGCCTCCCAGGACTCTGGTGGGGATCCGACCGAACCGCCTGACAACAGCGACAGGTACCCGCCCAACACCGTCAGCGGTGTCAGCAGCTCATGCGCCGCATTGTTCAAGAACGCACTCTTGGTCTGGCTGGCCGCGTTTGCGGTCAAATAGAGTCGCGTGATTTCCTCTGTCCGCTCGCGCGCCACGACGAATACCGCCAGCGCGAGTGAGGTGACAGCGATGCAGACGTTGAATATCTGCAAGGTGATCATTTTCTGAATCAGCGTCTCGGTCCCGAATGGGCCCGTTCCTTGCACAGCCGCCCAGATCGCGACCCCCGAGGCGATCAGGGCAGCAGGCGCAGCCCCGCGCAGGCGGAACCGCCAAGCGGCCAACATGATCAACGGAAAGACGAGGTATTCGAGCCGCAGGCGGTTCTGGAAGAGCACAAAGGTCACAACGCCGACACCGACCAGTAGTCCGACAAGCTCCGCCGCCATCCGCGGCGTCAGTTTTGGAAGCCGCGCGTTGGGCAGCAGGCTGAGGAGGAAAGGCGCAACCAGGAGCACTCCCATCGCGTCCCCGGTCCACCAGACAGCCCATGTAGACCAGAAGCTGCCGGTCGGCACAGCCCCCGACAGCAAGAGGACGGAGCTTCCCACGGTTGCACTGATCGTCATCGCGACGAGCGCGCTGAGCACGATGCTGGCGGCATCTCGCAAGCGGTCCAGCTCGATCCGGAATCCAGCACGTTTGAGCAAGGCTGCGGCGGTTACCGGCGCAACAGTGTTGCCGGCGGCAATGAATGCGGCGGCCAGCGGGGAGGGACCGATGGGCAGGTTTACCGCCAGGGCCGCCAGGAAAACAGCTGGCCAGAGCCGTCGACCAAAGACAAGAATCGCAACCACCGCGATACCCGTGGGTGGCCAGATTGGGGTCACCTGGCCGTGAACTAGGGCCAGCCGCAAACTCACCTGAGCCGCAAACCAGTAGGCAAGAGCGACCACAGCCAGCTGCAGCACCATGCTGACCAGGCCGACCTTGCGATCTCGGCTTTTCGTTAGGACCTCTGAGTTACGAGCGCTCATCGGCTATCCGGTTTAACGGAACGCTGCGGACTTTCTCGCAATCAAGATAGGGTCGGGCGAGGTGACGATTCTCAGGCGTCCGAGTTGAGAGTAAGCCTTTGCACGGCTGGTGGAAATCTATCCTTTGTCCACCACCGAGCTGACCTCACTACTGGCGCTTCGGGAGCTGCTGCACCGACCAGGTGTTTCCGTCGGGATCGGCGAAGTAAATGAACGATCCCCATGGTTGCACGTCGACCTCACCGGTTTCGACCCCGCGGCTGAGCAGCGCCTGGCGCACCGCTTGGACGTCGTCCACGACCACTTGCAGTCCTTTCTGGGAACCCGGCGCCATCTCGGTGATCCCGATTCCCATCACGATCGAGCATGCCGATCCCGGCGGTGTGAGCTGGACGAAGCGCAGGTCGTCGGTGACGGTGTGATCGTGATCCTCATGGAAACCGACCTGATTGACATAGAACGCCTTGGCGCGGTCGACGTCGGTCACCGGAACAGCGACGAGCTCGAGCTTCATGTTCACGGCATCAGTCTAGTGAGGCCTGGATACGCGACCTCCAGCGGTCGGATGCAGCGGTTCCGCGCCGCCGGGGCTGACCTTCCTCGCCGAAAGGCCGGACATAGATGCCGCCAGGGTAGGGTTCCACGGTGGAAGCCAGGGCGACTGGACGGTGCCTCTTGCGATCTCACATCATCGCGGCGCGGCGTTCGCGGTGCTCGTGTCGGCGCCGGCAACCACCGTCGATCAGACTGACCTGTGGGCCGCATACAGCGGCGGCGGAGAGTCAAGACCAACCCAAAACGAGGCTGACATGCTCACCGCCGTTCGCGCCACCCACACGGGCTATGACCCGATGCCCGCGCTCCAGGCGCTGTCGGTACCAATGCTGTGGGTGCTGGGCACCAACGACAGGACCGTGCCGACGGCGGTCTGTGTGGAGATCCTTTCCGCGATGAACAAGCCCAACTTCAAGGTGCAGCTCGTGCCGACCGGCCGCGCCATGCTGGTCAACCCGACCGGTCTCCTCGCGGACGACGACAGGTCGGTAGGTCTCGCGCCTCAGCTCGTTTCGGCCATTCGCGCGTGGCTGGCCTCCGTCGCGTGAGGCGCCGCTAGCGACCCCTTTTGCGGCCCTCGCGCTCGTTTCGTGCGGCGACCGCCAGCAGGCCGGCCAGCAGTCCGCCCTCAAAGAATCCGTAGAACACCGAGCGCCCAATCGGTTGGTAAAAAGGACCAATGTTGAGCAGGAAGGTGAGGACGCCGAAGACCGGAAACGACAGCGCGAGCTGCTTCCACGTCTCGAGCGACTCCCACCACAGCACCATGCGAGGCGGATGCTTTGTCACGGCTCGATCATTCTTGCTCGCGACGCTGGTCATCGTGGTGGCGTGCGCGTGCGATCCCCTGACCGGAACGGGCTCGGGTACGCCGCCCGACCCCAAGCAGTACCTCAAGGTCGACGCCAAGACCAAGACCGCGATCGTCACCCTGATCGCCGGTTATCCCGCCACCGATTACCAGTTCAACTACGACGGTTACGGAAATGGCTCGCTCGTCCTGACGGTCCCCGTGGACTGGGCGGTCACGGTGCAATGCGCCAACCACTCGACTGTCCCGAACTCATGCGCGGTGGTTGCATCAGGGAGCGCCACGCAGCCGATCCAGGCCGGCTGGACCACGCCTGACCCGACCCGCGGCCTTGACCCGGGCCAATCTGCAAGCTTCTCCTTTACGCCTCAGACGGCAGGCGCCTACCGCATCGCGTCATTGGTCCGAGGCAGCGAGGCGAGCGGCATGTGGCTCGATCTCGAAGTCGTGCAGGACGGCACGCCGACTCTGACTGCCCCGGGAAGCTGAACTGCATCGATGGTGACCATCCACGACGTGCGGGCGCTGGCGTCGACGCTGCCTCGCAGCTACGAGGCGATCGTCGGCGGTCGAGTGAAGTTTCGCGTCGGCCGGATCGTCTACCTTGCCTTCTCCCGCGACGAGACGGTGATGGGATTCGGCTTCCCCAAGGAAGAGCGGGATTGGCTCATCGGCGGCTCGCCGGACAAGTTCATGCAGCCGATCGCATCCGACCTCCGCTACCACTGGGTCCTCGCCCGTCTTGCTGCTCTGGACAAAAAAGAGATGCATGAGCTGGTGATGGACGCATGGCGTATGGTCGTGCCCAAGTCACTTGCCGAGACGTACGACCCAACAGGGTGAGCCCAACCTAGAGCTCCGCGGCCTCAATTGGGCCTACGTCCTGATGGGAGTCGCCGACGGTACGCTGCTCCCGTTCATCCCTCTCTTCCTCCTCCAGCGAGGTCTTTCCGCGCAGCTGATCGGAGCCGTCCTGGCTGCGGCCGCGCTGGCCTCCCTGGTCGCGGGTATGAGCTGGGCCTACCTCGCCGACCGGCGGCTCCGTCCGGAGCGAATCCTGGTCGTCGCGAGCATTGCCGCGGCTCTGGCTTCCCTCCTCCTGGCGCTGACCAACGGCGCCGTCGTCCTGGCGGCCGTGATCGTGGTGCTGTGGCTCGCGCGGGCGCCGTTCATGCTCCTCGACCCGATCACACTGCGGAGACTGCGCAAAGCTCCTCGCACCGACTACGCGCGCATTCGATTGCGGATGAGCGCCGGCTGGGCAGGGTCCGTCACCCTGTCGGGCGCCGTCTTTCAGGTCATCAGCCTCCGGCTCATTCCTTTTGTGTACGCGCCGCTCACCCTGCTCTTTGGAATGTGGGTCTGGTGCTCCCTGAAGCCGGTCCAGCCGAGTCAGCCGATGGAGCTCCTCCCGTCTGCAGCCGTGCCCCGTCGCCTTCCAAAGGTGCCGCTCGCCCTGGTTGGATTTCTCGTCAGCGCATTCCTGCTTGGCGCTTCGCTGGCAGCGACCCAGAACTTCCTCACGCTGCGCATCAGCTTTCTCGGCGGCGGCGCCTTGATCATCGGGGCTGCAGCTGCCTTCCAGGCCCTGACCGAGATACCGACGATGGGTTACACGCACGTCCTCACCAGGCGGCTGAGTCATCGCGGCCTCTATGCGATCGGGTGCGTGGTCTACGTGGTCGTCTTTCTCGCCTGGGCCTTCGTATCCGACGCGTTCACCGCGGCGCTGCTCAAGCTCGCCGTCGGCGTCGCCTTCGCGCTCACCTACGTCGCGTCGGTGATGATCGCCGATGAGCTGTCACCAGCGCATCTGCGTGCAACCGGGCAGGCGCTGATGAAGTCCGTGCTGTTCGGTCTGGCGCCCATCGCCGGCACGCTTGGAGGAGGGTTGATCTACGGGACGATCGGGCCGCGCGCGATGTTCCTGATCTCGACCGTGGTGGTGGCGACGGCCGGGCTGATCGTCATGGTCGCCGTTCCGGGTCGGGCACGACGGAGCGCCGGCGAGGCGTCGGCGCCGGCGGCGGAGCCGGTTCCCGTAACGCCCTGACTCACTGCTCCAGGGGAACCCAGAACTCGATCCGCGTCCCCGAACCAGGCTCGCTTTCGATCTTGTAGCGGCCGCCCGCCATGAGCGCCCGTTCACGGAGCGCGAGGAGCCCGAGGTGGCCCGGAAGGTTGCTGCGCTCCGCAACCACAAACCCCTGGCCGTTGTCCTCGATGACGCCGGCGACACCGCGATCCGCCTCTTTGACCGAGACCTTGACCAGCGTGGCTTCCGAGTGCCGTTCCACGTTGCCGATTGCTTCCGCAACCTGGCGAAAGACCATCGACCGAACATCGAGCGTCAGGTCGGCGGGGAGATCGAGCTCGAGCTCGCAGGTGATGCCCGACCGTTCGAGCATCGCGACCCGGTCGCGGATCGACTGCGCCAGGCCTTCAGGGCTTTCGAGTGCGGGCGGCCGGACTTCGAAAACCAGACGCCGCAGCGCCTCCTCGGTTTGCTCGAGCAAAAGTTTCACGCTGTCGAGAGCGGATTGATCGACCGTCCCACCCGGGGCAAGGCGTCCCAAATGCAGCTCGGCCGCCGTCAATTTCTGCAGAGCGTCATCGTGAAGCTCGCTGACAAACCGTTTGCGTTCCTTGTCAATGACCGTGCTCATGTTCTTGAGAAGCATCTGACGGGCGCTGTCGACCTTGGTCAGGCGCTCGACCGATTTCGACAGATCGTCTTGAGCTCGTCTGAGCTCCGTGACCAGGCCGGCGGCCAGAGCCGCCTTCTGCAAGACCCACGTGTCTTCACGCGAGAAACCGGCCGGCCGCCTCGAGTCGTAAGCGGCGACAAGGCCTAGGCGCTCATCTCCCGCGCGCCAGGCCACGCTAATCGCATTCGACACGCCGAGGGTCTCGAGCAAATAGCCGAACTCTGGCGGTTCGCCGGCGTTAGCCCGGAAGATGAGGTCCTGATAAACCACGCGACTCGCAAGGTCATGGCCGTCAGGCTCGCACGGCATGGGCTCGAGGCGAGAGAGAAATGCGCGATCGACGCCGAAGCCGCCGTCGATCGGGGCCAGCACGCCGTCATCGCGGAGCCGCCAGAAGACCACTTTGTCGGCGCCGACGAACTCACCGAAGGTCTCGGCCAGCCGGCGGTAGAAGCCGCTCAGGTTCTGACCCGAAACCGGCTGCGACGAGACGGCCAGGAGGACCTGCACCGCGAGCTCGTGCGCGCGCTCCACGCGCTCGGCGCTGCGGAGCTTTTCGGCGCTGTCCAGCGCGGCGGCGACGTGGGACGCGAATATGGCCAGCGCCTGCCTGTCGGCTTCCGTGTACTCGGTGGTCCGAGCCACGGACATCGTTCCGATGACTTCGCCACCCGCGTGGAGCTCGACCTGGGCAGCTCTGCCGGTTCGTGTTCGGGCAGCCGCCACGACCTCCGCGATCGCACCGTCATCGAGTTTCAGCGAGGTGGCCGCGGCGCGCGCGAAGATCCTTGTGCCCAACACGACGACTGCCTGCGAAGACCTGGTCAGGCCCAGGACGAGCTCAGCCGCTGTTTCGGCGACATCATCCGGATCGCCCGCGCGGTCAAGTTCCGCCGTGGCGGAACCCAGCCTGTCCAGGACATCATCCAGCGCCAATTGGAACGTGCGTGCCGTTGCCACTCTCTTCCCCTGCAGGTGCAAACCTTACAAACCTTTACGAGATTCGTCAAAATGCAGTCGCTGAACGCCCCGCAGCCACAGGGCCAGACCGAACATTATGATCACCCAGGGTGGCATGGCGACTGGGTCTTTAGGCTCGGACCGGCCCGACGCTCATTTGGCGTCGTTGCTCTGGTTTCCCGACCTGGCCGGCGTCCCGGCCGCCGGATGGACCTCCCGCGCCTCGCTTGCCCACCGCCTTCAGGCACGCCAGAGCCCGCCGATCCACGTCCTGATGATCGAGGACGACGCCTCCATCGCCGACATGTACAGCCTCCAGTTCGAGCATGACGGGTATAGGGTCACGGTCGCAACCACAGGCGAGGTCGGTTTCTCGAGCCTGTCAGGTGAGGCGCCCGACTTGATCCTGCTCGATCTCCTGCTGCCCGACCGCAGCGGGTTCGAGGTGCTGGCGGCTCTCAACGAGCGCTTCCCATCTCACCCCCCGGTCGTCATCCTCTCGAACTACGGCGAGCCCTCGATGATCGACCGCGGCCGCGAGCTTGGGGCCATCGAGTATCTCGTCAAGTCGCGGGTCACGCCGGCTGACATTGCGCGGCAGATTCCCGTTTGGGTTGAGCATGGCCGGGGGGGCGGACAGGGGGAATCTTGACCCAGGCGGTCGTCCTGGCCCAGGACCTCACGGCGGCCGGTTTCGTCGCCCTGGGGGCGGCGATCGGGTACCGCTGGTACCGCGATCGCGGACGCGCCCAGGGGAAGCTCGCCCTCGCGCTGATCGCGCTGGCCCTCGTGGCGGCCCTGGGCCGGTTGCCGCCCTCGCCTCTTCTTTCACTGTTCGTGGTCATCGCCTTCATGCTGTCCGGCTATTTCGTGCTCATGTTCCGCAACGAGTTCATCCCCCTCGGCAGGATTTTCTATCGCGCGGCGAACGTGTTGCTGGGCGTGTCGATCTTCTGCGGGGTCCTCGTCGTCACCGTTTTGCAGCACGCGAACCCGGCGCTGGTGACGCTGCTGGGCCTGTTGCTCATCACGATCTGGGCGATCTTCACGGGCGAGCCCATCGTGCGGTTCTGGCTCGCCAGCAACAGCCTTCCGGCCGTGCAGAGGACGCGAATGCGTTTCCTCAGCTTTGGCTTTGCCGTCCTGATCGCCATCCTGTTCGTCGACGTGCTGGGCGGGAGCCGGCTCCAGAGCCCCACCGCGATCATCGTCACGCAGCTGCTTGCGCTGGCGGTGGTTCCCATCATCTATGTCAGCCTGGCGCCGCCGTCCCTCGTGCGCCGCATCTGGCGAATGAGCGAGGAGAACGCGCTCAGGGCCGCGATGCAGGACCTGCTCATCTTCACTCCCACCCGGGAGGTGATTGCCGATCGCGCCGCCTTCTGGGCGGTGCGCCTTTTCGGTGCAACTTCTGGATTTGTCGTCGATGCGGAGGGGAAGGTCATTGCGGCGTCGGGCATGGATCTCGACCAAGCGACGATCTGGTTAAACAGCCAGGCCCAATCATCGGACGAAATCGTCCAGGTGCCTCTACATCTCGCGGAGGGTCAGGGATCGTTGTGCGTCATCGCGGGGGACTTCACTCCCGTTTTCGGAACGGAGGAGGTGGCGCAGCTCAGGGCATACGCCAACTCGGTTTCCGCGGGACTGCAGCGCGTGGGCGTGACCGAGCGGGTGGCGGCAATCGAGGAAAACAAGACGCAATTTCTCAACCTTGCGTCGCATGAGCTCCGCGGCCCGGTGACGGTGATCCGCGGCTACGTGTCGATGCTGCAGAGCGGCCTGCTGGGCCAGCTCAACGAGCGGGGGCGCGAGGCGGCAGGAGTCATGGCGGCGAAGGTGTCTGAGATGAATGAGCTGATCGAAGAGATGATCGAGGCGGCGCGGCTCGAAGAGGGCGGCCTCACGCTGCGGACCGCCGATGCCGACCTGAGGGAAATCGCGCGCTCCGCCGCCGACGCGGTGGGGCCCCTGCTCGAATCCAGGCATCGACTCGTGCTCGATCTACCTGAACGCCGAGTCCGAGTCAAGGTCGACGCGGACCGCACGAAAACGATCATCGCCAACCTGTTGAGCAACGCGATCAAATACTCCCCTGCGGGCGGCGTGATCACGTGCCAGGTCCGCTCGCGCGCCGGCGTCGCCCGGGTGACCGTTTCCGATCAGGGTCTCGGCATCTCCCGGGACGGCATGCCCACCCTCTTCACCCGGTTCGGCCGGGTCATCACGCCGGAGACCGAGCACCTGAAGGGCACAGGGCTGGGGCTGTTCCTCGGGCGGCAGCTGGCACGCATGCACGGGGGCGACATCACGGTGGCCTCGATCGAGGGCAAGGGGAGCACCTTCACCCTGCAGCTGCCCACGGCCCCGTCGCAGGATGGCGCGAGCGATGGAGCCGGCCAGCCGGCCAAAGACCGGATGCGGGCCGGCGCCCCCCAGGGGATAGACCGCCGGCGGGCCGATTAGTTTTAGTGTTGCTGACGGTCTGTTCTTCTATGAAGCGGGATAACTGAGCAGGGGTGATCGCATGAGCAGGGTTCGAGTACTCGTCGGCACGCGAAAGGGAGCCTTCGTCTTGAGCTCGGACGCGAGCCGGAAGAGCTGGAAGGTCGACGGCCCACACTTTGCCGGCTGGGAGATCTACCACTTGAAGGGCTCGCCTGTGAACCCGGACCGGATCTACGCCTCCCAGTCGAGCGGCTGGTTCGGCCAGGTGCTGCAGCGGTCGGACGACGGCGGCCAGACGTGGGCCGCGGTCGGCAACCAGTTCGTCTACGACGGCGAGCCGGGCACGCACAAGTGGTACGACGGCTCCCCGCATCCCTGGGAGTTCAAGCGCGTATGGCACCTGGAGCCGTCATTGGACGACCCAGACATGATTTACGCGGGGGTCGAGGACGCCGCACTGTTCGCGTCCAGCGACGGCGGCACGACCTGGAACGAGCTGCCCGGGCTGCGCACGCACAAGACCGCACCGGAGTGGGCGCCAGGCGCTGGAGGTATGTGCCTTCACACGATGGTCATCGACCCGAGCCAGCCGGACAGGATGTACGTCGCCATCTCGGCGGCGGGCACTTTCCGCACGGACGACGCGGGCAAAACCTGGCGCCCCGTCAACAACGGTCTGAAATCGAACACCATCCCCGATCCGGATGCATATGTCGGGCACTGCGTCCACCGCATCGCGATGCATCCCTCCCGCCCGAGCACGCTCTTCATGCAGAAGCACTGGGACGTAATGCGCACCGATGACGGCGGCGAGAACTGGCGTGAGATCAGCGGCAACCTGCCCACCGACTTCGGGTTTGTGATCGACATCAACGCCAACGAACCTGACACCGTCTACGTCGTTCCGATCACCAGCGATTCGCACCACTTCGTTCCCGACGGCAAGCTGCGCGTGTATCGCAGCCGCACCGGAGGCGACGACTGGGAGGCTCTCACCAAGGGCCTGCCGCAGGAGAACTGCTACGTAAACGTACTGCGTGACGCGATGACGGTCGACACGCTCGACCCGAGCGGAATCTATTTCGGAACGAGCGGCGGCCAGGTCTACGCGTCCGCCGACGGCGGAGACAGCTGGAGCGCGATCGTCCGAGACCTACCCGCGGTGCTCTCGGTCGAAGTTCAGACCCTGACGTGATCCAGGTCGTCTTGCCCAAGAACCTGCAGATCCTGGCCGGGGTCGGCCGAGTCTTGGAGCTCGAGGTCACAGGCCAGGCGACTCAGCGGTCCGTGCTGGACGCGCTGGAAGCAAACCATCCCGCGCTGCTCGGCACGCTGCGTGACGCCCAGACCAAGAAGCGACGGCCGATGATCAGGTTCTTCGCCTGCGAGGAGGACCTGTCCGACGAATCCGTGGACGCGCCACTGCCAAGCGAGGTCGCAACCGGCAAAGAGCCCTTGCTGATCATCGGCGCGATCGCCGGCGGGTAAGGCCCCCCTACGTGTAGCCCGGGCGCACCGGGACCGGCCAGAACTGGTCGGTGTGGATGATGAAGCGCTGGGTGGCGAACGCGCCGGCCCATAGCGGCCAGCATGTGGTCAGCGTCAGGTGATACCCGTTCGAGTCGGTCACCAGGACGGTGCGGTTGTCAGGGTTGACGATCTCTGTGCTCGTCACCCGGTAGCGGTAGAGCCCGTACCTGGTCTCCAGGTCGATCTCGTCGCCCTTGGCGAGCTGCGGGAAGTTGATCCAGTACACGTTGTGGGCCGCCACGCCGACGGTGCCCGGGTCACCGGGCCATCGGGTGGCGGGATAGTGGCCGGGGCTCGCGTACAGGACCCCGCTGTCCACGCCTTCCTTGATCGCGGCGTAGTAGTCGAGCTTCGGGACGCGGATCGCAAAATCGACGCCATCGACCGGCTGCTTCAGACTCGAACTCACCGCCTTGGAGGCCGGCCTCGACGCGCCCGCCTGGTACTTCCAGACCTGGTTGAGGTGCTGACCGTCGGAGTAGCCCCTCCACATGCCGTAGCCGAAATTGGCCATGAGGAGCAGCCCGACGACCAGGCAGGTCGCCCAGACGACGTGGAGGAGGCGTCCGAAGGACAGGGCTGGCCGCCCCAGGGCATGCCGGAAAGGCGCACGGCGGGCGTGCATCTCGCTTCTAGAACGCGGGGCTCGGGTCTAAAGGACCAAGTAGAACGTCGCTCCCTCGCCGACCGCACCCTCGGCCCAGATCCGCCCGCCGTGGCGGTTGACGATCCGCCTGGCCGTGGCGAGCCCTATGCCTGCGCCGGGAAACTCGCTCTGGCTGTGCAGGCGCTGGAACGCGCCGAAGAGGCGGTGGGAATCGATCATGTCGAAGCCGACCCCGTTGTCCCTGACAAAGATCCGGGCCTCACCGTCGATCATCTCGCGGCCGATCGCGATCTTCGGCGCGCTCCTCAGGGTGCTGAACTTCCAGGCGTTGTTGATCAGGTTGGTCAGCAGGATCCGGACCAGGCGCCTGTCACCCGAAGCTGTGATCCCGGGCGCGATTTCCACCTCCACCTTGCTGTCCGGGTATGCATCGCGCATCTCGTCGACCACGCTCGCCGCCATCGCGCTGATGTCGACCTCTTCGCGGCGGATCTCGCCGCTGGTCAAACGGAACAGCATCTGCAAGCCGTCGAACACCGACGTCATGCGCTCGCTGGCATCTCGCATTCGCTTCAGATGATCCTTCGCCTTGTCATCGAGCTGATGGCCGTACTTCTCCAGCAGCGCCTGGCTCAGGCCGTCGAAGGAGACCAGCGGCGCGCGAAGGTCGTGTGAGACCGAGTAGCTGAAGGCCTCGAGCTCCCTGTTGATGGCCGTCAGGGCGATCGTGCGCTCCTCGACCAGCGTCTCGAGCTGCGTGCGGTAACGCCGAAGCTCCTGCTGCGCGCGGTACAGCTCGACGAAGACGGTCACCTTCGCGCGCATGATCGCCGGCACGACCGGAGCGAACACGAAATCGACAGCGCCGAGGTTGTATCCGCGGCCCATGTCCGTTTCCGCCTCGTCCAGCGCCGTCACGAAGATGAGCGGGGTCAGCTCGGAACGTGGACGCTGGCGGATCAGCTGCGCCGTTTCGAAGCCGTCCATGATCGGCATCCTCACGTCGAGCAGGACAACCGCAAACTCGTTGCGCAGCAGCTGCCGCAGAGCGTCGGCGCCGGAGGAGGCCTCGATCACGTTCTCGTCCAGGGGGGCGACGATGGTCTTCAGCGCAAAGCGCTTGGTCGCGTCGTCATCCACGATCAGGATGTTGACCTTCGTCTTTGAAGTCGGCGATGTAGTGGGCTCGTTCACAGAGGCGGCTTGCCTCGCCCGCGTCACCATCTCATCTTGCGGTAGAGGTTCACCCCGTCCCGCACCTGCTCGTAGTGGTCGCGATCTGGGCAGTAGAGCAGCGACTCGCGCTTGCCGACAGCAAGAAAGGCGCCGCGGATCAGGCTGTCATAAAACAGTCGGTGAGCGCGCTCCTGAAGCAACGCTCGGAAATAAATGAGCACGTTCGCGCAGACGATGAGATGAAAGTCGTTGAAAGATCCATCGGTGACCAGGTTGTGCCTCGCCCACGTGATGCTGCCCTGCAAATCGCGATTGAACCGCGCGCTCCGTCCGCTGATCGAGTAGTGATCGGCGAGGGAGCCGCGACCGCCGGACTGCTGATAGGACTCCTCAAACCGGCGTACCCGGTCGACCGGATAGGACCCGAGTCGGGCCACCGCAAGCATGTCCTCGTTCAGGTCGGTCGCGTAAACGGTGCACCGGCCGAGCACCCCTTCTTCGTCGAGCAAGACGGCAAGCGAATAGACCTCCTCGCCGGTGGCGCAGCCCGCGACCCAGACCCGGCAGGACGGGTACGTCCTCAGGAGCGGGACGACCTCTTCGCGAAGGCAGCGGATGAGGTCGGGATCGCGAAACATCGTCGTCACGTTCACTCCGACCTGGCCGAGGAATCGCTGCATGCAGGAAGCGTCGTGCAAGATCCTGTCCTGGTACGCGGAGATGGTGTGCAAGTTCTCGCGCGCCATCGCATTCGCCAGGCCACGCCGAAGCGGACTTAGCGCATATTCCCCGAAGTCGTACCCATAGCAGAGGCGGATGCCTTCCAGCAGCAGCCGGATTTCGATCTCCTCGAGCTCGGTCCCTGTCCCCTCTAGCCGGAGTGCTGCCCCTTCACTCGGGCTCACTGCACCAGCCATGACTTGAGCATGGAAACCAAGTGCGCGTTGTTGATGGGCTTCGCGATGTAATCGGATGCTCCCGCTTCGATGCATTTCTCGCGGTCTCCTTTCATAGCCTTGGCGGTCAGCGCGATGATCGGCCGGTCGCCGTAGGCCCTGAGCTCTCGCATCTTCGACATCGTCACGTAGCCGTCCATCTCCGGCATCATCACGTCGACAAGGGCAATGTCGATGTCGTTGCTCTCCTGCAAGAGTTCCAACGCTTCCTGGCCCGAGTCCACCGACAGGACCTCCATCTTCTGCCGCTCGAGCATCGCGGTCAGCGCAAAGATGTTCCGGATGTCGTCGTCGACGACCAGGACTTTCTTGCCGGCCAGCTGGCTGCTTGCCGGCTCGGCCCCGTTCGACCCCGCCTCCACCCCAGTCTCGTCCTCCGCGTTCTCCGAGTCTCCCGCGCGAAGGATGGCCGTGATCTCCTGCTTCAGGCGCTCCGGTGAGCGGGCATCTTTGATCACGATGCTCTTGGCCGCCATGCCGAGCTTGATCTCCTCCTTGCGGGTCAGGTCCCTCGCCGTGTAGACCAGGAGCGGAGTCGGGCCCAGCGCGCGGGTCGCCTGGAGCTCCTCGATGACGCGCCAACCGCTCATACCCGGCAGCCCGAGGTCGAGCACGACGCAGTCGAACGCTTGCTTCTGAAGCAGGGCCAATGCCTCGTCACCGGTCGAAACGGCGGTCGTCCGCGTGTTGGTGGGCGCCATCAGGTCGGTGATGTACTGCCTCTGGACAGGGTCGTCCTCCACCACCAGGAGCGCCCTCGCCGGCTCGAACTCGGCCTGCCGCGGGGACCACGACGAGCCGTTGGATTCGACCTGCCATCCGCCAGCGGCCCGAACCCCTATCCCGACGGGCTGCGATGAGGCTGTTGCTTCGAAGGTCGCCTCGCCAGGACCTCCGCGGTGATGCACGGGCACGGTCAGCGGCAGATAGACCGCGAAGATGCTGCCGACTCCAGGTTCGCTCTGGAGCCGGATCTCGCCGCCCAGCAATCGGGTCAGCTCGCGGCAGATCGAAAGCCCAAGCCCCGTACCCCCGTACTTCCGGCTGGTCGAGCCGTCCGCCTGCGCGAAAGACTCGAAGATCGACGCCTGCTTCGCGAAGGGGATGCCGATGCCGGTGTCGATGACCCTGAACGCGAGCACCTGTGAGGCGCGGTTCAGGTTCTCGTTCGAGGGGCTCCATCCCGAGGTCGCCATCTCGGCGACGAACTCCACCTTGCCCCTCTCGGTGAACTTGAACGCGTTGCTCAGCAGGTTGTTGAGGATCTGCTGCAGGCGCTGCGGGTCGGTCGGGATCGCCTCCGGCAGGCCCGGCCGGAGGTCGATCAGGAACGCGAGCTTGGTCGCTTCCGCGACATGCCTGAAGGTGCGCTCGAGCATCGGCTTGAGCTCGGCCAACGGCCAGTTGCTGATGTCGAGGGCCACCGTCCCGGACTCGATCTTGGACAGGTCGAGTATGTCGTTGATCAGCTTCAGGAGATCGGTGCCCGACGAGCGGATGATCGTCGCGTACTCGATCTGCCTGGGCAGCAGGTTGCGGTCGGGGTTTGCCGCCAGCTCCTGGGCCAGGATCAAAAGGCTGTTGAGCGGAGTGCGCAGCTCGTGCGACATGTTGGCGAGGAACTCGGACTTGTAGCGTGACGTCAGCGCAAGCTGTTCCGCCTTCTCCTCGACCAGGACCTTGGCGGACTCGACTTCGAGCCGCCTCTGCTCGATCTCGGCGTTCTGCTCCGCCAGCTGGCGTGCTTTCTCTGCCAGCTCGTCGTTGGTCCGCTGCAGCTGGTCCTGCTGGCTCTGCAGCTCGGTGGCCAGTGACTGCGACTGCTTGAGCAGGTCCTCGGTACGGCTGTTCGCCTCGATCGTGTTGAGCACGATGCCGATGCTCTCCGCCAGCTGGTCGAGGAAGTCGATGTGGGTCGGGCTGAAAGGCTGGAAGGATGCGAGCTCGATCACCGCCCGAACCTCGCCTTCGAAGAGAACCGGGAGCACGACGATGTTGGCCGGCGTCGATTCCCCAAGGGCGGAGTTGATCTTTATGTAATCCTTGGGGACGTCAGTCACCACGATGCGCTTCTTCTCCAGCGCACACTGGCCAACGATGCCCTCGCCCAGGGCGAACTCCATCGGGATGTTCCTGCGCTGCTTGTACGCGTAGCCCGCCTGCAGAGCCAGGCGCGCCGCCCTTCCGTTCGCCCCGACCATCCCGTAGAAGACACCGTGCTCGGCGTGGACCAGCGGAGCCAGCTCGAAGAGGACCATCTTCGAGACCGTCATCGGGTCGCGCTGGCCCTGCAGCATCCGGGTGAATCGGGTCAGGTTGGTCTTCAGCCAGTCCTGCTCGTTGGTCTTCTCCGTGGTGTCGCGGAGGTTGCGGATCATCTCGTTGATGTTGTCCTTGAGGTTCGCAACCTCGCCTCTCGCGTCGACCCGGATGGACCGCGTCAGGTCGCCCTTCGTCACGGCAGTCGCGACCTCTGCGATGGCGCGGACCTGAGTCGTAAGCGTTGCCGAGAGCTGGTTCACGTTGTAGGTGAGGTCACGCCACGTTCCGGCGGCGCCCGGCACGTTGGCCTGGCCGCCCAGCCTTCCCTCGGCGCCCACCTCGCGGGCCACGGTCGTGACCTGCTCGGCGAAGACGGCAAGGGTGTCGGTCATGCTGTTGATGGTGTCGGCGAGCTCGGCGATCTCGCCTTTCGCCTCCAGGGTCAACTTGCCTCTCAGGTCGCCGTTGGCGACCGCCGTGACGACACGGGCGATGCCTCGGACCTGGTCGGTGAGGTTGCTCGCCATCGTGTTGACGTTGTCGGTGAGGTCTTTCCAGGTTCCGCCGACGCCTTCGACGTTGGCCTGGCCACTGAGCTTGCCGTCGGTGCCCACCTCGCGCGCCACGCGCGTCACCTCTTTCGCGAACGCGTTGAGCTGGTCGACCATCGTGTTGATCGTGTTCTTCAGCTCGAGGATCTCACCGCGGACGTCGACTGTGATCTTCTTCGAGAGGTCACCTTGCTGGACCGCGGTGGTGACCTCGGCGATGTTGCGGACCTGGCTGGTCAGGTTGCCGGCCATGATGTTCACGTTGTCCGTGAGGTCTTTCCAGATCCCGGCCACTCCCCGGACCTCGGCCTGGCCGCCGAGGCGCCCCTCGGTACCCACCTCGCGCGCCACGCGCGTCACCTCGTTGGCGAAGGCGTTGAGCTGGTCGACCATCGTGTTGATGGTGTTCTTCAGCTCGAGGATCTCCCCGCGGACGTCGACTGTGATCTTCTTCGAGAGGTCGCCCTGCTGGACCGCGGTGGTGACCTCGGCGATGTTGCGGACCTGGCTGGTCAGGTTGCCGGCCATGAAGTTCACGTTGTCGGTGAGGTCCTTCCAGATCCCGGCCACGCCCTTCACGTCCGCCTGGCCACCCAGCTTGCCCTCGGTGCCCACCTCGCGGGCGACACGCGTCACCTCGCCGGCGAACGCGTTGAGCTGGTCGACCATCGTGTTGATGGTGTTCTTGAGCTCGAGGATCTCGCCGCGGACGTCGACCGTGATCTTCTTCGAGAGATCGCCTTGCTGGACCGCGGTAGTGACCTCGGCGATGTTGCGGACCTGGCTGGTCAGGTTCCCGGCCATGAAGTTGACGTTGTCGGTCAGTTCTTTCCAGACACCGCCCACGCCCTTCACGTCGGCCTGGCCGCCCAGCCGGCCTTCGGTGCCGACCTCGCGCGCCACGCGCGTCACCTCGTTGCCGAAGGCGTTGAGCTGGTCGACCATCGTGTTGACCGTGTTCTTCAGCTCGAGGATCTCGCCGCGGACGTCGACGGTGATCTTCTTCGACAAGTCGCCGTTGGCGATGCCGGTCGTCACCTCGGCGATGTTGCGGACCTGGCTGGTCAGGTTGCCGGCCATCTGGTTGACGTTGTCGGTGAGATCTTTCCAGATGCCGCCGACGCCCCTGACCTCGGCCTGACCGCCCAGCTTGCCCTCGGTGCCCACTTCGCGCGCCACGCGCGTCACCTCGCTGGCGAAGGCGTTGAGCTGGTCGACCATGGTGTTGATCGTCTGCTTGAGCTCGAGGATCTCGCCGCGGACGTCGACGGTGATCTTCTTCGAGAGGTCGCCTTGCTGGACCGCGGTGGTGACCTCGGCGATGTTGCGGACCTGGCTGGTCAGGTTGCCGGCCATCAGGTTCACGTTGTCGGTGAGGTCCTTCCAGACCCCGGCCACGCCCTTGACGTGAGCCTGGCCACCGAGCTTGCCCTCGGTGCCCACCTCGCGCGCGACACGGGTTACCTCGCTCGCGAAGCCGTTGAGCTGGCCGACCATGGTGTTCACGGTTTTCGCGGTGTTGAGGAACTGGCCCTGCAGCGGACGCCCGTCGATCTCCAGCGGCATGGTCTGGGACAGGTCGCCGTTGGCGACGGCGCTGATGACCCGCGCGATCTCCGTGTTTGGGCTCGCGAGATCTTCGACGAGGTCGTTGACGGCGTCCAGGGTCGAGTCCCACGCACCCCCGGCATGAGCCACAGCGCCGCGCTTGAACTGGCCCTCCTTGCCGACGTTCCGGCTCAGCCGCCGGATCTCACGCTCGAGGCGCTGGTTCGACTCGATGATCGTGTTGAGCGCCGCGGCCACCTTGCCGGCCGAGCCCGACCAGTCGGTGGGCATGCGCGCCGAAAAGTCGCCGCGCCGGACTGCGGCTAGGACGCGGAGCGTCTCGGCGCTGTCGATCTCCGCGCCATTGCTGTGCCGCGCCCTGCGTTTGACTGGAGTCCTGATCGCCATATTCCTTCCTTCCGTATCTACTTGTAGATGTTGCGTCTCATTGGCTCAGTGGAACCCAGAATTCGACCTTGGTGCCCGCGCCCGGCTCGCTCTCGATGCGACACCAACCGCCGGCGAGCTGCGCACGCTCCCGCATTGCGACGAGACCGATGTGGCCCGGAATGCGAACCGACTCCGTGACGACGAAACCCGTACCGTCGTCGTCGACCTCTACGCGAATCCCTCCATCGACGGCTTCAGTCACGACCATGACCCGCGTCGCGTGAGCGTGCTTCTCGATGTTGGTCAGCGCCTCGGAGATATTCTTCAAGACGATCGCCTGGATGGCCCGCGGCACGTCGTCGGGCATCCGGCTGTCGATATGAGGCTCGATTCCGGCGCGGATGCGCATCGACTCGAGCCGTTCGCTGATTGCGCCGCGCAGGTCGCTCGGCAGCTGGAGCGGCTCGGGGCTCACGTTGGTCAGAAGCCGGCGCAGGGAGTCCTCGACCTTGTGCAGGGTTTGCTTCAGCTGATCCAGCTGCGCGACCTGGTGGCCGCTCGCGGCGTTCCCGCGGATCCGCTCCAGCTGTAGCTCCGCCCCGGTCAAGAGCTGGAGCGAGTCGTCATGCAAGGCGCTGGCAAAACGGCGGCGTGCTTCGTCGCCACCGGCCGCGATGTTGTTGAGGAGGTGGCGCCGCGCCGCCATCGCATCCTCGAGCCGCACCGCGGTGTGACCGAGCTCGTCCTCGGATTCCTTGTACTGCCAGACAAGACCCGCCGCGACGCCCACCAGGCGGAGCACCCCCAGGTCGTGCTGCGTGAATCCATGCTGCGAGTCGTAGACGACCACAGCGCCGATCCGCTTTTCGCCGGCGATCCAGGCGGCGGCGATCGAGTTCCTCAAGTCGCTCAAGCCGGCACCTCTCCAGATCGCGTCCAGCGCGGATGAGGATCCCCTCACCAGATCGAGCTCGTCGGCGAAAACCAGCCGCTCGACAGCCCCGTCACCGTTGGCGCCGAGCTGAATCCGGATGGTGTGGACGGGCGATTCGGCGGCGAAACCATGCGGTTTCGGCTGCACCGCAAGCGTGCCGCGCGGACCCAGGCGCCAGAACGCCGCGCGCGTCGCGTGGCTGAGCTCGGCGACCGTTGCGCTGAGCCGCCCGACGAAGTCCGGCAAGTCCTCGTCGGAGTCCAGGCAAGAGGACACCGCTGCCAGGGCGGCAAATGTGGATTCCTGTGACCTCTCCAGCTGCTGCAAAGACCGCTTCGGCCTGGGGCCGCCGTCGCCCTCAAGCGACACCTTGCCCCTGTTCGGCAGCGCTACTGCTTCCACTCTCTCCCCTGGACGCGATTTCCCGACCTACATCAAATCGCTTGCGGGACGCCCGCGTCACCGTACAACTGAGGTAGAAACGAACCGGCGCGGCGGCTGGTGGCCCAGATGCTGGTGTGCCCGCCCCTTGCGGAGCAGGCACATCTAAGCAACGCTCTGCGTCATGGGCCTACCGGGCCCAGGGGCTCGACGCCCGATAAAAAGAGACCGGGCTCGCGAGGGGCGAGCCCGGTTGGTCTTGTCTCGGCTTAGCGCCGTCGCCTGCGAAGTCCGAGGCCGCCGAGCAGGAAGAGGATCCCGCCCACCAGGCCGCCCACCACGGGCGCACCTGTAGCCGCCAGGACCTGGCCCTGGCCACCGGCCGTTGCGGTCGCGCCCAGCGCTCCGCCGGTCCCGGTGGACGTTCCGCCGGTAGCACCGCCGGCCTGGCTGGTCGTGTTGGCCGAACCCTGGCCGGTCGAACCCGAGCTGTTGCCGGCCTGGCTGGTCGTGTTGGCCGAACCCTGGCCGGTCGAACCCGAGCTGTTGCCGACCTGGCTGGTCGTGTTGGCCGAGCCCTGGCCGGTCGAACCCGAGCT
>WNGL01001537.1_pt1 | contig 29947 bp, 25 predicted proteins | sample 5400591 | NCBI WGS metagenome assembly WNGL01 (sample SAMN13153377, study PRJNA577476) | soil metagenome | isolation source: 80 cm soil or saprolite under Garry oak tree replicate 1 | place: USA:California | collected 2016-06-15 | reverse complement strand
CGCCAGCACCTCGCGCTCGCGTTCGGTGAGCTTGTCGAGGGGGCCGGCCCGGCGTTGGCGGGCGACGAGGCGGGCGACGATCGTCGGGTCGACGACCGTCTCCCCGTCCGCGAGGCGGCGGAGGGCGCCGATCAGGTTCGCGACGTCGAAGACGCGTTCTTTGAGCAGGTATCCGATCCGTTCGGGATGCTCTTCGAGCAGCCGCATGGCGTACTGCGGCTCGACGTACTGGGACAGGATGAGCACCCCGATATCGGGATGCTCGGCGCGGATCTGCTGTGCGGCGACGAGGCCTTCGTCGGTGTGGGTGGGGGGCATGCGGATGTCGACGATGGCGGCGTCGGGCTGGGTCATGCGGACCGCGCGCAGCAGCGAGGCGGCGTCGCCCGCCTCGCCGACCACGTCGACGCCGGCGTCGGTGAGCAGCCGGGTGATGCCCTCGCGGGTGAGCATCACGTCGTCGGCTACGACGACGCGCATGGAATCTCCGCCCGGCATACCGTCTCCTTGATGAACAGGGTGCCGCCCAGCGCCCCGACGCGGTCGGTGAGCGTGACCATGGGCGAGTCGCGGCCGGTGCCGTTGTCCTCGACCGTGACCACCAATAGCTCGTTGTCGTGGGCGATGGTCACGGCCGCGTGATCCGCGCCCCGGCGGGCCGCGTCGTCGACGGCCTCCGCCACGGTGAAGTAGGCCGCGGCCTCGACCGGGGCCGGGTAGCGCCGGTCGCCGACCCGGAGGATCTGGACGGGCAGCGGGGCGGTGTCGGCGAGCGTCGCCAGCGCGGCTGCCAGGCCGGCCTCCGCCAGCACGGCCGGATAGATCCCGTGGGCGAGTTCGCGCAGTTCTTCTAGCGCGCCTTGGGTCTCCTCGATCGCCGTCGCGAGCGTCATCTGGGCCGCGGTGTCACCGTCGGCGCCGGCGCCGGCGCGGGCGAGCCGGATGTCGTAGGACAGGGCCAGCAGGCGCTGCTGGGCGCCGTCGTGGAGGTCTCGTTCGAGCCTGCGGCGTTCGGTGTCGGCGGTCTCGACGATCCGGGTCCTGGACGCGCGAAGCTCTCCGAGCTGGGCGAGCAGTTCCGCTTGCAGCCGCTCGTTTTCCAGGCCGAGCGCGATGGCGGGCCCGAGGTGGCTCTCAAGCCCGGCAGCGGCACGGGAGTGGGTGATGGCCGCGACCGTGCGGCCGCTCCTCATCAGGCGCGTGACCGTTCCTCCGGATTTGGCTGCGGGTTCTGGAGTTGCGCGGCCGCTTGCGTCGACATACCGCTGCGTGCCCGAGCGCCAGTAGGCGATCCGGAGGTCCGGATCGTGCAGCGCCTCCGCCAGCGCGGTCTGGAGAGATCCCGGGGAAGGCGCCTCGTGCAGGCTGGCCGCGATCCGGGCGATGGCGCGTCGCTCCGCCCGGGCCCGGGCAACGCCCGATATCAGGCCAGCGGCCAGGAAGATGATCGCCGTGCTGGCGACGGCGAAGATCGTGAACAGGGCAGCGTTGAACGGGTCCTCGACCGTGGTCCTCTGCAGCGCGATCGCCCGCGCCGCCACCGCGCCGGCGAACATGATCGCGGGGACGGCGACCGGCATGAGCCTGCGCCGGGCGGGCCGCGATCCCGCCACGAGCCGGGCCGCGCAGATGGCGATGAGCCCGGCCGCGGCGGCCGCGGTGAACCAGCGGTCGGCGATCCCGATGGCGTGGGCGAGGGACGGGAGGGAGCGGACGAGGAAGACGTTCACGTTGCAGTTCGCCATGCAGCCGGGGTCGAAGTAGGGGTCCCGGAACAGGGCCAGGACGGCCGCGGTGAGCAGCGCCTCAGCGTAGGCGACGGCGATCAGCGCGCGGGCCGGCGCCGGGCTGGGCCGGCTGTCGGGGTAGGCGAGCACCAGGTGGAGGATGAGCGGGAACGTGAACCCGCCAAGTACCATCGCGAGGCTGGGGATCAGCGGTGGCCCGTTCTGCCAGGCGGCCCACGCCGGCGCGAACCAGGTGAATCCCGCCAGCAGCGCGAGGTCCCCGGTCCGGCGAGGCCGCGGGCCCAGGCAGATCACCAGGCCCGCCGCTATCAGGGCGAGTCCCGCGCACAAGGTAAGCGCGGCCCCAGCGGCCGAACGGCCCGCGTACGTGGTGGACCGCCCGGGCCCCTCCGCGACGGCCAGCGCCCCGGCGGCCGCCACGAGCCCTGCCAGCCCGGCGGCCAGGCGGGCGGGAGCGGCCAGGCGCGAAGGAACAGCCAGGGCCGGGCGCGAAGGAACAGCCAGCCGGGGCCACAGGCGTTCCATCACTCGATTGTGGCACCGCTGCCGTCGCATGTTTCCGTGCTGGCCACAGTCCCGCGCTGAGGGCAGCCCCGATGCGGCAGGGCTCCGCGGCCGCTTACAGTCCATGACAACCTTCGGCACACTAGGGGGAACCATGGAAAGGATGACAAGCAGTCTGGCGGCTGCCGCTGTCGTGGCCGGCCTGGCGATCCTCGGCGCCGGCTGCGCCGCGAACCCCGCGGCCCCGGCGGGCGGGCATCCCAGCTCGGCAGCGGCCGCCTCGCCGGCCCTGCCGAACCCGTTCACGATCTTGGCCCGGTACAGCGCGAAGTCGCTCGGGCTGGACCATCCTGGCGCCCTCGCGATCGCCCCGGACGGCAACCTGTACGTCACCGACCTCAGCCAGCGGGTCACCGTGATCTCGCCCGCCGGGAACGTCCTACGGCGATGGGGGAAGCCCGGGACCCGGCCCGGCGAGTTCAAGTTCATCGCGAACGACCCCACAGCCCCGGCAGACGTGGCCGGGAAGATCGCCGTTGGCCGCAACCGAATGGTCTACATCTCAGACAGCGGAAACGACCGGGTCCAGGTCTTCACCTCGCAAGGAAGGTTCATCCGCCAGTTCGGCAGCTACGGAAGCGGGAAGGGCCAGTTCTTCTTCCCGGCCGACCTGGTGGTCGACGGATCCGGCAATGTCTACGTCACGGACGACCAGAGCCAGACCCTGGCCAAGTTCTCCCCCGCCGGCAAGGTGATCTGGCAGATCGGCGGCAGCGCTTCCAGCGACCAGGACCTGCTCGGCCACCAGCACCTGGCGAGCATCGACGCGCACGGCAGGCTCGTCATGGTGAACGACGACCAGGGCAGGGTCCTCTACGTCAATCCCAGCGGCCACAAAGTTGACGCGTTCTCACCCGATTCCTCGTCCTTCACCGGAGGGAACGTGTGCGAGGTCACGGTCGATGCCGCAGGCGACACGTACCTGTCGGGCTGCGGCCCGGCTCCACCGAGCCCCACGCTGGTCTACGACCGGGCGCACCGGCTGATCGCGAAGTGGCCCGGCTCGACGTACAAGCTGCTCAGGTCGCCCGCCTTCGGCCCGAACGGCGAGGTGTTCGCACTGGCAACGGACGGGTCCATCCTCCGGCTCCGCATCACGCTGCCGGCCGGGTGACGTCATGCTGAGGAAAGCAAGCGCGCTGCTCGCGCTGATCTTGGTGTCCGCGGTTGCGTCGGGCTGCGCCGGCGCCTCGCCCGGCGACAAGGCGGGCGGGTCCGTCGGCGGGCCGGTGGTGCTGCGGATGGCCAGCACCTACGGGGGCCTGGACTCCATCCCGGCAGTGGAGGATTTCGTCCGGCGGGTGGGCGCGCTGTCAGGCGGGACTCTCCAGATCGAGGTCACCAGCCAGTGGGGTGATTGGGCGCCGGACGCCGAGGCCCAGGTGGTGCGCGCGGCCGCAGCGGGGACGGTGGATCTGGGCTGGGCGGGCAGCCGGGTCTTCGACACCATCGGAGTGCCGGGCTTGCGGGCGCTGTCGGCGCCGATGCTGATCGACAGCTACCCGCTGGAGAACGCCGTGCTCCGCAGCGCAATTCCGGGCCGGATGCTCGCCGGGCTCGCCAGCGTGCACGTGACCGGCCTGGGGGTGCTCGGTGAAGGGCTCCGGCTGCCCATCAGCGCCCGGCGCCCGCTGCTGGCCCCGGCGGACTGGCGCGGCGTCTCGTTCGGCACCTTGCGGTCGCAGGTCCAGGAGGAGACGATCCGGGCCCTGGGCGCCACCCCGGTGGTGGCCTTCGGCCCCATCCGCCGCCACCATCTCAGCAGCGGCCAGATCCAGGGATTCGAGCTGGACCTCAGCCGTTACGTGCACCTGGCAGGGCTCGCCACCGGGGCACCGTACGTGGCCGCCAACGTGGCCCTGTGGCCCGAGTTCGACGTGCTGATCGCCAGCCCCCGCCGGCTCGCGTCCCTCACCGCCCAGCAGCGCTCATGGCTCCGGCAGGCAGCCGACGATGCCGCCAGGGACTCGGTGGGACTAGCCAGCGACAACGCTGCCTCCATCGGGCGAGCCTGCGCGATGGGTGCCCGGTTCGTGAACGCTACCCCAGCGGACCTGGCGGCGCTGCGCAGATCGCTGTCCGTCGTGTACCAGCACCTGGACCGCGATCCGCAGACGCGCGCGTTCATCCAGCAGATCCAGCGCCTGAAGAACACGACACCGGCTGGCCCCGCTCCCCGGATCCCAGCCGGGTGCACCCGCAAACCGTGAGCCGCCGGTACGCCGGGCGCCGGCGCCGGCTGCATTCACGCCGTGCCGGCGCCGTGCGGGATCACCGCGACCAGGCGAGTCCCGCGGCCCGGCGGGCTGTCCACGGTGAGCGTTCCGCCGAGGGTCTCGACACGGTCGGCTAGGCCCCGCAGCCCCGTCCCCCGGCCCGGATCCGCGCCGCCGACGCCATCGTCCTCGATCTCCACCGTGGTGCCGCCGGGATCTGAACGGACCGAGACCTCGACATTCGAGGCGGATGCGTATTTCGCCACGTTCGCTAGCGCTTCCGAGCACACGAAATACGCGCACGCCGCCGCGCCCGGCGACGCGCCGGTCACCGATACCGACAGCTTGACCGGCAGCGGGATATCCCTGGCCAGCGAGGCGAGCGCGGCCGCGAGCCCGCTCTCGGAGAGCTCGCGGGGATGGATCCCGCGAGCGAGCCGCCGCAGCTCCTCCTGCGTCCGCGCGAGCTGGATTCCCGCCCTGGCGAGGCGCTCGTCCGCGCCTCCGGCGGCCGGGCGCCGGGCCCGCCGCAGGGTCTCCGCCACCTCGTCGAGCCGGCGCAGCGCCCCGTCGCGCAGGCGGCGCTCCAGACGGCCGCGCTCCTCGTCGCCGGCCTCGAGGATGCGCCGGCGCGAGGCTCCGATTTCGGCCAGGCGGGCGCGCACCTCGGCCTGCAGGCGCGCGTTGGCGGCGGCCAGCCTGGCGGCCGATGAGACGGCCTGGACAAGTCCCGGATCGCCCAGGACCGCGGGATCGTGGACGAGAACCGCCAGCGGCTGCCCGTCCCTTTGCACCATGGTCATGGAACGGCCAGAGCCCTGATCAGGGACCGGGATCGGGCGCCCGTCGGAGTCCACGAAGCCAGCCTGCTGCGGTACCCAGTAGCCGACCTGCAGGCTCGGGTCGCCCAGCGCACGCGCAAGCTCGTCCCGCAGCGTCCCGGAGCGGGTCTCGCCCAGCTCGACCACCAGGTCGGCGACCTCGGCCCGCTCCCACGACCCACGGAACAGGCCCACGAGAAGGCCGAGCGACAAGCCGCACAGGGACGCCTGGTAGACATGCAGCGTCGCCGGGTCGGCCGCCTGGCCAGGCGCCGCGAGGCGAACCAGCGCGACTGCCGCAAGCACGGCCGCAAGCACCGCCGTCGCCTGAAGCGCGGCCAGCCGCATGCGACGCTCGCGCCCCGCGGCGCAGATATAACCACGGACGGCGACCGCGACGAGCAGGCATGCCAGCACGATCGTTGCGATTCCGTCTGCCCAGACCGGCGTGATAACAGCGACTGCATAGCCAGCGGCGACCGCGGCGACATCCAGGCGCCGGACCGGGCGGCCCCGCGGATAGGTGAGCACCAGGTGAACGAGCGGGCCCCGATAGAGATACAGCGCATGCGCGCTGAGCCAGCCGAGCGCCGTCACGCCAGTCACGGCGAAGTTGGGCGCGAACCAGGCGAACCCCGTCGCCGCCAGCAGCGCGCCCGACCGGCTCTGCGGCCGCCGCGACCAGCCGGCCAGCCCGCACGCGATCGTGGTCCAGCCGGTCAGCAGGTCGGGCACCCAGTTCCGAGGGTCCGCCCAGCCGTACAGGCGCCATTCCCCCGCGATGCCCACCACCGCTGCGGCCGGCCACAGCAGCAGCCACACCCAGTGCCGGGACGGCTCAGCCAACCAGCGCGGCGAGCGACGCACCTGAAAGCTCCCGCTTCGCAAGGAACCCGCAGGCCGGCGCCGCGTCAAGGCGCGGCCCGTACGCGGCCGCGTCGCGGCTCGAGATCAGCACCACCCGCGGCGGGTCCGGGGCCGCCGCCAGCCGCCTGGCGACCGCGAAGCCATCCAGATCCGGAAGCTGGATATCAAGCAGCACCACCTCCGGCCGCAGCCGCTCCACCGCTGCCAGCGCCGCCGCACCGTCCGCAGCGCAACCGACAACAGCGAACCCCTCCGCCTCCAGCAGCGCCCGCGCGGACTCGCGGAAGCCGTCATGGTCATCGACGATCAGCACGGTCATGCGCACACGCCGATCGTCGCAGAGATCACCCCCGTCCGCACTGTTGCCAGCACCAGCGCCCCGGCATGCGGTCTCCGTGCAGGCACGAACCCAAGACTGTGGCCCGCCCCGATTCGCCAGCGCCTGCCCGCGCCTAGCGTCGGCCGGTGAAACCATCCACCGACGAAAGGGGGATCCGATGCGCAAGCTGATCGTTTTGGCGGCGGCGCTGACCACGCTGGGTCTCGCCGGGATCAGCGGGCCAGCCCAGGCGAAGGCGCCCGGCCCGGACGGCCAGATCGTGTTCAGCCGCTCGCTCAGCTCCACCACTGAGGACTTCGCGGTCGTCACAGTGAACCCAGACGGAACCCATGTGCAGGAACTGACCACAGGGGAATGCCCGCACTGGTCACCGGACGGCAGCTTGATCGCCACCTGCGGCGCCCTCGACGGGAGCGCGGCCATGATCATCAACCCCGACACCGGCAGCTTCCGTGAGCTCACGCCGCCGGATCTCACACTCCACCTCGCCTGCCCGGTGTGGTCACCCGACGCCAAACGGCTCGCCTGCGGGCAATTCGACTCGGCAACCGACCCCAGCCGCGATGGCATGTACACGGTCCGGTCATCCGACGGGGGCGGGCTGAGACGGATCACGTCGAACCCGGGCGGCCTCGACGAGCCGGGCGACTACTCGCCGGACGGCAGCCAGATCGTCTTCGGCCGCAACGACCCGGCCCGGCCTGCCAACGCGAACCGCGCGCTGTTCGTCGTGAACCTCAACGGCACCGGCCTGCACCGGATCACCCCCTGGGGCTCGGGCTCCGAAGCCGACGGGAGCTGGTCGCCGAACGGGAACTGGATCCTGTTCGACACCAAGGGCTCGCTGTATGTCGTCCACCCGGACGGCACCGGCCTGGCGAAAATCCCGCTGGCCACCAGCGGTATCTCGCGCGCGTTTGGCCCCGGCTGGTCACCCGACGGCACGAAGATCGTCTTCGCGCTGTTCACCCGAACCAGCCCAGGCACGCAACAGGAGGGCATCTACACCGCCAACGCAGACGGGAGCGACGTCCAGCAGGTCACGAACGCCCCGATCTTTGATGAGCATCCCGACTGGGGCACCCACCCGCTCGCGTCCTAGCAGGACGGCACCGGTGACCTGATCGCCGAGGCAGCCGCATATTGCGCGCTTCAAATTTAGGAGCTCCCCTACCCAGGCCCGTTTAGGAACTCCCCTGCCGGGCCTGGGTAAGGAGTTCCGCGATCAGGTCGGCTTGCCGGTGACATAGGCAGTGCGGTCTGTCCGGAGCAGCGGGGCGAGCTGGTGCTTGAGCCTGGCGTAGCGGGCGGCCTCGCCGGGATGCGCGCGCAAGAAGTCTCGCAGGTCCACGTGATCGCGATGTGCCTGGCTGCCGCTGGTGACGACTCATCACGTTCCATCGAACTCACTCATCCGCCGACGGCGCGTCTTCGCTTGACTCTTGATCGGTCGATGCCGCAGGCGGCGTGGACTGGCGAATACTCCGTTGTCGGCGGGCTTGCGGGCGCGCCGTGCACAGGTAGGGCTAGGCGGCCGGCATGGTCTTCGCCGGGTCGATGAACGGGATCGCCGCGGTCTTGGCGGGGGTTCTTTCTCCGTTCTGCCACTCGATGTCGAGATCGTTGCCCGGGTCCGCGAGCTCGTCCGGCACCCATACGTACCCGATGTTGCGCTGGAGCCGCGGCGACCAGACAAGGTCGGTGACGCGGCCCACGCGCTGCCCGCCGGCCAGGGCCGGCCGCGCCTCGGTGATCTCGAAGAACGAGGGATCGCCGGGCGCCTCGATGCCGACGAGCTTGCGGGTGACCCCTTGCTCGCGGACGCGTTCCAGAGCGGCCTTGCCGACGTAGTCGGCGTCTTGTGCCTCCACCAGCCGTTCGAGCCCGGTGATCTGGAACGGGTTGTTTTCCAGGGTGAAGTCGGAGTTGTAGTTGAAGATGCCCGCCTCGATGCGTCGCGCCTCGCACGGGGCGATCGGCCTGATCCGATGGGGCGCACCCGCCTCCATGATCGTCTCCCAGAGCTCGTCGCCACGGGCGGGATCGGTGAGGAATACCTCGTACCCGATCTCGCCGGTCCAGCCCGTGCGGCTGACGACGACCGGGATGCCCGCAATAGTCGTGTCGAGGCTCCAGTAGTACTTCACGCCGAGGATGGCCTCACCGGCAAGCTCCCGCATGAGGTCTTTCGCCTTCGGCCCCTGAACCTGCACCGGATAGGCCTCGGGCAGCGACACCGTCGCGTTCAGTCCCCTGCCCTGGGCGAGCCCCATCGCGTATAGGTGGGCGTCGCCGTCGGCGAGGCACAGCCAGAAGGTGTTCTCATCACGCCGCAGCAGCACCGGGTCGTTGACGATGCCGCCATCGGGGGCGATGACCGGCGCGTACTTGCCCTGCCCTGCCGCGCATTTCGTGAGGTCGCGGCAGGTGAGCATGTTCGCGAGCGCGAAGCCGTCGGGCCCGCTGATCTGCACCACCCGCTCCACGCCCACGTCCCACAGCGTGACGTCGTTCACCAGCGCCCAGTACTCGGCGGTCAGGTCGTCGTAGTACGCGGGCAGGTACATGTGGTTGTAGACGTCGTAGGCTTTGCAGCCCCACCGCAGCGTCGCCTCGAAGAACGGAGACTTCCGATACCACGGGCCGAAGTACAGCGTGCTAGACGTCGCATCCGGCATGGTCCCGGCCTCAATGCTCACCGCTCACCTTCCTCCCCGGGGCGCGCTCACGCCAGCGAAGCCCCGGTCGGCGTCGGCGAGCCCTCGCGGCCCGCCGCTCGAACTGAATGATTGGTCAATTTGACTCCCCCCGCAAGGCCAAGCCCGGGACGCACGTGCACGCCGCCAAGATCCACCTCAACGTGCTGCTCAACCCGTAACGGGTCCGCAAGTGCACCGTCGCGCACAAAGCCGGCGGCCACATTCGTCGCCTGACCGACAACCCCGGCGCCGCGCAGCTGTGGGGCTCGATTACTCGACCTGGCCTCTCGCCCCCGTCTTGTTGCCGGTGCCGGCGCGGTCTTCCGGATTGAGATCATCGCCGAGTGATCTTCTCCGTCGTCTACCACGCCGTCTCCTCGGCTGTCCGATGCTGCTTGCCCGGCGCGAAGCGTCCAAGGAAGCCGAGTTCCCAGTGCTCCAGCATGAGAACGCGGCGCTGCGCCGCGAGACCGGCCGTTAGCCGCTCGATGCCCCGTTCGTAATGCCAGAGGATTCGCTTAGCAGCATGGGGAGCTCTGCGGCGGTCGCCGTCGCGGCAGAAAGGACCGGGCGCTGGAACTCGCGCCTCGCCGCGTCGATCGCTGGCAGTGATGGCATCTGGACACATGCCGACAGCACCACGGCGTCCCGTCGGCGAGGTCCAGGCGGCGTGCGTGGGCAATGAGCTGTCCGGGATCCAGCCGCCCCACTTCGACGTTGTCGGATATACCCAGGCTCACCGATGCCACCACCTCGATGACGTTAGAACCCGGGACGATCAGCCCGACCCGGCGGGGACCGCTCATGGGCCGCCGACCTGGCCATCAGCGGCGAGCGCGCCATGTTTCAGAGACGTCGCGTCATCGAGCCCGGCCATCGCCTGCGCGAGCAGCGGCTCGGCCAGCAGCCGGGCTTCGCGGATGCGGATCCGGGCGGCCATGTACTCGTATTTCGCCCGCGCCTGCCCGATGTCGCACTCGCCCGCGGTCACCCACCGGGTGACCGTCTCCTGCAGGGTCTCCAGGAACGAGAGCGAGTCACCAGCCTGCACGAGGTCGGCACCGCCAAGGCCGCCGAATTCGTGCAGGGTCACTAGCCTGTCGACCTCGGCCGCCGAGCAGCCGTCCGCTGCGGCGTTCTGCTCACGCAGCCAGGTTGCCACGATCGCGCCGGACCGGGCAGCGTGGGCGTACAGGTAGTGCGGATCGTCCCAGCGGCCGTGCTGCTTGTCGAACACGGGCCCGCCGGGAAACATCCGCTCGATGTCGTGCGTGACAGCCGCGAGCCGCATCTCAAGGGAGGCGCCGCCGTCGAGATAGACCACCCAGTCCCGGGCCCGCTCAAGATGCCAGGCCTGGCTATAGGGAGAGATCCAGGCGACGGCACGTGTCTCGATCTTGGTGCCGAGCGGCACGCGAGGCGCCTGGCCGCTCGGTGGCACGACGCCGCAGCGTCCTTTCCTCTGCTCATCGGGCACGGTCATGACCGGCTGGCCCCGTGCTTCGATACGAATGCCTCGATCTCCCGCGTCGTCTGGTCCAGGTTGTCCCACGGGATCATGTGCCCGCACCCGGCGACAGGGACGACGTCGGCCCGCGGGTTCACCCGGGCGAGGTCAGCGGCATCGGCTGGGGTCACGACAGGGCTCTGGTCACCGAACAGCAGCAGCGCGGGCGGCTCCACATCCCGCCATACCGGCTCGAACGCCTCCAGGTGGAACCACGCATAGCTCTCCACAACGGCGAGCTCGTCACAGGAGGCGAGCCACTGGCCCCGCGCGGCGATCTGCTCATCGGTCCACGTCGGGTAGTGCTTGCGTGCCTCCTGCTCACCCCGCCCGGCCCGCGCTCCCTGGATACCGCTGACGAACTGGTCGAGGCCCGTCGGGTAGGGGCGGCGGCCGGGCCCGGACAGCGGCGGATCGATGGCCACCACACCTGCTGAGCAGCCAGGGAATCGGGCCCGCGCGGCTGCGACCACCCTGGCCCCGAGCGAATGTCCGACCAGAACCGGCCGCGCCAGATCGGCGTGCTCGATGAGGGCGAGCACATCGTCCGCGTAGTCGGACGCCCGGTGGGCGCCGGATCCTGACCGCTCGGACAGGCCGCGGCCGCGCATGTCGAGGACGTAGACGTCCCCCACAGCGGCAGCCAGGCGGCCCGCGGCGAAGGCGAAGGCGCCGGCCGGCGTCGTGATGCCCGGGACGATCACCAGCGGGCATCCGCCCTGGCCGGCGTGGCGGGCCGCGTGCAGCCGCAGCCCGCCCGAGCGGAAGAACACTGACTGGGGCAGGGTCACGCCGCACCGCCGGGCCGGACCGTGGCGTCGCGGTTGCTCATCAGGTCGCGCCCCTCTCCTGCAACTCCGCGGCCGCCATGCGGCCGGCCGAGCTGCCCTTGCGCGAGCCAAGGACTGTGACAAGCGCCAGGTAGACGATCCCGCCGCCGAGAGCTGCCATCAGCCAGGAGAGATCGACTCCTTGCACTGAGCTCTCCAGCGCGCCGGTGAACAGGCTGGTGGTGGAGAACAGCAGCCCGAGTACCACGCCGACGCCCCAGGACGCGAACGCGACCGGGCTGATGCCGTGGTTGTACCAGTACCGGCCGCGCTCGCCAGGCATGGCGAAGGTATGCAGCTCGACCGGCGAGTACCGGCCCTTCCTCCGGAGGAAGTCGATCCCCACGATCACCATCCACGGCGTCGCCGTGACGATCATGATCGTCACGAACGACTCGACGTTGGTGAGGAAGTTCGTCGCCACGACGAAAACATAGGTAAGGCCGAACACGATGGCTGACAGCCCGACAGCAGTCTGCCACCGCTTCACCCGGAAGAAGAACGGCCATGAGCCGATGTCGAGGGCGGCGTTGTACAGGGACATGCCGGCGCTTGCGATGTTCGACGCGAGGCCGAGGACGATCAGGGCTGGCAGCAGGAACCAGGTCGGAGTTGCCGCCGTGAAGCCAGGCACGAAGCTCCCCGCCTCGCTGACGAACGCCGTAGCCGCGAAGGCCGCCGCGACCATCGCCAGCCAGCAGCCGAGGAAGATCCCGGCGAACCCGTAGGCTCCCACGACTCGCGATGAGGCGTTCGACGGGATGTACCGCGCGTAGTCGCCGACGAACGGCCCCCACGAGATCGGCAGCGAAGCGGCCGTTGTCGCCGACAGGAACCAGGTCGGCCAGAAGCTGCCGAGCAGGTAATTGCCGCCATGGGTGACGTGGAACTTGCCGGCGAAGACGGCGAAGATCAGCAGGCCGACAATGATCGACGCGATCGTGATCATCCGGTCGCTGCGTTCGAGCGTGCGGTGCCCGAGCACCGCGGACAGGCACGTCACGATCAGCACGACCAGCATCGCGAACGACAACGCGGTCAGGCTGGTGGAGGTGCCGAACCACCGGTTGAAGGTGTAGATGATCGCCTCGCCGGACGTATAGACGAGGATGATGAAGAAGCCGACGGCGATGAACCAGGTGATGCCAGAGCCGAGCAGCCTGCCCCGCACGCCGAATGCCGCTCCGCTCGACACCTGAATGTTCGTTCCCGTCTTCGGGCTGACCGGCGTCACGGCCAGGAACACCAGCGAGCCCACGATGGACCCGATGGTGATCGCAAAGAAAGCCGCCCACCAGCCGAGTCCGAAGGCGATCGCCAGCGCGCCGAAGAACATGTTCCCGTAACCGAACTGCGGCCCGAAGAAGACCGTGAAGAGCTCCCGCGGCCTCGACTTCCGCTCGACGTCCGGGATCATGTCGATGCCCCGGGTCTCGATGCTGCCGAAGTCATCTCTCGCCTGGCCGGCCGCGACGGCAGCGCCGGCCTCAAGGCTACGCATGTCACCAGCCCCGCCTCGGGCAGCTGCACCTAGCCCGGTCATTGCCGTGGCCGCATCTCTTGGACCACGACGTCGCCACGGTCGATGATCTGCCGGTCGTCGAGGTAGAGGGAATAGCCATGCAACGGGATGTCGAGGTGGCAGGGCGAGGCGTTCTTCCCGCCGAGTTCCTGGTTCGGCCCGGTCGCGAAGAGCACGTTCCCGTAGAACGACCGCCCTTCCTGGCCGATGCCCCGGGTGTCCATCATCGGCCCGGACCACAGTGCCTTCTCGTTCAGTCCCCAGCCGATGTGCGAGATGGCATACCCGTCTGGGTCGTGGAACTGGTCCATGTAATTCCGCATGAGTTCGGCGTCCAGCTCACCAGACAGGTCCACGATCCGGCCGTCCTCGATGCGCAAGGTGATCGGAGTGCGGATGTGGGACTTGAACGGATAGATGATCGACCCTGGCGCGAGCACCATCGTGCCGTCCACGCCGTCGTCGTACGCGCCAGTGAACAGGAAACCGGATGGCCAGTGGTCCCAGCGCCCGGGCTCGTCGGTGTAGCCGTATTCGGTGATGACCGGATAGCGCCCGAGCCGGTAGACGAGCCTGGTGCCGTTGTCGTGCTCGATGCGCAGGCTCTCGGCCGGCGAAAGCAGCTCACCCGCGAACTCGACCCGCTCGCGGAGTTCCGGCGTCGGCAGCAGCCGGGTCAGCACATCTACCGGCTCGACCGCCAGCAGGACGCGGGTGCCGGACGCCTGGATCTCAAGCTGCTCCTTGGAGAACAGCATGAACACCAGGTCGATGACGATGGCGGCTTCCTTCAGGGCCGCCATCGCGGCCGGGTGACCGCTCAGCGGCGTCTGGCCGACCTCCCACGCACCACCCGCGGCGCCACGGTTGGCCGGCACGCGCACGTGGTAGGGCAGGGCGCCGAGTTCCTTGGCTGCCTGCATGAACGCCGCTGCGTGGCCCATCAGCTCGCCGGCCGCGTCCGAGCTGAGGATCGCGACCGCCTCGCCTTCGTGGACACCGCACAGACGCAGCTCGTCGCGGCAGACGTTGACAAAGTCGTAGTCCATGTCACTCCCTTTCCGTCAGGACGGTCTCGATCGAGACCAGATCGCGTATGAAACCCAGGTCGTCATGACTGGCGCTCACCGCCTGGACCCCCACCGGCAGGGCATCGGACCGTCGCCAGGCGGGCACGTTCGCTGCGGGCAATCCGAGCAGCGTCCAGGGCCGGCACAGGACCGGATCACCGGTGAAATCGAGTCCTTCGGGCGCGACCCCGAGCGCGCTGGGCGTGAAGAGGAGATCCGCGGCTCCGGCGAGCGGCTGCAGGATCGCCAGTGCGGCTTCTCTCGCCTCAAGCGCCGCCAGGTAGTCCCTGGCCGGGCAGCGGTCGCCGTGTTCCACGATCGCCAGCGCGCTTTCCGAGATCTGCCGGACCCGCGGGCCGAGTGCCTGATGCAGGCTGCGCGCCACCTCGACGGCCATGATCGTCTCGTGGTGCTCAGGCAGACGCAGCCAGCTCGGCGGCATCGCCATCTCAAGTACATCCCAGCCGGCCCTGGCCAGCATGTCCGCGACGGCGCGGAGCGCGTCGCGGACATCGGCGTCTGGTGCAGCCCACTCCTCGCCGGATAGCACCGCTATCGTGCGGCGGGCCGGGCGTGCCCGGGGCGGCGGAGCCTGGCCCGGTGCGGCATGCAGGGCCCGGTAGGCCAGCCCGAGATCGGCGGACGACCGCGCGAAAATGCCCAGCGTATCCAGCTGCCCGGAGAGCTGCCATACGCCCTTCGTAGAGGTCCAGCCCCTAGTCGGCTTGAAGCCGTAGATGCCGCAGTAGGCCGCAGGGCGGACGACCGAGCCAGCCGTCTGAGTGCCGAGCGCGACCGGCACCATGCCCGCCGCGACCGCCGCCGCGGACCCGCTGGACGACCCTCCCGGGGTCCGGTCGAGGTCCGCCGGATTCCGGGTGCGCGTCGGCTGGAACATCGCGAATTCCGTCGACTCGGTCTTGCCGACCACCACGGCACCGGCCTGCCGCAGGCTGCGCACCACGGCGGCGTCGACGGCAGGCTGGTGGTCGCTATACAGCGGCGAGCCGTAGCCGGTCGGGAGGTCGGCCGTGTCGATGACGTCCTTCACCCCGACAGCCAGGCCGTACAGCGGGCCTGCCGCACGATCGTCGAGTTCCTTCGCGCGCCGGATGGCTGCCTCTTCGCCGACGACCCGGAACGCGCCGATTGCCTCGTCGGCCGCCCGGATGCGGTCCAGCGAGGCGGCAACCAGATCGCTCACCGACCGCTCCCCCGTCGTGGCTGCCGCCACTGCCTGGGCGCCGGTGAGTTCATTGCGCGCGGCCAGCATCGCCCGGCCGGTCATTGGGCGCCGCCGCCCGGAAGGTGGCCGCTCAGCCGCCCGAGGATCAGGTCGATGGCGCTGCCGGCCGGCGCCGCGGCGCGGCTCCGGCGAGCGGGACCGGCCGTGATCGGCCGGACCTGAAGCGCGAAGAGCGACTCGCCGGGACCGTCGCTCTCGACGGTGCCGATCGCCCACTCCACGTCGAGCCCCCGGCCGAGCGTCGCCTCGAGTTCGGTGGCCATCGCCAGGAGCGCGGCGAGCTCGTCGTCGGTGATGGACCATGCCCGCTGCCGGGCGGCGTCAACGGGCCGGCGCTGGACAAGACGTCCGCCCGCCGGCAGCCGGTGTTCGGTCGCCTTGGACCCGAGGCTCCGCAGGGTGACCTGGCCGGTGATCTTGTTGACCTCGAAAAGGTCCGGCGACACCTCGCCGCCGACCACGGCCTCGCCAAGGCCGTAGCTGGACTCGATGACGACCAGGGAGCGGTCTGCGGTGCGCGGATGCTGGGTGAACATGACGCCCGACACGCGGGCATCGACGAGTTCCTGCACGATGACAGCGACGCTCTGGCCGGCCGCATCGATGCCGCGCTCGCTGCGGTAGGACTCCAGGTGGGGCGCGCAGGCCGAGATCCAGCACTCCTCGATCTTGCTGGTCACCTCATCCGCGCCGCGCGCGCCGAGGAACGTCATGAACTGGCCTGCGCAGCTCGCGTCGGCTGAGTCCTCGATCGTCGCGCTGGACCGGACGGCAACCGGGATGTCGGCGCCGGGCTGCCTGCCAAGGGCCGCATACGACCGCTCGATCGAGCGCCGGACCTCCTCGCCAGGTGCCTGCCGCGGCCGGCTCGCATCGCCGCCTGGCCCGGCCGCGCGGCCTCGCGCATACTCGAGGTAGGCGGCGGTCGTGACGACGAATGAGCCAGGGACTCGCTGGCCTGCCCGCAGCAGCGAGCCGAGCCCGACCGCCTTGCCCCCGACCTCACCGACGTCCTCCGCGCGGCAGTCCGCCGTGGCCAGGACGTACTGCGGCCGCAGTAGCCCATCGCGGCGCGCGCGCGAGGCGCTCATGTGCTCGTGCCCGCGGCATCCGCCGCCGCAGCGGCCGGCTGGGCGGCCTGATCGCTGGCGCGCACGAGAATCGTGACGACGCCGGTATCGCCGTCGACCCGCAGCCGGTCGCCGGTGCGGACAATCTCGGTGCCAAGACCGGTGGCCACCACTGCGGGCAGCTGATACTCGCGAGAGACGATGGCTGCGTGCGACATGATGCCGCCGCCATCTGATACCGCCGCAGCAATGCGGGCGAAGACGATCGACCAGCTCGGGGCCGTCAGCGGGCAGACCAGGATCTCGCCATCCACGAGCTGGCTCAGCTCGTCCACGTGGCGCACCACGCGCGCGATGCCCTCGGCAACGCCCGGGGAAGCGCCGAGGCCGCGGAACTCGTCGTCTGAGCTGTCCCGGCCCTCGGCTGCCAGCCAGCGGTTGATGGTGTCGGTGTTGATGCCGAAGAGCGTCACCGTGATCGGCTCGGTCACCTTGTCCGGGGGCACGCCGAGCGCCGCCGGCGGGCGCCATGCCTCCAGCGCGGCGTACATCTGACGGCGCCGGGTGATTAGCTCGCGCCAGGTCTGTTCGCCGCGGGTCGCCGTGCCGAGCGCCCAGCGTGCCTCGGTCTCGTAGAGCAGGCTGTAGACCTCGTAACGATGCAGGTAGAAGATGTCGTCTTCGCGGTCAAGGAGTCCGCCGGCAACGATGACCGCGCCGAGGTCGCGCACCTTGTTGAAGAAGATCGAGTGGTGCCAGTGCTCCACGTAGAAGTTGTGGTTCTCGACGAAGGGGAACACCTGCCGCGCCAGCGCGAGCAAGGTGTCGAACGCGGCTGCCTCGTGGTCGTCAAGCAGGCCGCGGTAGCCCTGCGAGAGTCGCTCGCGGTCGCGCCGCAGCTTCTCCAGCGGACGCGAGAGAACCTCATTTCGCTCAACCCGGCGCACGTAGTCGCGGAGCGCGGCGAATGGGGGGCGAAGGTCGTCGACCCAGGCCCGGTTCGCATGGCAATAGCCCGCCCCGGTGGAGTAGTAGAACCACGGATCCTTGACCTGTTCAAGCTCCTCAAGCCACTGGCGGCCCGGTGGGGAGCGCCGGAGCTCGCTGATGACGGCGGCCGGCTCGCCGGGCGACTTGATGGCGTCACCGACGCCAAGGTCCACGGCACGGGCGGCGAGCCGCCTCAGTTCCGCGTCCGGGCGATACAAGATCACTTCTATGCCCGCCACCATCCGCGCCACCAGGTCATCCGTGATCGCCGGGAAGTGACTGCGGCAGAACTCAAGGAACGTCAAGTACGCGCCGTAGGCCAGGTTCAGCATCTCGAAGTGGTAATAGGCCATTTCGTGCATGTTCTCGAGCAGGCGGCTGTATCTCGTCAGCAGGTCGAACGCGGTCGTGGTGCCGCGGGCTGACAGAACGGTCTCCGCTGGCTCTCGCTCGGCGAGCGGCTCGAAATGAATCGACTTCAGCCGGTCGATGCAGTCCGTGGCCTTCTTGACCCAGTTGTCGTAGATGTCATCCCAGTTCTCGAAGTAGTGCCGGGCCCGCTCGGCGAAGACCGGCTCTCGCTCGGCGATCATCGCCGGGTCGTCGATGACGTTCGGGCTGAGATACAGGTACCCGTTCACGATCCGCTGCTCGATTCCGAGCGCGGTGGGCAGGTTCCAGACCCGCGTCGTGTACTGATTGAGCGATACCAGCCAGCTTTCCGGCATCATCAGGTCGAACGGGTAGACCGGCTCAGGGTTGTGCATCTGGTCGAAGAACCAGAGCTTCCGCTCATCCCGGTGCCGCATCTCCGGGCCGAAGAGCAGGTACTTGGGGTACATCGACTCCCATCCCTCGGCACCTGGCGGGGCTTCGACGTGGTACGGATTCCGGAACGTCCCTCGGTCTGGGGCCATGCTTCCCGTTGTCCCCTCGCTGCTCAGATCCCTGCCGCTAGTCAGCACCGCCGGGCGGCCCGACGAGTCATGGTGCAGCGGTCCTCATGCGAGGACCGTGCGGCCAGTGGGTTCATCGTTGACGACCACTGCCCAATTTGGGAAGAGAAAGGTTCCGTCAGAGCGAACAGCGTTCCTCAGCACGGAACAATGCCTCCACGGGCGCCGACGGTCCGCAGCATCTCCCGGCTGGCGGCGGGCGGTCTTCAGCCGCAGCAGCAGCCCGGCGGAAGCGTCGATCACCGTCGGCCGCAACCGCCCTGGAAGGAGAGTACATCGCTGGTCAGCGGTAGCCTGAGCCGCTCCACCACATCGATTCTGTGCTCATGAGCTGGCTTGCGGCAGCCTGCACCCGGCGGGCCATCGGGGCGATGTGCTCACCGGACACCCTGGTGACCGGCCCCGCGACGGAGATGGCCGCCCTCGCGACCCGGGTACGGTCGAGTACCGGTGCCGCAACCGACGCGAGGCCAGGCTCATCCTCCTCGATGCTGTATGCGTAGCCTCGCCTGCGAGTCTCGGCAAGGCATCGCAGGAACTGCTCGGCCGTGCGGATTGTCCTCGGCGTGCGCCGCTCGAAGCCCTGGGCGATCGCCGCCTCGGCGACCGCCGGGTTGAACGCGGCGACCGCCTTGCCGGAACTGGTCAGGTGGATCGGCCGCACGCGCGCGACCCGCGAGGAAAACCGGAGTCCGTGGTAGCTCTCCAGGCGCTCGATGTAGAACATCTGGCCGCCTTCCGGCACGGCAAGGTGAACCGTCTCGCCGGTCTGCGCGCGCAGCGACTCGAGCAGGGGCAGCGCGAGGCCCCGGAGCTGGCTGCGGCCTGCCACAACCTCGCCGAGCTCATGCAGGCGGATGCCGAGCCGATAGCACTTCGTCTCCGGAACCTGCTGGACATAGCCCTTCGCGCAGAACGTGGTGAGGATGCGGTGGGCAGTGCTCTTGGCGATGCCCAGGCGCCGGCTGAGCTCGGCCACGCCGAGCTCAGGCTCGGCCGCGAGACAGTCGAGCAGGTCAAGGGCCGTGGCGAGGGAGCGAACGCCGTTCGCTCCGGTACCTGGGAGGCTGCGGTCGCGGCCGGCGTGCTCAGTCACGTCATCTCACGGGCTCTGCGCTGGTCCGGCCGGTCTGACCGCTCTGGCCGGCCCGGCTGCACCTGCTGGTCCGGCCGCTCTGACCGGCCCGGCTGGTCCGGCCGGGCTAGGCCGGCTCCGAGCCGATCGCCGAGGCTCCGCACGGCAAGCCGGCCAGCCCAGCCGACGTGGCTGCGCATGAGAGCCGCCGCCTCCTGGCAACGGCCATTCCGCAGCGCGCCGGCGATGGCCCGGTGCTGGCGCTCGGCCTCGGTGAGATCCTGGCCTGAGTAGGGGATGCTTGATCGGTAGCCCTCCGGGATCGCCGATACCTGCCGGATGAGCGCGTAGAGCCGGGGACTGCCGGACGCCTCGGCGATGCCGTAGTGGAAATGCATGTCGGCCCTCAGCTGTTCGCCGGCCGCGGCACCGTGCAGCTCGGCCAGCCGGTCACAGCTCCCGTCCAGCAGGCCGATCAGTTCCGGCGTGGCCCGCTGTGTCGCCAGGCTGACTGCCTCTGACTCGAGCAGCCCGCGCAGGTGGTAGATCTCGGCGATGTCGTCCACGGTGAGCCTGAGCACGGTGGCGCCCCTGTTCGGGGCGAGCCCGATGAGCCCGCTGCTGCCCAGCAGGATGAGCGCCTCCCGGATCGGGGTGCGGCTCACGCCGTAGACCGAGGCGAGCGTCTCCTCACGAAGCCGGGTCCCTGGCGCCAGGTCGCCGTCGAGGATGGCCTGGCTGAGCAGGCGAGCGACTATCTCGGCGGTGCGCTCACCCCGCACCGGCTCGGCTGGCAATGGCGGACTGCTCACGAGGCGCCTCCCCGGCTCTTGAGCCTCCCCAGATTGTATGCAAGTATGCAATCCGCAGGTACCCAGGCTCCGCGCCTGGGCATGGGGGCAACCGGGAGGTGCGAGCCGATGAACGGGCGCCGTAGGCCGCTGGCCGGCAAACTGATGGCGGGCGGTCTTTGCCTGGCGACTGCCGGCGGGCTGGCGGCTGCCGGCGGGCTGGCGGCCGGCAAACTGATGGCGGGCGGTCTTTGCCTGGCGACTGCCGGCGGCCTGGCGGCCGCCCGGCAGCAGTCGGCCGCCCGGCAGCAGTCGGCAGGCCGCCGCCCGGCAGCAGGCGCCCGCGCGACGGCGGGTTCGCGGTGAAGCCGGCGCCGTTCGGCTTCCACCGGGCGTCCTCGGTCGATCAGGCCGTTGCCTACCTGGCCGCATACGACGGAACTGCGCGGCTGCTCGCGGGTGGCCAGAGTCTCGCCCCCTTGCTCAACATGCGACTGCTGCGGCCAGACGCACTGATTGACCTCAACGGTATCGAGGAACTGACCACGATTCGCGCCGCCTCGGACGGGACCATCATCGGCGCGATGGTGCGGTATGTCACGCTGGAATACTCGCCCGTGATCGCCGAGCGCCTCCCGCTGCTCGCGCGGGTCGTCAGCCACATCGGCGACCGGCAGGTCCGCAACCGAGGGACCATCGGAGGGAGCCTGGCCCAGGGCGACCCGACCGGCGAGCTGCCGCTGGCCTGCCTGGCACTCGGCGCCAGCGTGCGCGCCGTCGGCCCTGGCGGCATCCGCGAGATCCCGGTGCAGGAGCTCTATCTGGGGTCTTATGCGACCGTCCTGCACCCCTGCGAAGTGCTGACCGATGTCATCTTCCCGCCCGCTCCCGCGCACTGCGCCTTCGCCGAGTCGTGCCGCCGCCACAACGACTTTGCCGTCATCAGCGCCGGCTGCGTGGGCAGCAGGACAGCCGAAGGCCGCTGGGACGGGATCCAGATCGCACTCGGCGGGGTCGCCGACACCCCGGTCCTTGCCCGCACGGCCGGTCAGCGGCTGTCGGCCAGTGACCTGTCCGATCAGGACATCGCCGCGGCCGCGACGGCGGCGCTTGAGGTGGCGGATCCGCCGAGCGATATCCGCGCGTCCGCGGAGTACCGGCGGCACCTCGTGCCGGTCTACGTCCGGCGGGTGCTCACCGAACTGCGGTCAGCCGGGATTGCGGCGGCACCGCCCGACCGAGGGGACGACTCATGAGGCTGCGCGAGGAATTCCAGGTGGGCGAGCCCGTGGCCACGGTCTGGAGCTTCTTCGAACAGCCACGCCTGGTGGCCGGCTGCATGCCAGGCGTAGAGGCGATACAGATCATCGATGCGGACAACGTCACCGTGCGAGCGACCCAGAGCATCGGGCCCATGACGGCCACTTTCGAGGCAAGGGTCACGGTGCTTGACCGTGTTCCGAACGAGCTCATCCGCTTCCAGGCGATCGGGCGGACCGTCCGCGGGGCCTCCGGGCACGTCCGCACCACGAACGAGGTGCAGCTACGCGGCAATGGCGCGAGTACCACGGTGATCGTCGCCGGTGACGTCGTGCTGGCCGGCGCACTCGGCAGCGTGGGCCAGAAGATCGTGGCAAGGCAGGCAGCCAAGGCGACGGCAGAGTTCGCCGAGAATCTCCGCCGGGCGCTGACCGGCGAGCCACGCTCCGCGCCCGAGGTTTCCGGCGCCGGGAAGCGGCCGCCGGCGCCGGTCACCGCGAGCGGCAGCGAGTTCGCCCCTGCTCGCTACGCCGCGCCGTCCCGGCCGGATCCCTGGAGCCGGGTCGCGGCAATCCTCAGCGCCGTCTCCGCGGCACTGAGCCTGATCGCCCTGGTGCGCTCTCTGCGGGGCCGGCGTTGAGCGCGCCTGACCTGCCCGGGGATTTTACGCAGCCGCTCGGGCTGGCCGAGCCGAATGTCGTGATCACCGTCGAGGTGAATGGAACTCGCGTTACGCAGCAGGTGCCTGCCCGCATGCACGCGGCTGACTTCCTGCGGCATCAGCTCGGTCTCACCGGCACGCACGTCGGCTGTGAGCAGGGCGTGTGCGGTATGTGCACCATCATCGTCGACGGCCAGGCGATCAAGTCGTGCCTGATGTTCGCGCCGCAACTAGATGGCCGGAGCGTGCAGACGGTCGAGTCGCTCGCGAGCGGTGATTCACTCAGCCCGCTGCAGGAACTCTTCGCCGGTGAGCACGCGCTGCAATGTGGCTTCTGCACGCCCGGCTTCCTCATGACGGCGACGGCCCTCGCAGGCACCGGCCGGCCGCTGTCCCGGGACGAGATCCGGGCGGAGATCGCCGGGGTGCTGTGCCGCTGCACTGGCTACGAGTTCATCGTCAATGCGGTCGAGCGCTACCTGGACGGCCGCAGCGAGGGCGGCGAGTGATGACTGACGTGCTCATTCGCGAAGAACAGCCGCCCGCTTTCCATGCCCGCGGCGGGCTCGGCGCCGATGCACGGCGGAAGGAAGACGCCCGGCTGCTGTGCGGCGCCGGCCGATTCACCGATGATGTCGAGCCCGCGCACAGCGCGGCGATGGCGGTCGGCCGCTGCCCGTACCCGCACGCGCGCATCCGCGGCATCGATGCCGCTGCGGCGCTGGAGCTTGACGGCGTCCTTGAGATCCTGGTCGGCAGCGACATAGCGACCCGGACCGAGCCGATCGGTATCTTGCGCCCTGTGCCGCAAGCCCCGCCCATCCCGCATTTCGCGCTCGCCCAGCAGACCGCCACGTACGAAGGGCAGCCGGTGGTGAGCGTCGTCGCGACGAGCAGGCACGTCGCCGAGGACGCCGTTGAGCTGATCGACATCGACTACGAGCCGCTGCCACATGTCGCTGACGTCATGTCCGCGCTGCAGCCAGGCGCGCCGGTGCTGCACCCGGGCGTGCTCGAGTCGAACCTGCTGGTCAGCAACATCGAGGGGACGAGCGACGCGGAGGCCGCGTTCGGCGAAGCCGACGTGGTGGTCGAGGGACGCTTCGTCATCAGCCGGGTGACGGGGCTGCCGATGGAAACGCGCGCCGTGCTCGCCGAGTGGCAGCCCGGCGCGAGGGAACTGACCGTGCACGTATCGACTCAGGTGCCGCACCTGGTGCGGAAGCAGCTCGCCGAGTCACTCCGGCTTGACGAGGGCGCGGTCAGGGTCATCGCGGCGGATGTCGGCGGGGGATTCGGGCTGAAGCTCGGCGTCTACCCCGAGGACGTGCTGGCCTGCCTGCATGCCATGTCGCTGCGCCTGCCGGTGAAATGGGTGGAGGACCGCAACGAGCATTTCCGCGCCACGACGCACGGCAGGGAGTCCGTGCACGACTACCGGATCGGCGCGCGGTCGGATGGTCGCATCCTCGCCATGTCGGATGTCTACACGAACGACCTTGGCGGCCTGAACTCGCCTTTTGGCTCCTCTCAGCTGTCCAGCGTGGTCTTCACCGGGCCGTACAAGGTGGACCGCGGCTTCGTCGAGCGGCGGGTTGTCCTCACCACCAAGACGCCGATCGGCGCCTACCGCGGCTACGGCCAGCCCGAAGTCAACTTCGCTTATGAGCGGCTGATCGACCGGCTGGCGCGGCGGTTGCAGATGGATCCGGTCGAGCTGCGGGCACTCAACATGGTGCGGCCCGGCGAGTTCCCGTGGGTCAACCCGGTCGGCGCGGTTTACGACAGCGGCGACTACGAGCGCTGCCTGCGGATGGCCGCAGGCGCTGTCGGCTGGGATGCGCATCGCGAGGCGGGCCATGGGCCCTTCGCCGGGGGCCGGTACCGGGGGATCGGCTTCTCCTCCTACGTCGAGCGCACCGGCTATGCGAGCGCGAAGTTCCTGGCCAAGCGAAATTCGCAGTTCGGTGCGCATGAGAGCGTCACCGTGCGGGCCAACCGGAGCGGCGGCATCGATATCTACACGGCCGTGTCAAGCGTCGGGCAGGGCAGCGAGACCGTCTTCGCCCAGCTGTGCAGCGAGGTATTCGGAGTCGACTACGACGCCGTGACCGTGCATGCGGGCGACACCGGATCAGCGCCGCTGAATACCGGCGCCTTCGCCTCGCGGACCGTGATCGCGGCCGCGGGTGCGCTGCTTGAGGCATGCACCCGGCTGCGCGAGAAGACGGTCCGGATCGCGGCCTGGACGCTCGGCATTCAGGATCCGGGCGAGCTCGAGATCGCCGGAGACGTCGTCCGGCAGCGCGGCGATCCCTCGGTTGTAACGCCGCTCTCCGCCGTCTTCAGCCGGGCCATCCTCGGCCAGGGGCTACCGCCCGGTGACTCGCCAGGCCTTGACGAGACGGCCTACTTCGAGCCCGCACACGCCGCGTACTCCTTCGGCACCGCCGCGGCCGTGGTCTCGGTCGACGCAGAGACCGGCGAGTTCACGGTCGAGAAGGTGGTCATGGTGCACGACTGCGGCACGCCAGTGAACCCCAAGCTCATCGAGGGCCAGGTACGGGGCGGGCTCGCCCAGGGCCTCGGTGCCGCGCTCGGCGAGGAACTCCGCTACGACCCCGAGACCGGCCAGCTCGTGAACGGCACCATGATGGACTATTTCGCCCCGTCGGCCTGCGACGTCCCGCCGATAGAGTTGCTGCACACCGCAGTGCCCTCGCCGGTGACTTCGTTCGGTGTCCGGGGCGCCGGGGAGGTCGGTGCCATCCCAGCCGCTGCCGCGGTCGCGAATGCGCTCTGCGACGCGCTTGCTGAATACGGCATTGAGCTGGATCAGCTGCCGTTGACGCCGGAGCTCGTCTGGACGGCGCTGCAGTCGGCGAGCGGCCAGGAACAGCCGGTGCGGGATTGACGAGCGCGCCAGCTTGCGGCGCTGACGTGGCGGGGCAGGAGTGCCGGCGAGCCCTGATCGGGCTGGCTGGCGTGCTGCTGTGGGTCGATGAGCGGGTGCGGCTGCACCGCGGCCAGCCGCTTTGACCGGACTCGGGTGCTCATCGGATGGCGCAAGGAGAACTTCCGGTATTTCCGCCGCGGCATGGCCGCGGGATTGCGTTCCGCCCGGCTGGGTGCCGCCAGCGCCGCGGTGGCGGCGACGGCGGCGGTGATGGCCAGTGCCCACCCGGAGAACAGCAGGACCACGATGACCGCGGCCAGCGCGGGCAGGGCGGCGTAGCGGGCCCGGCCGGCCAGCGTGCGTGCCGCGGAGACGGTGCAGCCGAGATAGACGGCGAGGAACAGCGTGGTGGGCAGCGTGACCAGCTGTGCGGTGGTTACCAGCCGCAGCGAGTAGAGCCCGATGATGAGCAGGCCCGCAGCGGCGATCAGGGCCAGGAAGGGCCGCGCCGGCCGGCGGTGCCGCTGCTGGCCCGGGCGCCGAGTCAGGTCCACGGCCATCGCCGAGGCGCCGGTGAGGTAGGCGTTGGTCGCCCCGAGGGTCAGCACGACCGCCGCCACGGCGGCGGCCGCGCGCCCGGCAGGACCGATGGCGTACCGCAGCAAGTCAGCGAGCGGCACGTCGGTCCCGGCGCCGTGGCCAAGCACGGCGATCGTAGTGACTGCCAGGCCCAGGTACAGCGCCGTGGTGGTGGCGAGGGCGATGGCGATGACGCGTGGCAGCTGCCGGGCGGGGTCGCGCAGCCGGGGGGTCAGCGGGGCGGTCGCCTCCCAGCCGACGAAGGAAAGCATCAAGATCGCGGCAGCGTGGCCGATGGACGCCCAGCCGTGCGGCGCGAACGGGGTCCAGTTGGCGGCGCGGGCCGACGGGGCGGATCCGGCGACGGCGAGGATGATCACGGCGAACAGGAGCGCGACGAACGCCATTTGCACGGCCGTCGTCGCGCGGACCCCGCCCATCGCCAGCCCGAGCACCACGAGCAGCAAGCCAGCCGCTGCGGCGCAGCGCAGCAGGCGGCCGCCGCCGGTCAGGTCGGTGAGGTAGCTGGCGCCTATCAGGCACACGACCGGTGCGCCGCAGATCACCCCGGCGAGGAAGCACCAGCCGGCCGCGGCGCCGGCCCGGGTGCCGAGGCCGGCGGCGGTGTAGGCGATGACCCCGCCCGCTGACGGATGGGCCTTGCCGAGCGCCGCGAAGACGACGGCTAGCAGCGCAGAGACGCCGATCAGCGCAAGCCATGCGAGGGTCGACGCCGGCCCCGCCTGGGCGGCGGCCAGGCCAGGCAGAAGCAGCAGCCCGGGGCCGAGCAGCGCACCGATGTAAAGGGCCGCACCGCGCAGGACGGACAACTTCTGAGGCGAGGAGACAGCTCCCGGATGTGACGAGGACATGCCTCCAGCCTGGCCGGAATCGGCCTGCACGCGATGGCAAATATGACGCTGGTGCCGCAGGACTGCGCAATTTCATGCCGGCAAATACGAGCTATGCTGATTTCTGTGCCGCACCACGAAGTGGACAGGCTGGATCGTGCGATCGTCGCTCGCCTGCAGGCCGACGGACGGATCGCCAACGTCGACCTGGCTGACGCCGTCTCGCTTTCCCCGTCGGCGTGCCTGCGCCGGGTGAAGGCACTCCAGGCCAGCGGGATCATCCGCGGCTACCGGGCCGAAGTCGACCGGATCCGCGCCGGGCTCGACCTGACCGTCTTCATCGAGCTGCGCGTCGAGGGGCACTCCAAGGACACCGCAGCACGGATCGAGCAGGCGCTGACCGCTATCCCCGCCATCGTGGCCTGCTACGTCATCTCCGGGTCAGCGGACTTCTTCGTCGAGGCCGCCGTGCCCGATCTCGCCAGCTACGAGCAGCTCCTGCTCGGGCAGGTGCTGACCATCCCCTCGATCGTCAGCGCCCGCAGCACCTTCGCGATCCGCACCATCCTCAGCCGGGGCCCGCTGCCGCTAGACCACTGGCGCTGACCCCGCCGGCCTGACAGCCCCATCCGCCCGGCCGGCCACGGACCAGGCGCTGCCACACTCCCCCGGCCGCGGGATGCTCGCCGGAACTTCCGTTTCAATGAAATATCGTCCGCGCGGCTGCTCATAGAATCGCCACACGTGTCCAGAACGCAGCGCTTGCTCGTGGTCCTTGCACTCAACCTCGCCCTCGTGGCGGGCCTGGCAACGGTGGGCGTGACGGCTCATTCGCTCGGGGTGCTCGCCGAAGGCGGTGACTATCTGCTCGACGCCGCCGGCGTGGGCGTGGCACTGCTCGCGGTCCGCTTGTCACGCCCGGCGGGCCGCGCACGGCCGCACGGCCGGCCGAACGCGTCAAGCATCGCCGCGCTTGTCAACGGCGGATGGTTGCTGGTACTCGAATTGCTCGTCGCCGGCGCGGCGGTCGACCGGCTTATCCACCGCACGCCACGGGTGGACGGCATGCCGGTGCTCGTGGTGAGCGGTATTGCCGCGCTGGTGATGGCGGCCGGCGCTCTAGTCCTGCACGGAGACGAAGGTGACGATGAAGGTGAGATGAAGCAGCGGGACCTATCCGTCGCGGCGGTCCTGCTCGACACCATCGCGGATGCCGCCGCGGCAGCGGGTGTGGCCGCGGCGGGCGGCGTCATCCTGGTAACCGGAGGCTGGTACTGGCTGGATCCTGCGGTGGCATTCGTTATCGCCGTCGTCGTCGCCTATCACGCCTTCGCCCTGATCAGGAAGGTTCTCAGCCGGCTTCGACCAGCACTAGCCGGCAAGACTGACTGATCCGGCACGCATGCGCGAGCGAGTTGCCGGAGCAGCGGCGGCGGCAACCTCGTCGGGTGAGCCGCTCCGGCCGATGGGCGTGACCAGTCCCTCGTCGTGCTCCTGCGGGGTCTGGGATCCGGTGGCTATCCATCCCGGGGCAACCGCGTTGACGGTGATTCCGTGCCCGGCGGCATCGATCGCGACTGCGCGGGTGAGGCCGGCCATGCCTGCTTTGGCACTGGCGTAGGCGACGTCTGCGCGTATCGCCATCACCGGGCCGGTGACGCTGGCGATCATGATGATCCGTCCCCAGCCGCGGCTGGTCATGGCGGGCAGGGCCGCCTTGGTGACCAGGAAGGCGGTGGTCAGGTTGCGGGCCAGCGATGCCTGCCAGGTCGGCAGGCTCATGGAGTCCGCCGTGCCGGACTCGAAGACGGGGCTGGCGGTAGAGATCATGCCAGCGTTGTTGACCACGATGTCCAGCCGCCCCCATTGCCGCAGCGCGGCCGACACAAGCCCGGTCGCGGCGTCCTCATCGGTGAGGTCTCCGGTGACCCCCGCCGCGTCGAAGCCGGCCGTGCGCAGTTCGCTGACCCTGGCCTCGATCCGGGCACTGGTGGCACTGATCATCACGGCAGCACCAAGTTCCGCGAGAAGCCTGGCGGTGGCGAAGCCGATGCCGTCGCTGCTGCCCGCCCCGGTGACCACCGCGACGCGGCCGGACAGGTCGAACGCCGCCGGGATAGGCATTCCCCGATCTTAATGGCACCCTGAATCCCGGATCCCCGCGGCCCGCGGGGTGGCAGAGCAGTAGCCGGCCGGAGCGCTGTCCGGGCAGCAAGATAGCCTTCGGGCCCATGACGGAGCGCCTTGACCCCCTGGCGAGCAGGCCGCCTGCCTTCGAGATGGAGGCGGCCAGGCACATCCTTCTGCACAGCTTCGGCCTGGAAGCGTCCCTTGCTCGCCTGGCGGGCGAACGGGACCAGAACTTCCGGGTGGACGCGACGGGCGGGCGGCGCCTCCTGTTCAAGATCTCTAATCCGGCGGATGCCCGGCACGTCGTGGAAATGCAGACCGCTGCTCTTCGGCACATCGAGCGGGTGGATCCGAGCCTGCCGGTGATGCGTGCCCTGCCGAGCACGGCGGGGGAATTCTGGGTCGAGATTCCGGGGCCGGACGGGCGGACTTACCCGGTGCGGCTTTTCACGTTCCTGCCCGGGCGGGTGACGGAGGCAACGGCGCTCACCATCCCGGCGATCTGGTCCTTCGGGCAGATCACGGCGCGTCTGGGACGCGCGCTGCGGGGGTTCTTCCACCCTGCGGCCGACTACGAGATCCTGTGGGACGTCACGCACGCGCTCAAGCTCCGCCCGCTGCTCACCCATCTGTCCGACGCCGCGCGCAAGGCTCAGGTGAAACGGGTTCTGGACCGGTTCGAGGACCGCGTCGCCCCCGTGTTGCCCGGACTGCGCGCCCAGGTGATCCACGCCGACATGAGCCTGGACAACGTGCTGTTCGACGATGACCTTCGGGTCAGCGGGATCGTGGACTTCGGGGACATGACCCATGCACCGCTGGTCTGCGATCTCGCTGTCGCCATCGCGGATGTGCTGCACGGCCGCGGCGACGCCATCGAGGCGGCCGAGGCGATGATCGGCGGCTATGTCTCGGTCACGCCGCTAGAGGACGAGGAGGCCGCTGTCCTCGCCGATCTGGTGGCGGCCAGGCTTGCCACCGAGGTTACGGTCATCGCCTGGCGGCGTGGGCTCTACCCGGACAACGCCGCGTACAGCGCGAGCGGCGCGCCTGCGGCCCGTGCCTTCCTAGACAGCATCGAGGCCATGGGGACAGACACCGTCACGCGGCGTTTCCGCGAAGCCTGCCGGGGGCTTCCCTACCGCCCGTCCGCGACCCTCGGCCTGCTAGAGCGCCGGCGGCGGGCGCTGCCCCGGTCGCCATTGTTCTACTCCCGCCCGGTGCACCTGGTCCGCGGCGAGGGTGTCTGGCTGTTCGA
>WNGL01001350.1_pt1 | contig 29954 bp, 28 predicted proteins | sample 5400591 | NCBI WGS metagenome assembly WNGL01 (sample SAMN13153377, study PRJNA577476) | soil metagenome | isolation source: 80 cm soil or saprolite under Garry oak tree replicate 1 | place: USA:California | collected 2016-06-15 | reverse complement strand
TCGATCGCGTTCCTGCCCCGGTCGAGCGTGAGGCCGAGGAACCGAGCGCCGGCGATCCGCGCCGCCACCCCGCCCACGTTGGCGCCGACCCGCGCATAGCGGGCGGCGCGGGCGGAAAAGCGGTTCTGCTCGCGGTCAGTCATCGACCCACCCGCGACGACTTTGGCCAATTGTCGCGAATCCAGCGCGCGAGACTGTCCTCGCTGACCTCACCGGCGGCAAGCGACATCATGATGGCGGTGGCGGGAGCCTGATCGGGCGAAAATTGCACGCCGTTCTTTCTTAAGAACGTGACCATCGTCATGAACGCGATCCGCTTGTTGCCATCGACGAATGCGTGATTCTTTGCGAGGCCAAACGCACAGGCGGCAGCGAGTTCGGCCAACCCCGCCTGCTCATAGTGCCATTTGTTGGCGGGCCGTTCGAGTACTGAGCGCAGCAAACCGTCCTCGCGCAAGCCCGGCGCTCCGCCGAATCGACGTAGCTGACGGCTGTGGATGGCAATCACCTGATCGTAGGACACCCACGCCGGCGCTTTGGCCTCGGTCATTTTGTATTTCGCTCATTTTGCGAGCGCAGCGAGCGTATCCCGGTATTCGTCCATGATCTCGTCGGCGATCTCGATCGTCTTCTCGAAATCGGGATCATAGGGCAGCACCTGAAAACCGCCGCCCGCCAGTTCGGTAATGTGCAACTGTTGGCCCCGCTTGAGGTCGAGGCGCTGCATGAGTTCCCGGGGCAGAATGAAGCCATCGGAATTGCCGATTTTTCTGATTTCGATTTTCATCGCGACGGTGCCTGTGCGTGGGCCCATTGGGTGTAATACACATGTATAACATAAAAGGCAGGAGGTTCAACAATTGTTTTACAGCTCTGCGCCGGGGGCGCTAGTACCCACTTTTCTTCGTAGGTGAGTCATGATTCAAGATCGGGATGATTCCCAAAGCAAGAGAAGTTCGGCTCAAGCCGAAGGTCCGGAAGGTGCTTGAGGCGCGCTGTCGGGCGCCGAGCACGCCGCAACGTGACGTGAAGCGGGCGCGAATAGTGTTGCTGGCGGCTGCGGGCCGCAGCACGCGTTCGATCGCCGAGGAAGTGGGTGTTCAGCCGCGCATCGTCAGCAACTGGCGGCGGCGCTTTGCCGAGCAGGGGCTTGATGGGCTGAAGGACCATCCCCGAGCCGGCAAGAAGCCGATCTACGGCAAGGCAACGGACAAGCGCATCCTGGCGCTTCTGGAGAAGCCGCCACCTCAGGGTTATGCCCGGTGGACGGGTCCGCTGCTGGCCAAGGCGCTGGGCGACGTGGACGTTCAGTATGTCTGGCGCTTCCTGCGCGAGCACAATATCGACCTTTCTGCCCGCAAATCCTGGTGCGAGAGCAACGACCCCGAGTTCGCGGCGAAAGCCGCCGATGTGGTCGGCCTCTATGTCGATCCGCCCGCCAAGGCGATTGTTCTCTGTGTCGACGAAAAGCCTTCGATCCAGGCCTTGGAGCGGGCGCAAGGCTACTTGAAGCTGCCGAACGGACGTGCCTTAACCGGCCAGAGCCACGACTACAAGCGGCACGGCACCACGACCCTGTTCGCCGCGCTCGAAGTCGCCACTGGAAGAATCATCGCGGCACATTCCAAGCGGCGCCGCCGTGTCGAGTTCCTCGGCTTTATGAACAGCGTTGTTGCCGCCTTCCCGGATCGCGGGCTTCACGTCATCCTCGACAATCTCAACACCCATAAGAAGAACGAGCGCTGGCTCAAGAAACACCCCAATGTCCATTTCCATTTCACCCCTACCCGATCGTCGTGGCTCAATCAGGTCGAAACATGGTTTTCGATCCTGCAGGGCCAATCGCTGAACGGCGCTTCCTTCACCGCCGTCGAGCAATTGCAGGAGCACATCGATGCTTTCATCGCATCATACAACGAGACCGCGGAGCCATTCGCCTGGACCAAGAAAAAGGTCTACCAGCGGCGGTTCAAAAACCGCCGTATCACCCAACTTTGATTCCGGGTACTAGCTCAGCCAACCCTGTCCAGCCCCTCCAGCTCCGCGATCATCCCCTCGATCACGCCCAAGCCTCCCTGCCAGAAGGCGGGGTCGTGGGCGTCGAGACCGAAGGGAGCGAGCAGCTCGGAGTGGTGTTTGGTGCCGCCGGCCGCGAGCATCTCGAGGTAGCGCTCCGCAAAGCCCGCGGCGGCACGCTGGTAGACTGCGTAGAGCGAGTTCACCAGGCAGTCGCCGAAGGCATAGGCATAGACGTAGAACGGTGAATGCACGAAGTGGGGGATGTAGCACCAGAAGGTCTCATAGCCTGGCCGCAGATCGATCGCAGGGCCGAGGCTCTCGTGCTGCACCTCGAGCCAGATCGCGTCGAGGCGGTCGGCGGTGAGCTCGCCATTGCGCCGCTCGGTGTGGACCCGGCGCTCGAAAGTGTAGAAGGCGATCTGGCGCACCACCGTATTGATCATGTCCTCGACCTTGGCGGCGAGCATGGCCTTGCGCTGCTTCTTATCGGCAGTATTGGCGAGGATCTTTCTGAATGTGAGCATCTCGCCGAAGACGCTCGCGGTCTCGGCCAGGGTGAGCGGCGTCGGCGCCATCAGCGGTCCCTTCGGCGCTGCCAGCACTTGGTGCACGCCGTGGCCGAGCTCGTGCGCGAGCGTCATCACGTCGCGCGGCTTGCCCTGGTAATTGAGCAGCACATAGGGATGCACCGAGGGCACGGTCGGGTGAGCGAAGGCGCCCGGCGCCTTGCCCGGCCGCACCGGAGCGTCGATCCAGTTGTACTTGAAGAATTTCTCCGCGATCGCCGCCATCTCGGGCGAGAACGCACCATAGGCGGTGAGCACGGTTGTCTGCGCCTCGTTCCAGCCGATGGTGCGGGTCGGGACCTCGGGCAGCGGCGCGTTGCGGTCCCAATGCGCGAGCCGCTTCTTGCCGAACCACTTCGCCTTGAGCGCATAGTAGCGGTGCGAGAGCCGCGGATAGGCCGCGCGCACCGCCTCGACCAGCGCCTCGACGACTTCGCGCTCGACCCGGTTGCCGAGATGGCGCGAGTCGGCGACATCGGCGAAGCCGCGCCAGCGGTCGGAAATCTCCTTGTCCTTGGCGAGCGTATTGGTGACGAGGGCGAACAGCCGGACATTGGCCTTGAATGTCTTGGCGAGCGCGTTCGCCGCTGCTTTGCGCGCCGCCGCGCTCGGGTCCTGGAGCAGAGTGAGCGTTGGCTCGATCGCGAGCGTCTCGGTCCCGACCTTGAAGCGTAGACCGGCAATGGTCTCGTCGAACAGCCGGTTCCACGCCGAATAGGCGGTGACCGATTTCTCGTGAAACAATTGCTCGATGCGGTCCTCGAGCTGGTAGGGCTTGTCCTTGCGGATGTCTTCGAGCCAAGGCCGATAGTGGCCGAGGGCGGGATCGGCCATCGCGGCTTCGAGCTTCCCGTCATCGATCCGGTTGAGCTCGAGCACGAAGAACAGGAGATGCGTCGAGGCGGCGGTGATGCGCTCCTGCACGTCACCGTAGAATTTTGCCCGCGCCGGGTCGATCGTGTTGCCGGCGTGGATCAAGCCGGCATAGGAGATGAGCCGCCCCAGAAGGTCGTCGAGCTGCTCGTAGCGCTTCACCGCCTCGGCAAGGGCCGGACTGGCGTCGGGACCCTCCGCGAGGGCGGCGAGCTTGCCCTTGTAGTCCTCCTCGAAGGCCATGCTGTAGGCGTCGGCGCGGTCGAGGTCGCGCTTGACCGCGGGGTCGTCGATCCCGGCATACAGGTCGGCGAGATTCCATTCCGGCAATGCACCGAGCCGGGGCCTGGAGGGAGATTTGGCGGCTTTGTTTGCGGCGGCGCGTTTTGCTTGTGCAGGCATGCATCCATCTCTCGACGGGCCACAGGCCCGCATGTCGTTGCTACCAGTATGTCGAAGCTAAGGCCGGGCGACGATGACGGCTGTCAACATATCGCGCGTGGCGAAGGCGGGATCAATTCATATTGCCGCAGGCCGCGGCCGACCGATATTTCCGGATGGTGCGTCCTGATCAGACCGGGATCAGGCAGGGAACGGTCTGCCGGCTGTAGGCGTGTTCCCATAGCCGGTTGCCTTCAGGTACTTCTTCTTCCGCGCACTCAGGTCGGCGGGAAGGCCATTCACCGAACCGATAAGATCGGCGATGGCATCAAGCAACGCGGAGCGACAACGTCGCGAGCCGGCAGCAAGGGTCAAGCGTTCGCGAACAACGTCGGACCTCGACAGCTTGCGCTCGCGCGCTTCGGCTTGGATCTCGGCCGCGAGGGCGTCCGGCAGTCGCACGGTCAGTGTCTTCATGTCGGCGGTTGTACGACGTGCCTAAGGGTGCCGCAAGACAGCTCGCGGTTTCGTAGGATGCGTTGAGCGCAGCGAGATCGCGCTCGCGCGAGGTTTAAGACCGCATTAAGCGCGTTGCGCCACAGTGCCCCAATTCGGCACAGCCGCCGTCGAAGGAATCGTCATGGCCGAGCGCATCCTCATCGTCGACGACGACCCGGTCCAGCGCCGCCTCCTGGAAAATATCATCACGCGCGCGGGCTATGAGGCGCTGATCGCGGAGGGCGGCGACGCCGCGGCGGCGCTCCTCACGGGGGCGGAGGGGGCGCGCATCGACGCGGTCGTGCTCGACCTCGTCATGCCCGATCTCGATGGGCTAGGCGTGCTGGCGAAAATGCGCGCGGCCGGGCTTTCGATTCCGGTGATCGTGCAGACCGCGCATGGCGGCATCGACAATGTGGTCTCGGCCATGCGCGCGGGCGCCACCGATTTCGTGGTCAAGCCGGTCGGGGCCGAGCGCCTGCAGGTGAGCTTGCGCAACGCGCTCGCCGCGAGCGCGCTGCAGGGTGAGCTTCTCCGCCTCAAGCGCAGCCGCACCGGCACCCTCACGTTCAAGGACATCATCACCAAGAGCCCGCGCATGCATGCGGTGCTGCGCACCGCGCAGAAGGCCGCGGGCTCGGCGATCCCGGTGCTGATCGAGGGCCAATCGGGCGTCGGCAAGGAGCTGATCGCGCGCGCGATCCACGGTACCGGCGAGCGGCGGACAAAGCCCTTCATCGCGGTCAATTGCGGGGCCATCCCGGACAACCTCGTGGAGTCGATCCTGTTCGGCCACGAGAAGGGCGCCTTCACCGGCGCGACCGAGCGCCATGTCGGAAAATTCGTCGAGGCCACGGGCGGCACGCTGTTTCTCGACGAAGTCGGGGAGCTTCCAGCTGCCGCGCAGGTCAAGCTCCTGCGCGCGATCCAGGAGGGCGAGGTCGAGCCGGTCGGGGCGCGCAAGCCGGTCAGGGTCGACGTGCGGCTGATCTCCGCCACCAACCGCGATCTGATCGCCGACGTGGAGGACGGCCGTTTCCGCGAGGATCTGTTCTACCGTCTGCACGTATTTCCCATCACCGTGCCGACGCTCGCCGAGCGGCCGGAAGACATTCCCGAGCTCGCCCGGCATTTCCTCGCGCGCTTTGCGGCCGAAGAGGGCAAGCGCATCACCCGCCTCGGCGCCGGGGCGCTGGCGCTGCTCACCGGTTATCGCTGGCCGGGCAATGTGCGCCAGCTCGAAAACGCGGTTTTCCGCGCCGTCGTGCTCGCCGAAGGCGACGAGGTAGGAATCGACGAATTCCCCCAGATCGAGGCGCAGATCGCGCGATCTGTGCACCCGATTCCGGAATCTGCGCCGCCCAAGCTCGAAGCGGTCGATGTGGGTTTCGGCGGAGCGCCACCCCTGGTGGACACTGAGGCACCCATGGACGGTAGCACTCCACCTCATCCCGCCCAGTCCAACCCTGATGCGCTGCCGCTCCTCGATGGCGAAGGCGAAATTCGTCCCCTCGACGAGGTCGAAGCCGAGGTCATTCGATTTGCGATCGCCCATTACCGCGGGCAGATGTCGGAAGTGGCGCGGCGGTTGCAGATCGGGCGCTCGACGCTCTACCGCAAGCTGGAGAGTTTGGGGCTCGACGCCGGGGAGCGGGCGGATTCGGAATCGGAACCCGTGGTTGTCCGGTAACAGGGGCGCAAATTCGACGCAAATGCGCGTGAATTTTGCGGCCGCCCTGTTGCCTTGACGCTCGAATTGGCGTCAGGTCGGAACTTCGTGGCGCGGGTGGTTTTGTCATTGGAGCCTCGGCTTAGCTGAGGTTTCCATTAACTATGTGGGAGATAACTGCATGCGCGGCCTTCGTTGCGACCGCCTCCTCCTTGGCACCGCCTTGGCCCTCATTTTGGCGCTGCCGATCAGCGCCTCTGCCGACCCCCAGCAGCCCGCCACCTTCGAAGACGCCGTTCCGATGCCCCCGCCGACGCTGCCGCCACCGACCGCGGCCGACCTGACTGGGGGGCCTGCGCCGGAAACTCCCGCGGTGACCGGCACCGTCGCCACGCCTCCGCCAGCCGAGACAGCGGTCGCCGCCGAGACAGTCGCGCCTGATCCTCTCGCCGCGCTTGATCCGGCCGACCGGCCGATCGCGGAAAAGATGCGGGATCTGCTCGCGGCCAAGGCCGACAAAATCTTCGCCAACAAGAAGGAGCGCGTGGCGGTCGAGGTGTTCTACCAGCGCCGCAACCTCGCGCCCCTGTGGATCGAGAAGGGAGTCGAGGCCGAGCGCGCCAAGTCCGCAGTCGCCCGCCTGAAAGCGGCCGACGCCGACGGCCTCGATCCGCACGACTACAGGATTCCGGATTTGCGCGCAGCGAACCCCGACGCGCTGGCGGAAGCGGAGCTCAAGCTTACCGCGACCGTGCTCACCTATGCCCGCCATGTCCAGGCCGGACGTTTCAGCTATGCGGCGATCAGCAAGAACATCGAGATGCCGCAAGAGCCGCCCGAGACCGCGGCGGTGCTTGCCAAGATCGCTGACGCCACCGATGTCGCCAAGGCGCTCGACGGGTTCAGTCCGCCGCACGACGGCTACAAGAAGCTCAAGGCGATGCTTGCCAACATGCGCTCGAAGGCCGGCGGCAACGGCAACCAGATCGCCGACGGCGAGCCGCTCAAGCTCAATCCCAAAAAGCCGATGGAGGACCCGCGCGTCCCGCAATTGCGCGAGCGGCTCGGTGTCGCCGGCGAGCCCTCCGACCTGCGCTATGACGCCAAGCTCTCGGAGGCGGTGAAGAAGTTCCAGCGCGCCAATGATCTCAATCCTTCCGGGACGCTCGATACCAAGACGGTCAAGGAACTCAACGGGCCGCCGCGCGACAGGCAGATCGACGTCATCCTCGTCAATATGGAGCGCTGGCGCTGGCTGCCGCGCGACCTCGGCCATGTCCACGTGATGGTCAACATCCCGGACTATACGCTGCGGGTCATGAAGGACGGCCACCTGCACTGGAGCACGCGCATCGTGGTCGGCAAGCCGACGCTGCAGACGCCGCTACTCACCGCGGCGATGAAATACATCACCGTCAACCCGACCTGGAACGTGCCGCCGTCGATCGTGCAGAACGAGTATCTGCCGGCGCTGCAGCAGGACCCGACGGTGCTGTCGCGGATGGGCCTCCACGTGGTCAACAACAGCGACGGCAGCATCCACATCTTCCAGCCGCCTGGCGACGGCAACGCGCTGGGGCGGCTGCGCTTCAACTTCCCCAACCGGTTCCTGGTCTATCAGCACGACACGCCGGACAAGGGACTGTTCGCGCACGATGCGCGCGCCTACAGCCACGGCTGCATGCGCGTTCAGGACCCGCCCAAATACGCGGAAATCCTGCTCAACATTACCCGACCGACCGAAGGCTGGACGGCGGACCGGGTGCGGCGGATGTATGGGAGCGCAGAGCAGGATATCCAGTTCCCGACTCCGATCCCGGTCTATCTCACTTATCAGACCGCCTCGGTGGAGGACGGCAGGCTCGAACTGCGCAAGGACATCTACGGCATCGACAGCAGGATGATGGCCGCGATCAGGACCGAGCGCGGCGTGGTCGAAATCGCCCAGGAGCGGCCGAAGGAGCCCTCAAGCGGCGGTGGCGCGTCGGTGAAACGCGCGCGGCTCCAGCCGCAGCCGCAGCCCGCGAGCTTCTTCGACGCCCTGTTCGGGGGCAACCGGGCAGCGAACAACTACAGCCCGCAACGCCGGTTCCGCGAGTTCCGATAACTGCCAACTTCGCCGTGCAAACGGGCGGCCCTCCCCGAGGGCCGTGCCCGTTAACCATGTCTGCGCGCATTCGCATGAGCGCGGCCATTTTTCGCCACAGTCCGTCTCTAGCCTTCCCGTCATCGGGGGGACGGGGCACGCGCTAACAGCGCATTAACCCTTCCCTATTAAGACAGCGTTCACCTTGTTCGCCGCGGCGGGGAGCCGTTGCGAGCGTGTTGAACACAATTATAACGCGAGATCGCTCGTGTCGATCAGTGTCGCGCGCATGATTCGTGTGTCCTCGACTCCCGTGCGTGCCGGGTATTGCAGCGCTCTTGCTGCTCTCCTTGTCCTGATCGGCTGCGAAACCCTCCAGAACGCCACCGCCGAGGGCGATACCCGCACGATCTCCTTCCATCACATCCATACCAACGAAGACCTCACCATCACCTACAAGGTCAACGGGCGCTACGACGAGGAAGCGCTGCAGAAGATCAACCACGAGCTGCGCGACTGGCGGCTCGAGCAGACGATCAAGATGGATCCCCATCTCATCGACCTCCTCTGGGAGGTCCATCGCGAGCTGGGTGCCACTGAGCCGATCTGGGTGGTCTGCGGATACCGCGCGCCTGCGACCAATGCCATGCTGCGCCGGCGATCCAGCGGGGTCGCGAGGTTCAGCCAGCACATGCTGGGCAAGGCGGTCGACTTCTACATCCCAGGCGTCCCGCTTGATCAGCTGCGCGAAGCGGGGCTGCGGGCGCAGCGTGGTGGCGTCGGCTACTACCCCACATCAGGCGCACCCTTCGTCCATCTCGACACTGGCAACGTCCGCCACTGGCCGGCGATACCGGAAGCCCAGCTTGCCCGCGTGCTGGCCAAAGGCCCCCTGACGAGCGTCGCAGCCAATGATCGGGGGACCAAGGTGGCCGCCAGGATCCCCAATCCGTTCGCCAAGCTGTTCGGTGGCATGGATGAGCACGAGGACATCGACAGCGCGGCTGCAACGAATTCCAGCCGCAGCGCCGCGACTCAATCGCGCCCTGAGACTCCGCGCCCGGCGTCGGTCGCTGCGGTCGAGTCCAAGTCCGAGAAGCCGGTCATGGCTGCCGCGGTGCCGGTGCCGCCGTCAAGGCCTGCGGCCAAGCCCGCGAGTAAACCTGCAACCTTCGAAGTGGCTTCGGCCAGCACCAAGCCGGTGCCGATGCGCCCGGCCCAGGCTTCGAGCCTGGTCGCCCAGGCATCGATGTCGGTGAGCGACATCATCAACGAGCGCGGCTTTTGGCAGGGGATCCCAGAGCCGATCGATGCGGCGAAGACAACCGCGGCGGCCCGCAGCGGCACGCCCGCGCGGCGTCCTTCCGGCACGGCCGTCGCGGCCGCCGATCCGGCAACGACTGGGACCGTCGTCGCGCCCTGGCCGATCTCCGAGCGCAACGAACAGGCCGCTGCGGCCGCTGGCGCGCTCGCCTATGCGCCCGTGACGACGCCCGCCATCCCCCAGCGGCCAGTGCCGATGGGCACCGCCGCGGCGCGCACCGCGCCGCCGCTGGCCGCGGCCCAGCCCGACACCACGGTTGCGGTCAAGCGCAGCGGCGATCGGCCTTCAGTGGTGTCGCAGCTTGGCGCCGCCGCAGCCAGCGCCAGTGGCGCGAAGCCCGGCGAACGGTTCAACGATCCGTGGATGCGCGCCATGATCCTGAGCCCGAGCGCGCAGGGCTTCATGAGCACGTCCCTGCTCGGCGCGCCAGACTACCGCAGTTTCGCCCCCTATCTGCAGAAGCCGCCGGCTTCGGTGATGATGACCTTCTCGGACGATCCGTATCTCGGCATGGGCACCGAGAAGTTCGCGGGCACAGCCGTCGTCTTCGTGTCGACCGTGACCTTCAACCAGCGCACCGCTTCGCTGCGGTAGCGGGGCAAATCCCAGCGCAGGCGATCTCGGAGCGAGACTTGCCATGGCAAGCTCGGTTCATCCCGGCTTGCCGCGCTCATGATGACGCCGAGAGCGCAGCTATGGGTTGATCACCTGTCGCGCGCGCTCCACGATGTCCTTCGGGGTCGCATAGAGCTTTTGCACCAGCTCCTGCACCTTCGCTCCCGGCAGCGGAGAGATGTCGATGCGCAGCCTGTCGGCGTCCGCCAGAAACGCTCGGTCGCCCATCGTTTCGTCGAATGCGGCGCGCAGCGTGGCAAGCGGCTCGGGCGGGGTGCCGGGGGGCACGATATAGGAGCGCTGGAACACTTGTTGGCTGATCAGCAGCTCGACGACTTTGCGCTGCTCCTCTGCATTGACATATTTGAACACCGAGGGAACACCCATGCGGGTGAGTTCCTCATTCGGCTCGAGGCCGACCTGCAGCAGCACGTTGACCTTGTTGTCGCGCAACCAATCGGGCCGTTGCGACTTGAAACTCGCCCAATCCCAGCCGCAGGCGCCATCGATCTCGCCGCGCTCCATCGCGAGCCCGATGTCGTTCGTCCCGCTGTAACCGGTGACGACGTCGTATTGCGCGCCGGCTGTGTGCTTGAGCATGAAGGCGTAGTCGCGGGTGGAATCGTTCGACGAGACGCTGCCGAAGGCGGCCTTCTGGGTGAGCACATGGTCGAAGAGCTTGATCTTCGACTCCTTGTGCGACACGCAGACGCGCGTGCCGCTGTTGGCAGTGCCGAGATAGACGACCTTGGTCGGATCGAACAGCACCTCGGCCTTGGGGTCGAGCAGGGGATTCATGATGGCGCCCGGCATGATGGCGCCGACCACGGAGCCGTCCTTGGCCGCGATCGTACTGATGAAGCCTGCTGCCCGCGCGCTGCCCGCGCCCGGCATGTTCTTCGCCACGATCGCGGGCTGGCCGGGGATGTGGCGGCCCCAGTGCCGGCCGAGCGCGCGCGCGTAGATGTCGTAGCCGCCCGCGGGCGGCGCCCCGATCAGGAGATCGATCGACTTGCCGGCGAAGTAGTCGGCGGCGCGGGCGGACGGCGCCGCGAACGCCGCAGCCAGGGTCGCGGCAAGCGCGATCAGACCGGCGAGGAGTTTCGTAGGCCTGGGCGACATCGATCCCTCCGCTGAATGCAGTCGAGCACGGGAAAGGCTAGGTCATCCGCGCACAAACGACAATCGGCGCTGCGGCCATGCGTCGCCGAGACGCGGCGCCACCTCTGCAGGAGAATTCACAATCTTGCTGCGGCGAGACGCGGATCGAAACGAAAGCGCTCAGTCGCAATGATCCTCACGCGATTCATCAATGGATGAGCCGGGTTGATCATAACGTTGCGCTCCTGCGGGATAATGATCGACGGCATCGTGCAAACAAGATGCTTTTGCACCGTCAGCCATCCATCGCCGAGTTGTCGGCACCGCTCTTCCGTTTCCTCCCCGGCAAGGTCGGAGGGCAATTCCATAAGGTCGATGTCGAGCCGGGATGCTTCGTCAGGGATTTCGATCCTCACTGCCGCCATGTCAGGAAGGTTGATCCGCAGGAAGGGAGGCAGGTGAGCGAATGACTCGAGCACGCACAGGGACAAATTGAGCGAAGCATACACAACACCCCGTCCTGGCGAATTCCAGCGTGCACCGGTTATGGTGTTGCCCTCGCCATTGAGATCGGCCGCAAATTCGGGTTGCGCCAACCGCCAGACCAGAGTCATCGACGGTCTTCAGATATAGTCACCATGCGCAAAGCGAGAGAGGGCAGCTTCGACTTCCCGCGCTCCTGCATCGGTTTCGGCCATCTCAATCGGAATTCGACCCTTCAATGCAGGATTTGGAAGATTCAGATACTTGCGAGCGAATTCGGCATCGCCAAATGCCTTCTCTGCCGTTTCGGTGACGCGGAGCAGCCGTCCGATGGCATCGGCTTCGGAGGTCTTGAGCGCCTCTCCTTTCGCCAGACGGCGGTTGAAGGTGCGGGCCGGGATCACGCGAAAGACCTGCTTCGCCCCGAGCACGCCGCGATCGATGAGGTCCCTCACTTTCTTTGCTTCGATGCCGCGAACGATCTCATCATGGACAAACGGGCGCTCGTCCTCCGCAAATCCGGAGGGCGGCGTTCGCTGGCCTCTTCGATTTGAAACCTTGCGCACCATTGGGGTCGAGTCCCGATCTTACGACTCCAATGTAGCGGGGGCCGGCCAAATGCCGCAAGGGCTTCGGCAAATGGCCACAGGCGTGCCGCTCACACCTCCTTCGCCATCTCACGCAGCTTGAATTTCAGGATCTTGCCGGTCGAGGTTTTGGGCAGCTCGGTGAAGACCACGTAGCGCGGGCATTTGTAGGAGGCGAGGTTCTTCCGGCACCAGGCGATGAGATCGTCGGCCGTCGCCGAAAGGCCCGGCTTGAGCTCGACGAAGGCGCAGGGGGTCTCACCCCATTTCTCGTCAGGCTTCGCCACCACGGCGGCGGCCGCCACCGCGGGATGCCTGTAGAGCGCGTCCTCGACCTCGATCGAGGAGATGTTCTCGCCGCCGGAGATGATGATGTCCTTGGAGCGGTCCCTGATCTGGATGTAGCCGTCGGGGTGCATCACGCCGAGATCGCCGGAATGGAACCAGCCGCCGGCGAATGCCTTCTCGGTCGCGGCCTTGTTCCGGAGGTAGCCCTTCATCACCACGTTGCCTCGGAACATCACCTCGCCGATGGTCGCGCCGTCGCGCGGCACGGGCGCCATGGTGTCGGGGTCGATGACGTCGAGCGCCTCGAGCTGCGGGTAGCGCACGCCCTGGCGCGCCTTCTTCGCCGCCTGCTCGGCCAGCGAGAGCGCATCCCAGTCGCGATGCCAGTCGTTCACCACGGCCGGGCCGTAGGTCTCGGTCAGCCCGTAGAGATGCGTCACGTTGAAGCCCGCGGCCTTCATCGCCGCGAGCACGGCCTCGGGCGGCGGCGCAGCGGCGGTGAAGAACTCGACCACGTGCGGCAGCGGCTTCTTCTCGCCCGCCGGCGCGTTGAGCAGCGTCGACATGACGATCGGCGCGCCGCAGAGATGGGTCACCTTGTGGGTCGCGATCGCGTCATACATCGCTCCGGCGCGCACCTGCCGCAGGCACACATGGGTGCCCGCCAGCACCGAAATCGACCAGGTGAAGCACCAGCCGTTGCAATGGAACATCGGCAAGGTCCAGAGATAGACCGGATGCTTGCCCATGCCGCAGGTGACGACATTGCCGACCGCAAGGAGATAAGCGCCGCGGTGGTGATAGACCACACCCTTGGGATCGCCGGTGGTGCCCGACGTGTAGTTGAGCGAGATCGCATCCCACTCGTCGTCCGGCATTTTCCAGGCGAAATCGGGATCCCCCTCAGCTAGGAATTCCTCGTAGTCGATCGCGCCGAGCTTTTCGCCGGTCTGGGGAAATTCAAGATCGTCATAGTCGATGACGAGCGGCTTCGCCTTGGCGATCGTCAGCGCTTCCTTCACCACTCTGGAGAACTCGCGGTCGGTGATCAGCACCTTGGCGTCGGCGTGGTCGAGGGCGAAGCCGACGATCGCAGCGTCGAGCCGGGTGTTGATGGTGTTGAGGATGGCACCCGCCATCGGCACGCCGTAGTGCGCCTCCAGCATGGCGGGCGAATTCGCCAGCATCACCGACACGGTGTCTCCGCGTCCGATCCCGCGCTTGGCGAGCGCCGAAGCGAGCCTTCGCGCGCGGGCGTAGAACTCGGCGTAGGTGAAGCGCTGCCGCCCGTGGATGACCGCCGTTTGATCGGGATAGACCGCAGCCGCGCGTTCGATGAGCGTGAGGGGCGTCAGCGACTGGAAATTCGCCGGATTGCGGTCGAGATCTATGTCGTAGGGGGATTTCGCCATGGCCTGAACCCCTGCGGTCTTCGGTTTTGCGCTGCAGCGACCGTAGCGGCGGCCCGTGACCCAGGCAAATGGTTTGCTCGCGCAAAAGAAGATGGTCTTGCATATTTCTATCAATGAGGGAAAACTGGGATGATCGGCAAATCGCCAATCGCGGCCGCACGGTCGTTGCCCGAGGGCCGCGCTGCAGTGGAGGGATGTCATGAGCGTCGATTACATGCGACGGGAATCCAAGGACGGTTTGACGCTGGTGTGTTACCGCGGCGAGGACATGGTCCTCCTCGCCTTCGACATCGAAAAGCAGTTGCGTACACCCGATTTCGTGGGGTTTGGGATTCAGTACCGCATCGGGGACGATCCGAAACTCCACGACGTCTACAATTTCCTCACTTTCAGGAAACTGCGCGAGCAAGCCGAGGCAGCGAACCCTGCCCTTGACACAGGAAAAAAGGCGGGCAAGAAAACAAAGAAGGCCACGCCCGCCAAGTCGAAGAAGGCGGCGAAGGCGAGCGAGGCCGCAATGCCTGCGGCCGCGGCGCCCAAGCCGGCGGACTTTTCCTACAAGGCTTCGATGCGGTCGCCGCTCCAGCTGTTTCGCTGGGCGCACGTGCCGAGTCGCCCGATCGATGGCAAAGTCACCTATGTCGTGTCCACCTTGTTCTGGAACGGCGACCAGCCGCCGGTCGCGAAGGCCACGGTCGAGGCAACGATTGACGTCGGGTCTGCGACCCGAGGAAAATTCCTGAATGTCGGCTTCACGCGCGGCTTCGCGAGTTCGCAAGCCTACGCCCGCACCTTCCAGAACAATCCGCAGATCCTGCCGGACAAGAAGCATCACGAGATCGACTTCGACACCACGCCATTCGAGGCCGACGGACAGCCCTTTGCCTGGCTCGGCTTCGAAGCGCGGCGGATCATGCTGGGCTTCCTCGACGAGGTGCTGCCCGACAAGACTGTTTCGATCGATGTCTTCGCTTATGACCTGTCGAATCCGGAAGTCATTCGCCGATTGGAATCGTTCGGTGATCGGCTTCGGATCATCATTGACAACTCGGGGACCCACGGCAGGAAGGACAGCGAGGAAACACTCGCGGAAAAGCGGCTGCAGAAGACCGCGGGCAAAGCCAATGTCAAACGCCACAAGTTCTCGGGGTTGCAGCACAACAAGGTCTTCATCGCCAAACGCGGCGGCAAGGCCTTCGCGGTGCTGACCGGCTCGACCAATTTCGCGTTGCGCGGACTCTATATCCAGAACAACAACGCGCTCCTATTTCGAGACGAAGAGATCGCGGGCTATTATGCCGATGCGTTCCAGGCCGCATTTCCCGCGCCGGGCGGTTACAAGAAAAACAAGGTTGCGACCCAGTGGTTTGAGAAGAAGATCGACACCGGCACCTACCGCTTCTGCTTCTCGCCCCATGCCAAGGCGGAACTCTCGATGGGACCGCTGGCAAAGGCGGTCGAAGATGCGGAGAGCTCCGTGCTTTACGCGATCGCCTTCCGCGGCGCCCAGACCGGACCAGCGGCCGCCGCGATCGATGCGATCGACACGGACAAGATCCATGTCATGGGCGTTGCAGACAAGCCGGGGAAGGCCAAGAAGGCGAAAAAGGGCGCGCGCGCCAAGAAAGGCAAAGGCAAGACAACGCCGTCGGAATCGACAACCACTATGGTGCAATTGCCGGGGCGAGGCGCGGTGCCTCTCAGTCCGGCCGCGCTCAAGGAAAAACTGCCGCCACCCTTCCACGCGGAATGGCCGGGCGGATCGGGCGTGCGCATGCACCACAAGTTCGTCATCTGCGATTTCAATGGAAGAAATCCGGTCGTCTACACCGGCTCGTCCAACCTCGCGAGCGGGGGCGAGCAGGGCAATGGGGACAATCTCATCGAAATTCGCGATCCGAAGGTGGTGGTCGCCTATGCGGTGCAGGCCGTGAGCATCTTCGATCACTACGCCTTCCGCGTGCGCATGAAGGACGCCAAGAAGAAGCCGGAGGCCATCGACCTGGCCGAGCCGCCGTCCGACGGGGAGGCGCCATGGTGGCAGAACAGTTTCGAGCCCGGCCACGAGAAGGAGCGAGACCGCGAGCTGTTCTCCGCCGCTCCGTTCGAACGCTAGCGATGGTCCCTCCGTCAGCGAATGACGGTGGCGGTCATTCCGCTGCGAATGAGAACGCATTGGCTCTGCAGCTTGCAAAAGCGGCGCGGGGGCGCACAATTCGCCGCCAAGCGGGAACGCGGGGAGGAACGCCATGGAGGCTCGCACGAGCCGCTACCACGAAGTCTATGCCCGTTGGCAGCGCGACCCCGAAGGCTTCTGGGCGGAAGCTGCGCGGGAGATCGACTGGATCGAGCCGCCGAAGCGGGTGTTCGATCCGTCGGCCGGGGTCTATGGCCGCTGGTTCGTCGGCGCCGTGTGCAATACCTGCTGGAATGCGATCGACCGCCACGTGATGAGCGGCCGCGGCGCGCAGCCCGCGATCATCTACGATTCTCCACTCGCCGGCGAAAAGCGGGTCATCGCCTATGACCGGCTGTGGACCGAGGTGCAGGTCCTCGCCGGCATCCTGCGCGAATTCGGCGTCGGCAAGGGCGACCGCGTCATCCTTTACATGCCGATGGTGCCGGAGGCGGTGATCGCCATGCTCGCCTGCGCGCGCATCGGTGCCGTGCATTCGGTGGTGTTCGGCGGATTCGCCGCACGGGAGCTGGCCACGCGAATCGATGATGCGAAGCCGAAGCTCCTGCTCTCCGCGAGCTGCGGCCTCGAGCCGGGGCGCATCGTGCGCTACCACCCGCTGCTGGACGAGGCGATCGCGCTCGCCGCCCACAAGCCCGCCGCCTGCATCATCCTGCAGCGTCCGCAGGCCGAGGCTGCCCTGGTTGCCGGCCGCGACCACGACTGGAAGGCATTGCGCGACGACGCGCTCAACTACGCCAGGGGCGCCGATTGCGTGCCCCTCGCCGCAACCGATCCGCTCTACATCCTCTACACTTCGGGCACGACCGGCCGCCCCAAGGGCGTCGTGCGCGACAACGGCGGCCATCTGGTCGCGCTCGAATGGTCGATGACGAATCTCTACGGCGTCAAGCCTGGCGAGGTTTTTTGGGCCGCCTCCGACGTCGGCTGGGTGGTCGGCCACAGCTACATCGTCTATGCGCCGCTCATCCACGGCTGCACCACCATCCTCTACGAAGGCAAGCCGGTCGGGACGCCCGATGCCGGCGCCTTCTGGCGCGTCATCAGCGAGAACAATTGCTGCACGATGTTCACCGCGCCAACGGCCTTCCGCGCGATCAAGAAGGAGGATCCCCAGGGCAAGCTCATCGCCCAATATGACCTCTCGCGCTTCCGTGCGCTCTTCCTCGCCGGCGAGCGCGCCGATCCGGACACGGTGATGTGGGCGGAGAAGCTCATCAAGGTGCCGGTGATCGATCATTGGTGGCAGACCGAGACCGGCTGGGCGATTGCGGGCAATCCGCTGGGTTTAGGTCTCCTGCCGGTCAAGCATGGATCGCCGACGGTGGCGATGCCAGGCTACGATGTGCGCGTCGTCGACGAGCGCTGCCGCGAGGTGGCACCCGGAGAAATGGGCTCGATCGTGGTGAAGCTGCCGCTGCCGCCGTCCTGCCTGCCGACGCTGTGGCAGGCGGACGAGCGCTTCTCGGAGAGCTACCTCGCCGAGTTCCCCGGCCACTACAAGACCGCCGACGCCGGCTTCAAGGACGAGGACGGCTACCTCTACGTGATGAGCCGCACCGACGACATCATCAACGTCGCGGGCCACCGGCTCTCGACCGGCGGCATGGAGGAGGTCTTGGCCTCGCACCGCGACGTCGCCGAATGCGCCGTGATCGGCCTCGCCGACGCGCTCAAGGGCGAGGTGCCTTTGGGCTTCATCGTGCTCAAGGCCGGCGTCGACCGCTCGCCTGTCGAGATCGAGGAGGAATGCGTCGCGCTCGTGCGCGAGCGCATCGGCCCGGTCGCCGCCTTCAAGCGCACCGTGACGGTGGGACGCCTCCCCAAGACGCGGTCGGGGAAGATATTGCGGGGAACGATGAAGAAGATCGCCGAGGGGGAGACGTGGCAGATGCCGGCGACGATCGATGATCCTGCGATATTGGAGGAGATCGGCGAGGCGCTCAAAACAAATCGGCCGACATCCGGGAGATGACGATGTCGGCCATGACCCGCCGTTACGGTTTGCTATTCTGCCTTGCGTTGAAGGGAGCTTCCCCATGGGCATGCTTGACGGCAAGGTTGCGATCGTCACCGGCGCCGCGCGCGGGATCGGGCTTGCGATCGCGAAGCGCTACATCGCCGAAGGCGCCCAGGTCGTGATCGCAGACATCGACGCGGAAACGGGGCGCGCCGCCGCCGAGGCGCTCGGCCCGCATTGCCGCTTCGTTGCTGCCGATGTCGCCAAAGCGGGCGATGCGCAAGGACTTGTGACGGAGGCCTGCGCCTTCGGCGGGCTCGATATCCTGGTCAACAACGCAGGCATCATTCACGCCGCCGATTTCCTCGATCTGGCGGAAGCCGACTTCGATCGCGTGCTGCGGGTGAACCTCAAGGGCGCGTTCCTGGTCGGGCAGGCGGCAGCTCGGCAGATGGTCGCGCAGGTGAAGGCGGGCCGGGAGCCCGGCGCAATCATCAACATGAGCTCGATCAATGCGAGCGTCGCCATCCCGAACCAAGTGCCCTACTGCGTGTCGAAGGGCGGCCTCGCCCAGCTCACGAAAGTGATGGCGCTCGCACTTGCGCCCCATGGCATTCGCGTCAACGCCATTGGGCCGGGCTCGATCATGACCGAGATTCTGCAATCGGTCGCCCACGACAAGGAGGCGAAGCGGCGGCTCCTGTCGCGCACGCCGCTCGGGCGCATCGGCGAGCCCGACGAGGTCGCGGCGATCGCCTGTTTCCTCGCCTCGAAGGACGCAAGCTACATCACCGGCGAGACCATTTTTGCCGACGGCGGCCGCCTTGCCCTCAACTACACGGTGGCAGTGAAGGACGAGCAGATGACGGAAAACAGATGACGGAGGACGGAGGACAGAGAGTGAATGCCGGCGACGCGACCCCGCTTGCTGTTCCGTCGTCTGCCGTCTGTCGTCCGTCCTCTGAAACCTACTCGCTCTTCCCGCCGATCTGCTTGAGCTTGGCGAAGACCGCATCCACGTTGAGCTCCTCGCTCGGCTTCTTCTCCTCCGGCTCGGGCTCGCGGCGCTGAGCGGTCGTCTCCGAGGCCGGAAGCAGGGTCGCGCCCTGCTCCATGATGTCGACCGGCTTCTCCTTGGCGGCGCGATGCACTTCGAGGTCGAGATCGATCTGCGAGCAAAGCCCGAGCGTCACCGGATCCATCGGCTGCAGGTTGGGGGCGTTCCAGTGGGTGCGCTCGCGGATCGCCTGGATCGTCGACTTGGTGGTGCCAACGAGCCGCATGATCTGGCTGTCCTTGAGCTCGGGATGGTTGCGAACGAGCCAGAGGATCGCGTTCGGGCGATCCTGGCGGCGGGACACCGGGGTGTAGCGCGGGCCCTTCTTGCGCTTGGCCTCGGGCAGGCGGACTTTCGGGTCCAAGAGCTTGAGCTTGTAGTTCGGGTCGGCCTCCCCCTGCTCGATCTCCTCGCGGGTCAACTGCCCGGTGAGGATCGGGTCGAGGCCCTTGATTCCCTGCGCGGCGTCGCCGTCGGCGATCGCCTTCACTTCGAGCGGGTGGAGCTTGCAGAAGTCCGCCACCTGGTCGAAGGAGAGCGCGGTATTCTCCACCAGCCAGACAGCGGTCGCTTTCGGCATCAGCGGTGCATTGCTCATGGGCAAGGCCTCCTCTGCGCTCCGCCCGCCCCTTAGGCGAAGCCTTTGAGTCATCAACGATGACCGGAAAGTGGCGGGAATATAGGCATTCCACCCCGGCGGGCGCAATGGTCCTTTGGAAGGTGCGGTGGTCTCTCCGCTTGCGGGGAGAAGTGAAATTTCGTGATCGCCCTTGACGAAAGAGGCCGCGCCGCGATAGCCGCGCGCATGGCCCCATGGCGGAGCATTTGATGGCCGTCTATACCGACGTTGCGGCGGAAGACCTCGCTGCCTTTCTCGCCGGCTACGACATCGGCGAACTGCTTGCCTACAAGGGCATCGCGGAGGGGGTGGAGAACTCCAACTTCCTGGTCCATACCGACCGGGGCAATTTCATCCTCACCCTCTATGAGCGACGCGTGGCGGCGCGCGACCTGCCGTTCTTCCTGGCGCTGATGGAGCATCTCGCGAGCCGTGGCATCACCTGCCCGCAGCCGGTCAAGAACAGGGCGGGCCACATGCTGGGCAAGGTCGCCGGCCGGCCGGCGGCCATCATCACCTTTCTCGACGGCATGTGGATCCGGCGGCCCTCCGCCAACCATTGCGCGGCGCTGGGTAGCGCTCTGGCCAAGCTGCATCTCGCCGGTCTCGACTTCGGCCGCACCCGCGCCAACGCGCTCTCGGTCGAGGGCTGGCGGCCGCTCTACGAGAATTGCTGCGAGCGCGCGAACGAGGTGCAGCGGGATCTCAAGCAGTTCCTCGCCGCCGAGCTTGCGCATCTCGAGCGGGCGTGGCCGCGCGACCTGCCGCAGGGCGTGATCCATGCTGACCTCTTTCCCGACAACGTGTTCTTCCTCGGCGACAAGCTCTCGGGCCTGATCGACTTCTACTTTGCCTGCACCGACGCGCTTGCCTATGACGTGGCCATCTGCCTCAACGCCTGGTGCTTCGAGGCGGACCATTCCTACAATGTGACCAAGGGCAAGAGCCTGCTTTCGTCCTATGCCGCCGTACGCCCGCTGTCGGCTGAGGAGCGCCGCGCGCTGGCGCTGCTTGCCCGCGGCGCGGCCTTGCGCTTCCTGCTCACTCGGCTCGTCGATTGGTTCGACGTGCCGCCCGGCGCGCTGGTGAAGCCGAAGGACCCGGTCGAATATTTCCGCAAGCTGCGATTCCACCAGACGGTCGCGAGCGTGCGCGATTACGGGATCGACGGATGAGCGAGCCCCACGTGACCATCCATACCGACGGCGCCTGCTCGGGCAATCCGGGGCCGGGCGGCTGGGGCGCGATCCTCAGCTTCGGCAAGCACCAGAAGGAGCTGATGGGTGGCGAGCCGCACACGACCAACAACCGCATGGAGCTGATGGCGGCGATCGCGGCGCTCGAGGCGCTCAAGCGGCCCTGCCTGGTCGACATCCACACCGACAGCCAATATCTGCGCGACGGCATCATGTCCTGGATCAAGAGATGGAAGCGCAATGGCTGGCGCACTGCCGACAAGAAGCCGGTCAAAAACGTCGATCTTTGGCAGCGACTCGATGCCGCGCTGGCGCGCCACAAGGTTCAGTGGCATTGGGTGCGCGGTCATGCCGGCCACGCCATGAACGAGCGCGCCGATCAGCTCGCGCGCGACGGCATCGCCGCCGTGCGCTCCGGCGCGGTCGGGGCGCTGTCTCCGAAAGAGCCCAAGGCGACGAGACTGTTCACCGAGAAGGATGGCGGTTAACACGCTCGAAGGTGGCGCTGCCTCGCGTCCCGGTCGCGGCGCCGCATCCGGACACGAGGGGAGATCAAGTGGAGATTTGGCGGAGTTTCAGTGGAGATTTGCCGGGGTCGCTATCCCGCGGAGCGCAAGACATCGGTCATGGAATCCGTGGATATCGGGCCGGACGGCAACCGGGTTCCGGGCAAATCCGCGTTGGAGTTTCGGTTCAAAACAGCGTCAGAATGGCTGTCATCAACGATTTTCTTGCCTCGGCTGCTATTTCGTTTCGCCGCGCCCGTGCCATATTATGGGCTGATTGAAGGCTCGCCCGACCCGACCATGGCGCAGGACCTCGACCCGTTCAAGCTTTCGTCGCCCCGGATTTTCCTCGTCCGGATGGTGGTGTTCTTGATCCTGTGCGCGCTGGTCGCGGTTGTGCTCTACAAGCAGATTCTGGTTGCCTTCCTCGCCAACCCGGGACTCAACACACTCATCATCGGCGTTCTCCTCATCGGCATCGCGCTCGCCTTCCGGCAAGTGGTCCGGCTGTTTCCCGAGGTCAATTGGGTAAATAGCTTCCGCCTCGCCGATCCCGGGCTCGCGATCGAGCGCCCGCCAGTGCTGTTGGCGCCGATGGCGTCGATTCTCGGCGACCGCATCGGCCGCATGACGATCTCCTCGCAGACGATGCGCGGCATCCTCGACTCGATCGCAGCCCGGCTCGACGAGGCGCGCGATCTTTCGCGCTATATGACCGGCCTGCTCATCTTCCTCGGCCTCCTTGGAACCTTCTGGGGCCTGATCGAGACCGTTAGCTCGGTCGGCAAGGTGATCGAAGGCCTCAAGGTCGGCGGCGACGCGGCCTCGATCTTCGATTCGCTCAAGGAGGGCCTCGCCGCGCCGCTCGGCGGCATGGGCATTTCCTTCTCCTCCTCGTTGTTCGGTCTGGCGGGCTCGCTGGTGCTGGGCTTCCTCGACCTGCAGACAAGCCAGGCGCAGAACCGCTTCTACACCGATCTCGAAGATTGGCTCTCGACCACCGTGCGCGACCTCGGCACCGCGAGCGAGCCTGGCGTGCCCGGCGGCGCGCCATCGAAGGAACTGCGCACCGCCATCGACCAGTTGAAGGACACGATCATCGACAGCGGGTCGAACCGGGCGGCAACTGCCGCCATGGCCAATCTCGCCGAAGCAATCCAGGGGCTGGTCCACCACATGCGCACCGAGCAGCAGATGATCCGCGACTGGGTCGATTCCCAGGCCGAGCAACATCGCGAGATCCGTCGCCTGCTCGAAATCCTGGTGCGCGAAAACGTCCACAAATAGGTGCATCATGGCCATCGCCCGCGCCCGCCGCGACAGCGGCATGAACTACTGGCCCGGCTTCGTCGACGCGCTGTCGACGCTGGTCCTCGGGATCATCTTCCTGCTCACGGTGTTCGTGGTGGTCCAGTTCTTTCTGACCCAGGAAGTGACCGGAAAAGACACCGCACTCGCTCGGCTCAACTCCCAGATCGCGCAGCTCACCGACCTCCTCTCGCTGGAGAAAACCGGCAAGCTCGAATTCGAGGAGGAGGTCGCGCAACTTCGCTCCAATCTCTCCATCACCGAGGTCGAACGCGACCGCTACAAGGGCCTTTACGAGGGCGTGGGCAGCGGCGCGGCCAGTGCACAGGGCAGGGCCACGGATCTCGCCAACCAGCTCGACACCGAAAAGCGGATCACGGCGCGCACGCTGGCGCAGATCGAGGTGCTCAACCAGCAGATCGCGGCGCTGCGCCGCCAGCTCGGCGCGTTGGAAGCGGCGCTCGAGGCCTCCGAAAGGAAGGACAGGGAGGCCCAGACCCGCATCACCGATCTCGGCCAGCGGCTCAACCTCGCGCTCGCGCAGCGGGTGGAGGAGCTCAAAGCGTACCGCTCCGATTTCTTCGGCCGGCTGCGCGCCATTCTCGGCAACCGGCCCGACGTGCGCATCGTCGGCGACCGGTTCGTGTTTCAATCCGAGGTGTTCTTCGATACCGGGCTGGCGCTGCTGCGGCCCGAGGGCCGCAGCGAGCTCGACGGGCTCGCCATCGCGCTGCTCGAACTCGAGAAGAAGATTCCGGGGGAAATCCCGTGGGTGTTGCGCGTCGACGGCCACACCGACATCCGCCCGACCACCGGGCTGCAGTTCCGGTCGAATTGGGATCTGTCGGCGGCTCGCGCCATCTCGGTGGTGCAATATCTCATCGGCAAGGGCGTCTCGCCGCAGCGGCTCGTCGCCGCCGGCTTCGGCGAGTTCCAGCCGATCGACGCGGACACGACCGAGGCCGCGTTCAGCCGCAACCGCCGCATCGAGCTGAAGCTGACGGAGCGGTGAGGCTTACAGACATGGTCCGTGCTATGGGGTCCCTATGACGAAACTGCTTGAACACGCCATCGCAAAAGTGCGCCAGCTGCCTGAGTCCGACCAGGACGAGGCCGCCGAATTGCTGCTTTCGATTGTTTCAAAGCGCGGCGAGCCGGTGCATCTTGACGACGAAACGCGAGCGGCGATCAACGAAGGCCTGGAGCAGGCACGCCGCGGCGAGTTCGTCGGCGACGAGGACATGGCCGCCTTCTTCAAACGGCATGGCCTGTGAGAGTTCGCTATACGCCCCGCGCGCGCAACGATCTCGATGCCATCTATCTTTATCTGGATCGGCGTTCACACTCCAGGGCCAGCGCAGTGAAGAGCACGATCGAGCGCAGCATCAGATACCTCGCTGATTTCCCGTTCATTGCACCAGTAACCGAAGCAATGGGAATCCATGAACTGACGATCATCCGCTATCCCTACAAAGTGTATTATCGCATCGAGAACGACGAGGTGTGGATCGTGCACGTGCGCCATACATCCCGCCGACCCCCAGACGTGACCGAACTTTGAAGCGTCGATGGCCGCGCCACTTGTTCTTCGCCGCTACGCGACTGCCGACGAGGAGGCGACGATCGAGCTGTGGCGGAGGACGTGGCAGCAGCATTACCCGCATATCGACTTCACCGCCCGCCTTCCCTGGTGGCGCGAGCGCTGGCGCAACGAACTCGTACCGGTGGCGACGATCACCGTCGCCGAAACCGATGGAAAGCTGGTCGGCTTCGTCACCGTCGACCCGAAGACGGGCTACCTCGACCAGATCGTGGTCGCGCCGGAGGCGTGGGGATCGGACGTCGCCATGGCGCTGATAGCCGAGGCCAAACGGCTGTCGCCCAGCGGGCTCGATCTTGCCGTCAATGCCGACAATGCCCGCGCCATCCGCTTCTACGAGAAGCAGGGCTTTGCGGTCACCGGCGATGACGTGAACCCGCTCTCGGGCGCCCCGATCCACAACATGAGCTGGCGGCCGTAGCCTTGCTTCACCCGTTCTGGAATTGCAGCTTGGCAAGCCGCGCATAGAGGCCGCCGGCAGCCGCAAGCTGTTCGTGGGTGCCTTCCTCGACGATGCGGCCGGAGTCCATGACCAGGATGCGGTCGCAGGACAGGACGGTCGCGAGCCGGTGCGCGATCACGAGCGTGGTGCGCTCGGCCATCAAGCGCTCGAGCGCGGCCTTGACCAGCGTCTCGCTCTCGGAATCGAGCGAGGAGGTCGCCTCGTCGAGCAGGAGCAGCGGCGCATCGCGCAGGATGGCACGCGCGATCGCGATGCGCTGGCGCTGGCCGCCCGAGAGCATGACTCCGCGCTCGCCGACCGGCGTCTCGAATTTCTGCGGCAGCCGGCCGATGAATTCGGAGGCGAGCGCAAGCTCGGCCGCGCGCGCGACCTCGGCGTCGCTCGCCCCCGGCCGCCCGAAGCGGATGTTGTCGGCGACCGAGGCGGCGAACACGACAGTGTCCTGCGGCACCAACGCGATGTGCCGGCGCAGCGCCGAAGGATCGACATCGCGCAGCGACACGCCGTCGAAGGCGATGATGCCGGAAGAGGGATCATAGAACCTCAGGATCAAATGGAAGATCGTGCTCTTGCCGGCGCCCGAGGGACCGACGATCGCGACCTTCTCGCCTTGGCACACTTGCAGCGACACCTCATCGAGCACCAGAATTTTCGGCCTCGTCGGATAGGCGAAGCGCACGCCGTCAAAGGCAACCTCCCCGCGCACGGGCTCGGGCAAGGCGATCGGGTGCGCTGGCGGTTCGATCACCGGCTTGACCGCCAGAATCTCGAACAGCCGCTCGGCCGCGCCCGACGCCTGCGACAGCTCGCCCCCGACTTCGGAGAGCTGGCCGAGACTCGCGGCCGCGAACACCGCATAGAGCACGAACTGCGAGAGCCGCCCCGGCGTGATGTCGCCGGCGAGCACGTCCTGGGCGCCAATCCAGAGCACGACCACCACGCTGCCGAAGACAAGGAAGATGGCGACGGCGGTGAGCACCGCGCGGGCGCGGATCGAATCGCGGGCGGCGCGGAAGGCGCGCTCGACCGCATCGGCGAAGCGTCCGGTTGCGAGCTTCTCGTTGGTGAAGGCCTGTAGCGTGCGCACCGCCCCAATCACCTCGGAGGCATAGGCCGAGGCATCGGCAAGCGTGTCCTGCGCCGCGCGCGAGCGCCGGCGCACCGCGCGGCCGAAACCATAGAGCGGCAGCACGATCACCGGAATGGCGCTGAGCACGAAGGCGGAGAGCCGTGGGCTCGTCACCACCATCATGGCGGTCGCGCCCACGAACATCACGATGTTGCGCAGTGCCACCGATATCGAGGAGCCGACCGCGGCCTTGACCTGGGTGGTGTCGGCGGTAAGACGCGAGATCACCTCGCCGGTCTTGGCCTGATCGAAGAAGGGGACCGAGAGCGCGGTGACATGCCCGAACACCCCGCTGCGCAGGTCGGCGACGATGCGCTCGCCCAGCGTGGTGACGAGATAGAAGCGCATCGCGCTTGCGAGCGCCAGCACACCCGCGACCGCAAGCATCACCGCAAAATAGCTGTCGATCAGAGTGAGGCTCTCGTTCGAGAAGCCGAAATCGATCATGCGGCGTACCGCAATCGGCACCGCCAGCGTCGCCAGCGCCGCCACCAACAGCGCGCAGAAGGCCGCGATCGCCCGCCCGCGATAGCGCCCGAGATAGGGCAAGAGCGCAACGAGCGGCTTGAGCTTGGGCCTGCGCGCGGGCGCCGCCTCCCCCGCCGGGGAGGCGGGGATGGCCGCGGGCTCGGCCTTTTGGGCAAATTCCTCAGGGGCGCGCTTGGGCGCTCGCTCCACGACGTTCATCTGGCACGCTACCTCACGTCCCGACCCCCAGGCGGCACCCGATCTCGGGGCTTGCCCGAGGTCGGCACTCTCAAAGACACCTCGGGCAAGCCCCCGAGATCTGCATTTCAAGGATATGCAAGGCGGTCATCCCCGGCTTGCATCGCCGGGCCGCGACAATGCCCCGGCGAGCGCCCGATGGCAATCGTGGCCCCGGCTTGTTTCGCCGTGTGGCGTGCGCTATAGAGCCGCGACTTTCAATAACCGATGCAAAGGCAAGGCGCGGGTCAGGTTCCGCGCGGGACGAACGAACCATGAAACCCGGCACCCATCCCGACTATCACACCATCAAGGTGGTGATGACCGACGGCACCGAATTCACCACCCGCACCACCTGGGGCAAGGAAGGCGACACGCTGCGCCTCGATATCGATCCCAAGTCGCACCCGGCCTGGACCGGCGGCCAGCAGCAGCTGCTCGACCGCGGCGGGCGGCTGTCGCGGTTCCAGAAGAAGTTTGCGGGAATCGGACTCAAGAAATAGGCGGCCCGGCATTCATCGATGCCTGGTTCGGCACCGGCGGCAGCAACTCTCCGACCCGTATCACTCCCCCTCGAATGCGGCCTTGAGCAGGCCGAGCTGGCGCTCGACCGGGTTGCCGGACCGCGCACAGGCGGGGTCCGCGGTCGCGTGCATGGTGGTGTCGAGGCGGCGAACCGCGATCTGCAACGCCTGCGAGCGCTCGATCAGGCTGCGCAGACGCTCGGGCAGAAGCTTGATGTTCCCCTCGCCGCCAGCCTCGCCCGGCGCGAGCTTCACCTTTGCCTTCTCCTTGCTGGCCTGAGCGAGCGACATCTCGCCCTCCTTGACGGCGCGGTGCAGGAGGAGCCACGACGCGAGCTGCATGAGCCGCGTCGTGAGCCGCATGCTCTCGGTGGCATAGGCAAGCGCCGCCGTGCGCTCGAGCTTCTTCGATTCCTGCCGACCGGGGCCATCGAGATAGCTCGCGGTCTCCTCCACGAGCGCCATGCCGTCGCGAAAAAGATCGGTGAAGACCTGTGAGTTTGCGAGCCGCTCGCCAAAGGAGACGGATCCGGGCTCGTTCGCCGACTGCTCAGACATGTCGCACGCCCCAACGCTACCGACAAAATCTTGTTCTTGCGCCAGCTGCTGGCGAGCATTAGCACCTTTGCCCGGCATCTGCCCGCTGTCCAGCACCTGTGATGCGAAGATTCGGACATAGTTGCCGCGCGGCCACGCTTTGCGGGCGCTGCGATCTCTCTTTTGTTGCTATCACCGCGGCCAAGGCCGATACGACGCCCGCCGCCATTCAAGATGCAGCCTGCACCGCCGCGTTAACCATATCGACACTTGGTGTTGACCATGAAGACCCGCGGATCATCTGCCTCGGGAGCGCCGGTGCGCAGACACCGGCATGGCACCGGAAAAAAAGGAGCCGCCGTTGCCGGCGGCTCGAAGGTTAACAGGGAGGCGTCAAACAGAGTGGACAGGAGCCACTCGATGTCCAAAAGTTGGACGATCACAGTAATGGTCGAGAAAGCTTAACAACAGATTAAGATATTCATTAATTTTGCGGATCACGAATGAGGTCACGATCCACCCTTGCCTGCCGGCTGGATCGGCAATGACGACGGAGACGTTGCACTCACTTCTTGAAGAACTGGTCGGCGACGTTGCGCGAGACCTGCTTCCCGCTGATCGAGGCATCGAGCCTGCCGATCTCCTCCTTGAGCAGCGCGATGCGCTCCTGCAGCTCCTTGACCGAGAGCAGCGCGAGATCCTGCCCGATCTCGTGGGTGATCTTCTTCTTCGGCCGATCGTCGTCGTCGTTCATCGCGTCATCCCGCTCACGCGTATTGCGCCTGCCGCCGCCGCTCGCGCAAGCCGATCCGCTCCAGCCGCGGCAGCACCTCGTCGCAGAAGAAAGGAAGCTCGTCGAGATAATTCACGAACGAGACCGCGATCCCGTTGAGTCCGGCGGCGCTCAGCTCGGCGAGCGATTTCGCGACCTGGTCGGCGTCGCCTATGAGCGGCAGGCCGCCCATGCCATTGGCATAGTAGCGGCGCTGCCGATTGTATTCGTCGAGGCCGCGCGTCTGCGGGGTGATATCCTTCATCGCCAGGATGCGGTCGATCGCCGAAAAATCCGCCCGCTCGACGATGGCCTCGCGGTAGTACTCTTCCGCCTCCTTCTGGGTGCGCCGGCAGGTGACCACGCCGACCGAATAGACCCCGATCTCCTGGCCGTGCTGTCGGCCCAGCTCCTTGGCCTTCTGCACATTGGCGGCGGTCTCTTCGATCGATACCCGGGAAGCCTGCATGAAGAACGCATCGCAGTTCTTCACCGCGAAAGCACGGCCGGTGGGCGAAGCGCCGGCGTTCATGATCAGCGGCCGGGCGCCGCCGAAGGGCTTCGGCTTCGCGCGCACGCCCTTGAGCTTGAGATACTTGCCCGCGAAGTCGAAGTCCTCCTTCGGCGACCACATCAGTTTGAGCGCGTCGAGCCACTCCTGCGCGAATTCGTAGCGCGCCTCATGCTCGCGCTGCGCGACCCCAAACATCTCGAACTCGCCCTCGTTCCACCCCACCACCAGGTTCAAGCCGAACCGCCCGCCACCGATATGGTCGGCAGTCACGCATTCCTTGGCGGCGATCACCGGATTGAACAGCGGCGCATGCACGGTTCCGAACACGGTGATGCGGCTGGTCGAGGCGAGGAGGCCCGAGGCCCATGTCAGCGTCTCCAGCGTTTCGCCCTGGTAATCGGTGTCGCCGCCGTAGCCCTTCCAGCGCGCGATCGGGAGGAGGAAGTCGATGCCGGCCTCGTCGGCCATGCGGGCGAGCGCGAGATTGTCCGGCCAGCTCCCGGACCACCGTTCTGGCACCATGGTCACGGCCCGCCCCGACGAGCAGTTGGGACCGAACAGGCCGATCTTCAGGGCGTTGCCATTATGCATGGCAACGCGCTCGCGCATCGTGACGTCATGAGCCATCGTCATTCGTTCCCAACCGTCGCATCGCTTCAAGGGCGGCCGAAGCTAGCATGGGAGCAGCGGCCGTTGTACCACTCGCTCATCTTCGTCCGCACGGAGGCCGGTGATCCGATGACAGTTCCCTCCCGCATGACCGCGATCGCGATCCGCGCGCCCGGCGGACCCGAAATGCTGGTGCCCGAGCAGCGCCCAGTGCCTCAGCCCGGCGCGGGCGAGGTGCTGGTGAAGGTCGCCGCCGCCGGCGTCAATCGGCCCGACGTGATGCAGCGCCAGGGTCTCTACCCGCCGCCCAAGGGCGCGACCGACATCCCAGGGCTCGAAATCGCGGGCGAGGTCAT
>WNGL01005947.1_pt1 | contig 29957 bp, 24 predicted proteins | sample 5400591 | NCBI WGS metagenome assembly WNGL01 (sample SAMN13153377, study PRJNA577476) | soil metagenome | isolation source: 80 cm soil or saprolite under Garry oak tree replicate 1 | place: USA:California | collected 2016-06-15 | reverse complement strand
AATCGGTGGCTTGAACCAACCACCCCGTCTGCGCCCGCTACGGAGGCTTCGCGGCATTTTCTTAATGGGCGCAGCCACCCCTCCTTGTCCAAGGAGGGGACTTCGGCTTTCCCTTCAGTTGTTTTCAATGCCCCCCGTGCCAGCACCGGATTTTTTTGGGTTTGAAATTTTTTCTCACTGGGATTCGTATAACAACTAGCAACGCATGTACGCAACGGTGGACTCTCAAGCACCTTCTGAACAGGACTTTGCGGATATCTACAAGGCTTATTATCGCCGCGTGTTCAGCTTGTGCCGGTATTTGCTGAACTCTTTCGACGCAGCGGAAGACGCTACGCACGAGGTGTTCCTGCGCGCGCAACGCAAGCTCGCAAGCTACGATCCCGCGTTCCCGTTTTCAAGCTGGTTGCTGGGGATCGCCAGCCATCACTGTATTGATCTGCTTCGCCGGCGAGGCACGGAAAGGCGGCTGTTCGAGCTGGAAGGGTCGGAAGGATCGGAGCCAACGTCCGGACGGCCCGGCCCGCTAGGCGAATTATTGGCCGCCGAGCGGGGTCACGATGTCCGCCATGCGTTGAGTCAACTACCGGAGAAGTATCGCGTGCCGCTGGTGCTCGCGTATTACAACGATCTCAGCTACGACGAAATTGCCGAGGCGCTCGGCTTAGGCCGCAATCATGTCGCTACGCTGATCTTCCGCGGCAAGCAACAACTCCGGCAGAGGCTCGAAAAGGAGAAACGAAGTGGCCTGTTTAGATGAATTCACGTGTGCGGTATATGCCGATGGCGAGTTGCCGGAAAAGGAGGCTCGCGAAGTCGGAGAGCATGTTGAAACGTGTACTGCTTGCCAGCAACTGGTGGATGCGCTGCGCGCGGAAAGCCGCGTGTTGATGCAGTGTCTTCAGGAGGTCGAAATACCGGAACGCGGGTTAAAGCCTGCGGCAACGCCCAGCGGTGACTTGGTGAGCCTGGCAAGATTTGGTGCACTGGTGGTGGGCATCGCCGCAGGGGTTCGCGCCGTGTGGGAGTTCGTTGGGAATTTCGGGCTTCCTGCAAATCTGGACTGGCTCGATCCAATGCGTACATCGGGACAACTGACATTGTTGGTCGATGCCATGGCCTACGTCATCCCCGAGGGAGGTTCCACGATGGAGTCCATTCTTAGTGCCGCGAGCCTTATAGCACTGTTTGCGATCGTCTCGCTCGGGGCGATCCTGCTGTTCCGCCACTCGACGGCAACTAGCGCAGTCTTCAGCGTGATTGCGATGCTGACCGTATTCTCTTCCTCGAGCTATGCGCTCGATGTGCGGCGAGGTATTCAGGCGGTGAATGTCCCGGCCGACGCGACCATCGATGACACGCTGGTCGTCTTTGGCGATTCTGTAAACATCGAGGGCACGGTCAATGGCGATCTGATCGCGTTTGTTCGCCGCATCAGCATCCGGGGAACCGTGAAAGGCGATGTGATCTCTTTCGGCCAGCGTGTCGATAACGAAGGAACCGTAGAAGGCAGCATCATAGGGTTCGGGCAGTCCGTGCAGAACAGGGGCCAGGTCGCGCGCAATCTTTATAGTTTTGGCCAGGATGTCGGCATCGGCAATGGAGCTAGCGTCGCCGGCAACGCAATTCTTTTCGCAGCCGTGACCAGTGTGGAAGGAAGTATCGGACGGGATCTCACGGCCTTCACGGGGCGCTTGGACCTGCACGGAAACGTGGATCGTAATGTCGTCGCGCGCTCGGACCAGGTCAACGTGTTTTCGCCGTCACACATTGGCGGCAATCTCACTGCGAACGTTCGTAAAACCGAAAACGTCCACGTCGACGCTGGTGCAACGATCGGCGGTAAGAAGGATATCCGGCTATCGGAGCCGGCGCCGAGCAAATACGCCACCGTCTCCTTCTATGTATGGCAGGTCATCTGGCTTGCCGCAGCGTTCATTACAGGACTCCTCGTGTTCCGCTTCATCCCTGAACTGGCGCGCGTGAACCTCGACACCGGCCGCGCACTTTTAGCGGCGGCCGGAGTGGGATTCGTTGCCGTCGTTGTCCCGCCGATTGCGGCCATCATCGCCGGAATCACGCTCATCGGGCTTCCAATCGGGCTGCTGACACTTGCGCTTTGGGTTGCCGCCGGCTATCTGTCGAAAATTGTGGTCGCCGCGTTTCTCGGACGATCGCTGTTGGGCGCCCAAGGCGGCGAACAGCCATCGTTGGCGGTGGTATTGCTCGCAGGCCTGTTACCGATTTTCATTGCCATCAATCTGCCGTTCATCGGCGGCGTGATCCATTTTCTCCTGATTCTGCTCGGACTGGGCGCGCTAGTGACGATGATCTACCGGATGCCTCTCTGGCGGTCCCCTCAGGCCGCTTGACGCTCGCCCCCCGCCGGGACGGGGCATGAGATACAATTACGGCCTTCCGAAAATTATCAAAAGGGAGCTCACGATGACTGATGAACTCGTAGCTGTGCTTGATCAGGAAGCGCGACCTACGGATGCCGAGGGCAAGTGGCCTGAGCGGTGCGTCAAGATTTTGGCCGAATCCGGATTAATGGGGCTCACCATGCCGGCCGACGCCGGCGGCGGAGGCGCAGGAATGCGAAAGTTCGCCGAAGTTACGGAAAAAATCGCGGAGCATTGTGCATCCACGGCAATGATCTATCTGATGCACGTGTGCGGCGCCCAGGTGATCGCTGCCTCATCGTCACCGCGGCGAAACTATCTCGTCAAACAGATCGCATCCGGTAGAGCCGTTGCAACCCTCGCCTTCAGCGAGAAGGGTTCGCGTAGCCACTTCTGGGCGCCCGTCAGCCGCGCCTCACGCAATAGTCGTGGCGTGGTTCTCAATTGCGACAAGTCGTTCGTCACAAGTGCGGGCCACGCGGATTATTACGTCGTGTCCTCTGGCTCCCTGGACGGCAAAACCGTGATGGATTCCACGCTGTACCTGGTCGAGAAAAATACTCCCGGCATCGAGTGGAGTGGAGCTTGGAACGGAGTCGGGCTTCGCGGAAATGCCAGTAGCGCGATGCTGATCCGCAAATGCCACCTCGACGAGAGCGCGAGACTTACCAACGAAGGCGAAGGATTCAAAGCCATGATGGAAATCGCGCTTCCATGGTTTCAAGTCGGAAGCAGCGCCGTTTCCATCGGGATCGCCGAAGCTGCCTTCGCCAGTACGGTTGCTCACACTGCCAGCGCGCGATTCGAGCATCTCAATGAGACGCTCGCGTCGAGCATTCCGGGCATTCGCGCGCGCCTGGCACGGATGCGCCTGACCCTCGATTCCGCTCGGGCATACCTGGACCATACGTTGACACGCATCGAAAAAGGTTCAGCGGACACGATGCTGTTTGTTCTTGGTTCGAAAGCAATCGCAGCCGAAACGGGGCTCACCGTCACTGACGAGGCGATGCGTGCTTGCGGAGGCGCCGCATTCAGCCGCGATCTCAGCATCGAGCGAAACTTCCGCGACGCGCGGGCTGCGTCGATCATGGCGCCGACCACGGATGGACTTTACGATTTCATCGGCAAAGCTCTTGTGGGTTTGCCGTTATTCTAATTTTCCAGGAGAGTCAAAGTGCCGGATGTCTTTAAAGTCGGAGTCGTCGCGTACGATCCGAAAGCTGTCACGATCTGGGAAGGTATCAAAGACTATTTCACGGCGAACCGCATCGCCATGGACTTCGTCCTGTTTTCCAATTACGACGCCCAGGTGGATGCGCTGCTCGACGGCTGGATCGATATCGCGTGGAATACCAATCTCGCATATGTGAAAGTGCACCGCCGGACGGACGGCAGGTGTGGAGTGCTTGCGATGCGCGACACCGATGTCGGTTTCACGTCAAAGATCATCGCCGGCGCGGAAACCGGCATTGAAAGCATTCGCGACCTCAAGGGTAAACGCTTTGCGTTGGGCAGCCGCGACTCAGGGCAGGCGGCAATTCTACCGGCGTACTTCCTGAAGCAAAACGGAATCGACCCGGCAACGGACCTCACCACGATCCGCTTTGACCTCGATGTTGGAAAACATGGAGACACCGGGACAAGCGAGGTCGAGGTCTTGAATGCCGTCACCACAGGCGAAGCTCACGCCGGCGCAATTGGCCACCAATACTGGGCGCGAGCACTCGCCGAGAACGTCGTTCATAGTTCCAAGGTGCGTCCGATCTGGACTTCGCCGGGATACTGTCACTGCAACTTCACGGTGCGCACCAAAGAAGACGAGCAGCGGTTCACGCGATGGACCGATGTCTTGCTCGCGATGGATTACAACAAGCCGGCCGACCGAAAGATCATGGACATGGAAGGCCTGAAGCGGTGGATTCGCCCGCAACTGGACGGCTACCGTGCTCTCTTCGAGGCCGTGGATGACCTTCAATTCTTCAACTAGCATCGACGCGCAAAACCTGTCTGCCGCCGGCGGCCTTCTTGTTCTGATCACGCGGGCGCTCGATAAGCTCAAACCCGGCGAGGTTCTGGAGATCGTATCGGACAATCCATCTTTAGAACACGATCTGCCGGCATGGTCCAGGCTCATGGCCCATCGATGGCTCGGGACGATTCCGAAAGACGGGCGCTGGTCACACCGGATCGAAAAAGGATCCGTGCTTCGAGTGCTCATCGATCGCGAGCTCGATTGGGGACAGCGCGCCAGCATCAAAGATGGACGATTCGATACACGCGATTGGCTTCTGGGCCACGCTGCGCAGATTCGAGAAAGAGCCGAACCGTCCGATGGATTCGCCCCGCGCGGCGCTGAAGTTGAAAGAGGTAGTCCTGATTTCTCTTTTGCTGTCCTCGATCGAAATCAGGCGTGGCGCGAGAGCGCAGCGGAGTTCTACGAACAGGCAACGATAGGACACTGGGACGGATCGCGAGATATTCCCTGGAGCGCGCTCCGCCCTCTGGACGAAGAGTTGGAACGCGCCGTCTGCCAGCTCATGACGTTTCTCGCCGAGAACGAGTACTCGGCGCTCTACGTTCCAGCCAAATGGATCGCCCGCATCCACCCTCATTTTGCCGAGACCGTCCTTTTCCTTTCGACCCAGGTCCGGGACGAAGCGCGGCATATCGAGGTCTTTGTAAAGAGAGCTCTCGCCAACGGAGGCGGTCTTCAGTTCTCATCGGCCTCCACCCCATTCGAGTGCCTTGGACGTTCGGCTAGGACCCGTTCTGGCCTACTTCCCGTATAAATATGCAAGACACTCTGAAATTGACGCGATAGGGGGTCTGCATGAAAAATGCAAAGTCGAAATCATCCAGTGGAGGAATCTTACAACCGGTCTGGTGCTATCATTGCTGCATTCGAATCGCGCCTTCTGCTCTAAGAACCGTGTTCCATGGAAAGGATTACCACCGGGATTGTTTCGTGAAGCTTACAAGCACGAGCCCGAAATTCGGTAAGAACTAGCGTGGGCTAACTACAGAGCGTGTCACGGGGTAACCCGATACCGGTCACGCGGGTAAAGGGTCGCCTCAACGGACGTTCGAGAGTCCCAGGATTTGTGCAGTAAGCCGCTCCAGGCCGATCGCGAGGCCCCCGTGCGGTGGCATGCCAAGCTCGAACATTTTCAGATGGCTTTCGAATCGAGCCGGCGCTCCATTCTTGCGTCGGGATCCCGAACGCTTTTCTTGCGGTGTCGTCGCAGGACGTTCTTCCCTACTCCGGTCTACCGTCGCCGGTTCCCATTTCAGGAAGACCTCTCGGAGGGGTCTCTCCTCGTCATCGAGTTCGAATCATTTCACCACGGTTTCCCAGAATTCGACAAGGGGGACGAGGCGTCGGACCACTCGTCCCCTTTGGCGGCTATACTATTTCATGATGTCCGTTATTCTCGGTCTCATGCTTCTACAGCAGCTCGAAATTGCGCGTCCGCCCCACGCTCCAATGGATACGGTGGCGAGCGGCATTGTGATCCTGGAGGGTGCCGTCAATCCGCAGGGCCGGCTGACGGACATACGTATGATCCATGGAATGCCGCCCTTTATTCCGCCCTCACTTCAAGCGGTTAAGGATTGGACGTTTGCGCCAGCTCAAGGCTCTCCGCACGTGAGCGTAACCTTCTTCTATCGGGCGCGGAATATCTTTCCCGACAGTCCTTACGAGTTCAATCTACGCCACCCGTGCTGCGCCCTTCCCATACACGTCGTCGATCCAGGCTACCCCATAAATGCGATCGCAGAAGGCTTGGTGACCTTGCAAGTTCACACCAACCGACAAGGTGTGGTTGAAGGAGTAGACGTGATCCGGTCTGTGCCTTCGCTCACTGAGGCAGCGGTGCAGGCGGTGCGTCGCTGGACTTTCACCGGTGACGGTCCCGCAACCGGTGTTGTGGTGATTTCCTTCCTGAGGCCTGTGCTGCCTAAGCCATGACGGCAAGCCGGACAAGGCGCCCGACCTTGAAAATCGGTAAAATTTACCAGGAACATGGTTATCGTCACGTATAACATTCACAAGGCCCGCGGCATCGATGGCCGCGTGGCCATCAAGCGCATTGCCGATGTATTGACCGGGCTCGATGCCGACATCGTCGCCTTGCAAGAAATCTTTTCGACTTGCGATTCGCGCGATGGGCAGATGGAAACGCTTGCGTCGGTAATGGACATGCATGCGGCATTTGGCTGCACTCGACATCACCGAGGCCGACCCTACGGGAATGCGATTCTTAGCCGCTGGCCGATCCTGGAATGGCAGGATATGGATATTTCGTGGGCACACCGTGAAAAACGCGGCTGCATCCGAGCCGATCTGAAGACACCGGGGGGGACATTACACGTTTACAACATCCACATGGGAACAAGCTATTTCGAGCGACGTCATCAGGTGCGCTATCTTCTTTCTTCGAAACAGCTTCATGAGGACATTGTCGGCCCTCGCGTCCTGGTTGGCGACTTCAACGAATGGATTCGAGGACTGACGACGCGCATGTTGTCGGAAAAGTTTGAGAGCCTGAATATGCAACTGCACATTCGGAAACGCCGCAGCTATCCCGGCTTTCTGCCGCTACTGCACCTGGACCACATCTACTTCGAAAAACCTCTGTACATCGAAAAGGCCGAGTTGATCCGCACCCGGCTGGCAAGAATCGCCTCCGATCACCTTCCGCTTCTTGCGGCATTTGGCTGGCGCTAGCGGCGGGGTGTGGAAATGGGTATCGAGTTGAAAAAACTGAACGTTGTGCGGATTTTACACGCAGGTGCTCTAAAGTAATGACTCTGTAGTATAAAGTACTTGCCACTTGGGGTGTATTGGGTGGCGAATGGTCCGGTGGGTCCATCAGCGCCCTGTTTTCCATATGGCTCTTCCGACCCAGTGCTCGTCTAAGTCTCAAGAGGTACAATCTGGCCTATGAGTTTGAAAGAGCGGTTGGTTCGTTTTCGCTCGTTCTGGCTTTTTCCGTTGCTTGCCGTCGTTCTCCTGTACGTCTCGTTTCGCCTTGAACCGCAAAGCCGACCCGGGGCATTGCTTTGGCTGATTCCCCTTGGAGCGCTGATGTGGAGTTTGCTCGAATACGGTCTACACCGTTTTGTATTTCACATTCGGTTTGAGGTGCGGAACCCGAAACTGAAGGAGATTGTGAACGCCTCACATCTCAGTCACCACTCGGCGCCGAGGGATCCCCGCAAGCTGTTGGTCCGTACGCCATATGCATTGGCGGTATCGGGATTGCTCTTCGCGTTGCTCTACATTGCCTCCGGCAGCGTGTATTCAACGGTCGGAGTGCTTGCCGGAATTTGGGGGGGATTTCTCTATTACGAGTCGGTGCACTACCGAGTCCACCTGACCAGCTCGGCTTCAGGACTGCTGGCGTGGCAGCGTCGCGCCCACTTTTATCATCACTTCACGAACAACGAGAGGTGCTTCGGCGTAACGTCGCGGTTGTGGGACCACGTGTTCAGAACGCAATTGCCAGGGCCACAGCGGTAATCATCGCAATCGAGATCACGAGCTTCAGAACCATACCCGCCATTCGGCCCAAGGATTCCACAGCAGGAAATTGTATTTTGGATTGTGGGTTTCAGATTTGGGGAACTGCGCAAGTGAACGCGTGCCCCAATCCGAGATTGCCTCTTACTCCGCCGATGAAGTGCGGCCGCTTGCCCTCTGGGCTTTGTATGCGGCTTCTTTTGCTTCTTTGAGCTGCTCTTCAAGTGCAGCAATGTGTTTCTTAGTACGGCGCCGCTCGGACTCCCAATCCTCGGCCGCGTCCTGATGCTTGCGCTCCGCTCGTGACCGAAGACGGTTGGATTCCTCAAGCTGGAGGTCAAACTGGTCCTGTAACTCCGCCATCACCTGCTTGCGCGCCGCGTCCTGACCTTCCGGAATAGCTTTCTCCAGTTGTTCGATCCGCGCGTTGAGCCGTTGACGATCAGCCGCTAGCTCGCGCGTAAGCGACTGGATTTCTCCTTCAAGCCGGCTCCGCTCGCGCTTCGCTTCGGTGAGCTGAGGTTCGTATTGGGAGTGCATTTCCTGGAAGATCTCGCTGCGCACGGTGTCCTGGGAGCGCTGCAGTTCCATTTCGAGTTTCTTGATTTTGAGATTGAGCTGGTGCCCTTCCGTCTCCCAGGTGATTTTCGCGTCCTGAAATACTTTTTCCACTTGGTCTGCCGTTTTGGGTCCGGGGCCGCCGGAACCTGGCGGCAGCTTTCCGAGCCTTTCGAGCAAGGCCCGCCGGGCTGCTTCTTTCTTTTCATCCCCGGCTGTGCTTCCGGTTACCTTTTTAAGGCGCTCGATTTCCGCGTTCAGCCTTCTGCGTTCACCTTCCCACTGAAGCTGCCATTCCTGCTTGGCATCGGAGAGGCGCGCTTCCACCAGGTCGCGAACGGCTACCGCCGCACGAGCCGGATTATTGGAACGCGCCATGGCATCGACAGCGCCGGCCTGCATGCTCGCTATCTGGGCCCTCAAACTGTTTCGATCGGTCTCAAATGTCTTGCTCGCGGCCGCGAGATCCTGCTCGGCCTGCTGGCGGGCGCGCATCGCTTCTTCGAGCTGGAATCGCAGCTCCGATTGCAATTCGTCTGCGACCCGCGCCCGCGCGCTTTCCCGAGCGTTCTCCACAGCTGCTTCGAGTTGTTCGATCTCGGCGTTGAGACCGCGGCGCTCCACCCGCCACTGGTCACGCGCGCCTTCGAAATCCTCCTCGAGTTGGGCGTGCTCCCGCTTCAGTTCCTTGAGCCTCTGTTCGTACTGCGCCTCCACTTCTCGAAGGAGCTGTTGAGTGGCCTCCGCGGACCAGGCGACCGCGTAAAGATCGATCTGCTCGTCCTTGCCCCGGAGCTCGGCGCGGCCCATCTTGGCGCACTCGAAGCCAGCCAGGTTTGCATCGTCGAGCAGAACATCCGTAATCAGGATCTGCTCAATCTGTGCCTGTTTCTGGACGCGAGACGCCGCATTGACAACATCTCCAAAAACGTCACCGTCTTTGATGAGGCCCAGTCCGGTGTGCAGGCCCACCCGAATGTGGATCTGTTCGATTTCTGGGCGTCCTTGACGATCCTCTTCCAGCGCCCGCTGCATCCCAACGGCAGCCCTGATCGCGGCTACAGGATCTTCAAAGCAAGCCATGATCGCGTCGCCGATGGTCTTCACGATACGGCCGCCTGCGCCTTCGATCTCAGGAAACAAGATGCTGTTATGGCGATTGATCATCGACATGCCTTCGACATCGCCCTTCTTTTCGAAATACGTCGTGGATCCCTTGATATCGCTGAAGAGAATGGTGACACGGCTGCGCAACTTTTCCAGCTCTTGATGGGCTTGCGCTCTGGCTTCCAGCAGTTCTTCGAGTTTGTCCTTATCCATCATCTCGTTACGGTCGAAACGCGATGGATTATAACAAAAGGGCTTTCGAGACAATGCCTGGAATTCGGGGACGGAGCAGAAACGGGGTCTGGCGCCTCGTATCCCTTCAACCTATTGCGGAAACAGGCTGACCGCCCCGCCCGCCCGATTGAAGAAATATATCGCGCCTGACGATCCGCGCCCGAAGAGAACGAATTGCATCGCATATCCGCCGCCATCCGCGAAGTGAGGAAACAAGAGTTCGGAACTTGTGACGGCAGCCGATTCATCAACCGGAATCGTTGTGGTGATTAGAAATTCGCCGCGCTGGTTTGTCCGGCCTCGCAGGCTTGTGAGTGCGATCGGGGAGGGCGAGCTAATCCGCAGCACGCCCGCGAACGGAGTGGGCAATGATGCGAAGCTCGGAATCTCCGTCAGAAACAACGCACGCTGGCCATTCGCTGGAATATTGATCGTCGCGGTCAGTCCCGTCGAAATTCCATCCAATCGCGACAGGTCCAGATTCACGGTAATTGGCGACGCCGACGGATTCGCAATCGCAAGACCGCTCTCCAGCGCTATCGACCTTTCCACGTAGGCGCGGAATGCAGTCCCATTCTCAAGCCCGGCTACACCGGCCTGAGTCACAGTTACACCACGGGCCTTGTAGCTGAAAATAACGGTTGAGTTTGCGCCACCGGAAACGCGGACCGAACCTACCTGCGGATTCGACCCTGATCCAGCCGTTTGCAACCGCGTGGCGCTTCGTGGCGGTAGGCCATAGGCGGACGTGCGGAGCGTCTGACCGTTTGGATCCAGAAACTCAATGGTACCGCCGATTGGATCATCACCTGCATTCACAAGGACGACCTGCGTCGTCCATCCACCGCCGTCAGCGAAATGCGCAAGCGTCATGGTCTGGCTTCCAGCGGCGTCCAACGGCACCACGGGCAGGGTCGTCAGCAGAAATTCGCCGCGCTCGTTCGTAAAACCGCGCAGCGCCACGACAGAAACCGGCAACGCGGATGAAAACGTGAACGTGCCGAACACAGAGTCGCTTCCATTGAAGGGAGTCTGATTCAGGAACGCGGAGATCTGCTGGTTTGCGGGAATGGAGGTGGCGCCTTCACCGAAGTTGCTGCCATTGGCGTCCGTGAAGAAGAATGACACCGTCACATCCTGCGGATTCGGATTCGCAATCGCCACCCCGGTATTCACTGGACCATTCACCTCTGCAAATACCCGGCCGGACCGGATGAGCGGCGAAGCAGGAACGGATGCTTCCGAGACGAGCACGCCGTGCTGTTGATATCCAAAAATAGCGAAGCCCGCAGGCAGAGGGCTTCCCTGGTCGGCTTGGATGCGAGCGTAGCCAGTCGTCAAAGCGCTGGCACTCCCTGCGGTTGATAATCGAAAGCCGCCGCGATCCGCTATCGAAAACAGTGTCGAGGGTGTGATCCTGTCGGGATTTGTGATCCGATAGACCGAACCACCAAGGTTCACTACATAAACCTCTCCCGATTCGTCTTCTCCGAATGACGAGATCTCAAATGCCGTGTCCAGCAACACCGTTTGTACACCGTCTTTCAGCATGAAAATCTCACCCGAGCAATAGTCGCCATAAACGTAGGCGCCATTCGGCAGGTTCGCCTGAGTTCCGCGATACACATATCCGCCAATGATCGAGCATCGGCCTGAGGAGCCCGTGTTGACATATTCCGCAATCGGCGGAATGAAACCGGGCGCCGTGCATGAGGCCGGACCGAGATTGGTGCAGCGAGTGCCTTCGAAAACGCGCCAGCCATAGTTTCCGCCGCTGGTCACGATGTCGATTTCCTCGCGCGCGTCTTGTCCGACATCGGCCACGTAGAGCTGTCCCGTCAGCCGGTCGAACGAAAAACGCCAGGGGTTCCGGAAACCATATGCGAAGATTTCGTCGCGGCCCGGAATACTGCCGAAGAAAGGGTTCGTTGGGGGCGGGCTCTGGGGGCGATCTGCATCAATGCGAAGCATCTTGCCGAGCAGCTCCGTAAGGTTTTGAGCACGATTTTCCGGATCGTTCCCAGAACCGCCGTCGCCCATGCCGATGTAAAGATAACCGTCGGGCCCGAACTCGATCATTCCTCCGTTATGGTTTTCGTAGGGCTGCGAAATGGTGAGGAGAACGGTTTCCGTAGTAGCATCCGCCAGGTTCGGATTCGCTGCTGAGGCACGGTATTCAGCAATCACCGTCGCGCCATCCGGACGCCGCGTATAATTCACGAAAAAGCGCCGGTTGCTCGAGAACTGCGGATGAAAAGCGAGCCCCAATAGGCCCCGTTCGCCCCCGAACAAGACACGGCTACTGATGTCGAGAAACTGCGTCGATGAAGACGAGCCGGGCTGAAGCACCCGAATCCGGCCAACCTGCTCGACAATGAACCGGCGATTCGTTCCGTCCTTCGCACTTGTGAGGAAGACAGGCTGACTGAGGCCTGACGCTATCTGCTCCAGAGTAATGCGCGGTGTTTGCGCATGAAGAGGAATCACGCATCCAAGCACCAGGAGGCACAATAGAAAGACTTCGGGCCGGTGAGGGTCACCAGCGCTTCTAAGCCTACAACGTCGGGCCATGGTCCTCAGGCAACAAGATTCGCCGTACGGCCTTGATCGGAATACTTCCCTGCTTAACGAATTCATTGTGAAAACTCTGCATGCTGTAGCCTGCGCCTCTGGCCTTCCGGTAGTCCTCCCGCAGCTTGTAGATCTGGAGCTTGCCCAGCGTGTAATAAAGGTAGGTCGGGTTATACGCGCCGCGGCGCGCTTCTTCATAGGCATTCGCGGGCTCCTGGAATGCCTTCTCTTCAAAGAATTTTGCGCCTTGCTCGACGGTCCAGCCCGCCGTGTGCAGCTTGATCCCGACCACGTACCGCGCGTCGCGGAGAAGCGCTTCGTGAAGTTGCGCCAATCGGATCCTCGGATCCCCGTTCTCGAATCCTTCGTCGACCATCATCTGCTCGGCATAATGGGCCCAGCCTTCCGCATTCGTGCCGCATGCGACCAGCTTACGCGTCTTTGTCGGAAACTGTTTGGCGTTGAGGAACTGGATGTAGTGACCGGGATAGGCTTCGTGAATTGTAATGACATTCATCACCGGCGCATTGAAGGCTCTCAGGTGTTCGTCCTTGTGCCGGGCGTCCCAGTCCTTCTCTGGAGGCGTAACGTAGTAGAAAGCCTCGGTAGCTGTGGTCTCGTATGGCCCTGGCGTATCCATCGCCGCAAAAGTCCCGGAGCGCGCATACGGCGGCATTTCGGTTATTGTCGGACGCACTTCTGAAGGAATGGTGACGATGTTCTTTTTCTTGATGAATTCAATAATTCCCTCGACGGTCTTCGTGGCATCGGGAATCAGGCTCTCTGCGGTGGGATGTTCGTTCGAAATCGAATGCATGACTGCCGCCGGCGATTTTGAGGAATCGATCTTTCGAGCGGTCTCGATGAAGTCGCTGTAGTCCCTCGCCAGATTCGCTTCACCAACGGCAAGCAACCGATCGAGCGGCGTATCGACCATTTCTTCGTATAAGAGCTTCTTGGCGAAGTTTTCAGCGCCGATGGCATAAATTCCCCTCGAGTTCGGCAGCAGCGTTGTCTCCAACCAGCTCGCCGCATCCTCAAGCGATTTGGCTGCAGCGCCGTTCGCTTCTTCAAACTCGTGAAACAACACGGTGTCGGGGCCCGCGGCATCTTTGGCCCAGCTGGCGATTGTCTCTTTAAAGAAACTAACGGAACCTTGTGCGATTCGCATGGCAAGGTCAGTGAACTCATGAGGCGGGTTCTCAATGTTCTGCCGCATGGCTTCCAGCAATGGAGGCACGCCCTTCAACCGCGCGATAACGGAACGTAACCGATCGGGAGCAGGAGCGAACTTACGCTTGATGAGACCGTCAACGGCGCTGCCCGGCAATCCGACATAGTTCATCGGATTTTTCCGCCAGGTCCGCAGGGTTTCCAGATCGAGCAATTCGGCCTGGATCTGACCATTGAGGATTTCGGCATCGATTTGGTCATCAGGTTTCATCTCAATATTGCGAAGACCAGCGAGCCTGCGCTGAAGATCCTTTAGTTGTTCGATACGCCTGTTAAAGGCGGCGGCCGAGAGATCCTCAATTTTCAAGTCGTATTGGTGAAGCCCAACGGAGGTGCCAGACGTGGGACTCCATTCGAATAATGCACTGAAGTAATCGTCGACAAAGGAGGACATCGGAGTTCCTTCCGGTGATTTTTGTTGCGCCTGCGGCCCGCATGCGCAGACCAACATCGTTAGCAAAGAGTATATGGTGACACGCACAATCGTCTTTGTCTCTTCTCCCGAGTCTAGAAATTCTATCTTATCTGATCGATAAACCCAGCGGTTGGTTGGATTGAGAGAAGAATCGCAGCAAGCCCGAAGAGGGGTGGGACGAATGTTGAACAAGCACGTATTCCCCTCCTTGCAAAGGAGGGGTGGCCGCGCCATCAAAAAGAATGATGCCGAAGGCCACCAAAGTTGGCGCGGACGGGGTGGTCAGTCCTCGAAACGTGTTTGGAATGCGGTTCGAGATATCTCATCTGAAATGACCACCCCGTCTGCGCCTCAAAGGTGGCTTCGCAGCCAGCCCCGAATTTGTGGAACAGGCTCAGCTGCCTCAGCAGGGGAATGCTTTCCCACACCTTTCCCTACTGGAACAGTTCCACAATCGGCTTTCCCACGTAGGCCGTGTTCGTCGGTATGTATTCGAACCCGCGGCCTAGCGGATCGTCGTGCCGGGTCGTTGTATAGTTGATACCGAGGGCCGAGTAGATGCTGGCGGCAATATCCTCCGCGTACACCGGGCGGCCTTCGGACCACCCCGGATCTTCCACGTATGCGCCGTCCGCCGTGGTCTTTCCGAGGACGCGCCCCCCGCGAATCCCGCCACCGGCGATCAGCGCGGAGTGCACAAAATAGTGATCGCGGCCCTGAGCGCCAGTGATGTTCCCCACAGTTCGTCCGAACTCGCCTTTCACAACAACCAGCGTTTCATCGAGCTTGGAGCCTCCGCCTGCGCCGGGAATTACCGAAAGATCCGCAAGCAGATTTGCAAGACCAACATCCAACTGGCGGGCCGAAGGGTAGATCCCGCGGTTTGGCGCGTAGATGTTCGTGTGATTATCCCAGCCGCCCAGAGTGATCTCGACATATCGCGTGCCGAGGTCGGCCCAGAGGACATTGCGTGCGGTCAAGCACGCGTTACCGAATGCGGAATTCCCGTACTTCTGTTGATCCGATGCCGCAAACCGGAAGGCATGCGCAACAGCGCTGTCGTACATCATGTTTCGCGCCGAGGAATAGAAATCCGCCATCTCTTCGAGTTTCACTCCGTAGGACGACGGCGCATTGCGCAGCGAACCGTCGGCTGCGGTGAGCATGTTGTATCGCGTGGTGAAGGCTGCTTCACCGTCCGGATTCGCAAGATTGGCGATACCTCCCGCCGCGGGCGTTACGTCAAACGGCGCATACTTGCCCGAAAAGTATCCCTGTCCCGCCAGACTGCCGCCGCCGTTCAGCGACACGAAGCCCGGAAGCTTCTGGTTCGAACGCCGTTGGGACTCCAACTCCAGCGCGACGACCGAACCTACATTGGGCGCGATTTTTCCAGTAGCGCTGGTGGGGTTCCGCGCAATTTGATTCCAGTTTTGGAGCAGTGCATGGACCAGCGCTGTGGACTGACAACTTCGAATAATCGAAAAACGGTTGAGAGTGAGCTGATCCGCCAGGGCCGGCAATAAGCCCCCGGGCCAGTCGATGCCGCCATTGAGTGTTATCGGTACGAAGTCCGCCGGTGTCCAGGAACCCACTTTGAGATCAAAAGTATCGGTTTGGCTTGGGGCGCCCGGAAGCAAAATGAAGATGCAGTTCTTGGCAGTGTTGAGTATGGTCGCCGGACTCGTCGTCGTGCTTTGAGCAAACATTTCCATCGGCGACACGAAATATCCAGCCACGCCCGTGGCCGCTACCTTGAAGAAAACTCGTCGATCCAGGATTGATTCCATACACGCCTCAATAGTTGAAAACAAAATCCATTTTGTTTAGAAGCAGCCACTGCAAACCCTCGGCTGCTACCCGATTTCCCTGTTGCTGAAACATCGGCGTAAACAGCCCAATCTCCGCGCTTGTGGCAGGCCGCGACAGGGTATTGAGGAAAAGCTGCTGGATGATCGTTGGCGCGTCGGAATTCTGCGCCAATAGCTGCGCGACGCGCGACCCGGCGTTGGCCTGGTGAATCCGGGTCATCACGAAGGGGTTATTCATCAGATTGAGCCCTTGCAGGAGCGAGCCATCCGATCGGCGAAAGCTGGTGTCACGATCGCCGCGCCCGAACGAATTCAGAAACTGAACGGCAGCGCCATTCGAGCGAGGTTCACGCGTATCGGGAAGCTGTATTGCCCATTGAACAGGTGGAAGATTCTGCAGCGTGTAGGTCGGAAGAATGCCGGTCGCCTTGGCGATTGCATCGTGAACTTCCTCCGAATCTAAACGCCGGACGTACCTTCGCGCATAGTAGGGAACGTAATTTACATTCCAGGTGTCCGGGTATGTTGCTGAAAGCTGATACGCTGTGGACTTCGTTATCAATGCCATCAGCGCCCGCAGATCATATCGATTCTGCTGGAACCAGCTCGCCAGCGAATCGAGAAGCTCAGGATTCGTCGGCTGAAGAGTCCATGGAGCCGGCGGCGGATTGTTGGGATCCAGTCGCGCGAGGTCAAAGGTATTGGCTGGCGATACAAAGGCCTCCACCATGAACTTCTCCCAGATGTAGTTCACGGCGGCACGAGAGAATTGAGGATCACTGGTGATCTGCCGCGCGATTGCCTGACGGTAGGTTTCGCCGGTGGCGACGTTGCTGCCTGGCGTCGTTGTAAATGGATTCTTGGGTGTAATCGTCCTGACGCCGTTGATCGGCTGGCGGGCCGTCCGGTTGCCTGTTGTGGTGTTGAGCGGATAATCACCGGTGAGGACATCGGTCACGATGTATTTTGCGACCAGCGGCGTCTGCGTCACGACCTGGCGCTGCATGCGGGCGCGCGCAAAGTAAGCCGAGAGCCCCCACATGTTCCGGCGTGTCTGCCTCGAACCCCACAGATTCACTTGATCCAGATGCCGGGCGCCATCATGACAGAGCAGGCAATCGACGGTATTGATACCCAGAAACATCGAGGCCAGATTCACGGCGTGGCCGTCGTACGTATCCTGAGCGGGCCCCATCGTCACAGTATTTCCGACAGGCCAGTTCGCCGCCCCATTCAGGAAGCTATCGCCCGAGGCTGAGATGAGCTCGCGGGCCATCTGATCGTACGGCTTATTCGATGTGATGGAATCTTTGATGTAGAGGTAGAACGCGTCTCGCCCCAGAATGTCGCGATTGACGTTGGTGGCGTTGGCATTCAACTTGAACAGGTCCCCGAAAAACATCGTCCATTTGTCGATGAACTCGGGCGTTCCGATGAGAGCGTCAACCCTGGCATCGCGCTTCGAGGGGTTCGCGTCCGCAATAAATGCTTCGACTTCTGCCCCTGACGGAATCCGCCCCGTCAAGTCAAGCGTGACGCGACGCAAGAACTCGGCGTCCGACGCGATCGGCGCCGACGGAATGCCTGCACCGGCCATGCGGTTGAAAATCGCATCGTCGATGAAATTCTTGCGTGGAACACTGGCAGCATCCAGGGCCTCACCCGCCGGACTCATTGCGGAAACATACATGGAGAGGCGCTTGGTAATATCCGAGCGAGCCCCGTAACGCATTTCCGCATCAGGCATGAATTCGTCTGGGTTTGAGAGGAAACTACAGTCCGCGGAGGTGACAGCCGGTCTCACCAGCTCTCCCGTTAGTTCCTCCTGTCGCGCACCCGATAGCAGTAGGCCAGATGCCAGGATTACCAACGGCACAATCAACCATTTCATTCGCATACGCCTCCATTCCTTGAAAGCCATCGCTTTTACACACTAATGACATCTGGGAAGATCATTGGGTTTAAAAACAGGGGTCAGGGGTCAGAAATCCGAAAAGAATGCTTTGCAATGCCAGTTCGGAACTGAAGGGGCGGTCTTATGACCGCGCGTATTTCGTTGATTCCTGGAAAAACACGGGGTCATAGAAACTCTGAATGAATTGGCGAAAGCAAAACGACCATTTGGTCAGTTCGTCAATGCGTGATTTGGTTGTTGGACAAGTGCATTTGAGATCGTACATGGGACATCCCAACATTTGACATTTTGGGAAGCTCGAGCATGCAGCGAACAATGTCAAATGTTGGGATGTCCCATGTCCGATGTCCCATGTACTTGTCAAACAACCCAACGACCAACTGACACAATGACCCCTGACGCCCCCTGATCCCTTTACGAATTATCTCCATCAATGATGTTACCGAGCTTTCCAAGGATGGACCCCTCTTCACGGCCGCCGCGGCCCAGGCCCGGAGCAGCAGCCACAATGCGGCCGGCAAGCCGGCTAAAAGGCAAGGATTGAAGCCAAATACGGCCGGGACCGCGAAGGGTAGCGAAGAACAGGCCTTCACCGCCGAACAACGCCGACTTGATTTTGCCGACGAACTGAATGTCGTAGTCCACCGTCGGCTGGAACGCGACAATGCAGCCGGTATCGACACGCAGCAGTTCGCCCGGCGCGAGTGTTTTTTCGGTCAACATGCCACCGGCATGAACAAAGGCCCAGCCATTTCCTTGCAGCCGCTCCATGATGAATCCTTCGCCGCCGAACAATCCCACGCCCAGGCGTCTTTGGAAAGCGATTCCGATGCTCACGCCTTTGGCGGCGGCCAGAAATGAATCTTTTTGAGCGATCAGTTCGCCGCCAATTTCCGCCAGGTGCACTGGCACGATCTTTCCCGGGTAAGGCGCGCCGAAAGCAACCCGTTTCTTTTGCGAACTCTTATTGAGGAAAACGGTCATGAACAGAGACTCGCCGACGAGCAGCCGCTTCCCGGCTCCTATCAGCGCCCCGACAAAGCCGCTCTGCTGTTGAGAGCCATCGCCAAAGACGGTTTCCATCTCGATACCATCTTCCATGTACATCATCCCGCCTGCCTCAGCGACCGTCGCTTCGCCGGGATCCAACTCGACTTCCACAAATTGCATGTCATCCCCAAACACCTTGTAATCCACTTCATGCATTGCCGGCATGCTCGTCCTCCTGAGTTTGATTTGCGACACATCATACCTAACCTAATTCGGGACGGAGGAATAATTCAGGAAAGCTTCCACTGAGAGCGAACGCGGGCTAAAGCCCGCGACTACATAAGGACCAACCGTGGGTCCCACATGTAGTCGCGGGCTTTAGCCCGCGTTCAACAGACTGCTGTCATGTATTGTGCGAGCTTCAGTAAGATCCTGAATTATTCCTCCGTCCCGAATTAGACATAAGATCTTCGTGTGACCTTTGACGTCGTGATTATCGGTGCGGGCGCGGCCGGCCTGATGTGCGCCATCGAAGCGGGTAAGCGGGGCCGGTCGGTGGCCGTCCTCGAACGCAACGAAACCGTCGGCAAAAAGATCCGGATCTCCGGTGGCGGACGCTGCAACTTCACGAACATCTACACCACGCCCGATACACGCCGGAGGACTTCATTCGATCGGTAAGGCGCCACCGGATTGCCTATCACGAGAAGAAACACGGGCAGCTTTTCTGCGATGGATCTTCGCAGCAAGTCATCAACTTGCTGCTCAAAGAGTGCGAGGCCGCTGGCGTTGATATCCATGTCGAATGCACGGTTTCGAAGATCAAAAAGAACGGCCGCTTTTCTCTATCCACCAATCTCGGTAAATTCGACTGCGGTTCGCTAGTCATCGCAACCGGCGGTCTTTCCATTCCGAAGATCGGCGCCACCGATTTCGGCTACGCTGTCGCGCGGCAATTCGGACTCCGAATCACCGATTTGCGGCCGGCCCTGGTGCCACTAACACTAAACGGCGATGAAGGCCGCGCCTGCCGCGAACTGAGCGGAATTTCGCTGGATGCGCTCGTGACCACGCGCCACACGTCGTTTCGCGAGAACATCCTTTTTACGCATCGCGGCCTGAGCGGTCCAGCCATCCTTCAGATTTCGTCGTACTGGAAGCCTGGCGACGCCATTGCGCTTGACGTCGTGCACGAAGGCGATCTCAAGAATCTGCCGCGGAGATTCATCCAGAAGTGGCGTCAGTTGTATGGATGCGGTTCCGGCACGCTGGAGAAACTGCGGGAATGGACTCTCGTTCCCAGCGGTTCCGAAGGCTACCCGAAAGCGGAAGTCACGCTCGGAGGCGTGGACACCAACGAACTCTCATCCAAGACCATGGAGACCCGGCAGGTGCCCGGTCTATACTTCATCGGCGAAGTGGTCGACGTGACGGGCCAATTGGGCGGATTCAATTTTCAGTGGGCCTGGGCGTCCGGGTTTGTTGCGGGTCAATACGTATAATGCGAGGTTCGCCAAAATGAAAGATCCCGTTCGCGAGCAAGTTCTCTCCCTATTGCGCGGAGGTGGCGCGCACCTGAGCTTCGATGAAGTGATCGCCAAATTTCCCGCCCGGCTCCGTGGGACAAAACCCGCCGGGGCGCCGCACACGGCGTGGCAGTTGCTGGAACATATGCGCATTGCGCAGTGGGATATCCTGGAATTCAGCCGGAATCCCAAACACGTTTCCCCCAAGTGGCCCGCCGGTTATTGGCCGCCCACAGAAAAACCGCCAAGCGCCGGCGCTTGGAGTTCGAGCATCGCTTCTCTTAAGAAGGATCTGGAGGCCATGGCGAAGCTGGTCGAAAGTCCAAAAACCGACCTCTACGCAAAGCTACCTCACGGCGACGGCCAGAACATTTTGCGCGAAGCCCTGCTGATCGCAGACCACAACTCGTATCACCTCGGCCAATTGATGTTGCTCAGCCGGTTGGTTGCTGTCTAGGCACAAAGTCTTCAGCCGCAGATGACGGGAATGGGCCGTACACAATTCCACACGTTGCCACTTGCAACAATGGCGGGCGGCCCCCTTCCCGTAATTCGCGTGATCCGCAGCTAAACTTTGAGTTGCACCCTCTCATTCTTGTAGAAAGACGAAACCTGACCTCGGCGTCCGACGAAAGTCCGGATGCCCCGTTCAACGCCCCGGTAAATCGCTCCCAATTCGCACAGCGGATCGAGGATGGTGTCCTCAAGCGTGCGGGCAGTTTTATTCAAGTTGTCGACTGCCTTATGGACGTTGGAGGCAATCTCATCGTTCTTGCGTTCGACGCCGCGGAATTGCGACTGATAGTTCTGTTCGGCTTCCCGGAAGGCTTGCTGCCCGGCTTCCATGGACTGTTTGGCCTTGTTGACGGTGCTCCGCACCTGATCACTTATTTCTGTGCTCTTTCGCTCAAGAAAAAGTCTGGCGTCTTCCAGCTTTCCCGAAAGCTCCTGGGGGTTGGCAATGGTACGGCGAACACGCCGTCCGGACTCCGTCATGAACAGGTATCCGACGGCTCCACCAATGGCTGATCCTACAATCACATACGGCCAGATATTTGAACCATTTCTTCCCATTTTAGTTTCCTCACTTCTATCACTATTGACGGCCACTCTCATCGTTTGTTGGCCTGAAGGACTTTCTTGCGTAAACGGATCGACTGCGGTGTGGTTTCGACCAATTCGTTGTCCCGGATGAACTCGATTGCTTGTTCGAGATTCAGGATATGCGGAGAAACCAGGCGAATGGCCTCGTCGGCGGTCGAGGCCCGCATGTTGGTGAGCTTCTTCTCTTTGACAATGTTGACGTCCAAATCCACCGCCCGTGCGTTTTCTCCAACGACCATGCCTTCGTAGACTTCGGTTCCGGGTGTGATGAAAATCTCGCCGCGCTCCTGAAGATTCCATATCGCGTAGGCCGTGGCTTTCCCGGCCCGGTCCGCGACAAGTGAGCCGGTGGGCCGCGTCGGAATATCACCCTGCCAGGCGATGTAGCCATGGAACAAAGAATTCATAATAGCGGTGCCGCGGGTGTCCGTGAGAATCTCGCTTCTCAGACCGATCAGACCTCGCGTGGGAACGTCAAATTCCAGCCGGACGCGGCCTGAACCGTGATTGACCATCTTGGTCATTTTGCCTTTCCGGCCGCCGAGCTTTTCGATGACGACGCCGAGAAATAAATCGGGGCAGTCGATAACCAGCATCTCCAGCGGCTCCTGCAGTTCGCCGTTGTTGGCTCGCGTCAGAATCTCGGGTTTGCCGACCATCAGCTCGTAGCCCTCGCGGCGCATGGTCTCGATCAGAATCGCCAACTGAAGCTCTCCTCGCCCCATGACGCGAAAAGCCTCGGTGCTCCCCGCTTCTTCAACTCGAATCGACACATTCGTCAGCAGTTCCTTTTCCAAACGCTCGCGAAGATTCCTGGACGTGACGTATTGGCCTTCGCGGCCGGCGAATGGAGACGTGTTGATGGTGAACATCATGACAATCGTCGGCTCGTCGATCTGGATGCGCGGCAGTGGATTGGGGGTTTCTGCACTGGTAACGGTCTCGCCAATGTTGATTCCCTCGACGCCGGCAATGGCAAGGATATCGCCGGGTTTGCCAACCGTCTCGTCCACCCGCTTCAGGCCTTCAAAGGAATAAAGCCTGGTAATTTTGGTCTTCTGGAGCGACCCATCGAGCTTTACAATTCCAACCTCATCTCCAAGACGAAGCGTGCCGCTAAACACCCGGGCGATGGCCAAACGGCCGAGGTAGTCGCTGTAGTCCAGGTTGGCGACCAGGATTTGCAGTGTGCCGGCGGGGTCACCCGGAGCTGCAGGAATATGCTTCACGATCGCCTCGAAAAGCGGACGGAGATTTCCGGAGGAGTCTTCAAGAGAATCTTTTGCGATGCCGGCCCTGGCATTGGTGTAGAGGATCGGAAAATCGAGCTGATTTTCCGTGGCGTCGAGGTCGATAAAGAGGTCGTACAGCTCGTTGACGACTTCCTGAATACGGGCATCCGGCCGATCGATCTTATTGATCACGGCAATGGCGGGTAGCTTGGCTTCGAGCGCTTTTACCAGGACATATCGCGTCTGGGGCAGCGGACCTTCGCTCGCATCCACGAGCAACAGGACGCCGTCCACCATCTTCAGCGCCCGTTCCACCTCGCCGCCGAAGTCGCTGTGGCCGGGCGTGTCGACGATGTTGATCTTCACGCCGTGGTAGCGAACGCCCGTGGTCTTCGCCAGAATCGTAATACCCCGCTCGCGCTCGAGATCATTGGAATCCAGGACTCGTTCGACAAGCTCTTCATTGGCCCTGAAAATACCGCTCTGCCGCAGCATGGCATCGACCAGTGTGGTCTTGCCGTGGTCCACGTGGGCGATGATTGCTATATTTCGAATCGAGTCATTGCGCATAACAAATCATGATAGCAAGAAGGAGTCGTTGAGTAGTATTCCCCTCCTTGGAAAGGCTGATTTAACAGGCTTTTAACATGAAGGCATGAGGAGATGTCACGAAGCGTAATGCAAACTATTGAGTTGAGAATCATCCCGGCCCAGATGTAGACTGCCGCCCCTATCGCTGGCGGGAAGGGGGAATTTGGGGACAGAGACCGAATTCTGTACTTTTCAAGAATTCGGTCTCTGTCCCCAAATTCCCCCTTTCCCGTTTAGCCAAATAATAAGAGGTGTAAAGCATGTCTACGCTTTCGCGACGAGAGGTGATGAAGTTCGGCGGAATAGCGCTGATCGGAGTTTGGGGACAGAATTTTAGCGCCGAACCTGTTAGCGGACCACAGGCCCGTCCCTCCAAACCAATCTTGTTTCTTCCGCCTGCCAATTCCACGGATCCTGCCGTCCATTCGAAAACCGAGAATATGTTCTGGGCCCAAGTCATGATGGAGCACGCGAATTTCTTCGCGACGCTCATGCCGGGCGCTGGCCTCACAACCGAGCGCGCCCAGGCCGAGAACTTCCAGCGGAGCTTTCAAGACCATTTCGGCCGGGCAAAATCAGCCGCTCTAGATCGTAACAACTACGCGGCCTTCAATCGGTCTACCATCGAATTGATGAAACCGTTCATCGAGTACAAACAGCGGATGCTGGAAGCGCAGAACTCCGGAAAGATCCGCACCCTTGTGTTTTCTCTTTTCTTCGATCACACCATTCGTGAAGCACAGCGCGCGACGAGCCGTCTGGAGAAAGTCGCCGGCGGTGATGCCAGCATGGGTTACGGGGAGGTCGTCGACTTTTGGTCCGCGGTCATGAGTGACCATAGCGAATTGATCGCGCACTTGCTCGATCCACAGGAGCAAGAACTGATCAGCCAGGCACTCGATTCGAGCGCGGTTTTCCAGGGATTCAACTTGGGAAACCATGCGCGCCCATTGCCTGGTGGCGAGGTTCTCCTGGCAACCGAAGAGCTCATCGATTTCGTAACAATGCTCGATGAAGGCGTTGAGGCAGGCAAGATCAAGAGCATCATTGATCCCGTCCTCGCCGCTCATCTCCGCCGCGAGACGCTGAAGTTTCTCGACGAACTCAAGCGAACCGGGAACAAGACATAAACCAATGCGTACGTTTTAGCCGCGAATTGCGCGAATGACGCGAATGAGCCGGCGAGATTCCTGGCGTTGTCTATCGCAACAATGTCCCCGGCTCATTCGCGTCGTTCGCGCAATTCGCGGCCAAAAACTCGCCTAGAACGCGGCGAACGCGTTGAACGTCCTTGCCGTCCCGCCGGCACTCCCATTACGGCAATTGCACGAGTGTGAACCGGACGCCCGGGCGGAAAGAGATCGTTTCAATTGGAGATGTTGTACCGTTTCAGTCCCCTCTTCTTCGGGGCGACCATCGGAACGGATTGGGGCTTCGCTGGGGAAAGTCTTGTGAACCGTCCGTAACGCACAGCACCTTCGAAGGTTGAGTCACATCCCGAATGGGAACGATTTAAAATTCAAACAGGAGCTGTCGCGGCTGAAATACCGGAATAAATGTTGGCTCCGACGTCTGTTGACACGTCACCTGTCCCGACACAGGTAGTGCCCTAACGGCGCCGGTTATCCGGGTCACGCCGACAGTCTTCTTTGTGACCAAGACAATTCCTCCGTTTCCGTCTCCGCGCACAAGGAATCCGACACCTTTCCGATGGGCACGCTCCGCAGCATGGTTCTCCGGCAGGCAGCTAACAACCCCTGGACCTGACGCCGATTTTCACCGTTGTGAAATTCAGGGGACAGTCTAAACCCGGGCCTAAATAGCACCGTGCGTTCTAAAGAGCGGCGTAACGAATCACGAAGAGCACCGTGAACAGCACCATCAGCCAGTGAAGCTTGCGGTGGCGGCCGGAGACGAGGCTGAGGAGAACGTAGGAAATGAAGCCGAAGGCGATGCCGTCCGTGATGCTGAAGGTGAAAGGAATGAATGCAATTGTGATGAAAGCGGGAAGGTATTCCAGTGGATCATCCCATTCGATGCGGCCGACGTTGCGCATCATGAACGCACCGACAATGATGAGAGCCGGAGCCACTGTCGGGTAAAGCATCAACCCAGACGCGCTCTTGTAGCCTTCGCCGATCATTTGGGCCAGCGGCGAGAAGAAGAGCCCCGAAAGCATCAGCAGTCCCGTAACGACGTTCGCGAGTCCGGTTTTGCCTCCTTCGGCAACACCGGCGGCGCTTTCGATGTAGCTGACAACCGGAGAATTACCCAGCAGGCCGGAGACTGACGTTCCAATGGCATCCGCCAATAAAGCCTCACGTGCGCGTGGGAACTGGCCGTTACGCATGAAGCCGCCTTGCTCCGCGATGCCGATGAGGGAACCGATACTGTCAAAGAGATCGAGGAAGAAAAAAATGAAAATGACCGGGACGGCACCGAGCTTCAGGGCCCCGATGATATCGAGCTTGAAAGCAATTGGGGCAATCGATGGCGGTCGACTCACCAGTCCGTGAAATCGGACGATGCCAAAGACGAGGCCGAGAAGCGTGCTGGTCAGGATTCCAGCCAGGATGGCGCCGCGCGAACGGCGTACGAGAAAAACGCAAGTCACGACGATACCCGCAGCGGACATCCACACTGCCGGGTGATGCAGATTGCCGAGCGTGACGAGCGTCGCCGGATTGGCCGCAAGAAATCCGCTCCATTCCAGCCCCACTAATGTAATGAGCAGTCCAATCCCGACCGCGATTCCGCGTTTCAGCGAATCGGGAATGGCTCGAACCAGCGCCTCGCGCACGCCCCAGATGGACATGATCAGAAACACAATTCCGGAAATGAACACGGCGCCAAGCGCGATCTGCCAGCTATAGCCCATGCCCGCGACGACCGTGAACGCGAAGAAAAAGTTGTGCCCCATGGCTGGAGCGACCGCAATCGGATAATTCGCCAGAAGCGCCATCAGGAAACAACCGAACGCGCTGACGACGCAAGTAGCGGCGAGTACGGCCTGGAAGTCCATGCCCGTCGTCGAAAGCACGGCGGGCTGGACGAAGATGATGTAGGACATCGTCATGAAGGTCGTCAAGCCGGCGAGAACTTCGGTGCGGATAGAGGTGCCGGTGTCGGTGAGATGAAAGGTTCGGTCGAGGAAATCCTGCATGTTGGTCAAGCACGGCTTAGGAGTACAGTCATTATTCCCCTCCTTGCAAAGCCTTGCAAAGGAGGGGTGGCTGCGCCAATAAGAAGAAGTCGCGAAGCCACCGAAGCGGCGCAGACGGGTGGTCAGTTTGGAGCGCTACTTTTTTTTGCCGAACTGACCACCCCGGCCGCGCCATATCGGGGCTTCTGTTTGATGGCGCGGCCACCCCTCCTTCGCAAAGGCTGATCATTACCCACAACTCGTCCGTTGGACACGGGCGTCTGGGACAACCGGCGGGAAAGGCGAAGTCCCCTCCTTGGCAAAGGACGGGTGGCCGCGCTATCAAGTAAATGGTCCCGTTCCTTTGGAGGCGCGGCGCGAAGCGTGAGCCCGGTAGGGCGAAACATCAAGAACGGGGTGGTTCGTTCAACTTCCGATAATCGGTGGCTTGAACCAACCCCCCCGTCACCCCTCCTTGTCCAAGGAGGGGACTTCGGCTTCCCCTTCAGTTGTTTTCAATGCCCCCGTGTCCAGCAAAAGATGTGGGACATGGCAAGCCTTTGCAAGGAGGGAAATATATATGCCCGTACCAACCGCGGTTCACAACTTGCTTAGTACTGCTTCACCCACTTCGCGCGTGCCGAGTTTCCCGCCAATGTCCTGCGTCGTCTTGTTCTCATTCACACAGGCGATGACAGCATTCTCTACGGCGCGGGCCGCGTCGGTCAGGCCGAGGTGCTCCAGCAACATCGCCGACGTGAGAATGGAGCCCATGGGGTTTGCAATGTTCTTACCAGCCAACGGTGGCGATGAGCCGTGAACAGGCTCAAATAATGAAACCCCATTCGGATTGATATTGCCGGACGCCGCCATTCCCAGTCCGCCCTGCAGCGCCGCCGCGAGGTCCGTGATGATATCTCCGAACATGTTGTTCGTGACGACGACCTGAAAGTCCTTTGGCTGACGGACAAACAGCAGCGCGAGCGCATCGATATAGAGATGGCTGGTCTGGACGTCCGGGTAACGCGCGGCGACTTCCTTAAAACACCGTTGCCACAGGTCTCCCGCATAGGCCATGACATTCGACTTGTCGCTCATGCAGACCCTGGTCTTGCCGTGCCGGCGCGCAAACTGAAAGGCATATTCCATGATGCGCTCCACGCCCTTTCGTGTATGTATCTCAACCTGGTTTGCGACTTCGTCCGGAGTTCCCCGCTTGAACACGCCGCCAGCATTGACGTAAGCACCTTCTGTGTTCTCGCGAATCACCGTAAAGTTCACGTCTGCGACACCGGCGCCTTTGAGCGGACAGAGCCTTTCGTGGAACAAACGAACGGGCCGGACATTCGCGTACAGGTCCAGTCCGAAGCGCAGCGCAAGAAGAATTTCGGCAGCGTGCTTGTTGTCAGGGACTCGCGGATCGCCGATTGCGCCAAAAAGAATCGCATCGAAATCCTTGCGCAGCATGTCGAAGGCACCCGTGGGCAGCGAGATTCCTTCACGCAAGTACTTTTCGGCACCCCAATCGAACTCGGTGAATTCCAATCCGGCACTGAAAACATCATTGACACGGCGCAGAACGTGCATGGCTTCCCGAGTCACGTCGATGCCGATACCATCGCCCGGAACTACCGCAATTCGCTTCATGCCCCACGGGGCTCCACGAGTATCTTGTACTCATCCATCAAGGCCTGGAGGTGGGATTGTTCGTCCTCGGCGAATTCCATGAAGATCTTCTTTCCTTTGGCATCCGAAATCTGTTTTGCAAAATCTTTGAAGAACCGATGCGACCTTCGTTCGAGGTCCATCGCGATGTTCAGCGCATCGAGATCCGTCGTGGTGTCCTTCACTTCTACTTTCAATAGTTCCTTTTGCGGAAAGATGTCCTCAGCAATCTTCCGGCTGAGCGGCAGCCGTGTGGGCTCGCGTTTGAGCCATTGGTTTTTCTGGAGAAGCGCTCGATGCTCGTCCTGAAGCCGCCGCAGGTGGTCGGATTCTTCCACAGCAAGCCTTTGAAACATCAGCCTTCCGCTGTCGTTCTTCGTTTTCCTCGACGCGTTTGTGTAGAAAGTGTACCCGCGACGCTCGATAGCCAGCGTCAATTCGAGCGCATCGCGCACGACCGTCTTTTCCAGGCGCCGCCGTTCGTTCACGCCGGCCGACTTCTGTTCCTTCCGCAAGCAGGCCTTGCATATGCCGACAATCGCATACCGGCTGTATCGCTCTTCAAAGCCATGTTCATCGGTCACGCGCTGTATCAGAGTCTCGATTCTTCGCGACGGGAACTCGACATTGCTCCCACATAGATTGCAAATGAAGTGTAGATGATTCGGTTGCTTGATGACCGGCTCGTAACGCGTCATTCCGCCCAGTTTGGATTGCCGAATCAAGCCCGACGCCAGCAGGATTTTGAGAGTCCGATAAATGGTGGCCAGCCCAATCCGATGCCCGTTTTGGAGCACGATATCCCGAATTTCTTCGACGGACGGGTGGCCCTTCGCTTCCAGAAGCACGCCCCAAATCAGCGCACGCTGCGATGTCTTTTTCAGCTTCTTCTCCGTCAGTAGTTTTTGAAACTCTTTCCGTTGTTTCATCGCGGCCCGATTATACGCTATAGTGGATTCTCCTGGTGTGAAAGGACACTCATGAAGAAGACAGTTTTGGTCCTGATGCTGGCGCTTCCTTTGTTCGGGTGCGGCTCAAAGCCGACCACGATCAAACAGGAGGACGCCATCAACAAGCCGAAGGGGCCGGCTCCCGAGTTCGATCTCGAAAAAGTCGCAGGCGGCAAGCTCAAAGCGGACGAAATCAAGGGGAAGGTGACCATCGTCGACTTCTGGGCCACGTGGTGCCAGCCTTGCATCTCGGAGATCCCGAACTTCAATAAGATTCACGAAAGATGGGCCGATAAGGGTGTCCAGATGCTCGCCATTACTGTCGAATCCGGCTCCCTCGATGAAATCAAGCCAAAGGTCGCCGAGTTTGGCATGAAATATCCCGTCGTCGTCGGAAACGATAAAGTGGTCGAAGGTTTCGGCGGGCTGATCGGTTTTCCCACCACTTTCATCGTTACCAAAGATTGGAAAATCTACAAAAAGTACCTCGGCATGACACCCAATAAGAAGGCTCTGATCGAAAAAGATATCGAGAAGCTACTGGCCGAAAACGACACTACGGACTGAGGCCCGCGATTACAGCGGAATACTTACCGCGAACAGCAAAAACTTCGAGAAGAACTCTCCGAACAAAAGCGCCACAACCGCCAAATACAGCAGCCCCGTTGCAGCTTGCGTGTGCCGGATCTGAATCGTGCTCCAGATCATCGCCGCAAGGATGACCGGTACCAGAACACCGAAAATGATCCGCGGCCAAAAGAAGATTCCCTGCCGTACCATCAGCTCCCGCAGGACCGCCCCAAGCGGAATGGTCTGCTCCATCTGAAGAACGATCAACGACACAAGGATCGTCAACGCCCGGATGGCGATGGTCCCGATTAACACTTTGGTTAGGAGCTTGAGCGGATCGATGGAGAGCTTCGGTATCACGAGATACCAGTGTCCAAATACCATCGTCAGCATGACCGATCCGAGCAGCGCCGT
>WNGL01001374.1_pt1 | contig 29966 bp, 29 predicted proteins | sample 5400591 | NCBI WGS metagenome assembly WNGL01 (sample SAMN13153377, study PRJNA577476) | soil metagenome | isolation source: 80 cm soil or saprolite under Garry oak tree replicate 1 | place: USA:California | collected 2016-06-15 | reverse complement strand
CGACCTCAACGATTATCGTCGGCCAGCGTCCCGGCTCTCGAAGCAATGCGTGGTCATGGCCGGTACGGGGGTCAGTTCACCAGACCAGTCGCGGCCAGCCCATGGGGTCGAAAAAGTTGCATGGAAATCCGCGCTAATGATACGGGAGGTCCGCATGCGAACGCTCGTCACCGGCGCAACCGGCCGGATCGGCAGCCGGTTCGTGCCGTGGCTCGCGGGTACGCGGCCGCTGCGGGTACTGGTTCGCGACGTCGAGCGGCCCGGCCGGTTCTGGGACCTGGGCGCCGATGTGGTACTCGGTGACCTGCGCGACCCCGAGGTGGTCAAGCGCGCGGTCGCGGGCGTGGACGCCGTGGTGCACCTCGCGGCTGGCGAGTTCACCGAGAGCCTCGGGCGGGCCGCCGTCGACGCGGGCGTGCCGCGCTTCGTCTTCGCGAGTACCACGCTGGTCTACGGTCCCGGCCGGGGTCGGCCGGCAAACGAGGACGACGAGCCGAGATCCGTGGCCGAGCGCGTCCTCCTGGACCTGTACCACGACTTCGGCCTCGGCGTGCGGATCGTGCGCCTGGCCCACGTCTACGGGGCCGGTGACCCGCTGCCACGCGCGACCGACGGGCCGGCGCACCGGCGTATTCCGACGGTGCACCACGCCGACGTCGCGCAGGGCCTGCGGCTGGTACTGGAGTCCGGCGCGGCCGACGGCCGGGTCTTCAACCTGGCCGACGACGCCGCGCTGACCGCCTGGGAACTGTGCGCGATCGCCGGGCAGCCGGCGCCCGTGGGTGACGGGCCCGCGGACCCGTGGGAGGGTCTCGTGGACACCCGGCGGATCCGCGACGAGTTGGGCTACCGCCCGATGTTCCCGACCGTGTACACGGCGCACCAAAGCGCCGCGCGGAGCGACCAGAGGCCGCTGACGCGCAGCGGGGCGCGGTGTCGTCTGGACTGAGGAGCGAAGCGACGAGGGAAGACGGCGCACCAAAGCGCCGCGCGGAGCGACCAGAGGCCGCTGACCGCATAGGATCCGTCGGGTGAGCGACAGCTGTCTGTTCTGCCGGATCGCGGCCAAGGAGATCCCGGCGACCGTGGTGCACGAGACCGGTACCACCCTGGCGTTTCGTGACATCGGGCCGAAGGCGCCGGTACACGTGCTGGTGATTTCCAAGGAGCACCACGCGAACGTGGGGGAGCTGGCCGCGGTGGACCCTGCACTCGCCGGTGCCCTACTCGCGGCCGTGGGCGAGATCGCGCAGGCCGAAGGGCTGACCGGGGACGGGTACCGGGTGATCTTCAATACCGGGCCGTACGGCGGGCAGGAGGTCGACCACGTCCACGCGCACCTGGTCGGCGGCGCGCCGCTCGGGCCGATGCTCTGCCGGTGAGCGATCCACTCCTGCGGTACCGGCGCCTGGTCCAGCGAGCCCAGGTGGACGGGCGGATCCCGGCGCTGTCCGTCGCGCTGCACCGCGCCGACCGTCCACTGTGGAGCTTCGAGATCGGGGCCGCGCCGGGTACCCGCTTCCGGCTCGGGTCGGTGACGAAGACGTTCACCGCGGTACTCGTCCTGCAGTGCCGCGACGACGGTCTGCTTGACCTGGACGACCCGATCGGCCGGCACCTCGACCTTCCCCGGCACGGCGAGCTGCCGATCCGGCGGCTGCTCTCGCACACCTCCGGGCTGCAGCGCGAGCCGTTCGGCGACGTGTGGGACTCGCTGGACACCCCGGACCTCGACCGGCTGCTGGCCGGGCTGGAGCGGGCCGAGCGGGTACTGCCGCCGGCCCGCCGGTACCACTACTCGAACCTCGGCTACGCGCTGCTCGGGCACCTGGTCGCGAAGCTGCGCGGAGGCACGTGGGAGGAGGTGCTCACCGACCGGGTCGTCAAGCCGCTCGGCCTGGCTTCGGTGCGGGCCGACACGACGAACGCCGCGACCGGGTACCTCGTCGAGCCGTACACCGACCACGCCCGGCCGGAGCCGCCGACCGACATGGGCGCGCTCGGGCCGGCCGCGCAGCTGTGGGGTACCGCGGCCGAACTGGCCCGGTGGGGCGCGTTCCTGGCCGATCCCGCGGCGATCGACCCCCATGGTGCGGTCCTCGCCCCCGCGACGCTGGACGAGATGCGCTGGCCGCTGACGATGTCCGACGAGACGCTCTGGGCGATCGGCTTCGGGCTCGGCCTGATCCTGATGAACCAGGGCGACCGGGTCATCGACGTCGGCCACGACGGTGCGATGCCCGGCTTCCTCTCCGGCGTGTACGGCCGGCGCGGCACCGGCGTCCCGCCCGGCCTGGGAGTGGCGGTCCTGGGCGCGTCCGGTACCGCGACCCAGGTCCTCGAGCTGCCGCACGTGCTGCTGGCCGCGGCGGTCGAGCACGACCCGGCCAAGATCGCCCCGTGGCGGCCCGGCGAGCCGGCCCCCGAGCATCTGCGTACCGTGCTCGGGCGGTGGTGGGGGGAGGGCTACGAGTACGTCTTCTTCTGGCGGGACGGCGCGCTGCACGCCCGCGCGGTCGATGCCCCCGCCGACCGCCCGCCGGCCCTGTTCGAGGAGGCTGGGCCGGACTTGTTACGCACCGTGTCCGGCCGGGAGGTCGGCGAGCTGCTCCGGCTGACCCGCGACCCGGCCGGCGGCGAGGTGGTCCGGATGCACTGGGCGACCTACCGGTTCACCCGCCAGCAGGAGACCGTCGAAGGCCGTTAACGGATTCGGGGCGGGCCGGGCGGGCAGCCGGCCGATACCATGGGGAGACGTATCTGCCCCTGACCGAAAGGTGGCCGCAGGCCCGCGTGGCCGACCCATGACGACCAGCCCACCCCCCGCGGCGGGAGCCCGGGTCCAAACCAAGATCACGGTACCCGATGACCAGCAGATGGTGAACCTGCTGGGCGCCCGGGACGACGTGCTCAAGCTCGTCGAGCGCTCGCTCAACAGTGACATCCACGTCCGCGGCAACGAGATCACCATTTCCGGTACCCCGGCGGACAACGCCCTCGCCGAGCGGGTCTTCGCAGAACTCCTCGAACTGGTACAGAAGGGCGAGATCCTCACCCTGGACGCGGTCCGGCGCGTGGTCAGCATGCTCGAACAGGGCACCGCCGAGCGGCCGGCCGAGGTACTCACGCTCAACATCCTGTCCCGGCGCGGCCGGACGATCCGGCCCAAGACCGTCGGGCAGAAGCGCTACGTGGAGGCGATCGACCAGCACACGATCGTGTTCAGCATCGGGCCGGCCGGCACCGGCAAGACCTACCTGGCCATGGCCAAGGCGGTCCAGGCGCTGCAGGCCAAGCAGGTCAACCGGATCATCCTGACCCGGCCGGCGGTCGAGGCCGGGGAGCGGCTGGGCTTCCTGCCCGGTACGCTCTACGACAAGATCGACCCGTACCTGCGGCCGCTGTACGACGCGCTGCACGACATGATCGACCCGGAGTCGATCCCGAAGCTCATGGCGGCCGGCACGATCGAGGTGGCACCGCTGGCGTACATGCGCGGCCGTGCCCAACCGCTCACGGCACAGGTACTCACGCCGGATGGCTGGCGGAAGATCGGCGACCTCGCGGTCGGTGACCTCGTGGTCGGATCGAACGGCCTGCCCACCCCCGTGCTCGGCGTCTATCCGCAGGGTCGCAAGCTGGTCTACCGTGTGACGACCCAGGACGGCGCGTCCACCTTGGCCTGCGGGGAGCACCTGTGGACGGTCCGCACGATCGACGACCGCAGCCACGGCCGACCCGCCCGGGTGCTCCAGACGCAGGACATGATCGGCCAGCTACGCCGCGGTCACGTGCACCGCTTCGAGCTTCCGATGGTGGAACCGGTGGAGTTCGTACCGCGTGAGGTGCCGATCGACCCGTACGCACTCGGGCTGCTGCTCGGCGACGGCTGCCTGACGACCACGACGACGCCCTCGTTCTCGACGGCGGACCCGGAACTGGCGGAGGCACTCGAAGCGGCACTGCCGGGGATCACGTTGTTCCGCAAGAGCGAGGTCGACTACGTCCTCCGGCACGTGAACGGCGGTCGGGGCGGGCTGCTGATCGCCAACCCGGTCACGGTCGCCCTGCGCGAGCTGGGGCTCGCCGGAACACGGTCCGAGACGAAGTTCGTGCCGGAAAGCTACCGGCTGAACAGTGCCGCGGTCCGGCTCGCCGTGCTGCAGGGGCTGCTGGATAGCGACGGCGGGCCGGTCACCCAGCGCGGCCGAACCTGCCGCATCCAGTACACGACCTGCTCGGCCCGGCTGCGGGACGACGTGATGTTCCTCGTCCGCTCGCTCGGCGGCGTCGCGTACTGGCGGTGCCGGCCCGCCGTCGGCCGCAAGCCGGGGCTGGCCGGGGGCCGGCCGGTGGCGTACCGGCATGACGCTTATGTGCTCGACATCCGGCTGCCGGAGGGCCTTCAGCCGTTCCGGCTTGGTCGCAAGCGGTCTGCCTACAACGAGCGCGGCGGCGGGCGACCGATGCGCTTCATCGAGGCGATCGAGCCGGCGGGGGAGATCGAGACCGTCTGCATCCAGGTGGCGGCGGAGGACTCTCTTTACGTCACCGACGACCTGATCGTCACCCACAACACCCTCAACGACGCGTTCATCATCCTCGACGAGGCGCAGAACACCACGCCCGAGCAGATGAAGATGTTCCTGACCCGGCTCGGGTTCGGCTCCCGGATCGTGGTCACCGGCGACATCACCCAGGTCGACCTTCCGGGCGGGACACGTAGCGGGCTGCGGGTGGTCCAGGAGATCCTGGACGGGGTGGAGGACGTACACTTCGCCCGGTTGGGCAGCGCGGATGTCGTCCGGCACCGGCTGGTCAGCGACATTGTCGACGCGTACGCGAAGTGGGACGCCGCGCAGCAGGCCGCGGTACCGACGTCGCTGCCCGGCAACCGGGCGGCGCACGGTCGCTCCGGTCGGCGCCGCTAGGGGGAAGACCGTGTCAGTCGAGATCGCCAACGAGTCGGGTACCGCGGTCGACACCGACTCCATCCTCGCCGTCGCCCGGTACGCCCTCGACGAGATGGGCGTCAACCCGCTCGCCGAGCTGTCCGTGCTGCTGGTCGACACCGAGTACATGGCCGAGCTGAACCACCGCTGGATGGGCGGCGACGGGCCGACCGACGTGCTGGCCTTCCCGATGGACGAGGGCAGCATCGACCACGGGCCGGGCGAGGCCCCGGGCGTCGAGCCGGCGCTGCTCGGCGACATCGTGCTCGCGCCGGGCGTGGCGGCCAAGCAGGCGGCCACCGCCGGCCACTCCGCCGCCGACGAGCTGCACCTGCTCACCGTCCACGGGGTCCTGCACCTGCTCGGGTACGACCACGCGGAACCCGAGGAGGAGCGCGAGATGTTCGGGCTCCAGGCGCGGCTGCTGTCCGGGTGGCAGGCGCAGGCGCGCCGGTCGTCCTGACTTCGGAGACGTCATGCCGCTCGTCCTGGCCGCCGGATTGACCGTCCTCGCGGGACTGTTCGCGATGACCGACTCGGCGCTGTCCCGGGTATCCGCCGCGCGGGCCGCGGAGATGGCCCGGGAGGGTGTGCGCGGGGCCGGCGCGCTGCACGCCGTCGCCGCCGACGTCGCCCGGCACCTCAACCTGCTGCTCCTGCTGCGCCTGCTGTGCGAGCTGAGCGCCACCACGCTGGTCGCGGTGTTCACCATCGGGGTGTGGGGCGTCGACCGGCTCTGGCTGGCCGGTATGGTGACCGCCGGCTCGATGACCGTGGTCAGCTTCGTGGCCGTCGGCGTCGCGCCGCGCACCATCGGGCGGCAGCACGCCTACACCGTGGGCCGGTACGCGGCGCCGTTCGTGCTCTGGCTGGGCCGGGTGCTCGGTCCGCTGGCCCGGCTGCTCATCCTCGTCGGCAACGCGGTCACCCCCGGGCGCGGCTTCCGCGACGGGCCGTTCTCCACCACCGTCGAGCTGCGCGAGCTGGTCGACCTCGCCGAGCAGCGCGGGGTGGTCGAGCACGGCGAGCGGGAGATGATCCACTCGGTCTTCTCGCTGGGCGACACGATCGTGCGCGAGGTGATGGTCCCGCGTACGGAGATGGTCTGGGTCGAGGCGGACAAGACCGTCCGGCAGGCGCGGGTACTGTTCCTGCGCTCCGGCTTCTCCCGGATCCCGGTGATCGGCGAGAACGTCGACGACGTGCTCGGGATCCTCTACCTCAAGGACGCCGTCGGGGCGGGCGACGACGTGCTGGTCAGCGAGCTGATGCGGCCGGCCACCTTCGTACCGGAGTTCAAGCCCGTCGACGACCTGCTGCGCGAGATGCAAGCCGCCCGTACCCACATCGCGATCGTCGTCGACGAGTACGGCGGTACCGCGGGCCTGGTCACCATCGAGGACATCCTGGAGGAGATCGTCGGCGAGATCACCGACGAGTACGACGTCGAGCGCCCGCCGATCGAGGAGCTGGGCGACGGCTCGGTGCGGATCAGCGCGCGGCTGTCCGTCGAGGACCTCGCTGAGCTGTTCGACGTCGAGCTGCCCGACGACGAGGTGGAGACCGTGGCGGGACTGCTCGCCCAGGCGCTGGGCCGGGTACCGATCCCGGGCGCCGAGGCGCGCATCGACGGGCTGCACCTGGTCGCCGAGGGCACCACCGGCCGGCGGAACCGGATCGATACCGTATTGGTGCGGCGGCTTGACGCCGCCGGAATGAGCACCGGGTCAATCGAAGACGAGGAGAGGCAGCCCGCCGATGCCTGAGCTGAGCGCGGAGGACCAGAAGCTGGTCACCCTGGCCCGGGCGGCACGCGTCCGGGCCGGTGCGGTGGAAGGCGCGGCGGTACGCGACGGCGACGGCCGTACCTACGCGGGCGCGAGCGTGTCGCTGCCCTCGCTGACCTTGACCGCCCTGCAGTTCGCGGTCGCGTCGGCGGCCGCGGCCGGTGCCGTGGTACTGGAGGCAGCCGCCGTGGTCACCGAAGGGTCCACGGTGGACAGCGCCGGGAATGCGGCGGTACGGGACCTCGGGGCGGACGCCCCGGTCCACGTCGCCGCGCCGGACGGCACGGTACTGGGCACGGTCACCGGGTGAGGGCCGGGTTCGCGTGCTTCGTCGGCCGGCCCAACGCCGGAAAGTCGACGCTGACCAACGCCCTCGTGGGGCAGAAGATCGCGATCACCTCGACCAAGCCGCAGACCACCCGGCACGTGATCCGGGGCGTGCTGCACCGGCCGGACGCCCAGCTCGTCCTCGTCGACACACCCGGCCTGCACCGCCCCCGTACGCTGCTCGGGCAGCGCCTGAACGACCTGGTCCGGGACACCTGGAGCGAGGTCGACGTGATCGGCCTGTGCATACCGGCGGACGAGGAGGTCGGGCGGGGCGACCGGTTCATCGCCGGCGAGATCGCCGGGCTGAAGGCCGAGGTGGTCGCCGTGGTCACCAAGACCGATCTGGTACCGCGGGCCGCCGTCGCCCGGCAGCTCGTCGCGGTCAGCGAGCTGGCCGACTTCGCCGACGTGGTACCGGTCAGCGCGGTCACCGGCGAGGGGCTCGACGAGCTGGTCTCCGTGTTGAGCGGCCACCTGCCCGAGTCGCCCCGCCTGTACCCGGACGACATGCTCACCGACGAGCCCGAGCAGGTGCTCATCGCCGAGCTGATCCGCGAGGCGGCCCTGGAAGGGGTCCGCGACGAGCTGCCGCACTCGATCGCGGTACTGGTCGAGGAGATGCTCGTCGAAGGCGCGCTGGCCAAGATCTACGCCGACGTGTACGTGGAGCGGCAGAGCCAGAAGGCGATCGTCATCGGCGCCGGTGGCGCGCGGCTCAAGGACGTCGGCATCCGGGCGCGGCGGGCCATCGAGGAGCTGATCGGCGGCAAGGTCTACCTCGACCTGCATGTCCGGGTCGCCAAGGACTGGCAGCGCGACCCGAAGCAGCTGCGGAGGTTAGGGTTCTGATCGATGACCGGCTTCCGGACCAGGCTGTACCGCGATGATGCCGTCGTGCTGCGCGGGCAGAAGCTCGGCGAGTCCGACCGGATCATCACGCTGTTCACCCGGCGGCACGGGCGGGTCCGAGCGGTGGCCAAGGGGGTACGCCGGACCACGTCGAAGTTCGGCGCGCGGCTGGAGCCGTTCGGGCACGTCGACATCCAGGTCATCGAGGGGCGCACGCTGCACGTGATCGGGCAGGTGGAGGGCATCGAGCTGTTCGGCAAGCGGTTCGTCGACAACTACCCCCGGTACACCGCGGCGAGTGCGATCGCGGAGACGGCCGAGCGGCTGACCCCGGTCGAGGAGGAGCCTGCGCTGCGGCTGTACCTGCTGACGCTGGGTGCGCTGCGGGCACTGGCCGGTGGCGGGCATGCCGGCACGCTGGTCCTCGACTCCTACCTGCTGCGGGCGATGGGCTACGCGGGCTGGGCGCCGGCGCTGTCGGCCTGTGCGGTGTGCGGGACGGAGGGGCGGCACCGGGCTTTCTCGGTACCGGCTGGGGGTTGTGTGTGCCCGGACTGCCGGCCACCCGGGGCGGCCCACCCGGCACCGGCCACCCTCGACCTGATGGCCGCCCTTGCGGAGGGCGACTGGCGGCACGCCGACGCATCCGGCCCGAGCGAACGGCGGGAGACCTCCGGGCTGGTGGCCGCGCACCTGCAGTGGCATCTGGAGCGTGCGCTACGCTCGCTGCCGTTGGTGGATCGATCATGAGCGAGCGCCAGCGAGCGAATCATGGGCTCAGCCGGTATGCGCCGCCCTCGCCGCACCCGTCCGGGGCGAGGCCGCCGGACCTGCCGCGCGAGGCGATCCCGAACCACGTCGCGATCATCATGGACGGCAACGGCCGCTGGGCCAAGGCGCGCGGGCTGCCCCGGATCGAGGGGCACAAGCGCGGCGAGGGCGCGCTGTTCGACGTCATCGAGGGCGCGATCGAGCTGGGCATCAGGCACCTGTCCGCGTACGCGTTCTCGACCGAGAACTGGAAGCGCTCGCCGGACGAGGTGCGCTGGCTGATGGGGTTCAACCGGGACGTCATCCACCGGCGGCGCGACCAGTTCGTGGCGATGGGGGTACGGGTGCGGTGGGCCGGCAGGCGGCCCCGGTTGTGGCGGTCGGTGATCAACGAACTGGAGATCGCCGAGGAGATGAGCCGGCACAACGACCTGATCACCCTGCAGTTCTGCGTGAACTACGGTGGCCGGGCGGAACTGGCCGACGCGTTCGCGGCGATGGCGCGCGACGTGGCGGCCGGGCGGCTTGCGCCCGACAAGATCAGCGAGCGGACCGTGCACCGGTACCTGTACTGCCCCGACGTGCCCGACGTCGACCTGGTACTGCGCTCGTCGGGGGAGCAGCGGCTGTCCAACTACCTGATCTGGCAGGCGGCGTACGCGGAGTTCGTGTCGCTGGACACGCTCTGGCCGGACTTCGACCGGCGGCACCTGTGGTACGGCTGCGAGCTGTACGCCAAGCGGGACCGCCGGTACGGCCGCGCGATCCCGAACCCGGTCGCCCCGGCGATCTGACGCGCGGCTGGAGCGCTGCCACCGGGCAGCGGGAGACCCGGTCGTCGCCCTATGATCCCCGCTCATGCGTACCGAACCGTTGACCATCTGGGGCCTCGCCGGGCCCGTCATGCTCGAATCCGGATTCCTGGCCAGCCGGGTCAACATCACGGTCGGTGGGCACCCGGCCACGCGCGTGCGCCGCAACACGTACGCGCTGCCCGCCGTCAACGGCGGGATGGTCGAGGCTAGGGTGAGCGGCGGCTTCCTCGACGCGTACCCGACCCTGGAGATCAACGGCGTCAAACACCGCACCGGCCCGGCGGTACCGGTCCTGCTGCGGATCCTGGCCCTGGTACCGATCTTCCTCATCGGCGTCGGTGGGGCGCTCGGCGGTGTGATCGGCGCGGTCGGCGTCGTGCTGAACATGGCGATCGCGCGTCTGGTGCTGCCCTCCGCCGTCAAGGCGCTGCTGATGGCCGGCGTGCTGATCGTCGCGGCGGTGACCTGGTACGCCGCGGCCCGTGCCCTGCTCGGCGCGATGAACGGCTAGTACGCGGGTTGGAACACGCCCAGCGCGATCGTCGCGGCCGGTAGGGCCACCGCGACCAGCGCGCCGCCGAACATCAGCGCCAGATCGGCGGGGCGGATGCGCTGGCGGCGGGCGAAGGTACGGGGTACGCCGGCGTCAAAGCCGCGCGCGTCCATGGCGGTGGCGAGCCGGGTACCCCGGCGGATCGCGCCGACCAGCAGCGCGAACGTGAGCGCGGCGAACCTGCGCAGGTGGGCGAGCGGGTTACGCCCGGCGTCCAGCCCGCGGGCGCGCCGGGCCAGGGTCAGCAGCCGCCATTCCTCACCGAGCAGCGGTACCAGACGGAAGGCGGCCAGCGCGCCGATGGCGAAGCGGGCGGGCACGCGGGCGTTCTGCACCAGCGCGTCGGCCAGGTCGGTCGGGTCGGTCGTCGCGAAGACCACGATCCCGGGTACCGCGACCGCCAGTACCCGTAGCGCCAGCCCGGCCGAGGCGGCTGGGCCGCCGGTACCGAAGAGTTGCTGGGCGAGCGCGATCCCGGCGGCGCTCACCAGGAGCGGCCAGCCGCGCCTGACCAGGCTTGCGAAGCGCAGGCCGAAGAGCGGGAGGACGGCCAGTTCGACGGCCAGGAACAGGGCCGGGGTGACCGGGTCGAGGGTGGTGAGCAACACGAGCGTCGGTACCAGCGCCGCGACCAGCTTCGCGACCGGGTTCCGCCGGGCGAGCGGGGCGGCGGCGCCTGTCGCGCTTGCGCTCGGCGCCGTCATGATCGCGGTTTCCCGGCAGAAACTGCACTGGGACCAAGCGGTCCGTCCGGAAACAGCGATCTTTCCGGGCCGGGGAGGTCGACGACCCGGTCGGCGAGCGCGTCGACGAAGTCGTCGTCGTGGGTCGCGGTCACCACACCGCAGCCGTCGTCGCGCAGCTTGGCGAGCAGGTCGACGAGTTCGGTCCAGGTACGCCGGTCCTGACCGAAGGTGGGCTCGTCGAGTACGAGCAGGCGCGGCGCGGTGGCCAGGGCGGTCGCGACCGACAGCCGGCGCTGCTCGCCGCCCGACAGGGTGTACGGGTTCGCCTCGGCGAGCCGGTCCAGGCGCAGCCGGCCGAGCAGATCATCCACGGTCGCGCGGACCGATTGCGGGTTAGCGCCGGCCCGGCGCGGGCCGAGGGCCAGCTCGTCGGCGACCCGGGCGGTGACGAACTGGTGCTCCGGGTTCTGGAAGACCGAGCCGATCCGGGTGGCGAGGGCGGGCGCCCGCCAGCGGTGCGGGGGTCGGGCGGCGTCGGGCCCCGCCAGCTCCGGGGTCGCGATCACGCTTCCGGCGGCGGGGCGGAGCAGGCCGCCCAGGGCCAGCGCGAGCGTGGACTTGCCGGCGCCGTTGGGACCGCGCACGGCTACCGCCTCGCCGGCGCTGATGGCGAGGTCGGTGGGGGCGAGCCGGCCGGGTACGGCGACGGACCGGGCCGCGAGGAGGAGAGCTCCGGGCGCGGTGGCGGCGCGGCGGGGGAGGGCGGGATGGCCGGGTACCCAGACGCCGCCGGCCGCCAGCTCGTCGCCGTACCTCGCGAAGACGGCCGCCGGGGAGCCGTCGGCCGCGATGCCCTCGGGGGTGAGGACGACGACCCGGTCGACGAGCGGCAGAGCCTCGGCGACCCGGTGCTCGACCAGCACCATCGTCGTGTCGAGACCAGCCAGTGCCGACCGGACGAGGGCCGCGCCGGGCGGGTCGAGGTTCGCGGTCGGCTCGTCGAGCAGGAGTACCGACGGCCGCAGCGCCAGTACCCCCGCCAGGGCCAGCCGTTGCTGCTCGCCGCCGGAGAGGGCATGGGTGGACCGGTCGAGGGGGTAGCCGAACCCGACCGCGTCGACCGCTTCGCGGACGCGGGGCCAGATCTCGGCTGCCGGTACCCCCAGATTTTCCGGTCCGAAGGCGACGTCGTCGCCGCACCGGGCCATGACCAGCTGGGTCTGCGGGTCCTGGAACAGGATCCCGGCCCGGCCATCGACGCGGATCTCGCCCTCGCGCTCGCCGGACTCCTCGGTGAGCAGCCCGGCCAGCGCGGCGAGCAGGGTGGTCTTGCCGGCCCCGGACAGGCCGAGCAGCAGCACCCGCTCACCGCGCTCGATCCGCAGGTCCACCCCGCGGACCGCCCAGGCCCGGCGACCGGCGTACCGCCAGCCGAACCCGGTCAGCTCGATCATTTAGACCGCGACCCGCTCCCGGCCGGACGGGAACCGGTCGAGCACGCCGGTGCGGGCCAGCGCGCGGGTGAGCAGCCAGCCGCCGCCGCCCGCGATGACCAGGCCGCTGGCGGCCGAGATGGCGACCTGGGCGATCTTCCAGCTGGTCGACCAGGTGGGGTAGTAGAGCACGAGGTCGAGGTACCCGGCCGCGGCGCCGGCAAGCGCACCGCCGACGAGGGCGGTGGGCAGGCGGCTGTTGCGGTACCCGGTCGCCGCGAACGGTGCCTCGCCGCCGACGCCCTGCAACAGGCCGTAGAGGATCGTGACCAGGCCCCACTGGGCGCCGAGCAGGGCGGAGATGGCCGCGGCGACGGTCTCGGTGAACAGGCCGGCGCCCGGCTTGCGGATGACCAGCGGACCGAGGATGGCCGGCAGGAACCAGACCCCGGCGATCACGGCCCGGCCCGGACCGAAGCCGGTGAACAGGTCCTCGGTACCGGCCCAGAGCCGGTCCCAGGCGTAGAAGACGATGCCGAAGGCGATGGCGAGTACGGCGGCGACGACGATGTCGACGGTCCGCCAGCGGTTGTTGTTCATGGGTTGTCCTCCCGGTGGGGTACCAGGCAAGACGCACGCCATGGCCGGAATCGGACATGGCGCGGCTGGAGGTCCCGAGCTCCCTGCGCTGGCATTACCCAGATCAGGTTCGAGGGTCTGCGGCTGCCGCCGCACTCTCAGCGCTGTGCGCTCCCCTGTCGGATGTGCAGTTGTGTGGTCAAAGCTAGCATCTCCAGTTGGAGCTACCGCTCGGTAACACCCGCAGGTAGCCTTGGGCCATGAGCGAGCGCAGCGAGCGAACGACAGGCTCAGTGACCGGGCGGCATGGCGGCGCCGAGCGGAGCGAGGTGCCGGCATGACGACCACCGACGTCCCGCCCGATGCCACCCACGTTCCCGCCGGCGCGAGCGTCGACGAGAAGCAGGCACGCCAGGTCGCCGAGGCCGCCCGCGAAGCCAAATGGCGCAAGCCGAGCTTCGGCAAGGAACTGTTCCTGGGCCGGCTGCGCATGGAACTGATCGACCCCTGGCCCGCGCCCGACCCGGCCGCCGTCGAGCGGGCCGAGGCGTTCCTCGCCAAGCTGGGCGATTTCGCCAAGACCATCGACAACGTCCAGATCGAGCGGGATGCCCGGATTCCGGACGAGGTGCTGCGCGGGCTCGCCGGACTCGGCGCGTTCGGTATGAAGATCGACGAGAAGTACGGCGGCCTGGGCCTCTCCAACCTCTACTACACCAAGGCGCTGGCCCTGGTCAGCTCGGCCAACCCGTCGATCGGGGCGCTGCTGTCGGCGCATCAGTCGATCGGGGTACCCCAGCCGCTCAAGCTCTTCGGCACCGAGGAGCAGAAGAAGAAGTACCTGCCCCGGCTCGCCGGCGGCGAGGTGTCCGCGTTCCTGCTCACGGAGTCAGACGTGGGCTCCGACCCGGCCCGGCTGTCCACGACGGCGGTACCGGTCGAGGGCGGATACCAGCTCAACGGCGTCAAGCTCTGGGCCACCAACGGCACGATGGCGACGCTGCTGGTCGTCATGGCCCAGGTACCTCGCGATCCGGCACTTGGGCCGGATCGGCCAGGCGACGCTCGTCAGTCGGAGGGGCACCGGGGCGGGATCACCGCGTTCGTCGTCGAGGGCGACGCGCCGGGCGTGACGATCGAGCGGCGTAACGCCTTCATGGGCCTGCGCGGGCTGGAGAACAGCCTCACCCGCTTCCACGACGTGTTCGTCCCGACCGAGGACGTCATCGGCAAGGAGGGCCAGGGCCTCAAGATCGCCCTGACCACGCTCAACACCGGCCGGCTCTCGCTGCCCGCGATGTGCGTCAGCGCCGGCAAGTGGTGCCTTTCCGTGGCGCGGCAGTGGGCCTCCGAGCGGGTGCAGTGGGGCCTGCCGGTCGCCCGGCACGAGGCGGTCGCCAAGAAGATCGCGTTCATCGCGGCGACCACGTACGGGCTGGAATCCATGCTCGACCTGTGCGCCCTGCTGGCCGACGACGACCGCAACGACATCCGGATCGAGGCGGCCCTGGTCAAGCTGTTCGGCTCGGAGATGGCCTGGCTGATGGCCGACGAGCTGGTACAGATCCGCGGTGGCCGGGGCTTCGAGACGGCCGAGTCGCTCGCCGCCCGTGGCGAGAAGGCGATCCCGGCCGAGCAGATCCTGCGCGACCTGCGGATCAACCGGATCTTCGAGGGCTCGACCGAGATCATGCACCTGTTCATCGCCCGCGAGGCGGTCGACGCGCACCTGTCCGTGGCCGGCGACATCATCGATCCGGACGCCACCTTCGGGCGCAAGGCCCGCGCCGGAGCCCGGGCCGGTGGGTTCTACGCCCGCTGGCTGCCCACGCTGACCGTCGGCAAGGGCCAGCTACCTGGGGGGTACGGCGACTTCGGGCCGCTGGCCAAGCACATCCGGTACGTCGAGCGGGCGTCGCGCAAGCTGTCCCGGGAGACGTTCTACGCGATGGCCCGCTGGCGCGGCAGGATGGAGCGCAAGCAGGGCTTCCTCGGTCGCGTGGTGGACATCGGCGCGGAGCTGTTCGCGATGTCGGCGACCTGTGTCCGGGCGCGTAGCGAGGGCGACCAGGCCGGGCTGGAACTGGCCGAGCTGTTCTGCCAGCAGTCGCGCCGCCGGGTCGAGGCGCTGTTCATCGCGCTGTGGGACAACACCGACGCGCTGGACGTCCGGGTGGCCAAGCGGGTCACCGAGGGCCGGTACACCTTCCTGGAGGAGGGCGTACTGACGCCGGAGGAGGCGGGCGACTGGGTCGCCCGCTACGGGCCCGGACCGTCCACTGTGGAGGATGTACGGCGCCGGCTCTGACCGGCCAGCCCCAACCTTCGCAGTTCCAGGTCGGCCAGGGCGGCCACGGCCTCCGGGTCGCCCCGGCGCCACGCCGCGACCGGGTCTTCGTCCACTGTGGACAGCCGGCGCATCGGCTGGTTGGTGAGTGCCCGCAGGGCGAGCAGGTCCCGCCCGGCGGCACCGGCGGTCCGCCAAGTGGCCGCGGCTGACGCACGCCGGATCCAGCGCAGCCGCAGCGGCAGCCAGCCGAACAGGACGACCGCGACGGGTACCGCGAGCAGGAGCAGCGCGGCTATCCAGGCCAGTTGGCCGACCGCGTGCTGCTCGTCGCGCCCGGCGTCGGCCAGCGAGCGGGCGGCGTCGGCCGCCTTCGTGAACGGTCCGGCGAGCGAGTCGCCGGCGACCGGTACCCGGTGTGCCTTCGAACCGGCATCGGCCAGCCCGTTCGCCATGCCGTCGCCGGCGCCGGCCAACTTCTGCCCGGGTACGCCCAGCTTCAGGACCACGCCGTAGAGCTTGGTCGCGAGCCAGATCCAGAACCAGAGCCAGGCGACGACGAGGACGTCGGTGGCAACCTGCCGCGCGCGGCGGCCGGGGGTGTCGGCATAGACCTTCATGGTCGTATTCTGTTAGATGATCTTGTATACCGCGATCAGGGCGACGGCGGCCAGGATCACCAGGCGGACGGCGACGACCCCCGGGCGGGTGACCGGCGCGGTCCGGACCAGGAGCACGAGCAGCGCCGCCACCAGCGCGAACAGTACGACAGCGCCGTACCAGCCGGGCCCGAACAGGCCGACCAGCACCAGGGCGAGCGCGCCGAGAAACGCCTGGGTACGGTTAGCTCTGGCCAGCCGTTGCATGCGCCTATTCAACCCTATGGTCAAGGGGGCCCCCGTGCTCGTGGTGAACCGGTTCGTCGTCGAGGGCGACGATGCGGAGTTCCGGGCCCGGGCCGCGGCCGCGCTGGCCGCCCTCGGCGCCCGGCCGGGGTACCTGCGGGGCCGGCTGGGACGCGGGTACGACGACCCTACCCGGTGGACTCTGCTCACCGAGTGGGAGTCGGTGGGGGCCTACCGGCGGGCGCTGTCCGCGTACGACGTGAAGGTCAACGCGACGCCGTTGCTGGCGCAGTCGCTGGACGAGCCGTCCGCCTTCGAGATCCTCGCCGAGGCCGGGCCGGGCGGGGCAGTCACCACGACCGACAGCGACCTCGCGAGCGAGGGGGTGCGGTGACGGTACCGCCGCCGCCGCCGGGGCCTGGGGTGCAGGTGCCGTTCGCGGCGCCGCCAACCGAGCGCGACCGCAAGCGGCTGTGGATCGGGCTCGGCGTCGGCGCGGCGCTGCTGGTGCTGTGCTGCGGTGGCGGGGCGTTCGGGATCGGCGCGCTGGTGGTGAACCGGACCAACGCGCTGCGGACCGAGGCTGTCGCGGTGGTCCGGCAGTACCTGAACGACCTGCGCCAGGAGCGCTTCAGCAGCGCGTACCGCCTGCTGTGCGCCTCGCTGCGGGACAACCTGAGCCAGGCCGAATACACCGCCCGGGTGCGCAGCCGGCCGCGGGTCACCGATTTCTCCGTCGGGCCGGTCACGCTCAGCGGCTCCGAGGTCCTGGTACCGGCCGAGGTGCAGGGCGAGGACGGCAGCACCCGGCACCCCATGTTCACGCTGGTCGAGGAGGGCGATCCGCCCGGCCTGAAGATCTGCGGGGGCGAGTAATCTGGTGCCGGCCCCGGGGCGGTAACCGTAGCCTCGGGGTAAGCGTTGACCTGAACGTCTGTCCGCGACGGTGCGGACCACCGCCGACAGCCAGCCGGCGGCGTACCCCAGGAGGATCCCATGGCCGCTGACCGCATCGACTCCGTCGTGTCCCTCGCCAAGCGGCGGGGCTTCGTCTTCCCGTCCAGCGAGATCTACGGCGGTACCCGGTCGGCCTGGGACTACGGCCCGCTCGGCGTGGAGCTCAAGGAGAACATCCGGCGCCAGTGGTGGAAGTCGATGGTGCAGGAGCGCGACGACATCGTGGGCCTGGACTCCGCGGTGATCCTGGCGCGCGACGTGTGGGCCGCGTCGGGCCACCTCGCCGAGTTCGTCGACCCGCTGACCGAGTGCCAGTCCTGCCACAAGCGGTTCCGTGCCGACCAGCTGGAGGAGGAGTTCGAGGCCAAGCACGGCCGGCCACCGACCTCGCTCGCCGAGGTCACCTGCCCGAACTGCGGCAACAAGGGCACCTTCACCGAGCCGCGGATGTTCAACGGCCTGATGAAGACCTTCCTCGGCCCGGTGGAGAGCGACGAGGGCCTGCACTACCTGCGGCCGGAGACCGCGCAGGGCATCTTCGTCAACTTCGCCAACGTGATGACCGCCGCGCGGAAGAGGCCGCCGTTCGGCATCGCGCAGACGGGTAAGAGCTTCCGCAACGAGATCACCCCGGGGAACTTCATCTTCCGTACCCGCGAGTTCGAGCAGATGGAGATGGAGTACTTCGTCGAGCCCGGTACCGACGAGAAGTGGCACGAGTACTGGCTCGCCGAGCGCTGGAACTGGTACACCGGCCTGGGCCTGTCCGAGGCGAACCTGCGCTACTACGAGCACCCCAAGGAGAAGCTCTCGCACTACTCCAAGCGCACAGTCGACATCGAGTACCGGTTCCAGTTCGGCGGCACCGAGTTCGCCGAGCTGGAGGGCATCGCCAACCGGACCGACTTCGACCTGACCACGCACACCAAGCACTCCGGCGTGGACCTGTCGTACTTCGACCCGGAGAAGGGCGAGCGCTGGGTACCGTTCGTCGTCGAGCCGGCGGCCGGCCTGACCCGTGCGGTACTGGCGTTCCTGCTGGAGGCCTACGACGAGGACGAGGCGCCGAACACCAAAGGCGGCGTGGACAGGCGCACAGTGATGCGCTTCGATGCCAGACTGGCCCCGGTGAAGGTCGCGGTGCTGCCGCTGTCGCGCAACCCGGAGCTGTCGCCGAAGGCGCGCGAGCTGGCGGCGGCCCTCCGCAAGCGCTGGATCGTCGAGTTCGACGACGCGCAGGCGATCGGCCGGAGATACCGGCGCCAGGACGAGATCGGTACCCCGTTCTGCGTCACCGTGGACTTCGAAACGTTGCAGGACAACGCCGTTACGGTACGGGACCGGGACAGCATGGCGCAGGACCGCGTGTCGATCGACCAGGTGGAGCGGTACCTCGTCGAGCGCCTACCGAGCTAACTGGCGCTCGCTCCGCTCGCGCGGCCCCAGGGCTCTCCAGGCGACGTCTTCCCTCCTCGCTTCGCTCCTCGTGAGCCAGCAGTTGGGCTGGCTCACGAGGCGGCGCTCGTCAGTCCAGACGCCGCCCGCCCCGGGGCTAACTCCTGAGCGTTATTCGTCGTGGATCCGTCGCCGGTACCGGGCGGCGGCCCGGCGGATCCAGATCGTGGCGAGCACCGCCACCGCGATGAACAGCACGATGATGCCGATGCCGGCCGGGTTCTGGCCCTTGCCGGCCGGGGCACCGCTCGGGCCGGGTGACGGCGCCAGCGTGCCGTAGGTCGTCGTCATCAGAACGCGAACCCGCCGGGCCGGCCGGACCGGTCGGCCAGCAGCCCGGCCAGGGTGGCGACGGCGATCTCCGGCGGCGTGTGCGAGCCGATGTTCAGGCCGATCGGCCGGTGCACCCGGGCGATGTCCTCCTCGCTGGTACCCAGTGAGCGCAGCGCGGCGAGGTGCGGCGCGGTGTGCCGGATGCTGCCCATGACGCCGATCCAGCGTGCCGGCAGCTTCAGCGCATCGAGGAGGACCGCACCCAACTCGGGCCGGTCATGGTCGGTGACCACGACGTCCGCGGTACCGTCCACAAAGGACGGATCCAGCGCCGCCGCCACCTTGTCGGCCTGCGGCGGGCCGGCGATCTGGGCGGGGTCCACCAGGACCGTACGGAAGCCGAGGTGGTGACCGAAGTGCAGGAGATACCCGGCGACCGGCGAGGCGAACACCGCCACGAGCGTGCGGCCGTCGGCCGGCGCCTCGCCGATGCCGTGGGCGAGGTCACAAAGCGGATCGGAGTGGGCCACACCACGACTCTAGACTTGGCCGCGTGACCCTGCGCCTCGGCCCGTACCCGGTGGACCCGCCGGTGGTGCTCGCGCCGATGGCGGGCATCACCAACGTGGCGTTCCGCCAGCTGTGCATGGAGCACGGCGCCGGGCTGTACGTCTGCGAGATGGTCACCACCCGGGCGCTCGTCGAGCGCAGCCCGAAGACGTTGCGCATGGTCGCGTTCACCCCGCACGAGCGCCCGCGCAGCCTCCAGCTCTACGGCGTGGATCCGGACATCGTGGCACGCGCGGTGCGGATGGTGGTCGATGAGGACCTCGCCGACCATGTCGACCTGAACTTCGGCTGCCCGGTACCGAAGGTGACCCGCAAGGGCGGCGGCGCGGCCCTGCCGTGGCGGCGCCGGCTCTTCGCGCGCATCGTGACCGCCGCGGTGGGCGCCGCCGGCGATCTGCCGGTCACCGTCAAGATGCGCACGGGTATCGACGACGATCACCTCACTGACCTCGACGCCGGGCGGATCGCCCAGGACGCCGGGGTTGCCTGGGTCGCGCTGCACGCGCGTACCGCGGCGCAGCGCTACTCCGGCGCAGCCGACTGGGCCGCGCTCGCCGCGCTGAAGCAGGCGCTGGACATCCCGGTACTGGGCAACGGGGACCTGTGGGAGGCCGACGACGCGCTGCGGATGGTAAGGGAGACCGGCGTCGACGGCGTCGTCGTCGGCCGGGGCTGTCTCGGGCGGCCGTGGCTGTTCGCCGATCTGGCCGCCGCGTTCGCCGGCCGCCCCGCACGGCTGCTCCCGAACCTCGGCGAGGTGGCCGCAACGATGCGCCGGCACACGGTACTCCTGGGGGAGTGGCTCGGTGACGAGACGGCCGGCTGCACCGACTTCCGCAAGCACGTCGCGTGGTACCTCAAGGGCTTCCCGGCCGGGGCGGCGCTGCGCCGGGCGCTCGCGATGACATCGTCGCTCGCGGAGCTGGACGACCTTCTGGGCAAGCTGGACGCCGACGCGCCGTACCCGGTGGACATCCTCGGTACCCCGCGCGGGCGCATCAACTCGCCGGGCCGGGTACACCTGCCTGAGGGGTGGCTCGCCGGTCGCGACGACGACACCGTCCCGCACGGCGCCGAACTGGACGACTCCGGCGGCTGACCGCGTCGGCCGTGCCCACCCTTAGGGGTTGCGCTCCGCCGTTCGGGGGAGGAGCGGCCGTCCCGCAACGGGCGCAAACACACCACAACCGCCCGGCGCGCACAGCCGGGCGCGATGCGCAATCCCGTTATCCCTACGGCCCTTCACCGGCTGGCCCTCTCAGGGACCGGTCAGGTTCCAACCCGGATGTCAGTGATCCGCGCCGTCCCTAACGTCAGGTGCGACAACGGATACGAGGGGATGGGCAACCGTGGAGCGCAAGCCGCTGACCGTACGGATCGCGCGCTGGAGCGCGACCCATCCATGGCGCGCGATGGCGCTGTGGATGGTGTTCGTGGTCGCGTCGATCGTCGTGGGCAACCTGGCCGGTACGCACAAGGCCGAGAACTCGGGCAACGTCGGGGAGACCGCCAGCGCGGAACAGATGATCAAAGACGGGAACTTCCCGAAGGACCCGTCGGTGGAGCGGATCCTCATCAGCTCGCGGTCCGGACCGCTGGACCTGGTTGCCGCGAAGGCTGCGGCCGGTGACGCCGCGGCGCGGCTGCGGGCGCTGCCGGCGGTGACCAAGGTCGAGGATCCGGTACCGTCGCCGGACGGCAAGCTGCTCATGATCCCGGTCGCGATGGCCGGCGACCCGGACACCGGGGCGGATCGGGTGCAGCCGTTGCTGGACGCGACTGCGGCGGCGCAGAAGGACTATCCGGCGCTGCGCGTCGAAGAGGTCGGTAACGCCTCCATCCACAAGGCGCTGGACGCGACGATCGGCAAGGACTTCCAGCGCGCCGAACTGTTCAGCCTGCCGGTGACGCTGCTCATCCTGCTGGTCGCGTTCGGCGCGCTCATCGCCGCCGGGGTACCGGTGCTGCTCGCGCTGTCGGCGGTCGGCGCGGCGATCGGGCTGTCCTCGCTGACCTCCTACCTGATCCCGGCACAGGACGCGCTCAGCAGCGTGATCCTGCTGATCGGCATGGCGGTCGGCGTCGACTACTCGCTGTTCTACCTGCGGCGCGAGCGCGAGGAACGGGCCAAGGGCGCGGGGCACCTTGACGCGGTGGAGATCGCGGCCGCCACGTCCGGCCACGCGGTCGTGGTGTCCGGTGTCGCGGTCATCATCTCGATGGCCGGGATGTTCCTCGCCGGCGACGCCATCTTCTCGTCGTTCGCGGTGGGCTCGATCCTCGTGGTGGCGGTGTCGGTACTCGGGTCGCTGACCGTGCTGCCGGCGCTGCTGGGCAAGCTGGGTCGCTGGGTGGACCGGCCGCGGATCCCGTTCCTGTGGCGGCTGACCGCGGCGCGGGGCCAGGCCGACGGTACCGCCGCCCGTCCGCGCTTCTGGTCGGCGGTACTGCGGCCGGCGCTGAAGTACCCGGTGGTGACTCTGGTGATTTCGGCCAGTGCACTGGTCGCCCTCGCCATTCCGGCGTTCGGCATGACACTGAAGCTGACCGGTCTGCAGGACGTGCCGCGCAGTACCCCGGTCATGCAGGCGTACGACCGGATGACGGCGGCCTTCCCGAGCACCGGTACCGAGCACGTGGTCGTGGTCAAGGCACAACCGGCCCAGGCCGCCTCGGTCAAGGCGGCGCTCGCCGACCTGAGCGCGCGTACCGCCACCGACCCGCTGTTCGCCCACGACCAGCAGCCGAAGGCGACGGTGTCGCCGGACGGCACGGTGACGCTGCTGGACATCGGTACCCCGTACGCATCCGGTACCGCCGACGGGAAGCGCTCGCTGGACCGGTTGCGGACCGACCTCGTACCGGCGACCATCGGCAAGGTGCCGGGGGTCCAGTACGCGGTGACCGGCGAGATCGCCGGTACCACGGACTATTCCGAACACGTCAAGCAGAAGTTGCCGTGGGTGGTCGGGTTCGTGCTGCTGCTGACGTTCCTCGTGATGGCGTGGACGTTCCGCTCGGTGGTGGTCGCGGCGACCGCGATCGTGCTGAACATGCTCTCGGTCGGCGCCGCGTACGGACTGCTCGTGCTGGTGTTCCAGCACACCTGGGCGGAGAAGCTGCTGGACTTCCGGTCCAACCACGGCGTCATCTCGTGGCTGCCGCTGTTCCTGTTCGTTGTGCTGTTCGGGCTGTCGATGGACTACCACGTCTTCGTGGTGAGCCGGATCCGCGAGGCGATCCGCCAGGGGGTACCCAACCGGGAAGCGGTCGCGCAGGGCATCACCCGCTCGGCCGGCGTGGTGACGAGTGCGGCGGTGGTGATGGTCGGCGTCTTCGCCATCTTCGGCACGCTGTCCACATTGGACATGAAACAGCTCGGTGTGGGGCTCGCGAGCGCGATCCTCATCGACGCGACCATCATCCGCGCGGTGGTACTGCCGTCGCTGATGACCCTGCTGGGCAACGCCAACTGGTGGGCGCCGCGGTTCCTGCGGGAGCGCCGGACGGCGGTACCCAGTGTGGAGCAGGCACCCGAGCCGGAGCTGACCCCGGTGGGCTGAGGTGGGCAGGGCGCCGCGGGGATTCCGCGGCGCCCTGCGTTTTCGTGCGCGTGAAAGCGCTCTCCCGATCGCAAAGGGGCGTGGGGGGAACCAGGCGTGCACATGGTCACCACTGTGGCATACCGTCCCTGGTTACGAGGCATGGGAGGCCGACGGTGGCAGCTGAGAAATACGTGTACGACTTCGCCGAGGGCAACAAGGACATGAAGGACCTGCTCGGCGGCAAGGGTGCGAACCTCGCCGAGATGACCAACCTCGGCCTGCCCGTGCCCCCCGGGTTCACCATCACCACCGAGGCCTGTCGCGCGTACCTGACCAGCGGAAACGAGCCGCCGAGCCTGGCCGCGGAGATCGACCGGCACCTCGCCGCGCTGGAGCAGGCGATGGGCCGGCGGCTCGGCGACCCGGCCGACCCGCTGCTGGTGTCGGTGCGCTCCGGGGCGAAGTTCTCGATGCCCGGCATGATGGAGACGGTCCTCAACATCGGCCTGAACGACGAATCCGTGCACGGCCTGGCCAAGCAGGCCGCCGGCGCTGAAGGGCTGCCCGGCGGAGCCGGCGAGCGCTTCGGCTGGGACTCGTACCGGCGCCTCGTGCAGATGTTCGGCAAGACCGTGCGCGAAGTCCCGGGCGAGGCGTTCGAGCACGCCATCGACGAGGCCAAGCGGCGCAAGGGCGTCAAGCAGGACCTCGATCTCGACGCCGCAGACCTGCGCCAGCTCGTCGACACGTTCAAGCAGATCTTCGCCGAGCACACCGGCGAGGCCTTCCCGCAGGATCCGCGGGAGCAGATGAACCAGGCCATCCAGGCGGTCTTCCGCTCGTGGAACGCCGAGCGGGCCGTCCTGTACCGGCGCCAGGAGCGGATCCCGGCCGACCTGGGTACCGCCGTGAACGTCGTGGCGATGGTGTTCGGCAACCTCGGCTCCGACTCCGGAACCGGCGTGGCCTTCACCCGCGACCCGGCCACCGGAGCGCAGGGTGTCTACGGCGACTACCTGTCCAACGCGCAGGGCGAGGACGTGGTGGCCGGCATCCGCAACACGATCTCGCTGGAGGAGCTGGAGCGCCTCGACAAGGCCAGCTTCGACGAGCTGATGCGGATCATGCGGGTACTGGAGGGGCACTACCGCGACCTGTGCGACATCGAGTTCACCATCGAGCGCGGCAAGCTGTGGATGCTGCAGACCCGGGTCGGCAAGCGCACCGCGGCCGCCGCGTTCATCATCGCCAGCCAGCTCGTCGACGATGGCGCCATCGACCTCGACGAGGCGTTGCGGCGGGTCCGCGGCGGCCAGCTCGGCCAGCTGATGTTCCCGACCTTCGACCTGTCCAGCGACCCCGAGGTACTGGCCAGGGGCATCGCCGCCTCGCCGGGCGCGGCGGTCGGCAAGGTGGTGTTCGACTCCGCGCGCGCGGCCGAGCGTGCCGCCGCGGGCGACAAGGTGATCCTGGTACGCCGCGAGACCAACCCGGACGACCTGCCCGGCATGATCGCCGCGCAGGGCATCCTCACCTCGCGTGGCGGCAAGACCAGCCATGCCGCCGTCGTCGCCCGCGGGATGGGCAAGACGTGCGTGTGCGGCGCCGAGGCCATCGAGGTCAATGTCCGCAGTGGACAGTTCACTGTGGACGGTCACGCGGTGCGCGAGGGCGACGTCATCTCGATCGACGGTACGAGCGGAAAGGTGTACCTCGGCGAGGTACCGGTACAGCCGTCGCCGGTGGTGCGGTATTTCGAAACCGGCGAGGTGGGCGACGATCCGCTGGTGGCTGCGGTCGACCGGCTGCTGGCCCACGCGGACGGCAAGCGGCGCCTGGGCGTGCGGGCCAACGCGGACACGCCGGAGGACGCGGCGCGGGCGCGGCGGTTCGGCGCGCAGGGCATCGGGCTGTGCCGCACCGAGCACATGTTCCTCGGCGAGCGCCGGGAACTGGTCGAGGCGCTCATCCTGGCGTCCACCGACGAGCAGCGGCAGGCCGCCCTGGACGCGCTGCTTCCCTTGCAGCGCAAGGACTTCGAGGGGATCCTGGCGGCGATGTCCGGATTCCCGGTGACGATCCGGCTGATCGACCCGCCGCTGCACGAGTTCCTGCCGTCGCTGGAGGAGCTGTCGGTGAAGGTCGCCGTCGCCGAGGCCAAGGGCGAGGATCCGGGCCACGACGCGGAGCTGCTGACCGCGGTACGCCGGATGCACGAGCAGAACCCGATGCTCGGGCTGCGCGGGGTACGGCTCGGTCTGGTCATCCCGGGGCTGTTCGACATGCAGGTCAAGGCGATCGCCGAGGCGGCCGCCGCGGTGCGTTCGGCCGGTGGCGACCCGCGGCCGGAGATCATGGTCCCGCTGGTCGGCGCCGTGCAGGAGCTGGAGGCGGTACGCGCGGAGGCCGAGCAGCTCGACGGGGTGAAGGGCATCCCGATCGGTACCATGATCGAGGTACCCCGGGCGGCGCTGACCGCCGGCCAGATCGCGGGTTCGGCGGACTTCTTCTCCTTCGGCACCAACGACCTGACCCAGATGGGCTGGGGCTTCTCCCGCGACGACGTGGAGGGCTCGTTCTTCTCCCGGTACCTGGAGCTGGGCATCTTCGGCGTGTCCCCGTTCGAGTCGCTGGACACCGAGGGCGTGGGGCGGCTGGTCCGCATCGCGGTCGAGGAGGGCCGGGCGACCCGGCCCGACCTGAAGATCGGCGTGTGCGGGGAGCACGGCGGCGACCCCGACTCCGTGCACTTCTTCCACGACGCCGGGCTGGACTACGTTTCCTGCTCGCCGTTCCGGGTACCGGTCAGCCGGCTGGAAGCCGGGCGGGCCGCCGACAACCGCTAGCTGTAATGCCCGGCAGGGTTGTTGACGCGGCTGTGGCGTAACCTGAGCGACACGTCGCGGTCGCGGGAGGTATACGGATGGGCAGCCGGTGGTCGCAGGTCGTCGTCGACGCGCTGGACCCGGTCCGGCTCGGCCACTGGTGGGCCGAGGTGCTCGGCTTCCAGGTCCTGTCCGAGGCGCCCGACGAGCTGATCATCAGCGTCAAGGAGGATGTGTACCCGCAACTGTGCTTCGTCGCCGTACCGGATCCCAAGGACGGCAAGAACCGCTTGCACCTCGACCTGACCCCGCACGACCAGGACGCCGAGGTGGAGCGCCTGCTCGACATGGGCGCCCGGCACGTCGACATCGGGCAGAGCCGCTCGGTCAGCTGGGTGGTGCTGGCCGACCCGGAGGGCAACGAGTTCTGCGTCCTGCGCGGGCCGGCGTGACCAGGCCACCTGGCGCATGACCGAGCTAGCTGGCGCTCGCTGCGCTCGCGGGGGTCATGCACCTTGTCGGCCGCCCTGTAGCCGACCGTCCGACTCGGTCGCTGCGCTCCTTCGCTCCCGGTTGGCTGCGGGCGGCGGCGCATGACCAGTGAGGAACACCTGCAGGCGGAAGTCCAGCAGGCCGATGCGGAGGCCGCCCATGAGCCGGTGAGCACCCGGACGGTGTTCCGGTGGGGCGTGGCCGCCGCGCTCGGCGTGCTCACGGTCTTCCTCGCCTACCGCGCCGTACTCCTGGTCACCGACATCCTCGTGCAGGTACTCATCGCGGCGTTCATCGCGGTCAGCCTCGACCCCGCCGTCCGGTGGCTCATCCAGCACCGGGTCAAACGCGGTCAGGCGGTCGCCATCATCTTCCTGGGCGTCGGGTTGCTGATCGGCGTCTTCCTGCTCGCGTTCCTGCCTCCGCTGATCAAGCAGGGCACCAGTCTGGCCAGCGACCTCCCCGGGTACCTCGACAAACTGCGGGAGCACTCGCCGAGCCTGCGCAGCATCGAGGACCGCTTCAACCTGCAGAACAGCATCCACGACTTCGCCCAGACCGTGCCCAGCCGGCTGGGCCACCAGGCGATCGCGTTCAGCCAGCGGTTCCTCGGCGCCCTGCTGTCCGCGCTGCTGGTCCTCGTCCTGACGATCTACTTCATGCTCGACCTGCCACGCCTGCGGCGCGGGCTGGTCCGGCTGTTTCCCAAGCGGCGCCGGCGGGCGGTCAACGAGGCCGTGAACATCGTCATCGACAAGGTCGGCGCATACATGATCGGGAATCTGATCATCTCGGCGATCGCCGGCGCCGCGACCTTCATCGTCCTGGAGGCGCTGCGCATCCCGTTCGCGCTGCCGCTCGCCGTATGGGTCGCGCTGACCGACCTGATCCCGATGGTCGGTGCCACGCTCGGCGCGGTGGTCTGCGTGATCGTCGCGTTCGCCACCTCCAACGTGTGGCCGCAGACCATCCTGGTGATCGCGTTCTTCGCGCTGTACCAGCAGGCCGAGAACTACTTCATCGCGCCCCGGGTGATGCGCAACTCGGTCGAGATGCCGGCCGTCGCGGTGCTGCTCGCCGCGCTGCTCGGCGGCAGCGTACTGGGCCTCGTCGGCGCGCTGATGGCGATCCCGATCGCCGCCGCCATCCGGGTCATCGCCGCGCCGATGATCCGCGCCCGCGACGAGGAGCCCGATAGCATCCAGAGCGATGGCGCAGACTGATCCGGATGCGGAGCGCTTCGTCGACGAGCCGGCCAAGGACACCCGGGTCCTGCCCGCCGGCGACGAGCGCAGCCCGTACGAGCACGACCGGGCGCGCGTGCTGCATTCGGCCGCGTTCCGGCGGCTGGCCGCGAAGACCCAGGTGCACATCGCGGGTACCGACGACTTTCTCCGGACCCGGCTGACCCACTCGCTGGAGGTGGCCCAGATCGCCCGCGACCTGGGCGGCCGGCTGGGTTGCGACCCCGACGTCACGGACACCGCCGGGCTGGCCCACGACTTGGGCCACCCGCCGTTCGGGCACAACGGCGAAGACGTCCTGGACGAGCTGGCCCGGACCTGCGGCGGGTTCGAGGGCAACGCGCAGACGCTGCGGGTACTGACCCGTCTGGAGGCCAAGGTGCTCGGGCCCGGCGGCGCGTCCGCCGGCCTCAACCTCACCCGGGCCGCGCTGGACGCCTGTACGAAGTACCCGTGGTTCCGGGTCGAGGGGCGCCGGAAGTTCGGGGTGTACCCGGACGACGCGCCGGTCTTCGCCTGGCTGCGCGCCGGTACCGAGCCGGAGCAGCGCTGCCTGGAGGCGCAGGTGATGGACTGGGCCGACGACGTGGCCTACTCGGTGCACGATGTCGAGGACGGCATCCACGGCGGCTACATCGACCTGCGCCGGCTGCACGCCGACGCCGGCGAGCGGGCCGCGCTGGCCGAGGACGTCGCGGCGCAGTACTCCGGCGAGTCCCCGTCGGACCTCGCCGCGGTCCTCGACGAGCTGCTCGACGATCCGGTGCTCGCCCCGCTGTCCGGGTACGACGGCAGCCACTCCGCGCAGGTGGCGCTCAAGCACGTCACGAGCGTGCTGACCGGCCGGCTGGTCGCCGCCGCGATCGCCGCGACCCGGGCCAAGTTCGGCTCGGGAGCACTACGCCGGTACGCCGCCGACCTGGTGGTACCACGCCGGACGCGGGCGGAGTGCGCGTTGCTGAAGGGGCTCGCGTTGCGGTACGTGATGCGCCGCCCGGGTTCCCGGCAGCGCTACGAGCAGCAGCGGGAGATCCTGACCGGGCTGGTGCACGCGCTGCGCCTGCGCGCGCCGGACGGGTTGGACCCGGTGTTCGCCCCGCTGTGGCGGGCCGCGCCGGACGACGCCGCCCGGCTGCGGGTGGTCATCGACCAGGTGGCCAGCCTGACCGATCCCGCGGCGGTTCACTGGCACCGGCGCCTTTCCGGCCGGTAGCGTGCTCTCATGACCACCATCGCCATCGTGGGCGCCTCGCTGGCCGGCGCGAAGGCCGCGGAGGGCTTGCGGGACAACGGGTTCACCGACCGGATCGTGCTGATCGGGGAGGAGACCGACCGGCCGTACGAGCGGCCACCGCTGTCCAAGGCGTACCTGCTGGGCACGCAGCCGCGCGAGAAGGCGTACGTGCACGAGGCGCAGTGGTACCCCGAGCACGACGTCGACCTGCTGCTCGGCGTCCGGGCGACGGACCTCGACGCCGGCCGGCACACGCTGACCCTCGACGGGTACGAGCCGCTGGCCTACGACAAGCTGCTGCTCGCCACCGGGTCGCGGGTACGGCGGCTGGACGTCCCGGGCACCGAGCTGTCCGGCGTGCGCTACCTGCGTACCCTGCCCGAGTCCGACGCGCTGCTCGAACACCTGCGCTCGGCGGCCAACGTGGTCGTCATCGGGGCCGGCTGGATCGGCCTGGAGACCGCGGCCGCCGCCCGTAACCACGGTGCCACCGTCACCATCGTCGAGATGGACGGCGCGCCGCTGCGTCAGGTACTCGGCGACGAGGTGGCCCCCGTCTTCGCCAACCTTCACCGCGGGCACGGGGTGGCGTTCCGGTTCGGTACCGGGGTACGCGAGTTCCGCGGCCTGGGCGGCCAGCTCCGCTCGGTGGTCCTCAGCGACGGCACCGACCTGCCCGCCGACGTGGCGATCATCGGGATCGGCATCCAGCCGAACACCGAGCTGGCCGTCGCGGCCGGACTGGCCGTCGACAACGGTATCGCCGTCGACGCCGGCCTGCGTACCAGCGACCCGGACATCTACGCCTGCGGCGACGTCGCCAGTATCGACCATCCCCTGGTACGGCAACGGATCCGGGTCGAACACTGGTCCAACGCGCTCAACGGCGGCAAGGCGGCCGCGCTGGCGCTGCTCGGCAAGCCGATGGTGTACGACCGGGTGCCGTACTTCTACACCGACCAGTACGACCTCGGCATGGAGTACAGCGTCCAGGCGCTGGTCCGGGCCGGGTACGCCGGCAAGGCGGTGGATGCGGCCAGGCTCGCCGATCCCGCCGTACCCCTCGCCGACCTGGCGAGCTGACGGCGACTCCGTCGGGGGAGGGAGGTGCCTGCGCCGGTACCGGCCGATACTGGCCGGGGGAAGTACCGCGCCGAGCCCGCACCGGAGACCGCTGTGCCCGATCCCTCCGCCCCGCCGCACCGGCTCGGCGGCCTGCGCTGGGCGCCCGCACCGGTGGTGGTCGACGTCGTGATCGCGCTCGTGTGCTACCTCGCGACGGTCAGCGTGCCGGGTGAAGACGGCGCGGGCCCAGTGGTGGTTGTTCGTCCTGGCCGCCGTCGCGTCGGTGCCGCTGGTGTGGCGGCGCCGGTACCCGGTCGTGGTGACCGTGGTCGTCGGTGCCGGTACGGTCGGCCTGGCGCTCGGCGGCGACCTGAACGAGGTCACGCTGCCGTGGGGGCAATTGGTGGCCACGTACACGC
>WNGL01001348.1_pt1 | contig 29969 bp, 28 predicted proteins | sample 5400591 | NCBI WGS metagenome assembly WNGL01 (sample SAMN13153377, study PRJNA577476) | soil metagenome | isolation source: 80 cm soil or saprolite under Garry oak tree replicate 1 | place: USA:California | collected 2016-06-15 | reverse complement strand
TAGACGCCTCCATTTGGTCCGGGGATAAATCCGCTTTTTGCCGAGCAGTAAAGCGTATCGCCCGCGAAGACACACGGGCTGGCGGTCGGGCTCGGCGGCATGTTCTTCGGGCGTATTGCTTTTCGGCGGCCCAGGTCGCGCACCGCTACTCCAGTGAAGACGATGTGTGTACCTTCGGGCAGACTGGACACTTCGATGGTGGCGCGAGCCGGCGTGTTTCCAAATTCAAAGCGCCGGGCATATTGTTCGTTCATGACGCGCGTCGACAGTTCGGGCGTGAGATAGGGATTCACAAAAACCATGTTGGCGTTGGTGAGTCCCGCGGCCTCCAGGACGGCGGTCAACCGATCGAGAGCGAGGCCGACCTGTGCTACCGGATTCTGCGGCACGGCGCCGGTTGCAGGATCGCTGCCCGGCATGCTGGACACAAATAGCCGGTCATGGGTGAGCATGCCTGCGGAGTAGGCCTTGTCAAGGGTCCAGCCAGGTACAGCGACCGGCTGCTTGCCCTTGAGGTCGCGAACCGCGACCGCGGTAATTTGTACCGAGGGCTCCGGTACGCGAGCGACACCCAAAACTCCGCGAGCGGGTGGGTCCTTGGGAAAGTAGGCCGAGAAAACTTCATTCAGCTCGCTGTAGTGGCTGATGTCTTCGAGATAGACCTGCAGATAAACCACGTGATCCAAAGTAAGACCCGCCCTCTCGACCTGGCGTTTTACGTTATCGAGAGACTGGCGGACTTGATCGGAAAATTTTGTGGGAGTGGTCCCGTCCGCGAGACGGGGTCCTTGACCAGAAATGTAGACGTAGTCTCCCGCATCGAAACTGGGCGAGCCCAGCGCCTCATTCGGACCCGGCGCTGACTGTGCGCGGGCGATGGGCAGCTGGGCGCCCAGAAAGGCTGCTGCGCCAAGCAGCCCGACGAACAGGAATATGCGTTTCATGCGGACTTCCCCTTGCGCGCTGCGCTGAGTATTGCGCGCAGGCGTTGTCCCACGATCATTTCTTCGCCAGGCTGAATGGTCATGGAAACCAACTCGAGGTGATTCTGCTCTCTCGGTTCCTTCGGATTTGGCTTCGGTTTATCTGCCCCTTCCTGCACTGCGGAAACCATGCTGGGATTGTCAATACTGAGCACTTCGATCACCGGATCGCCGTCGTGCAATTTCTGAACGCACTCGCTTACGTTGAAGCCCCAGGCCTGTTGGTCCCACGAAATGCGCAGGGTTGGATAGCGATTGCCGTCGTCGGGAATGTAGATCTGAGTTTGGACGCCAGGCACGGTCTCCACCAGCTTGGCGATACGATCCACTCGTGCGTTCCATTCGTCGTAGAGCTTTTTGGAATCGATTTTCAGCCAGGTCTCTATGGCCGTCAGGCAACCGATGACCTCTTCTTTCCCGACTTTCATGGGGCGGCATACCGCACCTTCGTAGGGGCAAGAGTTACGCAAAGCGGCTTCGATCAGGTCCTTGCGACCCAGCAGCACGCCGCTGCACTGCGGTCCGCGCAGCCCCTTCCCTCCTGAAAAAGTGTAGAGATCGAGTTTCATTCTTGCGTAGAGCTTGATGTTATCAATCGGCGGAATACCTGCGGCATCGTCCAGGAGGAGCGGCACCTTGTGCTCCTTCGCGATGGACGCCTCGCTCGCCAACTTGTCGCCCAGATCGGTGGTATAGATCATGGCCGTATTGCTGTTGATGGCGTTTAGAATGTCGTCGGGCTTTTCGACGAGCACGAGCTTTGCACCGGCGAGCCGGATGGCGTTATCAAAGGCGCTGCGCCCGCCGACCATGATGACTTCGTGCTTTAGACCGGTGGTATCCGGAAGCTGCCAGATCTTTTGCGGATCGTTGCCGGCCATGCAGGCCGCGGTCGCGGCAGCCATGGCGCCTGCGGCGCCCGACGTGATCAATCCGGATTCGGCGCCGGTCAATTCCGCCAGACGGCGTCCTACGGCTTGGTGCAACTCGACCATGTTCACAAAATGGCGGCTCGCATCGGCCTGAGCGTCTTGCACTTCCGGAAATTGCAGTGATCCGCTTAGATAGGTCCAAGTCCCACGACAATTAATGACGGTCTTAACGCCCAAGCGATGGTAGACGTTTCCGCGCGGGTCCAGTCCCATGGCGGCAGCGGATTTTTCGTACAGGCCTTGAGCGGTAATCTGGGCCAATAGCGGCGAAGCAGCCAACATCTTCATAAATCCGCGGCGATTTGATTGCTGTTTTGAAGGCATGCAATTCCTCCCGAAAGTGCTCATTACTTGGTGAAGATCAATGTTCCAAAATGTTCAGGTACGTGGTTGGGATCGCGGTTGACGACACAGGTTGGTTGCCAACACATGAAATGGCGCTGTGGATCTTCGCCGAGGCCGTCAATGCGATAGAGGTTAGCCCGCCATCGAGTGCCAGCGACCACCTGTTTTTCGCCGACAGAGCGCAGCGGCACGCGCGCCGCTGCATACCATATGTGATTCTTTTCATCGATTCTTCCCATGCGCTCCCAGCCCGAACTCCAGTCGGCGCTGTAGGATTCTTTGTTAAGGTCAATCGCCAGATCGACCCAATCCCCGGTGGGGGCAATCTCAAACTCGCGATAGTGCTTGATGTCTGTCCAATCATCGCCGAGAAAAAACTCGACCACGTCACGGTCCCAGAGCTTGAGGCGGTCTTTGCTATTGTCTGCAGGCAGCCAGAGATTCAGCTCGCTGTATGGAGAGACAAAAAGCAGATACAGATCGGAGTCCGTCCAAAACCCGCGCACTTCGGTCTTCAGTTTGGGATAGCCGATCTGTTGACTACAATCTTTCTCGATCCAAGCGGACGCGGCGCGCGACCAAGTTGCCGAGTTCGGATCTGTATTCAGGTCCGGTGCCTGCGCGACATGCGGAATGGAAAAACTGGCTGTAGGGGATGCCACCTCGCACACCTCCCCGGCAAGTGCGACCGCCAGCGTTAGGAGTGTCAATGACAGGATTTTCGTGAATAGCATTTGTTACGGCCTGTTATGGCCTCGGCGCGTTTCTTAGCTCCGGCGAGATTTCGTACGCCTTGTTGAACTCTGCCTGCGCCTCCGCCTCCTCTCCTTGCCGATGAAGTGCCAATGCAAGGTTATAGTGTGCTTCCGCATAGCTCGGCTTGAGGCGGACAGCCTCGATAAACTCCGCCCGCGCTTTCCGGACCGCTCCAGTCTGCAACAGTACCAATCCGAGGTTGTTGTGACCTTCCGCGAAATTCGGTTCTCGGCGCACGACCTCACGGAAGACATTGGCGGCGCCAGCCGTATCGTTCTTCGCGCTGAGGACCAATCCCAGTTGTATCCGGGCGTCAGTGTACTTGGGTTCGAGACTGATAGCTTCATTTAATTCGCGAACAGCCTCATCCAGATGGTCAACTTGCGCCAGCGCGAGGCCGAAGTTGTAATGCGCCTCGGCCAAGTCGGGATCGGACATCACTGCCTGCCGAAACTCCTCGAGTGCGCGTTTGCTATCGCGCTGGCGCCAATAGAGCAGTCCTAGGCTCGAGTGGGCCTGGGCGTAGTCCGCTTTCAATTCGATTGCTTTCTCATAGGCCGCCAGGGCACGTGGAGCGTCCCCTTTGCGCTCCCACGTGACGCCCAGATAGTAATGGCCCGTCGGCAGCTCGGGACTTTGCTCGATGGACTTCTGAAAGAGTGTCAGTGCATCGTCGAGCTTCTGCTGCTTCAGCGCGTCCACGCCCTGGAGGGTAAGATATTTCGATTGCGCCAGACGCACGCGGAACTCGTGTAGCGCGTTCAGATCATCTAGCTCCTTCTGTGCGGCGCCGGTCTCGCCCTGCGCACGTAACGCGATACCCAGGTTGTAGTGCGCCTTTTCGAAATCAGGCTTTAGTTGGATCGCTTTCCGGAACGCCGCGATCGCTCCGGCCGTATTGCCGTCGGCTTTGAGCTCCTTGCCGAAGTTGCATTGCGCCTCCGGATCATTGGGATCGATTTCGACAGCTTCGCGGAACTGGGCTAGGGCGCCAGCGTGATCGCCCTGGCGGCGCAGCGTCACACCCAGCAGTGAGTGCGCCGGTGCCAACCGTGGATTAAGGCGGAGGGCACGTCGAAATTCGGCTGCCGCGCCCTCCAGATTGCCTAGCTGTCCTTCGGTCAGTCCTAGCTCTAAATGCATCTCAGCAGAGGGCTTCGATTGTAGCGCTCGCCGTAACTCGCGCTCAGCGGCCGAAGGATCGTTCTGCTGCAAATAAATCCGTGCCAGGAGGCGATGTGCCGCGGCGTTCGCTGGATCGAGATCTACCGTCGTTTGCAGTTCTTTGAGGGCGGCGGCCTGGTCGTGAAGATCGTACCAGGTCGCGCCTAACCCGTAGTGCGCTTCCGCCCACTTTGGTTTGATCCGCACGGTTGCTTCGAACTCTTCAACGGCCTGCTTTGCATCGCCCTTATATTTCAGCGTGAGCGCCAAATTGTAATGCGTATCCGGGTCGTTGGGTTCGAGTGCCAGCGCCTTGCGGTAACTCGAAATGGCCTGGTCCCAGGATTTGTTGCGCGAAAGTTCGATGGCCTGCTGACGGTAGGTCTCGGCAGTCTGCGCAAAAGATGGCGCCGAGAACAGTAGGCCAAGAACCAGCAGAAACACCAAGGGCTTGCACCCTGCCAACAATTGTGGAAATTGGTTCATCCAAGCACAGGCTTGACAAGTAGGACAGGCATTCTCGCCAGTCCTACCTGACGCCCACATTTTACCAGTAGAACTTCGCGCTGATTTGCCCTTCGCGCCCGCCGCTGCCATTGCGTCCGAATGTCTGAACGCCGGTCACCACGCCGAACGAGCTGTCGTTGAAATCGCCGTTCGGGTTAGTAAAGTTGGCGTGGTTGAAAATATTGAAGAATTCAGCGCGAATCTCAATCGACATGGCCTCCTTGAGGACAGTCCTCTTCGATACGCCGAAATCGGTAACGTTGATTCCAGGGCCGTGGAAGAACTGTCGGTTGGCGTTGCCGAACTGCCCTGTCGGACCAGGAGCAAACGCGTCCGGCAGGAAGTACGTGTTCGGGCCATTGGGGCCAGCCTTGCGCGGATTTTGGGTAACGACCTTTCCAACTACGTCGGGCACGTCCGTGTTCCCGCTGCCAGTCAGGGAGTAATCGCCGCTCTGGCTGAGCGAGATGGGTAGGCCTCCGGCAAATCGCGTAATGCCGTTTAGGGACCAGCCTTGTGTCAGGCGTTTCGGCGCACTGCCGAAGGCCCGGTCGAAGGGAACCGCCCAGATGTAGCTGACCACGAAATTGTGGGTGATGTCGTATGCCGAAAGCGAGCGGCTGAGCCGAAAGTTTGAGAAGTTCACCCACTGGTTGAAGCCGGAAGAATTGTCGATCCCCTTGGAGAAGGTGTATGCCGCCAGAAAGGTAAAATCTGCGGCCTTCCGCTCGATGGTAATCTCTCCCGCATTGTAGTTTGAATTGGCGATGTTGGCCGTGTAGCTGTTGTTCACGGAGAAGGCAGGCCCTAGCTTGTCACGCGTGCCGAAGACCTGCGTGCCATCAGCTCGCGTATAGGTGACGTCCTCGCCGTTGCGTCCGCAAGTTGGAGTGTTGGGAGCGACATCTGCCGGTTGGCTCAGGCTCAGGCAGAGCGCCGCGTTGCCGGGATTGGCGTCGAATTGCGAGATCAGTTTGTGGCCCTGCGTTCCGACATAGGCCAGGGTCAGCACCGTCGACTTACCCAACTCCCGCTGAATAGACAAATTGTAGTGTTCCGCATAGGGCGGGCGATTGTGAATGTCGTAGCCCGGCGAATACGAGATGGGTAGATAGACCGAGTAATCAAGCGTTTTATTGGCGGGGCTCCCGGGAGTCGGTAACGTAAATGGGAAGCGCTGCGTTTGTGAACTTCCGTCGGAGAGTGTCTGGAACGGCAGATCGAAGTTGACCGGAGTCGGCGAAGTCCAATACAGCCCAAAGGGAGCATCCCCAACCTCGTAGAACAGGTTCAGGTCTTCGATTGACGTGTAGTAGATGCCGTAAGACGCTCGAATGCTGGTCTTGCCGGGGCCACCGAAGATTTTGCCCAAGGCTCCGTCGGCAAAACCGGGCGAATAAGCGATGCCCAGACGTGGAGAGAAATCGTTATACCCTGTCGGAGCAAGCGTGCTCGGAATGCCCGGATCTCCCGGCACCACCCAACCTAGCGGGGCAGTGGGGAACTGCGTGGATTGCAGACCGGGCACGATAGTCTCAATCTTGCCCTGCGTGTCATACCACGGCATGCTTACTTCCCAGCGCACACCAAGATTGAGCGTGACGTTCGGCTTCACCTTGTAGGTGTCCTGCGCGTAAGCCCCGCCGTAGCGCGTGCGGGAGTCCAGAAATTGCTGGCTGCACTGGTTATAGTTCTGCACTGCGCCGAGCAGATAGTCGGCGAAATCCGAGCCGGTTATGCTGCCATCGAAGGTGAAGGCTCCGTTCGGTGAGCAGACATTGCGCTCATTGATTTGCAGGTAGCGGAACTCCCCGCCAAACTTGAACGTGTGTCGGCCCTTTGCCCACATATACCCGTCGGAAACGTGGAAGGTGTTGTTCGGCTGAAACGTTGTCAAGGTGTTCACGCCGAGGTTAAATTCGTTGAAGTATACCTTCGGCACAGTCTCCGGAAATCCCGGTGGTCCCGAGGGGATAATGCCCAAGGTTCCTGGTCCCGTTACAAAGCCGAGATCAGAGAGGTTTGCGAAGCTGCTCTTCGGCTCGTCCGTATGGAAAGCTGTCCGGAAGAAGCTGAAACGAAATTGATTCACCGCGCTGGCACCGATCGTCTTGTTGTTACTGATGACGAACTGCTGAGCGCGGGATGTCGTGACGCTGGAAAAACCAGGCACGCTGGCGTTCAAAGGGTTCAGGTTGTTCGCATCGTCGAAGTGGTAATAAAATGACCAGTTCCCGGTCTTCTGGTTGTTAAAGTCCAGACGTTGCCCGATCTTGTCATCCTGTATCCTGAGCTTTTGGCTCGAGTCCGCGAAAAAGCCGGTGGTCGGATCCGGCAGCGGTATATAGGGCAATATCCCTACAGCGGGCTTGGCAAAGGCGCTCGATGGGATTATGCCGTTGGGGAAAACACAGCCCGTGGGGCTGGCAGGATTGGTATTGTCGCAGGTTGGTGTGGAATAAGGTTCCCCAGCGGTGACCGTTTGACCGGTGGTGGTGCTCAGCCGATTGGTTAGCGTGTCCGCCCAATTTAATCCACACGTGGCACCCGTGGGGCATGCTGGACTATTCACTAGTAGTGGATCGCCGTTGGCATCCAGAAAGGCATCCGGACCGAAGTTGCCGTTGCGCTGGTCGGCCGAGGGCAACGGCACGTCCGTACCGACCCCTCTGACCTCGCGGGTGCCTTGATAGTCCGTGAACCAGAAAAGCTTGTTTTTCCAGAACGGGCCCCCAATCGCGTAGCCGAACTGGTTACGCCGCAGTGCCCCTTTGGTCGGCTCGAAGAAACCACGCGCGTCTAATTTGTCGTTGCGCAGAAACTCGAACACATCGCCATGAAAGCCGTTGGTGCCGGACTTAGTAATCGTGTTCATTACCGCGCCGCTGAATTTTCCATATTCGGCGTCAAAGCTATTGGTGATCAGCCGGAATTCTTCCACGGAATCAAGATTGGGCACCAACCCGGCCCCCAGATTGCGTCCCTCGCTCACGTCGCCGCCGTTCACCAGGAACGCGTTGGCGGTCTCCCGCTGGCCATTTACGGAAAGGTTGCCCACGTTTGTCGAGTATCCCCCCCCAATCGACCGGTCCTGCTGCATGGAGCCGGACGTCACCGGCACCACTCCCGCCTGCAGGCCGAGAAGATCCAGGTAGCTGCGTCCATCCAACGGCAGGGCCAGCATTTTCTTTGATTCGATCACGTCGCCTAGCTGCGTGCCTTCCGTCTGCACTTGCACAGCGTTGGCGGAAATGCTGACCTGTTCTTGCACGCTGCCAACTTCAAGCATGACGTCAACGCGCAATCGGTCGTTCACTTTCAACTCGATATCCGTCGCGATGAACTGTTGGAATCCGGAGGCCGTGGCAGTGACCTTGTAGATTCCGGCTGGCAGAGCCAGTATCTGGTAGGAACCGTCTGCAGCCGAAACGGTTTCCTGCTTGAAATTGGTTTGCACATTCGTGGCTACAATGCGAACCCCGGCAACCACTGCTTGCGTTCGGTCGCGCACCACGCCCAGAATCGATCCCGTCACATCAGCGCGCAAAACGTCTGCGCAAGCGAGCATCATTAAAACGATTGAAATCGATAGAAAAATGTGATTTCGGCGATATTTCATTGGCACCCCCCGCGCGGCCGCGAGCATATGATGAAGATTGCTCGAAAGCAAGCTGATTTCGTTCTGCTTCTTTTTATTTCGTTTTACTGCGTTCCCGAAGTACCTTCGGCGAGGGTTCGGAGGAAGTCGGGGGCCGGCACAAGGGTACGCAAACGGGTAAAAATGGAGACGCTAGAAGCGGCGGTTCTGGAGGAGCGGTGGTGGTGACCAGCACTGAGACAGCTTCGACCCCCGATCAAAGAAGCTCGCAGAATTCGGCAGAATCCGCTGGGCAGTTGGAGTTCGCGGTTAGGATCCGGCAGTCCAGCATGGACCTTCGTGAAGGCAGGAGAACAATCACCACGGCGAAAGATCATCGCCAGTTCATCACAACCCTCCTCCAGATTGATCTCTACTCTTCGTCGCCGTCCTCAGGATTGTTTTTCGGCTTTCGCGTGTTTTCTGATCTAGATGTGCGGAGCAAATAACTAACCAGGTCCTTTAGGTCCTGATGCGAAAGAATCGCACCGTAATCAGAAGGCATCGCCGATCTGCCTTCGTAACTCAGACTGCGTATATCCGACTTGTTTATGAGATGAAACACTCCATCCGGAGTCTGGAGCTGCAACGAAAAATTGTCCTGATTGCGCGCCAACCCGACGAGCGTAGTCGAATCGGCCAGAGACACGGTGACCAGTCCGTGACGCGGATCGAGATTCTTGTTCGGATCGACAATCACAGCACGCACTTCATCGGCGCTGATTCTTTGAGCATACACAGTCAGGTCCGACCCATAAAATCCGCCTTGTCCGTTGACCATATGACACTCTGAGCATCGGGCTGCGCCATGAAACAGTGCTTTTCCCCGCGCAGCGTCTCCCGGAAGAGGCGCTTGTTTGTTGCTGCCTTGCAGCACCCGCAGATAGGCAACCAGCGCCGACAGACGAGCAGCGCCCTGCGACGCAAACGATGGCATGCCCGCGGCAGTCTTTCCATCCCTCACAATCTTGATGAGTTCCGCATCCGTCTTGCGCGCGACATCAGGTTGAGTCACGATGTCCGGCCCACGTTCGCCACCGCGCCCATCGAGTCCGTGGCATGACGCGCAGACGCCCGCGAAAGTCGCCGCTGCTTCCGTTTGACGCGCGCCGCTCGCATCAGATGTACGGACCCGTGGCTTGTCTTGCGCTCGCAGCATAACGGCGAGCAAACCAAGCATGGTCGTAAGCGCGATCGAGATTCCCACTGAGACGGCTGCGTGTTTCATGCGATCCTTGTGGGGTACGTTTTTTCCACTGATCTTAAATAGTTCATTTAACGCAAACAACGAATTTACCCGGCCGGTGCGACAACGCTTCGTCAAATCCTTGGAAGGATGCTAAAGTGCGCGCGTCTGTCCTTTCAAGTAGGAATTGTGTTGGGGCTCCTAGATTCTCGACGCGCCGTCGCCCGTTTTTTGCTTTCGCGATTTGGTTGAGCCTCTTGGCTCCCGCACAAGCTGCGAGGATCTTGGCAAAACAAGACCCGCCCGTTGTCAGGTGGGCGATGATGCCACTCTTCTCTCTGGGAATGGACTTCAAGGAACACCCCAAGTACGCCTACATGAAGCTTAAATCGATTCAAGAAGCCGTGGCCAAATTTGGCCGTCCGTGAAAAACCGTTTCTTCGCGACACGGATTTGTAGTATAGGGAGTTTCAGTTGGTGCAGTTGACTTTCCTTTCGACTGCGCCAGCCGGAAGAAATCGTCACTCTAGCTCCGATTACAGGTGAGGGCACAAGACCCAGGTGATGGCTCGATGGAAAAAATCTCGCTTATGCTTGGCGCTCGCTTTATGCAACGTTGTGGCATTGCCCGCGCAGGACCCTGGCATGACATCCGTTTCCACTGCCATCGACGTGCAGCCCACACGCTTGCTCGCTAACCCAATTGGGGAAAACTGGCTCTCCTACAACGGTGACTACACCGGCCGCCGGTACAGCATCCTCCATGAAGTCAGCACTTCTAACGTGGCCCAGTTGCGCGCTCAGTGGGTCTTTCACGCGCCGAATTCCAGTAACCTTGAAGTCACGCCGGTTGTGGTGGATGGAATTATGTTCGTCACCGCCGCGAATGACGCTTACGCCCTGGACGCACAATCCGGTCGCACGCTCTGGCACTACTCACGTCCCATCACCGAAGGCCTCATCGACGATGCGTCGCAACATCACAACCGCGGCGTCGGCGTCTGGCGTACACACATCTTCATGGAAACAGACAATGCGCACCTGCTTTGTCTCGACGCACGTTCCGGTCATCTACTTTGGGATGTCGCCTACACCGATGGAAACCGAAACTACGGCGCGACCAGTGCGCCGCTCGTAATTAAGGACAAGGTCATCGTAGGAACTTCTGGCGGCGATGACGGCATACGCGGCTTTCTAGCCGCCTACGATGCGGAGAGCGGTAAGGAAGTATGGCGCTTCTGGACGATTCCGGGCCCGGGAGAATTTGGCTCCTCCAGTTGGCCCGGTGAAAGCTACAAACTCGGCGGTGGCACCACTTGGATGCCCGGTACGTTTGACCCTGAACTGAACACCATCTTCTGGGGCACCAGTAATCCAGCGCCCGACTTCGATGGAGGTCCGCGCCCGGGCGACGACCTCTACACCGATTGCCTGCTTGCCCTCGATCCGGACACCGGCAAGCTCAAATGGTATTTCCAGTTCACGCCGCACGACCTGTTCGACTACGACGCCGTCGAAACGCCCGTCCTCGTCGATGCCACTTTCCGCGGTCAGCCGCGAAAACTCATTGTAGAAGCGAACCGCAACGGCTTTCTCTACGTGCTCGATCGCACCAATGGCACGTTTCTCTCGGCCAGACCGTTCGTGGAAAAACTCAATTGGGCCAGCGCAATTGACGCTAAAGGCCGCCCTATTCGCACCGGGCGCCAGCCTACCGCGGAAGGCACGCGCGTCTGCCCCGGTTTTGTCGGAGCAACCAATTGGTACTCGCCTTCCTACAATCCGCAGAATTCCCGGTTCTATTTCATGGCCCTGAACACCTGTAATGTTTTCTTTTCGAAGCCTCAGGAATTCAAACCTGGCCAGACCTATTATTCGACTGGCGCGCATCGCAGCGAGGGGGACTACAACCAAAAAATCTTGCTGGCCTTCACGTTGGAAGACGATAAACCCGCGTGGCGCTACGTTCAGGCAGGCGAGGGCCGCTCCTCCGGGGGCACCATGACGACCGCCGGCGGTCTGGTCTTTTTCGGCGACGACACGCAAACCTTCGAAGCCGTGGACGCGCAGAACGGCAAGCCGCTCTGGCATTTCAACACTGGTCAAAACATTACCGCTTCTCCCATGACCTATGCAGTGCATTCGAAACAGTACGTGGCTATCGCCGCTGGTAGCGACGTTTTCAGTTTTGCTTTGCCATAAATTCTAAGGTTCGCAAACCATTCGAACAGGAGGAACAACATGTTTTCATCTTTCACTTCACGGCGCGGCTTCGCTGCGCGGCTGGCGGCCGTCCTTCCCGGACTTGCCGTTTCCGGCACTGCTCTAAATGCTGCGCCCGCTCCGCAAGGCACCTCTGGCATAAGAAAACTCGACTACGAAGGCAAGCCAGCCGAAACGGGATTTATTACTCCGTTGATCGTTCGCGACGACACCATCTACATCGCAGGCCAAGGCGCTCATTCGCACGACCCGAAGGGTGAATTCCCGATGGACATCGAGACGCACACCAAGAAAGTCATGGACAACGTCAAGACCCTCGTCGAAACCGGCGGCGGCACAATGGACAGCATCCTCCAGCTCACTGTTTACCTCACCAAGATCGACGACTACGATGGCATGAACAAAGTCTTCAAGACCTACTTTCCGAAGGGCGGTCCCGCGCGTACCACTGTCGCCGTCGCCGCTCTTCCAGGGAATTCGCTCGTCGAAATCAATTGCATCGCCGCCGTTGTGAAGAAAGGATGAGGAGCGCCCATAACCATTAAGAATCTTTTGAACCGGCGAAACTTCCTTGGCAGAGCCGGGCTGGGCCGTTTCACTTCGGCCGGCGCTGGGTCCAGGCCGAACGTTTTGAGCCAATGTACGGGCACGGTTGCGATGTAGATGTAGAGCGCCCAAACCGACGGCCATGAAGGAACTGCTTTTAGAAGGCGATCAACTGGATCAGTCTGGTATCAGAAGATTTCATGTGATGGTCTAATCGTAGCCCCATTCCGGCGCATGCTGCGCTCAGTCGGGCGCCACAACGACTAATTTTGCGGCGGAACACAGCATTTCAGGGATCTTCCTATCGACCGCTACATTACGATCGAAGAAGGGGAAGAAAAATGGAAGTAGTGCAACAATCAGTCGCACGTTTCACGATTCTGCGGCAGCCGCGCGTGTGCACAGGAGCCGAAGGTTGGATTCTTCCATCGAAAAAAGAGTCATCTGCGCCGGGAGGGCGGTGCACGTCCACTGATATGTTCAAAGCCTTGCGAAACTCGCTTAACACTATTTTCGTGCGCGTACTGTTGCTAGCGCTCGCGTCGTGTTTTCTCAATGGCTTCGTTGCAGGGCTGGACAAGATCCCTCGTTTCCGCGTCGTTGCCCTTGCCGAGCACGGTGGCATTCACAAGCCATTTGTGGATGCCGCCAAGGTTTGGCTCGGGAAATTGGCCAGCGAGAACAATTTCACCGTGGACTACATCGAAGATACCCAAAAAATCGACGACGCATTTCTCGCACAATATAATCTGTTCATCCAGTTGAATTATCCTCCCTACAATTGGACCGACACGTCACAAGCCGCCTTCACTAAGTACATCGAAGAGGGCAAAGGTGGTTGGATCGGTTTTCACCACGCCACTCTCTTGGGAGAGTTTGACGGTTTCCCGATGTGGACCTGGTTCCACCGATTCATGGGAGGAGTTCGGTTCAAGAATTACATTGCTACGTTTGTTACCGGCACAGTTATGGTTGAGGACAAGAGCCATCCGGCGATGAAAGGCATTGCTTCACCTTTCGTGATCGAAAACGAGGAGTGGTACACCTACGACACCACACCACGGCCAAGCGTCCATGTGCTGGCCAGTGTGGACGAGAACACTTACACCCCCTTCACTGATCAAAAGATGGGAGACCATCCGGTAATCTGGACCAACAAGCACTACCAGGCCAGGAACATCTACATATTCATGGGTCACCATCCGGAGCTGTTCGACAACCAGGCATTCACGCTCATGTTTAGGAATTCCATTTTCTGGGCCGCTGGTCAGCAGGAGAATCGCGAAAAATGAAGCGAGCAGCTGTTCCTGGAAAAATACCTCGCCGAGCCTATCTGTTCACTGGATTTCAGGCACTGTGCGTGGCCACTCTGTTGATGTTTTCTCGGAATGGAGTTGCAGTTGCAGTTGCAGTCGCAGTTGCAGTTGCAAAAGAACCCGCCTTCAAAGTACTCGCATTCTACTCGACAGATGTTGAGCCCGATCATGTACACGCTGCCAAGGATGCTCTCGCTTTCTTTGAAGATCTGGCGGCAAAAAACAACTTTGTGTTTGATGCAACGACGGACTGGGGAAAGCTCAGTGAAAGCGATCTTAAACCGTACCGCCTGATCCTGTGGCTAAACAATTTCCCTCAAACTCCGGAGCAACGAGCGGCCTTCGAGAAGTACATGGAACACGGCGGCGGTTGGCTGGGTCTTCACGTTGCAGGTTACAACGATAAAACGACGAATTGGCCGTGGTTTGTAGATTTTCTGGGTGGAGCGGTGTTTTACACGAATAACTGGCCGCCACTGCCGGCGAAATTGGCTGTTGATGACCGGACGCATCCCGTGACCAGGCAACTTCCCGCGACCTACCTGGCCCCAGCGAACGAATGGTATCTCTGGAAGCCCAGCCCGCGCCTGAATCGGAATGTCCATGTCCTCGTCACGCTCGATCCTTCCAACTACCCAATCGGCGTCAAGGACGTCATTACCGGCGGCGACCTTCCCGTTGTGTGGACGAACACCAAATACAGAATGATCTACATGAATATGGGTCATGGAGAAAAGATTTATTCCGACGCGACACAAAACGAGCTGTTCAAAAATGCAATTCTCTGGCTCGGGAATCAGAGATAACTTTCTCGGCGGCAGGAAACAGTGGAGGACCACAAGTGAAGATGCTTCGGATAACGTCGCTCGTTGCCTGCCTGGCACTCAGCAGCCGCTGCGAGGCGCAGACCGCCACTCAGCCGATGAAGCAACTTCTGATACTCGGTGAGGAAAAAGGCTACCGGCACGAAGCCGTTTCTCACGCCATGGCAACCATCGAGCGCCTCGGCCGGGAAACCGGTCTGTGGACTACAACCATCCGGACAGATACGGAGGTACTCACGAAGAAAAAACTCGAATACAACGCAAAAAATCTGAACAACTTTGACGCTGTGCTCTTCTATTCGGGCGGCGAATTGGAAATGGACCTGGAACAGAAAGTTGCGCTTCTCTCGTTTGTCCATGACGATGGCAAAGGCTTTATCGGCGTGCACAGCGCCACAATCACGTTCACGTCTTGGCCGGAGTACCGAGAGATGATCGGCGGATGCTTTGACGAGCATCCCTGGGGGACTTTTGAGGCACCCATTGTCGTCGAGGATCCAAACTTCCCCGGGATGCAGCAATGGCCAAAGTCGTTTGTGCTGAAGGATGAAATTTATCAGATGAAAGACTTCTCGCGAGACAAGGTGCGCATCTTGATGCGGCTCGATGCCGCCAAGCTGGACCTGAACAGTCCGCGGGTTCACCGCAAGGATCTCGATTTTGCCGTCACCTGGGCCAAGATGTACGGAAAGGGCCGCGTCTACTACTCTACGCTTGGCCACGTGGAACAGAATTGGGACGACCCCAGGATTCAGAAAATGTATGTGGACGCCATCAAGTGGGCCATGGGTCTCGTTGATGCCGATGTGAGGCCGCGACCGGTTACCAACCCATCCAAAGATGCGGAGAACAACGGCGCAAAAAACTAACTCGGCACAGGGCACGCCCGAGGAATGCGATAAGTGAGTTTGTTCAGGCGATAAGGGTAAGGATTCTTTTTCGCGAATCCGGGAATGGAGGTTCAAAGCAGATGTGGCGATTGATTTTCTCGTTGCTGCTGGCACTGGCGGCTTGGGGCCAAACGAACCACCCGATTCTCGCAGTCGGTTCACCTGCCCCTGATTTCTCCTTGCCCGGGAGAATCCATCGACTTGCCGATTTTGCGGCTAGTCCAGTGCTGGTCGTCGTATTTGCCTGCAATCACTGCCCGATCGCCCAAATATATGAGCAGCGCATTCAGCAATTAGAAACGGACTACCGCAAGCGCGGCGTGGCGGTTGTGGCCATTCAGCCCAACGACGCGAAGGCCATGCGAATCGATACATTGGACTCTTCCGACATCGGCGACAGCCTCGACGAAATGAAAATTCGCGTCGAATACAAGCATCTCCGCTACCCCTACCTCTATGACGGCGAAACACAATCGGTCACACGCACGTATGGTCCGCAGGCCACGCCTCACGTCTTCATTTTCGACAGGGAACGTAAGCTGCGCTACCAAGGCCGGATGGATAACAGCTATCGCAAGGAGATGGTGAACACCCAGGATGCTCGCAATGCGGTTGACGCGTTGCTGGCGAACCGCGAGGTGCCCGTGAAACACACCGGTGTCTTCGGCTGCTCGACGAAGTGGCAGGAAAAAACCGCGTCCCGCATGGAATCGCTCCGACGGATCGAAGAACAGCCAGTCCAACTGGAAATGGCGACGGCCCCCGACCTGAAAGCGCTTCGTGAAAAACCGGGCGAAGCATATCGTACTCATCAGCTTTTGGGCCACTTGGTGCGGTTCGTGCATCGATGAGTTCTACACCGCAAACGTACTTGCGGGATAAAAACGCGGATTTTGGGTTCGGGGCGATACTTCACTTCAATGTCGCGCAGGGAGGCGGTCTTGATCGAGCGGAGAATCTTACAAGCAATCCTCATGATGTGTGCCGTAGTTCTATCAGCACCGCATTGCGTCGCGCAGCAAAGCTTTGCCGTGATCGCGCAGAATAGCATCCCGATGAAGACGCGTGATGGAGTGACATTATACTCGGACATTTACCGTCCGAAGGCTGACGGGAGATTTCCAGTCATCCTGATGCGCACGCCTTATGATAAGAGCGCGAGCTGGGCGGTCGCGCCGGCGTATCAGATTGCCACGCACGGCTACGTCGTCATCGTGCAAGATGTTCGCGGGCGCTACACTTCTGAAGGCGAGTGGTACCCTTTCCGCCATGAGTCGAACGACGGCTACGATGCAGTCGAATGGGCTGCCGCGCTGCCATCCTCGGACGGCAAAGTCGGCATGATGGGCGGTTCCTACGTCGGCGCAACACAGATGCTCGCTGCAATTGCGCATCCTCCGCATCTCGCGGGAATCTGCCCTATGGTCACGGCCAGCAATTATCACGACGGCTGGACGTATCAGGGCGGAGCGCTCGAACAGTGGTTCGACCAAAATTGGATGACCCAGCTCGCCACAAACACGCTGTGGCGATTGATTTCGAAAAATACGAACGCGCTGCTGGGCGCGTCCATGCTTCCGCTCACTCATTATCCAGCGTTCAATTACACCGCGCTTCCGGCGAGTGCCGACGCCACTGCCCAACTTGCGCCGTATTATCTTGATTGGCTCGCGCATCCCGACTATGACGCGTATTGGAAGCAGTGGTCGATCGAGGAGCATTATTCTGAGATTCGAGTCCCCGCTCTTCACATCGGCGCCTGGTATGACATTTTTCTAGCAGGCACACTGCGGAATTACATGGGAATTAAGGCGCACGGCGGTACGGACGCGGCACGCAACAACCAACGCCTGCTGATCCAAATCGGCGGACACGCCGGCTTCGGGCGCCGCATCGGCGACGTCGAATTCGGCGATGAGGCGGTCAAATTTCCTAACACAGATATCTTGATTGATTGGTATGACTATCTGTTCAAGGGCGCGCAGAACGAGTTTGCCACCGATAAGTCCTCGACCACGGGTCAGCCCGTGCGTATTTTTGTCATGGGCGCGAACACGTACCGTCAGGAATCGGATTGGCCACCGCCGGTGGCTAAACCCACTCGCTACTTTCTGCACTCGGGCGGTTCGGCCAATTCGCTGCGTGGCGACGGTGGCCTCTCTCTCACGCCACCAAAAAAAGAAACGCCTGACAAATTCATGTACGATCCGGCAAATCCTATGCCCACGATCGGCGGTTCACTCTGCTGCGACGCTGAGCACTACGAGCCGGGCCCGCGCGACCAGCGCGCCGCTGAAAATCGCGATGACGTGCTTGTCTATTCGAGCAGGCCGCTTGCCGAGGATTTGGAAGTCACCGGGCCTGTCACGCTTGAGCTCTGGGTTAGATCTTCTGCAGTGGACACTGATTTCACGGCAAAGCTCGTGGATGTCTCACCCGGGGGCTTTGCCATGAACCTCACCGACGGAATTCTGCGCATGCGCTATCGCGATTCGCAGGAGAAGCCCGAGCCGATGAATCCCGGCCAGGTTTACAAAATCTCGGTGGACCTGTGGGCCACGAGCAACGTCTTTAAGAAGGGCCACATCATGCGCCTGGAAGTTTCCAGCAGCAATTTCCCGCGCTTTGATCGCAACCTGAACACCGCCGCGGATCAGGCAACGAGCCGCGAGTTTGTCTCAGCCACTAACTCGATCCTGCATGATGCCGAGCATCCGTCGGCGCTCTTAGTTCCTGTGATTCCCGCCGGAGCCGCCGTACCATGATGAATCTGGGCATTGCAAAGCGATTAGGTTCGTAGGTATCCGCCTCGTGATGTGACGCCAAGACTTTGCCTTCGACCGAACATAGACCTTGCGAGAACTCAAAGCTTTGGCCCACTTATGGCTAGCCAAACCAAAGCGCAATACTCTGTCATCATTGCAGTGCGGATAAGTGTGCGATTGTGCTTGATTCCGATCGACGTCGCTGGCCTCGGCAGATGCAAAAACAAAAGTTGAAATTGAAAATTCCAGCGAGTACGTCAAGACATTGAAGCCAAGACGACCAAGAAGAGAGCTTGGCCAGCGGGTGTAGCGCCCGAGGCGCGGCAGAAGACCACGTTCGCAAAGAAGGCCAAGATGGCCTCCGCAGAAGCGTGAGGTGCGACGATGGCGCTGACCACTGGGTCAGGTTCTCGAGGAAAAGGAACCTGTACCATTTTTTCGTTGCCCCATTTTGCGTTGGCGGCCTAAGGTGGACATTGTGATGGTCTCGCCATAAGAACCATGATATCAACACTGGGTCTTCGAGCCAGCCAAGCCCAAGCCTCACCTCTTGAGGGATCTCGGACGTTCCGCGCGCAGCAGGCGGAGTCCAGTCTGCGCCAGCTCGGGAGGAGCGAGTGGTGGCTTTGGCTCTCCGCGCTCCTGGTGAGCGTGCTTTCGGCGACGGCCTTTGTGCTCACCGCCATCCCCTCGTATTTCCGGCACAGCGAGCATTTTTACGAAATTCGCTCCGATCAGGCGCGGTGGGGAATCCTATGTTTGGTTCTTCTTTTCAACGGCTGGCTGGTTTACCGGCAATGGACGTTCCGGCGACGGCGGAGGGAACTATCACCGGATGACGCCGGCAGGGAACTGCTGACTGGGCAAGTCCCCGAATCATCCAGCATCGATGCGGTGACGGGCTTACACACGCGCGCGTTCATCGAGCAGCAGCTTGGCAAGGAGATTGCCCGCGCTAAGCGGCAGAACAGTTCGCTGAGCCTGGCCACGATCCATCTCGATGAATTTGCCGAGATCATAAAGCGCTACGGGCCATCGGCCACAGACGCGGCGCTAAAAGAGCTGGCCCGGCGCTTAAAGAAAGCGTGCCGTGGCTCGGATTTTGCGGTGCGCCTGGCAAACGACGATTTTCTGCTGGTGCTGCCGGAATGCGGCTTGGGTGAAGTCAAAACAGTGTTGAACCGTCTTGGTTCTCTGGAGATGGTTTGCTCGGGCCGGAAAGTAGACCTCGCATACACGACTGGCTGGGTCGATTATCAACCGGGCGACCTGCCTTCGGATTTGCTCAAGCGCGCCACGCAACTGCTTCACCTGTACGAGAACGCCGTGAAAGACAGCTTTTCTTCTACTCTCGCACCGCACTAAACGGGCCGGGAATCGATTGACCTGGAAGTAGAAATCGGCGGTGAGACGCTTCAAATTGAATCGGAAGAACTCGCGTTGTCATACGGCGTGCATGCGCGCGCACGCATGGGCAGATCGATCGCTCTCGTACAGTCCGAATAAGATTGCCCAAACGAAAGGATCGGCCAGCACCATGACCAAAGATGATATTCAGCTACTCTACGAATATGATCGCTGGGCGAACAACAGGGCTTTGCAAGCGGTCTCCACTCTCAGCATTGAGGAGTTCACGCGTGATTTGGGTGGCAGCTTCCGCTCTGTGCGAGACACGCTCGTGCACATTATCGGCGGCGAGTGGGGTTGGCTTACGATTTGGAAGGAGCCTTCCCTTAGTTCCGCCTTCGTGACAGATTTGTGGACGCGACTCGGCGCCCTATTCCATCCGCATGCGTTTCCTGACCTCGCTGCGGTGCAGTTAAAGTGGGCGGAAATCGAGAGAGAACAAGGCGAGTTTGTGAATCGCGTAACAAACGAATCCTTGCGAAGGATGCTTCCTGTGCGCGAAACAGAAATCAGTCTGGCACACCTCATGCAACATTTGGCGAACCATTCCACTTACCATCGGGGTCAAGTCGCGCTAATGATGCGGCAGCTTGCCGCTGAGCCGCTCGCCACGGACTTCGCCATGTTTTTGATGGAGGGCCGCCGCAGGAGAGCCGATGCACAGTAGTCTACTCAAAGAAGATTTGAGAGAGCCGAAAAAACTGGCTGGGTATCTCCGACCTTGCCAATCACCGCACTAGATATTTCAATTCGGACCGCCACGAGATAAGTCCCGGATGGTCGGCGACCCTTACCTTGGGAATATTTCAGGGTTGCCCGTCACACGACAATTGCTGGTAAGCTGGCGGGGCTAAGAGGGCTGAAAGTCAAATATGAAAACCTGTCTAGATTCCATAGCTATCGTCACCGCTGTCGTTCTTTTTTGTCTTCCAGCGACGGTCCCCCGACCCGCCTTAGCTGGGGCCTGCGTCCAAAGCGCGATCACGCCTGCAAGACAGATCGGCACTCTTAAAATCACTTTGCTCTCCACTATGCTTGTGGGAAGCCCGACGGGTTTGGGAGAGTGGGGTTTTTCCGCGCTGGTTGAAGCCGATGGTCATCGTATTTTGCTGGACACCGGAGCTCATCCCGACACTGTATTGCAGAATGCACGCGATCTGAATGTGGATCTTTCGGGCGTGCGGGAAGTGGTTCTCACCCACAACCACTGGGATCACGTCACCGGCTTGCTCACGTTGCGACGCGAGATGATGAAACAGAATCCGGCCGCCATGTCAGTCGTGCACGTCGCCAACGGAATCTTTTACAGCCGACCGTCTGCCGATGGCGAGGACAACCGGATGATCGCTATTCGCAAAGAGTACGAAGCCACGGGAGGAAAATTTATCGAGCACTCCGACGGCACTGATATCTTCCCGGGCGCGTGGCTGACCGGGCCAGTACCTCGTAGATATCCGGAGCGCAATTGGAGCGTGAGCGGAAAAGTGCAGATGCCGAATGGCTTGGTTGAGGATACTATTCCCGAAGACCAATCATTGGTGCTCGACACGACGCAAGGCTTGGTTGTGGTCACGGGTTGCGGGCACGCCGGAATCATCAACATCCTGACATACGCAGGCACAAAATTTCCCACGCGTCCCGTTCACGCTGTCATCGGCGGTTTGCACTTATTCCCAGCCAGCGACGAGCAACTGGACTGGACAGGCGACGAATTTAAACAGTTCAAAGTCGCGAACCTTCTGGGCGCACATTGTACCGGCATAGAAGCGGTCTATCGGCTGCGGCAACGCGCCGGACTGACGCGCAAGTCTGCCGTCGTGGGCACCGTCGGTTCCGCCTTCACGCTTGATAAAGGAATTGTTCCTGGAGTGCTGGCACAGTAACAATAGGCTATCCGTGGCCGTCCCGGGAAACATTCAATGCACTCGATTCTGGACGAATCGTCGGCAACCCTTCCCTTACTGGATTGTGGAAGGATTGCCCGTAATCCGTCATTTCGCGCCGGAAACAGTTGAAAAATTCTCTGCATTGGGTTTGATCTGCTGAACTACTCACGCATTCGCGATCATAAGCAACCCGGCAGTGGTCTTCATCCCTCACTCGCGGGGTGCATCCAAGGTATCGGTCCCTCTGACTGACGGGAACTCGAAGCGGTGAGACTTGCCAGAGGATGAGACGATCGCGGCGGAAAGTACGTAAAATTTTACAACTTCCGGTTTGTCGTCATCCGGGCATATCCACCGATGCCCTCATCGGACTGCTGCCAATTGCAGAATCGGTGGAAGTTCCGAGCGCGCTGGATGCGATCGGCCTGATCGACTGTCTCGCGGAGTTTTCCGTTCGTGGGAAAGCGATCCTCTAGGTTGCAGCCTACCGCCCCCGCGTCGATCGCCACAGCGATGGTCTCGCCGACCAATTCCGACGTGTCGCCATAGCCGCTTTCCAGATCGATCGTCACCGGAAGCTCTGTCGCGCCGACAATCCGGCGCAAATTGTCGAATGCAAAGGCGAGCGGGATGCGTTCGCCATCGCCGAAACCATTTGCATTGGCGACCGACCAACTGCCCGTCGCAATCGCCTTAGCACCGCCCGTCGCGACAACCTTTGCGCTGCCTGCATCCCAGATGTTGAAGAGGATGAGCGGCTTTCCGGGGAGATGCAGTCTCCGGAATTGCTCAGCCTTGCGCGTCTGATCGGCCATTCTTTTCTCCTGATCGATTAGTGAGCTCCGCTCTAGTTCGGCTTCATACCGTCGTCGACCCCGTGGCTTATCATCGAAACCGCGTCAACCGATAATGCTGGGATCGTCACTGGTCAACAGCCCGTGCAATCGCCCGCTTCGTTATAAAGTGCTTGCAAATTGTCATCGCGGCTTTTGTTGTGCCGCTTGCCAGTGTTCGCGAAGTTCCTCGTTGAATTCCTCCCAGCGTTCCTCGGGGAAGAAAATCCTGGCGCCCTTGAACTCAACGCGGCGTCGGGTGCCGGGAATGTTCTCGGCCAGCCAATGCGACCATTTCACGTCAAAATACACATCATCCGTTCCCCAGACGATGAGCGTCGGCGCCTTCAGCGTTTTCAGCTGTGCTTCAATGGCGAGCGTGTGCTTATTGTCGAAGGCTGCGAGGAAGCGTTGCAAGTCGCGCGTGCGCTGCTCGGTCCTGACCAGCGGACGCAGATATGTTTCGATGCTGTCGTCACTCAACCGTTCCGGATGCTCATACGCTGGTCCCAAGGCTTCCGGTGATCGATAGACGCTCTTGTCCGACAACATCGCGTCTAGCGTTCCACGTAAACCGCCGCCGGCCGCCATCGCCAGGAAGGGCTTGAAAGCCTCGGGCGGCCAGTTGTCGTGAGTGTCGCAGTCGGTGAGCGTGAGGCTGCGCACGCGCTCCGGATACAATGCGGCGAAAATCTGTGCAATACCGCCACCGCTATCGTTGCCCACGAGATCCACCTGATCGATATGCAAGGCATCGAGAAATTCCTTGAGCATCTTTGCATTGGCGGTCACGGATACGTCCTGATCCGGCGCGATTTTAGTGTCGCCATGCGCAAGCAGGTCCACGGCTATGCAGCGACGGATATCGGACAAATTTGCCAGCTGATGACGCCACAGATGTCCGTTCAGCAGCACGCCATGCACGAACAACGCGACCGGCCCCGTGCCCTGCTCCGTGTAGCTGATACGCCCTGATGCCGTCTGCACACTACGCTGGATCGGCGATGATTTCTTTCCATTCATGGTAGACACACTTAACCTTTCACTGCGCGGCATCACACGCCTGTCGGCGCTTACACGCTCTGGCATCACCGCACTTAGGGATAACCCGATGATCAGCGCGCCGGTCAGCAATGCAGCTACCGGCTGTGCAACTCGAGGCTGATCGTTACGAACACTTACAGCTATTTTGTTTCGGTCCATCGTCAAACCTTCCTCGCCGCGGTAGAGGAATGCGCTTCCCTCAACTTCAGTGCGCACTCATCACAGCACACCTCAACCGTCTTGCCGCCGATCTTGACCTTGATCGGATTCCCATCCAGCTTGCAGTCGCAAGCCGCACATGTGGTTTCAATCATGACGTCCTCTCCTTGAATACCCGAAGTCCGGGTGCGACCAGTAGGCCACGCAAGAAGAGAGAGCCGCTGTCAGAATCTTTAGCGATCTTTAGTGATTTGCTTGAACAGAACTAACGATACAGCGCCGACTGCCGGAACTCCGAAGGCGAACGGCCGTAAGCCTCGCGGAATGCAGCGCTGAAATGGCTGTGGCTAGAGAAGCCGAGGTCCAGGCTCAGGGTGGTCAGGTCGTCATACTGTGCAAGAAGATCCAGCGCCCGCGCCAGTCGTAGCCGCAACTGGTAGCGATACAAGGGCAGGCCTTCCACTTGTTGGAAGACCTGCGTGAGATAAACCGGGGAGCCGCGCACTTCGGCGGCGATCTCGGCCAATGTCCAGCGTCGCGCCGGATCGCTCGCCAGCACGAGCTTGGCCCGATCCACGAGGCGCTGCCTTCCGGCACTGGCGCCCGCTGCATGCGTAGTGCGAGGCCCCAGCGCTCGCTGCACTAGGGTCAACGCCAGGCTCTCTGCTTCCAAAGGTTCCGCAATGTTCTGGCGGAGGCTGTGCCGCAGCAGCGCCACGAGCACCTGAGCTCGCGGATCAATCCGCAGACGCTGCCGCCGAAATGCCAGCGCCGCGCCATCGCGCAGAAAAGCACGTGGCGCCATTTCCCGCAGCTGCGGTTCGCTGATGACCAGCGTCAGACTGGCGTCGCCACTCGGCACGGGATGACTGACCCGGTAGCCTTCGGTGGCGTTGAAAAACAGCACTTGGTTCGCCTCTGCTACGGCCTGGTCATTCCCCAGATGTCGCACATAGACGCCGCGATATGGAAACACCAGTTGTGTGGTGGCCGTGCACTCTTCCGCAGTCTGGCGTCGGCAGCTGCCTTGGCAATACGTGTCCCGAATCGCAATGGTCGGTGATCTCAGCAGAGATTGAACGACAAATTCAGGCATGGGGTTATTTTCGTTTTCTAGCGCTACACTCTTAACCCAGCAAAGATACAGAAAAAGTGTATCACTCCCTTCGTCGCGACTTCATAAATGACCGATGAAAGGGCCAGCCGGATGAGTGATTTTTACCCTTCATTCCCACACTTCACCTCGGGTGATGACAGGGAGTACGGCCCAAGGCAAACCTGTCACGTTGGTTTGAAAGCGGGACATCAGTTTCGGCGTGAGGTATCGCTCGAGAGTTGCGACGCGAACTTCCGGGAGAATGTTCAAGATGCGATCAGCGAGAGAGCCGTTAAATTTGTACTTGCGCCGTCGCGTCAGTCCAATCGAAAAACACCTTCCGAAGACTGCGCCGCGCGAGAGTGTTAGCACTGAATCTCAACCGAGAGATGTGTTGGGCACAGCGACCTCAGAAAGTCTCGCGCGTCAAAGATTTCGCCGGCGGCGACGACGCCAGTCCTCTCGGCGTGCCTAGTGACGACACGTTGAGCCGCTTCCACGACAATGGGTGCGGTGATCGCATAGATATCTCGCCCCTGCGCCACTGCACGACGTTCCTCGCTTCCCAAACGCGCCACCACCTCGACGAGGAAAGTTTGAGCTGAACGTCCGCTCTTATCGGTCGCTGGCGGCGATAGGTCTGGATCGTCCAAGTCCTTGAGCGGCGTGATCGTCATGTAGGTGCGGATCTCGGGCGTCCTTAAGTGACGCGGAATCGTCACACTATCTGCCGTGGTGAATTCTCCAACGACCGCCTGCGTTCCGATGGGGGCCGGGAAAGGCCAATCGAAGATCGGGGCGTCGTCCGTGCGGAACTCTAATCGATGGTTCGAGAAGACAATTCGCCGGCCGCCCCTCCGCTGCCTCGAAACTTGGGTCGTGGCCCTCGTCCCGAGAGTTGGCTTCCAGCTACTGAGCGCATACGCGATGCAAATCTCATCTGCGGCCTTCCAGTCTCCCATGGCCGCCGTTGCGAGCAGATCACCCAGGCCGCCGTAAAAAGCCATCGCGGGCACAATCACGATGCCTGCCTCGCGAGCTCGATCAGCGTATTGCTCGAACGTGTCCGCGTTGGCTTCTATCTCCGCTGCGATGTCCAAATAGGGAATCTTGGCGCGCAACGCGGCTTCGATCAGGGGCGCGGATGTTCTGGCAAAAGGTCCAGCGCAATTAATGACCGACGTTGCGCCGACAAGTGCGCGATCCAGCGATACTGCGTCATCGACGCACGCAGGCCGCAGGTCCAGTCTGGGATGCACGTCTCCGAGAGCCTTCAGTTTATCGGGATCGCGTCCGGAGAGGATCGGCGTCCACCCACGTTTGCGTAACTCGGAAACGACAAAGCGTCCGGTGTGGCCGTAGGCGCCGAAAACGGTGACGCTTTCATTCGATGTCATCGTAGAATTCCTTTCGCAACGAACGATTTGTCATCCCACAATCTCGTCGCCTCTTCAGCGATTAACTCCGGCATCTCTTCCGGAAAGAACAAGTTGGCTCCCTCCACCGTTCGTACACCGCGCGAACCCGGCAGCGTTCGGTCCAGCCATTCCGCCCATTCCACGCCGAAAAGCCCATCCTTCAGCCCCCATACCATTCGCGCGGGCCCCTTCCATTGATGCAAAGCTTCGCGGATGGACGTGAGTGAATTCGTTTCCATTGAAACCGCATATTGATTGACCTGTGCCTTCTTGAGGCGAGTCTCCACGAGCGGCCGGAAGTAGGTTTCCATCGTTTCATCCTCTAGGCTCTCCGGATGTGTGTACATTCCTGAAGAAATATTTAGAAAATCTCTGCGCCTCATCCCAGTAATATCCTCCGTCGTCACGCGCGTTGCGCGCACGTTTCACCGCTGCTCGTTATGAACGCTCCCAGCTATCTTGTTCCTGTCCATCGCTCACCTCTTCGTCGACGTTGTTGCGGCAACGTGCGCTTCCTTCAGCTTCTGCAATCGTCATGCCGCCGATTTTGACCTTGATGGGATTCACCACGCGCTCGTCACAGCACACCTCATCTAGCTTGCAATCGCAGGCCACACAAGTTGTCCCAACCATGACATTGCTCTCCAATACCCGAAGTTCGGGTCTGGCGAGTAGGCCACGTAGGAAGAGAGGGTCGCTATCAGAATATTTAGCGATTTGCTTGAACAGGCGCTAACGATGCAGCGCCGACTGCCTGAACTCCGTGGGCGGCAGTTCTTCGGAAGAGGCGCGCCTGAGGCTTGCCGATCTATTGGAAATCTCAACCATCGAAGCGGGTTGCAGACTGCCGAATGGCTACGTGGTGGGGTCGACGCCGAATCGGCAGCCGCAGCCGCAATGAAGCGCAACGGAGATGCCAACTGCGCTCTCGCTACTGGGACGGGGTTTGGGACGAGATTAAGTGGAGTTGCTTACGGCGAACGACGAATATTCCCCGAAGCGGAAAAACGCTGATGTGGGACGCCCTTCCTGCTCACCGAAGGACAAGGTTCTGAGTGGATTGTGCCAACCGGAGAGCGCCGGGATAAACCGGCATGTTGTAGGGGATGAAAGAGCCCTACAGGGTCGAAAATCATTGCCCCTAGGCTGGACTGGAGTGCTGAGGATTTGGTAGTTCGATCACGCACGCTCCGGATCAGACAGGAAAACAGCCTCGAATTCTCCCGACACCAGTGAACCAGCCGAACAACGAAGGGTAACTTTCTGCGGAGGCCAGGGAGGGAAGGGCACAGACTGAGGAGAACATCGTTCAATCACACATGCGTCCGACACAGAGCGGGAAACGCCTGTCCCAGGGATTGCGCGGTGTGCGGCCAGCAGCACGTTTCGCCGCCATTCATTCACAGTAAGAGCCGTATGCGTAAACGCGCCCGTACGGATCTGCGCGGGGGGCGATCAGCGATGGTCGTCCCTACCGCGACAGTTATCATCGGACGAGCTTTGCCTGGTGGTTTTGTACGAGGTGTGAGCGGAAAACCTCGAACGGATGAGAATGAAACTGAACTCATGCCCTCCCGCCCGGAAAGAGCGGAAGGGCATGGCTGTTGCAGGCGCTATCGGGTGGTTCTCTCTACTGCTTGTCGTACACTGCTGTGCTGGTGTACTTCTTGCCCTTCGAATCGGTGCCTGTGAGGGTGACCGTGCGGGTCTTGCCGTCGGTTGATACGACGCCATGACCGCTAATCGTAACTTTGTCGCCCTTCTTGTTGGTGAACGCCAGCGTATGATCGTTGACTTTCTTGTAGGACCGAGTATCCGTACTCGGATCCCCTGTGACCGGGTAGTCTTTGCCGTCGTACTTGCCCGTCCATTCGCTATGCAGCGGCTTACCGTCGCCATCGGTGCCATCTACCGTAACTTTCACGCTGTCTCCAGCGGCCTCGTAGACAACCGTGGTAAGCTTCGGCGACCCCGCACCGATCTTGGACTTGGCCTCGTTGAGTTTCCAGGTGCCCATTTGTAGGTCGTCGGCGAAGCACACGGCTGCGCCGACAAAACACAGCAACAGAGTTAATAAGATCGTTCTTGTTTTCATGTCCTCCCCTCATTGAGAAGTGGATTAGGGACCCAATTGCTGGGCATTGTAGGACTGAGTAGCGCTTTATTACAACAGTTCAAGCAATGGAGGCAATGGGGCGCAATGGGCCGAGAGATGAAGAAGCTAAGAAAAGGCTATTCAAAGCATGAGTTTCGCCTGGACACCTCCGCAAACTCGGAGGCCCTGGTCGCAAACGGCTGAGGGTCTTAGGCTCAGGATCTACAGCGTTACTTCCCGATTGCGCGCAATCTGGTCAGAACACGGTCGGTTTCAGGCTCCTTGTCTACAACGTGGCTCCGTAGCTGGCCCGCCGAACCACTCTCTTTAGAAAAATCTCTGCGTCGGTGGCATCTGTTAGCCACCGCTCGTCGGGTACCTCTGCTTGGCTCCATGAACGCGAGATGCGCTCCCAGCGCGTGCCGCTCTCTCCAAACATGGAGCCGGCGCACGAATCTCAGTTTAGGTTAAAGGCAACTTGTTCAAAATCCTGCGAAAGTCGTCCGTGAACAGATCCTGCCGGCTGGAGATTTGAAGCTTCGAGAGGATGTGCGCGATATGGAACTTGACAGTACTCACTCGGATACGAAGATATTCTGCAATTTCCTTATTGGATGCTCCAAGCGCAACAAATCCAGGATTTCGCTTTCGCGCGCGGTGACCTGATGGGCATCGTTCGATCCTTTGCGCATTTGCGTTAAATAGCTTTCGCATTGTTGAAGCACTTGATCTTCCCTCTCACGCCCCAACACCTCCTTGGAAGAATCGACATGGAAGAATCGCCATCTTGACACTGCCCGGAAATGGTGCAATATGTCATATAGGGACTCAAACTCTCCGCTCCGCTCCCACAATAGACCAACAACATGCACGTCCCGCAGGAGACCGAACATGAACGCGAAAATTCTGACATTTTCATCTCGTGGCGATACAACGCTTCTCGAATACGATCCGGCAACCGCCGACATGGAAGAAATAAACAGAGTGATTGCCGAGTACGAAGCCAGGACCGGCGCACAGCCATTTGATATGGCGACCGGTGAACGCCTCGAGAGAGTCACGCGCGAGCAGAATGAAGTCTTGATGGTTCATCCCATCGCCGGCGGCTGACCGCGCCGCTAGCAGTGTGAGACTTCGTTGGCGTTTGAGACGCCGGTAGTCCATTTCCTCCAGTGCGGTATTTGTATGGCGCCCGCAATTGTATCTGCGATCGTTTTCTTAGTTTTGATCGTATGGAGATTTGTGTTCGCGGGCTCGCACTCCGGTCCCCTGGCTAGAGCAATTGCCCCACAACAACAGCGACATAGCAACCTTTTAGCGGAGGGCCTCCACATCTCAGACCTGGGAACCGTGGCAGTAATTGCGGAGAATCAATTTGAGAACAATTCGGGCGGTCTACATTTCCTCGACCGAAAGGATCGCGCGAAAGCCTATCTGCGCCGCATTGCTGCCCTCACTGGCGCCACACAAACGGGCAGCGCTTATGTCTTGGATGTCGGCAAGATGCGGTTTCGTGTGCGCGATAGACATGTCAGTCGGCTGCGAGACGTAACCGATCCGGGATGTGCACTCGAGGAAACTTGCTTTTATCCCGTGCATAGAGGAATGCCGAAAGCGGAGGAACTTGCTACGGCGCTGCTGCAGCTCATGAACAACCCGGCGCTGTTTGACAGGTGGGCTGCACAGAGCGGGGCGTATAAGGCCGATGGCCAGGCCTTCAGCCCCGGGCAGTAATCCGCTTGCGATGAGAATGCAGACCAAATACACACCTGCCCAGCGCGCAGAAGAATACCTCAGACGTGTCGCTGCGCTTACGGAAGCCGAGCGAGTTCGCAGTGACAGTTACTGGCTCAGAGCCGGGCATAGGAACTTTCTAGTGGATTATAAATTCGTACGTCTGATCTCACACCACGGTAAATCGACGTGCTTTTCTATTGCGGCGGACCCAGACATGCCA